>OCTA010000024.1_pt1 | contig 175122 bp, 166 predicted proteins | sample 1538991 | NCBI WGS metagenome assembly OCTA01 (sample SAMEA3539302, study PRJEB22396) | soil metagenome | biome: tundra; feature: field; material: soil | place: USA | collected 2010-05 | depth 0.15 m
TCAAAAGCCACCGGGAGATTACAGCCACTGCGCCTGTTCTCGACTCTACTCGCCAATAAGTCAGCTCCTATTTGTTCCTGCGAACCCAGTGGTGAATGTCGGGCCAAAACTCCTTCATTTCATTGGCTACCCCATCCCACATGATCTGCGTGCCCCAGATGCTCATGGTCGTCGAGAAACTCCGGTCTTGTGCGGGATGGTAGGACGAGGCAATCCCGGCGCCAATCCCGTTGCCTGCGATCTCGGAATAGTTGAACTGACTCAGCCCTGAATCGGTGCGGGTGACAACGAGCCGGCTGAACGCGTAACCGGTCCGTCGCCAGAATCCTCCTTTACCCAACTGAAAATAGCGAGGATCCTGCCGGAGCATGGAGGGAAAAATAGCCTCCGTCATGAAGTTTCCGATCGTATTGTCGGCGAAGGCGGTGCCGTAGCGCTTGCCGTAACCAGCGGCCCCTTGCCCGTGGCCGGTTCGCTGTTCTGAGCCTGGCTGATGGCGGCCAGCAAACTGATGTAGGGAATTTCGACGGGATCGAAAGAATCCTTAGCCGTCAGTTTGAACTTCCCGCCGGTCGTAAGCGGCGAAACGTGCGTGGCATTTTCCACGGTTAGATAATTCGGCAGAGTCCAGAAAATTCGGTCATTCTTTGGGCTCGCTTCCTTCTCCTGACTCTTGCGGTTTTGATCGCCGTTGCTCTTCTCGTCCTCCTTCGGTGGGTTCTGCGCAGATGCACTCGCCGGCGGCGGCGGTTGCGGTTGCTGAGCCGCGGCCGGAGAAGTGAGCAGCAGCCCCACGATACCGATCGTTCCCAGAATATCGCTCCATGACCGCTGCGGCGCTCTTTCCATTATTCCCATTCTCTCGCCCGGGACGGCCTCTTGAATTTGCCTCCTACAGTCGCGAGCCGGTTGCTGTTTCGCGTCGGTTAACAGCGACGGTCCACGGTGGGACCGACGTTCCGTTGGCGACGGTCAATCCGATGCAATCAAGTGTCGGTCACGAAGCGGCTGGGTGCGGGGCTGTCCCGTGATGAGTTCGCATTTCTCGCCCCAAGCCGCGCCACAAGTCGGGCACCGGACAGCTTGTACCTGTTTGAGAGTCGGCTTTCCTGGCCTTCATGGTTGCCAATGATGCGGCAATCCGCAGAAGGAAAATGGTCAATTTTGCACAGGAACTCGGATAGTTGTTGCTATATCGCCATTGCACTCAGCGACCCGGATTCTGCCGCGCCATCCCAATCTGTGACCCCCGTCACTAGCCCGAGCGACCATTGTCACTGCCCAAAAACCGCGCCCATCTTCTAATGGAACCGCGGAAAAAACGGTGCAGAGCGGCACCCCCGCAAGATCCCCGACCATGAGGGTAGCAATGGTTAACGATGACGTTGTGAAGTGTCCGTTGTGTGGCGGATTCACCCATATCGAAAAGACCGAACTGCGCGAAGCGTTGAAAAATACGCGCCTGCGCGAACAGGTAGAACTCTACATCGCGGAACTTCTCAAGTCCCCAGTGGAAGATCTCACCAGCGTCGGCGCCACGCAAGCAGGTCGCGACTTCCAGAAGGACGTTCATAGCTGGAATCCCTGCGTGCCCATGTGGAAGAGAAGCCCGAAAGAGTAGGTTTCCCTGCCCGCCTGGTACCTGGCGTCGGTGCTGCAGGCGCGAGTGGGGTCCCGGCGACTACTCCTCGCTCACGACAGAATGTGATCTTAATCACAGCCCGGTGCCCAGCCCAGGCATATACCCAAGAGTGTGGGTTGTCACGAGCGGCCGCGGTTCGCGCCCGCGGAAGTCACGGAGGAAATCATGCTCATCAGCAAGCAGCAGGCCCTCGATTATCACAATGGGTCTCGCCCCGGAAAAATTGAAGTTACACCGACCAAGCCGTGCCGCACGCAGCGCGATCTCAGCCTGGCGTACACGCCTGGCGTGGCCGTGCCTTGTCTGGAAATTCAGAAGAATCCGCAGGACGCTTATAAATACACCGGCCGCGGCAATCTGGTCGCAGTTCTGAGCAACGGCACCGCGGTGCTCGGTCTGGGCGACATCGGCGCCCTGGCGGGCAAGCCCGTCATGGAAGGCAAGGCCGTGCTCTTCAAACGCTTTGCCGACGTCGACGTCTTCGACATCGAAGTCAACAGCCACGATCCCGAAGAGATTATCAAGCTCTGCCAGTTGCTCGAGCCCACCTTTGGCGGCATCAACCTCGAGGACATCAAAGCTCCCGACTGCTTCCAGATCGAAGAAACCCTCCGAAAAACCATGAAGATCCCGGTCTTCCACGACGACCAGCACGGAACCGCGATCATCTCCGGCGCGGCATTGCTGAATGCTCTCGAAGTGGTGGGCAAAGACATTGCTAAGGTGCGCGTGGTCTTCAACGGCGCCGGAGCCGCTGGCATCGCCTGCGCCGAGCATTATGTGCGTCTGGGAGTGAAGCGTGAGAACATCATTCTCTGCGACACCAAGGGCGTCGTCTACCAAGGCCGCAAAGAGGGCATGAATAAATACAAAGAGCGCTTCGCGCAGGAGACGAAGCTCCGCACGCTGGCCGAAGCCATCGCCGGCGCCGACGTCTTCGCCGGTCTATCGGTCAAAGGTGCCATCAATCAGGATATGGTGCGCTCCATGGCGTCCGATCCGGTCGTCTTCGCTATGGCGAATCCGGACCCCGAGATCACCTACGACGAAGCGAAGGCCGCCCGCCCCGACGTCATCATCGCGACCGGCCGCTCGGACTATCCCAACCAGGTCAACAATGTGCTCGGGTTCCCATTCATCTTTCGCGGGGCTCTCGATGTGCGCGCCACTGCCATCAATGAAGAAATGAAGCTGGCGGCCACTCACGCGCTCGCCGATCTTGCCAAGGAAGACGTCCCCGATTCCGTTTGCCGCGCCTACGGAGTGCCACGCCTGCAGTTTGGTCGCGAGTATCTTATTCCCAAGCCTTTCGATCCGCGCGTGCTGATGTGGGAAGCCTCCGCCGTGGCCGAAGCCGCCATGCGCAGCGGAGTCGCCCAGGAACCGGTCGATCTCAATACCTATCGCGCTCAACTCGAACGGCGATTGGGCAAGGCCTACGAAGTCTCGCGCACCATGATTCACAAGGCCCAGGCGAATCCGAAACAGGTTGTGTTTCCCGAAGGCGACAACGAAAAGATTTTGCGTGCCTGCCGCGTGCTGGTCGAAGAAAAAATAGGGAATCCCATCCTGCTCGGCGACCCGGGCAAGATTCAGGGCCGTGCGCAGGAGTTCGGGGTGAATCTTGAAGGCATGCAGATTATCGACCCGGCGACGTCGCAGCATCATGAATCCTACGTTCTGGAACTGTTCCGCCTGCGGCAGCGGCGCGGCGTCACGCTCCAGGAAGCCGAGACGCTGATCAACGACCGCAATGTCTTTGGCTCGATGATGGTGCACATGGGCGACGCCGACGCGCTGGTCTCCGGCGTGACCCAGCATTTCCCCGACACCATCCGGCCAGCTCTGCAAATTGTCCGCATGCGTGAGGGACTGCACCGCGTCTCCGGCTGCTACGCTGTCATCACGCGCAAAGGAGAGGTTTTTTTCCTGGCGGATTCCAGCGTGAACATCGAGCCTACGGCGGAGGATCTGGTTGAGATCGCGCTCTGCACCGCCCACATGGCGCGCCGCTTCGACCTCGTGCCGCGGGTTGCGATGCTGTCATTCTCCAGTTTCGGCGGCGTGGACCATCCCATTTGCACCAAAGTGCGCAAGGCCGTGGAAATGATTAAGTTTGCCGACCCAACGCTGATCGTCGACGGAGAAATCATGGCCGACGAAGCACTTTCTCCCGAGATCATCGAAGAGCAGTATCCCTTCAGCTCCCTGAAGGGTGGCGCCAACGTACTCATTTTCCCCGATCTGGCTTCGGCCAATATTGCGACTAAGCTGGTAGCGAAGATCGGCGGCGGCGAACTCATCGGCCCGATTCTTATGGGCATGAGCCGCCCGGTCCACGTGTTGCAGCGTTCCGCGACGGTCGAAGTGGTCGTCAATGTGGCAGCCATCGCTGTGGTCGATGCGCAGGAGAATGATACCTACGCGCATCCCCATGTTCATGTGTCGGTCGAACCGGAACTGGTCGGCGAAGACTGATAAGCTGAGTGATAGTAGCGTCGGCGTCTCGCCCGCGCGGCGCACCGGGTAAGACGCCATCAGGAGGAATCCGCGCATGTCGACGCTTTGGAAATCGCGCTACGCGCAGCGTACGCTGGGAGTCAAAAGTTCCGCCATCCGTGAACTTCTGAAAGTCACGCAGAAGCCGGAGATCATCTCTTTCGGTGGCGGATTGCCGGCGCCGGACGTCTTCCCAGTGAAGCGCTTCGAAGAGGCCTGTCACAAAGTCCTCACCGAGCACGGCTCCGAGGCTCTGCAGTACGGGACCACCGAGGGCTACGAACCGCTGCGGGAGATGATCGCGCGAAACATCGCCCGCTACGGCATTGTCGCCAGTGCGGAAAACGTCCTCATCACCTCCGGTTCGCAGCAGGCGCTCGATCTGATCGGCAAGCTGCTCATCAATCGCGGCGATCGCGTCCTCGTGGAAGCCCCTACCTATCTCGGTGCCCTGCAGGCCTTCAACGTCTACGGAGCCCAGTATGTCTCCGTCCCGGTTGACGACGACGGCCTGCTCACCGATCGACTCGATCCCAGTCTCCGCACCGGTCCCAAGTTCATGTACGTGCTGCCGAACTTTCAGAACCCGGCGGGAGTCACACTATCCGAAGGCCGCCGCCACCAGTTGATTCTCCTCGCTGACAAATACGGCATTCCCATTATTGAAGACGACCCTTACGGCCAGTTGCGTTACGAAGGCGAGCACCTGGCGCCGCTGGTAGTGCTCGACCGCGAGAACCTCCGCCGCGACAACGGCTTCACTCTCGGCAATGTCATCTACCTGAGCACATTCTCAAAAACGTTGGCGCCCGGAATCCGCCTGGCGTGGATCGTTGCGCCCGAAGATGTAATCAGCAAACTGGTGCAACTGAAGCAGGCCGCCGACCTGCACACCTCCACCTTTAACCAATATGTTGCCTATGAAGTCGCGCGCGATGGATTCCTCGACCAGCACGTCAAGCTCATTCGCCAGGTCTATCGCGAGCGCCGCGATACCATGCTGCAGGCGTTGCATGAATATTTCCCGCCAGAAGTGACTTGGACTCATCCCAAAGGCGGACTATTTCTTTGGGTGACCATGCCGGAAGGCACTGACTCGCAGTCGCTGTTCCGCGCAGCGCTGGCGGAAGACGTCGCTTTTGTTCCCGGGGATAGCTTCTACGCCGACAACGGCCACGAAGGCGGCCGCCACATGCGCCTGAACTTCTCGCACTCTCAACCCGAGCAGATCCGCGAAGGCATCCGCCGCCTGTCGGTCGCAGTAAAGATGCAACTGCGGGGAAGCCATCACCCCTCGGCCGTCGGCCATCAGTAAGAGTCCGCGCAGAGTGGCTTGGTGTTGCTGACGGCTGACAGTCTGACAGCTGATCAGTGATCCCAATCACATTTTCCGGTGATGCAGGGCACCGCGCAATCGACGTCCAACATTGATCCTGTAGCTGCGCAGAGTGTCGCCTGTCAGGCCTTTTTTGATGGCTGAAAGCTGACAGCAGACAGCAGCTTTACCGGAGGTTGTCCATGACGGTCACAGTATTCATCACGCTTACCGTCGTTGCTTTGGCGCTTGGGCTTTTCGTTTTTCGCGCCATCCCCGGAATACGCGCTTACTTTGAATACCGCGGAAAACGTCTGATCACCTGCCCCGAGACGCACAAACCGGAAGCCGTCGACGTCGCCGCCGGGGAAGTCGCCGTGGGAGCGTTCCTCTCCGAGCCCACGCTTCGCCTCAAAGAATGTTCGCGTTGGCCCGAGCGTCAGGATTGCGGCCAGGAATGCCTGCAGCAGATCGAGATCGGTCCCGCAAACTGCCTCGTCTGGAATATCGTCTCGCAATGGTACGAAGAGAAGAATTGTGCGTTTTGTCACAAGCCCATCGGCGTGCTTCATCACCTCGATCACGCGCCCGCATTGTTAGGGCCGGATTTCAAGACTGCTGAGTGGAGGGAGTTCCGCCCCGAGCAGCTTCCTGAAGTCTTCTCTAGATACCAACCAGTTTGCTGGAACTGCCACGTAGCGGAAACGTTCCGCCGCCTGCATCCCGAGCTAGTCGTGGACCGGGCGTTTGACTCCAAGCGGACAATGTAGAGATGTTCCCTCGGCGCCCGCCGTCATGCTGCTTGCCTAAGCCCTGCCCTTAAGGAGCCGCGCTTCCCGCATCGACCTTGTGCTTGTGCGACAGCTTGCGGTGGATGTCCGGCCAGAATTCTTTCACGACAATGGTGAAAGTGTCGAGGGCGACCTGCGTCCCCCACACGTCGGCGGTGTTCTTCAGGGTCCGATCGGAACTAATAAACATGTGCGGGTTCGTCGGTGTGCTCAGGTACGTGCTCCGCGGATGATAGCTGTAGGTGGAGATGGCAGCCGCCACAGCGCTGCCAAAAATCTCAGAGTAGTTGAACTGCGAATGCCCTGAATCGGTGCGGGTAACGAAGATCCGGCTGATCGCATAGCCACCCCGGCGCGCAAACCCGCCCTTGGAGGACTGGAAGAAGCGCGGGTCTTGATGCAGCAGCGAGGGCAGAACGGCACCAGTCATAAAATTTTCGATGATGCCGTCCGCAGCGGTCGTTCCGTAACGCTTGGCATAGCCCTCAAAGCCCTGCCCGTAAGCGGGCTCGGCGTTGTCCGCCTGGTTTATGGCCGCCAGCAAGCCCCACCACGGAAATTGCACGGGATCGAATGTGCCCCGAGCCACGACCGCATATTTTTCCTTCGTCGTGAGGAGCGGAACCTTCCCTTCATTTTCCAGGCTCAAGAAGTTTGGCAGCGTATAGAAAAGCCGGTCGTTCGACGTGCCCGAATCCTTGCCCTGGCCACCTGCAACCTGGCCATTCTTGTCCTTGTCTGCCGGCAAGGGCTGCGCCGAAGGCGAGGGCTGACCTTGGGCTGGGGCTTGCGGCTGTGCTTGCCCCGTTGACTCCGGGCTCGATGGCGGCGTGGTCTGTTGCGCAGCGCTCAGTACTGTGAAAAGGCTGGCCAGCGCAAACCAGGCCGTATGTCTTGCGAATCTGATAAACAATCATTTCTCCCAGTGCGAAATGCCGAACTTGCGGTTGAAAGGCGTCGCTTTCATTCTATCAATGCCATGTGCATTCCCCCGCGCGAACTGGGTGGTTTTACATTCATTTACACTCTGTAACGTTGAAGCGCAAACAGGCGGCCCGCACAGAGCCGCCTGTTGTGTTTCGTTGCACTCAAGTGCTAGAAGTGGAACCCGATCTCCGCCGTCAGCGTTCGCGGCGTAACGTAATGTGTCCCGCTGAAGGTGGAAAGGAAGTTGTACAGCCCGTACTTGTTGGTTAGGTTGATGGCCGTAAGTCGCAAGCTCACCTTGTACTTGTCGCCTTTGAATATGTTGTCATGCCCGATGGCCACGTCGAACAGGTTCCGCGGAGCGATTCGCGGAGGATTCTTGTCATCATTTTCGGTATTCGGTGCCGGCACCTGCAACAAAGTCGATCCGAACTGTGACACCGGGCACGGATTCGGCAGAGCCTGCGTGGCAGTAGCACGCAGTAATCCGCAGAACAGGCCAGCTTCGAATTCCTGATCGGCGCTCAGAGGAACTCCAAACGAGTCCGTCATCGCGATCGCCGGTTGCCCGGTCGAGGTCGTGGTGGTCTGCGCGCAGTTGCCGCCGTAGCACGGAGCCTGGCCGGCGACCAGTCCACTGTCATAGCGCCAGTTGAACCCGAACCACGGCCCGCTCTTCCAGGCCTGGTACTGCAAATGTGTGGTCAGATTGAATTTCTCGTCGTGATCGATCCGGAACGGCACCGATCCTCCCGCCAACACCGCCGAGGGGACAGCGCCTGCTCCGCCCACCTGCGGCGTAAAGAACCGCGCCGCCACGCTAGAGAAGACCGCCAGCGCCGAAAATCCGTGGAGATTCGGCACACTCACGCGCCCCGCATATCCTGGAATCTTCGACCGTTCCCACTCCACCGGAAAGGTGATGGGAGTGTTGCCCAGGATGCTGAAGTCGTAGCCGTTGTGCGTGTACTTCCAGATGTACTCGCCGGAGAAAACCAGATACCGGCCAAAAGCCTGCTGGATGCCGGCGTGGAACTCATTGCGCCAACCCGGGCTCAAGGGTGTTACCTGACCTTGCGCAAAGCATCCCAGAAGCGGATTCAAAACCACGCTGTTGCATCCGAAACTAGCCAGCACGAGGTTCTCGTTAAACGGTGTCTCCAGCGCTCGCGCATAGGAAACGCGCAGCACGGTGTTGGTCTTCTTGATGTTGTACGCTACTCCCACCCGAGGTTCCGCTTCCCGGTGCGTACTCAGCCCATTGTAGAAATCGCCGCGCAGCCCCAGGTTGAGCGACCAGTTTCCCTTGGTGATGTTGTCCCGCACGTAGAGCGCGAGTTCCTTCACGTCGGTATGCCCGTTGAACGTGTAGAGACTGCCTCCGCCGGGCTGGGTCAGGTCGTAGGGAAATAAATTCGTACACGGTGCGTCGACAGCCTGGTGGGTCGCCGCGTTGTAGCAGGGAACTCCATTCGCATCCAGCAGCGAAGGAAGCAGCGTCGGATCGACAATCCCAAGCTGGTCTTTCTCGTCCAGAAACGTTTGCTGATAAACCGCTCCTGCCTTCAGGTTGTGAACGCCCTTGACGTAGGAAAGATCGGAATGCACCCCCGCATTCGTGAGGTCGCGATTTTGTCCCACCGTCTCGCGTTGCAGATTCGTCGGCCCGAGATCGGCGAAAGGATTGCCGCTGGGGTAGTAGTTGAACTGATCGCGCCGGACGAACGCGCCCAGCGTGAACACCGCAGTCGAGCTGACCAGCCGCGTCCACGAGGGCGCGATGTTGAAGGTGTTGATTTGCGAGCGCTGGTCCGCCGGCCCCACGACATTTCCTTGAGGATCGAGGCCGCGATTGTCGACCACTACCCCGTTCCACGGAGTCGCATTCTGTGTATCGTAAGTGTTCGGGGTCTGAAACCAGGAGCGCGTGTAGCCGAGGTTGAGGTGAATCGAATCCGCATTAGAAAGCTGATAGTCCACGCGGTCGAACACATTCTCCTCGTTCCCCTTGTCGTGCATCACGGCAAATTCCGGAGGGTCGAGGAACCGCCCGCTGTTCAAGCCGCTCGCCGAGACGAAGTTACCCCAGTTCTTGCCTCCGTAGGCCAGGTTGAAGTCGACGTTGCCGGTTCCGAACGAACCGTAGGAGGTCGTCAGGCTGCCATGCGGCGTCGTTACGCCCTGGCCAGACTGGGTCGTAACGTTGATGACCACGCTGGTCTTGTCGCCGTACTCCGCCGGCGGCGCGCCCGCGATGACCTCCATCGACTGGATCGCATCCAGAGGAATCTGGTTGGAGAAAATCTTGCTCTGCTGATCGGTAATGGGTTGGCCATCCACCGAAAACGAATTCTCCGCGTGGTCCCCCAATCCATGGAAGAGGCCATTCGAGTCGGCAGTAATTCCCGGAGTCGACAGCGTTACCAGCGAACTCACCGACGACGATTGGCTTTCCAGCGGCAGCTTGTCGAACAGGTTCTTGTCCACGTCGGTGTGGAACGTCGGATCGTTCTCCACCAGGTCTCCGCCCTCTGCTTCCACGGTCACAGCCGTGGTCGATCCCGCGACTTGGAGTTTGACGGAAAGGCTGACCGGCACCGACGAGCGCGGTTCCACATCCTGCGCGTGCTCCAGGAACCCGGCCGCCATGACGGTGAGGTGATAGGGATTGAATGGAATGTTCGTGAAAGCGAATTGTCCCGCGCTGTCGGTGGTCGTGGACCGATCGAACCCGCTCACGGGATTGCGGATCTCGACCTTGGCGCCAGCGACGACGGCTCCTGTCGAGTCGAGCACAATGCCGTTCACAGAACCGGAATTGCCCACGGACTGCGCGCCCGCATTAGTAACCGCAAGACACAGCGCGATGCCTGCCAACGCAGCGAAGCACCACCATTCACAATGACGATAGAAAATAGGCATGAGCCCTCCTGAGATAAATAGGGAATTGGCCCGGCCCGAACGGTGAACGTCCAGCCGGAATCGCTCGATCTATGGGAATCCCTATAGGGCAGGAGGACCGCGGATGCCCCGGTCAGAGAAATCGAACCGGGCCTTCGCGATGACATCTTCTTGTCGCAGCAGACCGATCGCGGCAAACACCGGAGCGGCATAAGTGGAACTGACGGTTGGGCTGGCGCTGTGCGCCACCACGCAAATCGAGCAGGAGGCAGATTCTGTCCGCGTCGGGTGATGATGGGTAGACTCCGCCGCCGCCGTCCACAACATCAAGGACAGGCAGAGCCACGCCGACCATCGCACCCACACGCGCATGAAGTTTCCTGCTTTGGGATTAGACTCTGTTCAGCTTATAACGGTTATCCAACGCAAAGCAACAACCCGCAAGTTACTATAGAAGCGGGCATTCATCACGTCCTAAGGTGTGCGCACGTGACGATTCTTCGTAAACCGGTGGAACGAACTTCGAAAATGAAGCCCCGGAGCGTCGAAAGACTGCAGCCCAGAGCGTAAGCTGTGGCTGGACACGAGGAAAACCCACAAGCCCCGGAGGGGCGAAAGAAACAACACGCACACTCCATAGACCATTTGTCCGAAACACACTCATCTCAAACGCGAGGAAATCATGGCAGAACCAACCTACGAAGAACTGAAAGCAAAGCTATCTCAGCTGGAAAAAGAAGTCGAAACCAAGAAACGCAGCGGCGACCTGATCTTCAAAGTCGGCGAGAAGGGCGGCGTCAGCGTCTACGGCCTCGGCCGTTTTCCCGTCACTCTCTACTACGAGCAATGGAACCGCCTGCTGGGCGCAGCCAATGAGGTCAAGGCCTTCATGGAAGAAAACAAGTCGCGCCTGAAACTCAAAGAGCAAGGTTAACCAGATTACAGGGCCGAGTGCCCCGTTCTTTCGCGTTCTTTGCGAAAGGGCGGGGATTTTGACTTTCCGTCAACCGCGACCTCTACCCAGCCCTCAATCCATTCTCTGCGAAACGCGCGGAATTCGATCGTCAGTTCTCCGCGCCGCCCCTGTGACATCTAACCTTGACCTCCAAATTCAAAGAGCAGATCATCGTCAAGGCGGAGGCGGTCTGCGCAAGAACCGCGAATCGGGCCCTAAGTCCTTTGTTGTCAAGCTTTTGACCTCTAAGTCCTTGAGGCTCAAGATTTTGCAAAGCATTTTTGCAAACCCCGCGCCAGTCAAGCCTTTCAGACGGGTGGGGAAGGGGGATACCCAACTCGAAGACCCGGATTTCCCGAAACGAAGCTCGCTCGGGCCGCCTCGCGGCGATCCGTCCCTGACGTTTTTTCGGGGAGATATCCACAGGCTCGAGTATCTGGGCCCACTGCCAATTCGCGCGAATTCCAGGCCTGCCAAAGCTCGAGGAGCAAAGCTGGAGCGCAACGGGTGTCGCACACCCAAGGTACCCAACTGAGAACTGAGAACCGGGAACTGAGAACTGCTTTTAGGTCTATAATTAAAAGACGGTGCCCAAGTATTCCATTGTCGTCCCGCTGCACAATGAGCAGGAGAATGTCACCGACCTCTACGACCGCCTGAAGGCGGTAATGGAGGCCCACGGCGAAAGCTTCGAAATCGTTCTGGTGGACGACGGTTCCAGAGACCACACGTTTGCAATGCTGCGCGAGATCGCGGCTGTGGACAGCCGCGTCACCGTGGTCAAGTTGCGCCGCAACTTCGGCCAGACCGCAGGATTGGCAGCCGGTTTCGACCATGCCCGCGGGGAATACATCATCGCCATGGATGGCGATCTGCAGCACGACCCCAACGACATTCCACTGTTCCTGGAAAAGATTGCCGCGGGTTACGATATTGTCAGTGGATGGCGCAAGGTGCGCGTCGACAATTTCTGGATGCGCCGCATTCCCTCGCGCATCGCCAACTGGATGATGGCCAAGATCAGCGGCGTTGATATCCACGACTTTGGCACCACGTTCAAAGCTTACCGCCGCGACATTCTCGAGCAGGTGCCGCTCTACGGCGAACTGCACCGCTTCATTCCGGCTCTGGCCTCGTGGCATGGCGCGACGATCTGTGAAGTGGCCATCCGCAATGTGAATCGCGAGCACGGTGTTTCGCACTACGGCATCACGCGCACCTTCCGCGTATTTTTCGACCTGCTGACTATTCGTTTTCTATTGCGTTATCTGTCTCGCCCGCTGCACTTCTTTGGCAGCTTCGGGATGATGAGTATTTTCGGTGGCAGCGGCATTGTGCTTTGGCTCGGCTTAGAAAAATTCCTGCGCCATGTCCCGGTGATGGCCGAACATGGCCCGCTGATGATGGCGTCTATGGGCCTCCTGCTCGGCGGCCTGAATATGCTGGCGATCGGTCTGCTCGGCGAAATGCAAGTCCGCCACTACCACGAACCCAGCCGCCGCGCCCCGTACTCCGTCGACCGCGTCCTGCGCGCCCAAAGCGAAGAACACAGCGTCTCAGAATAACTCGTGTGGGGACAGACGCCCTCGGCTGTCCTTCGAGCGAAGCTCGAATGGGCTTTTCCCGCGGTCATCAGTTCCACTGCGCCGCTGGTTTCCCGTTTCGCAGCCAGATGATAAAGTCCGTCATCGGAGGTGCTCCTCCCAATTCCCGCAAACGCGTCGCGTTCTGGCCGCGATGGTAGTGGCTGTGCATCGCCGCCTGCGTCAGCGCATGACGCCGGCTGATCTTTACCGGCGGTTCGAACCAGGGAGCTTCGACGAGTTCCTCGAGTTTGGCCTGATCCAATCCCCCAAGCAGCTCGGCAACGGCAGTATGGTACTGCTGTGCGTATTTTTTCAGGTCCCCCATGCCAGCGAAGTCCTCCAGTTTCTTGAAGGCGAACCCCGAGGTCCTGGGACCGGTAATCCATAAGAATGCATACTGCACCTGGTGAATGTGAAGCAGCCGCTCGCGGATTGCCTTGTCGGCCAGCGCTGCGGGATACGCCTCAAACGCGCGCCAGTGCTCGGCGTCGGCCCACTCCTGGTGCGCATAGAGTTCGTCAAGATATGAGCTCACTGGTCCCTCCGTTTGTGGTGTTCATGAGTTTACTCCGCTGGCCGTGGCGGTTCATGCCCTCGCCGGCGGGCGTATAATCTGCAGTTTGGCTTGTCAGGAGTTTTGTCATCATGGCACAAACCACGCAACACCAATTGCAGTTAGCCCGCCGCATGTCGCGGCTGGGCACCGAGACTGCCTTTGAAGTTCTGAACAAAGCGCGCGCTCTCGAGCGTCAGGGCAAGAGCATCATTCACCTGGAGATTGGCGAGCCGGATTTCGACACACCGGCAAACGTGGTCGAGGCGGGCATTGATGCCCTGCGCAAGGGCTGGACGCACTACGGTCCGTCTGCGGGTTTACCGGACTTGCGGCAAGCGCTGGCGGAGTACGTCAGCCGCACCCGCGGGGTGAAGGTTACGAGCGATGAGGTAGTCGTCGTCCCCGGCGGTAAGCCGATTATCTTCTTCACCATCCTGTCGTTAATTGATGAAGGAGATGAGGTCATCTATCCCAACCCGGGCTTTCCGATCTACGAGTCGATGATCAACTACGTGGGCGGACGAGCCGTGCCCATTCCACTGCGCGAGGAGCGCGACTTCTCGATCGATGTCAATGAACTGGCCTCGCTCATCAACGATCGAACCAGGCTGATTATTTTGAACTCTCCCCAGAATCCTACGGGCGGAGTTTTGGAGCGCCGCGACATTGAGCAGATTGCGAAGGTCATCGGCGACCGCAACGTCATGATCCTGTCGGACGAAATCTACAGCCGCTTGCTCTTCGATGGAGGCCAGCATTTCTCCATCATGTCGGTACCTGGGATGCAAGAGCGCACCATTCTGCTCGACGGCTTCTCGAAAACGTATGCCATGACGGGATGGCGCATGGGCTACGGCGTGATGCGTCCTGACCTGGCGGCGCACATGACACGCTTGATGACCAATTCCAACTCGTGCACGGCGAGCTTCACGCAGGTGGCGGGGATCGAAGCGATCCGCGGCGATCAGAGTTCGGTGGATCACATGCGCGACGAATTCCAGCGCCGCCGCGACGTCTTCGTGGCCGGGCTGAACAAGCTCAAAGGGTTCTCGTGTCGTATGCCCAAAGGCGCGTTCTACGTTTTCCCCAACATTAAGAACACGGGATGGAAGTCGAAGCCGCTGGCCGACGCTCTGCTGGAGCAGGCGGGAGTGGCCGCGCTTTCCGGCACCGCCTTCGGCGAATTCGGCGAAGGATACTTGCGATTCAGCGTGGCGAATTCGCTGGAGAACCTGCAGCAGGCGCTCGACCGCATCGATCAATGGACGAAGAAGAATCTCTGAACCACGTCGAATCACTCAAATACGTTCTCCCTGGATCGCCGTCGTATGCCGGTAAAAAAGCGCGCAGCAAAGTCAAAGAAACCCAAGCAGAGCCGTCCGCACATGCCAGGCTATGGCTCGCCCGAAGGCAACAAGGGCCTGCTGCCCTGGAGTTGGGCCGAGCAACGGCTGAAGAAATCGCACAACTACTGGATTACCACGGTCAAGCCGGACGGTTCGCCACACTCCATGGTGGTGTGGGGCCTGTGGCAGGACGGACGGGTGCTGTTCAGCACCGGCAGCAAGTCGCGCAAGGCGCGCAACCTGGCTCACAACGCAAACTGCGTTGTCTGCACCGAGCACGCGAATGAAGCCGTGATCGTCGAAGGCGTCGCGGAAATAGCCGACGTCCAAGCGCGGCGCAAATTCCTTTCGATGTACCAACCCAAGTACAAGTTCGATATGTCGTCGATGAAGGATGACATCCTCTCGATGAAAGAGCCGGTGTTTGCGGTGCGTCCGCGCGTGGTGTTCGCCCTTTGGGAAAAACACTTTCAGAGCAAGTCGACCCGCTGGAGATTTTGAATAACCGAATGTGGCGGCGGTGTCTCCTCACCCGCTAATGTGACCGTAATCACAGCCCGAGCGACGGCTCCCGCCTACCCTCACTAGAGCACGTTCTGTGCGCCTTTCCGGCGCGGGAGGCGGATGTCATGGCCCTTACGGATTCCACCAGCGGAAAGGTCATCCGCGAATATTCCATCGAAGAGTTGAAAGACGCCGCGAATCTGATGCGCGGCTACGATCTGGTTGCGCTGCATGCGGCCGGTTCCGGGCATGCGGGCGGCACGCTTTCCATCATGGACATCACTGCGGCGCTGTATCTGAAGATCGCCAACCATGATCCACAAAATCCCAACTGGGCTGGGCGCGACCGCATTGTCTGGTCGACGGGACACAAGGCTCCCAGCTTGTACTTGGGCCTCGCCTTCGCGGGATTTTGTCCGCTCGACGACGTGGTCACATTGCGCAAGCTGAGTTCGCCTTTTCAAGGGCACCCGCACTGGCTGAAGCTGCCCGGAGTGGAAGCCTCCACCGGATCGTTGGGCCAGGGATTGAGCATCGCGGTAGGTCTCGCGCTGGCCGCCCGCCTCGATGGGAAGAAGCACCAGATCTTCTGCATCATGGGCGACGGCGAGCAGCAGGAGGGTCAGGTGTGGGAGGCGGCGATGGAAGCCGGACATTACCACCTGGACAATATGATCGCGATCATCGATTGCAATCGCCTTCAGATTGATGGCTTGGTCAAGGATGTGATGGAGGTCGAGCCGCTGTGCGCGAAATACAGCAGTTTCGGCTGGGACGTGATGCGCATCGACGGCCACGACATGACTCAGATCGTGGACGCGCTGGAGCAGGCCAAGGCCGTGACCAGAAGACCGGTCGTCATCCTGGCCAATACGGTGAAAGGCAAGGGCGTCAGCTTCATGGAGGATCAGGCGGGTTGGCACGGCAAGGCGCCGAATTATGAAGAGCTGACCAGAGCGTTGGAGGAACTTGCGCTGATCGATCGAATTCCAGTGCAGCATTTGTTGGACAAAGCGAGACACTACCAAGCGGAAGTCGAACGCAAGCTCGACGCCAAGATGCCGAAGTTTGCCCGCAACTACTGGTGGAATGCCGAAGAGACGATGAAAGTGAAGATGGAGCCTACGCGTAAAGGCTTCGGTCAGTCGCTGGCGGAAAACGGGGATGACGAGCGTGTGGTGTGTCTGGGTCTCGACATTTCAGGATCGATCACGATCAGCGATTTCTATGCCGGTAAGCCGGAGCGCAAGAAACGCTGGATCAGCATGGGCATTGCCGAGCAATCGGCGACATCCGCTGCGGCCGGTTTGGCAAGGGAAGGGAAGTTACCCGTCCTGGGCACCTATGCCACGTTTGCCGCGGCGCGCAATCTCGACCAGATCCGAACGTCGGTCTGCTATGGCAATTTCAACGTGTTGATCGCCGGAGCGCATGGCGGCGTTTCGGTTGGTGCAGACGGGGCGACCCATCAGGCGCTCGAAGATCTTTTCGCCATGCAGGGCCTGCCGAATATGACGGTCGTGGTGCCCTGCGATGTAGTGGAAACTCGCAAGGCGACCAATTATCTGTTGCTGCAGCACAAGGGGCCGAAGTACATCCGCTTTGCGCGCGAGGCGACACCGGTGGTCACCGACGAGAAGACACCATTCGTTTTCGGCCAGGCGAACGTGATCCGCTTGCGTCGCGAGGGGCCGAGTTTCCTGGAGGCATTCGAAACCGTGCTGGCCTCATCCCACAAGAATGAAAACGAGGATCTGAGCATCATCGCCTGCGGGCCCATGGTTCCCGAGGCGATGCGCGCCGCCTATATCCTCAAGCAGGAATTCGGCTACGAGACCCGCGTTCTGAATATTCACACGCTGAAGCCAATCGATGCGGAGGCTATCGTCCGCGCAGCCCGCGACACAGGCATTGTCGTAACCGCCGAGGAGCACCAAATTGGCGCTCTAGCCTGGCGCGTCAGCGGCATCCTGACCGAAAATCCTCAACTGTACGGCCTACCGGTGATTACCGGAGCGATTGGCGTGAAAGACCGCTTTGGAGACTCGGGCGCTCCTTGGGAGTTGATTAAGGAATTCGAGGTGAGTGCCGAACACATTGCCCACAAAGCCGTTGAATTGATGGAGATCAAGAAGAAGCCGGTGGAAAGGGAAGAGGTCTCATTGGCCGGGGTACGCTAGCGCTGCCGTTCCGCCGACTTGTCCTCGTCCCCCAAACCGAGGGCGAGACGCCCCTTTCGACAAGCTCAGGTCAGGCTCTCGGGAGAGCCGGCAAAATGCCAGCGCGACGCTAGAGCCTGGCTCGGCATGTCATTCGCGGTGCCCGTGGCGCGCTCGTTACTTTCGTTACGCCTGATGCATCCTTCCAAGTACTCGTCATTGCGATTCTCCCACATATAATTTGGTCGAGGCATAAAAACCCGCGTCACCATGAAACGGCGACTGGACGCCGCGCGGGCAAAGGATTGTGGCTATAGCGGCTGTCGTCAAAGCAAATCATGGGAAAGCCTCGAAGGAATTCGAAGCAACAGGTAGCGCCCTGGATCTACAATCCCTGGCTCGATCTGATCGTGGGCTGCGGAGCGTGGTCGGCGCCGCTCCTGCTGCTTTCGTATTTTTCGCTGGCTTCGAACGCGCGGACCTGGTCGGTTGCGTTCTACGTGCTAGCGCTCTTCTTTAATTATCCGCACTACATGGCGACGATTTACCGCGCCTACCATCGCGGCGAAGACTTCGAGAAGTACCGCATCTTCACGGTCCATATTACGGCGCTGGTGGTGCTGACGCTGCTGTTGTCACATTTCTGGCTGCGTCTTCTGCCCTGGATCTTCACCATCTACTTAACCTGGAGCCCGTGGCACTACAGCGGACAAAATTACGGGCTGTTCATGATGTTCGCGCGCCGGGCCGGAGCGGATCCGGACAAGGCGGGGCGTCGGGCTTTGTATGGCGCCTTTATAGTGTCGTACTTGATTCTGTTCCTCGGATTCCACACGGGACCCTCAAGCGACCCGTTGTTCCTGTCCCTCGGGATTCCCGAGGTGGTGAGCCGCTGGGAACAGATTGGGCTGGTGGTGGCGTTCGTCGGGCTGTCGGCCTTCGGGCTCACACGGCTGGCGCGCGCCACGGGATGGCGAAAGCTGATTCCTTCACTGACGCTGTTCTCTTCGCAGTTTCTTTGGTTCCTGCTGCCCGCGGCGATTTCGCTGATCAAGGGCCTGGAGATTCCGCAGAACCGGTACAGCACGGGCGTGCTGGCCGTGATGCATTCGGCACAGTATCTCTGGATTACCAGTTACTATGCGCGCCGGGAAGCCGCAGCGGAAGCATCGGGCGGTGCTGCAGGGAAGGAGCCGCGCCACTGGCGGCCGCTGGCCTATTTCGGAGTGCTGGTCGTCGGCGGCATCGCCCTGTTCGTGCCGGGACCGTGGCTCGCCAGTCGCGCGTTTCATCATGACTTCACGGCCAGCTTCCTGATCTTCACGGCCTTGGTGAATATTCACCACTTCATTCTGGATGGCGCCATCTGGAAGCTGCGCGACGGACGGATCGCATCCCTGCTGCTCAATTCGCGGGAACGGATCTCGGACGCCGGGGCCGAGGCGGGCGGGCTCTTCGCCCGGCATTTTGTCGAAGCAGGGCGATGGCTCGTGGGAAGCACGGTTGGAGCCCGTGGGCTGCGGGTCGGTGCGGCACTGTTGCTGCTGGTTTGGGGAACGGTCGATCAGGCTCGTTACTATCTTGCGCTGCGCACCGACGACTTGCACGATCTGCAGCGAGCGGCGGCTCTCGATTCGTTTGATAGCTCGTTGCAGATGCGGCTGGCGCACAAAGCGCTGGAAGACGGCCAGCCGCAACAGGCCGAGGCCGCCTGGAGGCGGGCGGTGCAGGCGAATCCGGCCGATCCGGCACCGCGCCAGGCGCTGTTGCGGTTTCTGATCGATCAGAACCGGTTTGACGAAGCGTTCAATTTGACCGAAGCCTCGCTCAAGTACACGCCGAAGGATGCCAATCTGCTCATCGACCGTGGACTCCTGGCTCTCCGGGGCGGCCGCGCAGACGAAGCTCTGGCGAGTTGGGATGAGGCCCTGGCGGCGGATCCGGGCCAGTCGTTCGCGCATCTGTTTCTCGCGGACGAACTGGATCGTGAGGGAAAGGCACAAGCTGCGGCGTCGCACTACAACGCGTTTCTCGAAAGGATTGCGCGGCAACGGGAACCGGATCGTCCGGCACCGGACAGAGTCATCGCCATCGTGTTGCGCATGGCGGATTGCCAGGCGCGTTCATCGCAGACCGAACTGGCTGTTAAGTCGTATCACCTGGCGGAGAAGCTCGCCGCGCAGACCCGCCAGAGCAAGCTGGAAAGCGTGGCGGACGTGAATGAGGCTGCGCTCCAGGCCAAGGCTGGCAGGTTGACTGACGCATTGCAGCTCTACCAGCAGGCGTTGCAGTTGGACAGTTCGATCGGCGACAACAGCGCCAGTGCCGAAGACTGGTTGGTCTACGGCCGCTTTCTCGACGACGCGGGATTTCCGGCACGCCTGGCGTATGCTTGCATCGTGAAGTCAGAGAATATAACGCGATCGCTGCCCAACCCGGCGGCTCCCGACTCGCGGGCTGCGGCTCGAAAGCAAATGGAGAAACGACTGGGGGCGGAGGCGGAGGCGGTTCGCCGTGATCCTGAGCCGGCCCTGCAGGAAGCGTTGGCGCTTCGGCACTAGAGGCATCGTTCCAGGGCACGTCCGGCATCCTAATGAGCCATTGACACTGTGGTGATCCTGCTAAACAATTAAGTATCCCTGCAATTCATTCTTTAGCTTCCTGAGGAGGAAGAGTGTATGGCCGATGAAGGTGATTTACAGATGGAACATCAGTCGAACGCCGGCAAATGGATTTTGACTGTGCTGGCGGTCTTGGTAGTGGCGGCTTTCGGATACGCCCACTATGTCACGCATACGACTGTCGAGAAACTGACAAGTGACCTAAGCGCGAGCCAGGCCCAGGTCAAGGAACTGCAGAATCGGATGCAGACGGCGGAAGCCCAGGAAGAAACCCTTGCCCGCCAGGCCGGCATGACCAAGAAGGAACTGGCTCAGCGCGCAGCCACGTTGCAAGCGGAACAGAAGGCCGCGGAAAGCCGCCTGGAGAATGAGCAGAAGGTACAGATCAACGCGGTGACCGGAGAAATCTCGGGCGTGAAGACCGACGTGGGCGGAGTGAGAACCGACGTTGCTTCGACCAAGGCCGATCTGGAAGCCACCAAAGCCAAGCTGCAGAGCACGATTGGCGATCTGGGCATGCAGAGCGGATTAATCGCTCATACCGCCGGCGACCTGGAGGTTCTGAAGCATAAGGGCGACCGCAACTACTACGAGTTCACGCTGCTGAAGGGCGCCAAGCCGCAGCCGGTGTCGACGGTCAGTCTGCAGCTCAAGAAGGCCGACACGAAGAAGGGGAAGTTCACGGTGAATGTGACCGCGGACGACAGAACGATCGAAAAGAAGGACCGCAATGTCGCCGAGCCGATTCAGTTCTACTCTGGACGCGATCACCTGCTGTTTGAGCTGGTGGTGTGGAGCGTAGACAAGAACAAAGCCACGGGATATTTGAGCACGCCGAAAAATGCTCCCGTGCCGGTGACGGCCAACTAAACGATGGCGCGAACTAACGATCGAAACTAAACGATCGCAAACTAACGAATGAGCGGAGCCTTTTTTCCGGGCAGCCACGTGCTGCTGCAGATTGTGGTGCGCACCGGCGTGATCTATCTGCTGGTGCTGATTGGTGTGCGTTTAAGCGGTAAGCGGGAGGTCGGGCAGATGACCCCGTTCGACCTTACGCTGCTGCTCCTGTTGTCGAACTCCGTACAGAATGCGATGACCGGACCCGACACCTCGCTGCTGGGCGGCGCGGTGGCTGCGGCCACGTTGTTAGTCCTGAATTACCTGGTCGCTGACGTTTCGGGCGGTAGTAAGCGCCTTCGACGCTTGATCGAAGGCCAGCCTACTCTGTTGGTGCATGATGGCAAAATCATAGAACCTCACATGGCCCGGGAACACGTCAGCATGGATGAGTTGCATCGTGCGCTGCGTGAACACGGCATTAATGGCTGTGATCAGGTAGCGCTGGCTGTGCTCGAAGTGGATGGGTCGATCAGTTGCCTGAAGTACGACGAGATTAAGCAGGACGCGAGCACACACCTGGTACGACGAAGATTCATTCAGAAGAAGTGAGCCCGGGTAGAGACGTTGCTTGCACCGTCTCTCTCACCATCATTCGAAATGGCGCAGGCAGAGACGTAGCTAGCTGCGTCTCTACGACGACGTCAATCTTCAATCAATTCGTAGGAACTTTACACAAACTGGCGAGCCTACGTCGAGCGCCTGGCCGGTGGCCGTCAGGCCGCCGGTTTTCGCATCGATCCGAAACACCACAATGTTGTCCGACTTCTGATTCGCCGCAAACAGTAGCGTGCCGGTGGGGTCGATCTCGAAGTTGCGCGGTTCCTTACCTCCCGTATGAATACTCCCTACCTGTGCCAGCGTTCCCTTGCTTTGGTCAATCGCATAGATGGCGATGCTGTCGTCGCCGCGGTTTGAAGCGTACAGAAACTTGCCCGACGGATGCACGCGGATTTCTGCGTCGTCGTTGCGGCCCGTGAAATCCTTGGGCAGCGTCGTGACCGTTTGTAAGAGTTGCAGTCTTCCGCTTGCCGCGTCATTCGAAAATACCGTCACGGTGTGCCCCATTTCGCTGATCACATAGGCAAATTCGCCATCCGGGCGCAGGACGAAGTGCCGTGGGCCGGCTCCGGCATCGAGCTTGGCGAACGGGGGATCGTTCGGAGTGAGCGACCCTTTGGCGCTGTCGAACTTGTAGACGAACAACTCGTCGAGGCCGAGATCATCGACCATGGCGAAACGATTGTCGGAGGAGAGGTCGATCGAGTGCGCGTGCGGTCCCTCCTGCCGCGTGGGATTGGTGCCGTGTCCGGTGTGCTGCAGGAAGGCCGAGGCCTCCCCCAGCTTTCCGTCTGCAAGCACAGGGAAGACCGCGAGGCTGCCGCCAGTGTAGTTCGCCACCAAAACATATTTTCCAGTTTTGTCGACGGTGATGTAGCAGGGATCGGCCCCACGGGATGGCATCTCGTTCAAGAACGTGAGCTTGCCGCTAGCACGATCAATGGAGAAAGCGCTGACGCCGCCGCTGTTCGGGCCTTTGTAGTTGCCAACTTCATTCACCGCGTAAAGAAAGCGGCCGTTTGGATGCAGCGCGACAAAGGATGGATTAGTCGTTTCTGCCGCCAAGCCGAGCGGAGTGATCTGGCCGGTGTCGGCGTCGAAGCGGTAGGCGTAGATACCTTTGCTCTTGCTGCCTTCTTCGGTGTAGGTGCCGACATAGAAGAGATATTTTCCTTGCCGTCCCGCGGGTGCGGCGGCGGCGAGCAGAGTCAAAAGGAGAAGTGCGAACAGCAGAGTGACTGCGCGGAGAGAATGCCGGAGATTCTTCATCCTGTTATAGAACCGCATTCGGCAGCATTCGCGCAAGCGGTGCCGTTTCACCTGGTCAATACGACTGGCACCGTCTGGTCATAAGGCCAGATGACCACGCTCGTGGACTTGCGCTGGTTGAACACATCCAGGGTCACAGGAAAGACCACGATGATGGTTCGGGTGACGGTTTCCCCGGGCTGGATCTTGGTTTCCGGCGGAAGAGCAGCTTGGGCGCCATTCTTCAGCGTGGGAAACGCCTGATAATAGCGATCGAAATCGATGGCGGAAACGGCCTCGGCGGTGGCGTCTCCAGTGGCCGCCTTGAGGGTGCTCTGAATGGTGTGGACGTAGAGAATTTTGTCGCTGATGTTGTGTACCGTGAAAGTCAGGGCGACCATGGTAGAGCCTTGGCCGGTTATTTCCACGGCATTCACATTGTCGAGGGAGCCCCCGGCCTGCGGCGTGGGGCGCTTCAGGAAGGAAGCGAGAATCACGACCACCACGACCGCGCCGATGGCGATCAGTACAATCTTGGCGGGCGGCAGATTTTTTTTCGCCGTGCCGTATTCTTCGCCAATGTTGATCGTGGGACCGGCGGGAACGGCCGGCGGCGCTGGCGGCTTGGGCGGAGGGACGGGAGTCTGGTCGGGCATAGGCTTTTCCGTACTGCCGATTCTACGCTTGCGAGGGATGAGACGCGATCTAGTCGCTAAGAGCGTGCGGATAGCGTCCTAAAGAACTTAACCGCAAAGCACCCCAAGAAAACTCGCACAGTACGCAAAGAAAATCAGAGAACAAATCGAACCGCGACATCCACCAATGAGAGGCGAGTCCGGACCAGCTATCTCTCGCCTTCCGCTGGAAGCGGAGTTGCGATTTCTGCTACTACCTCCAAATCTGGGTCTCCGCTCTTCCAGACTTGCTCTCTTATCGCTAGGGGCAGAATGACGCATCCATGGGAGGCGCATCCCGGCGACTCTTTTGAATCGCCGTGCAGGAGAAAGCCGCCGCGGCCGAAAGTCAGCGTGTCGGGGGCAGGCTTTAGTGTCAAGACGTATGGGCCATGATCTGTCGTGTTGACTGGCGGACCGACAATTTTCCAGTCGCCCTGCGGTATGGGTCCGACGTTGTGCACTTTTTCCATCTCCGGATTGTTCTTGCCGGTACCGGCTCCGGAATAGCCGGTTGCTATCTGTTTGCCATCCTGCTGCAGTTCGCCGGTTTTCTGCGCATAAGTCCATGCGCATGCATTTAGGTCGCCTGCTAGGCTAGTTGCGAAGTCTTTTTCTTTGTTCAATGTTTCGCTCTCCCTGATGGTGCGGGCTGTTTGCCCAGTATTGGAGGATGCGAAATCTCAAGCAAGGTTATGTGAACATGGGAAGCAGAAAGATCTGTGGAAACCCTACGCGGCCGGTCTGTTTTCCACAGTTTTGATCGGATTCTTGTGACGAACAACCTTTACCCAGCGCACAGAAAGCGCCGGGTGCCCCAAGTCTCGGCCTTCCCATGTCTCGCAAAAACGGCGAGACATGGGGCACCCCCATTATCGTCCCATTATCGACCGGCCCACGCGCTATGAGTGACGGTAAGAACGTGTCGATCACGCCGCTGGTGGTCGAATTCTCATCACCAGGATGTCCGTATCGTTAATCCGCACCGGACCTACCTCTCCGCACAGGTACCATCGAAAACTGCTCCAGCGCCACTGCTCGGGCGACTCCACCAATCCCCGCCTCACCGGATTCCGATGGATATATCGCAGCTGCTCGATTCGTTTTTTCTCCGTCCAAACATTGAAATCATAAAACCGCGCCTGCCAAAATCGGTCAGGATGAACTGAGGCGCCCGAAACTGGGGTGCTCGAGGTCTCGACGTTTTTGCGAGACCTAGGATCCGCCACCACGACGCTCCCACCAGAACACTGCATACTACGCACAACGCCGAGCTTTAATGCCTGAATCGCCGTCGACAATGTTTCCCGCTGCGGTTCGCTCACTAATAAATGAACGTGTTCCGGCATGACGACATACCCCAACACCACGAGACGATAACGCCGGCGAACCCGTTCCACAATCTTCAGGAACAAATCACAGTAAGCCTCGTTGCTGAAGAGCGGCCGGCGTCGGTAACAACTGAACGTCAGAAAATGTAAGTCGTTACCGCTATAAAATCGGCGCAGGCCTTCGGTCATGAATGGAGAGTAGAAAAATCGGAAAGGCCTGTCTGTGACGAATGAACATTCGAGGTGGCCCTCCCAGGTCTCGCAAAAACGGCGAGACCTGGGGCATTCAGCCGACGTCACCACCCGTGCTTCATGGCTTTCGCGAACTTGTCGGCTGGCAGCGTGTTCAGCACATCGTCTTTGGTCAGCCACGCGCGTCGCGCTTGGAGGACGCCATAACGAATCTTTTCCATGTGTGAAGTGTGATGAGAATCCGTGTTGATCACAATCTTCACGCCTTGTTGCTTGGCCTGGCGGAGATGCACGTCGTTGAGGTCGAGCCGGTCGGGATAGGAGTTGAGTTCCATTGCGACTTTGTGCTTTGCGGCCGCCGTCAGGATTGCGTGCATGTCGAAGGCGTAGGCGTCGCGTCGCAACTGAATCCGGCCGGTGGGATGGCCGATGATCGAGGTGTTCGGATTTGCGATTGCTTTCAGCAGGCGCTCCGTCATCTTCGCCGGTTCCTGATTAAAGACAGAGTGGACGCTGGCAATGACGATGTCCATCTGCGGCAGCACGTCGTCGGAGAGATCGAGATTGCCGTCGGCCAGGATGTCAACTTCGATGCCCGCAAAGATCGTGATGCCCCCGATTTGCTTACCAGCCTCGCGAATGCGCTGGATGTGCGCTACGGCGCGCTTGTCGTCGAGACCGTTGGCGAATGCCAGGTTCTTGGAATGGTCGGTGATCGCCATGTACTGGTAGCCGCGTGCCTTCGCGGCCTCGGCCATCTCTTCAATGGTGTTGCGGCCGTCGGTTTCGACGGTGTGCATGTGGACATCGCCCTGGAGATCCGCCTGCGTGATCAACCGGGGCAAGGCATGCTTTTCCGCCAACTCGATTTCGCCGAGGTTCTCGCGCATTTCGGGCGGAATGTAGTCGAGTTCCAGCTTGGCGTAAATCTCTTCCTCGGTCCTCCCAGCGACAGGCTTTTCATCTTCGAGTGTGGCCAGGCTGTACTCGTTCAAAGTGTATTTGCGCTTGAGGGCGCGCTGGCGCAGGGCCACGTTATGGGCCTTCGAACCGGTGAAGTACTGCATGGCCGCGCCGAAGGATTCTGGCGGCAGAAGGCGCACGTCAACCTGCATGCCGCTGCGCAGGTGGAAGCTGATCTTGTTGTCGCCGCTGGCGATGACGTCCATCAGCGGCGGATATTGGGCGACATGGGCGATGGCCTTCTGGCGTCCTTCTTCGGAACTGCAGGCGGTTCCAGTGACGAGAATGTCGAGGTCGCCTACGGTCTCGCGTCCGCGGCGCAGCGACCCGGCGGGCGTGATCTTGTCAATGCCGGGATAGTTCTCGAGATAGGCGGTGAGTTTGCCGGCCTCGGCTTCCGCGGCATCGATCAGGAAGCGGCCGCCGATGCGGCGATAGTCCTCGATGGCCTTCAGCAGCTTCGCTTCGTGCTTTTCGCCCATCCTCGGCAGTTCGCGAATTTTCCCTTCGCGCGCCAGTTTTTCGACGCCGTCGACGTCGCTGACTTTGTAGGCGCTCCAGATAAGTGCAATGGTCTTCGGACCGAGGCCTTGAATCTTCAGCAACTGCAGCATCGACGGGTGATACTTCTCCAGCAATTCTGTCTGAACGGCGAGCTTGCCGTCCTTGAAAAGTTCCTGCAGGTTCCGGAGCATGCTTTTGCCGATGCCAGGGATGGCGAGGACCTGCTTAGGATCAACGATGAGTTCTTTGATTTGCTGGGAGTGATTTTCTATAGCCTGTGCGGCATTGCGGTAGGAACGGATGCGGAACGAATCCTGCCCATCAATTTCGAGCAGGTCGGCAGTTTCGTAGAGAATGTTGGCGATGGCCTTGTTGTCCACCGACTAAAGATAAACAAGATTGGACGGCAGGGCCAGCGGAGAAGGAGTGCTCGATGCGCCGCGGGATTCCGAGGGGCGAGGCGCGGAATCTGTTTGTCAGACACTACACCGCGGCGCAGCCTTGCGCGCGCGCTGGAGCAGAAAATTTGCGAGAAGGCTGATGCGCCACTACGTGGCCTTGGTCACGTTCGCTGCCTGCGGTCCCTTCTGGCCCTCGGTGATTTCGAACTCTACCGGGTCGCCTTCCTGCAGGCTCTTATATCCTTCGGATGTAATCGCGCTGTAGTGAACAAATACATCGGGTCCATCTGCGCGACCGATGAAGCCGTACCCCTTGGCGTTATTGAACCACTTAACGGTTCCTTTCAGACGTTCCACGTACCCCCCTCTTTCTGCGCGTCCTTTAATTGAGGGGGCCCAAGGACGTGCACCGCAGTCAAATACTGGAATAGGATGCATTTTGGTCCGCTAGAGGTAGGCTGTCAATTCCTTTGTATTACCCGAAAAAAGCAGCCAAAAGTCAGTGCACGTTCCCACCACAACCCGCAAAGGTCGGCGGTTCCTACTTTCTGGCAAGCTTCGTTGCTCTCCGCGAGCGCGACATGTGATCGAGCCACAACACGGAAGAAATGGTCTTGGCATCCTGGATGGTCCCGTTGACGACCATGCGGACGGCCGCCGGTAGGGGGACTAGCCGCTTATAGATGACTTCATCTTCTTCAGGCTGCGCCTCGCCGGCGCGCAAGCCTGTGGCCAGATAGACCGCCATGGTCTCGGCAACGAAACCGGGACTCGCGAAGAACTTCAGAATACGGCGCCAGTTGCTGGCGGTGTAACCGGTTTCTTCCAAAAGCTCGCGCTTGGCGGCTTGGAGTTCCTGCTCCCCGGGATCGATGCGGCCTGCAGGCAATTCCCACAGATAGTCAGTTGCCGCATGGCGGTACTGTCTTTCCAGAAGAATGCGAGGGATGGAAGCGGAATCGTCCACGGCGAGGATCACAACTGAGCCCGAGTGATGGATGACATCGCGCCGTGCGCGCACTCCACCGGGCTCCTCGACGTGGTCGGTCGTGACCGAGAAAACCGGGCCACGATACACGGTTCGCGAGGAGATGATCCGTTCTTTGCTTCGCTTGCTGCGGGCAGGTTTGCTGGGAGACTTGGCCATGGCACCAATATAAAACATAGCTTCCGGTTTCCGGCTTTCGGAAAAGACTTGGGGCATCGCCCCAGTTTGCCTCAATCGACGTTTTCGAGAGCCGGATGGCGGAAGCCGGATGCCGCTTCTGCTATGCTGCCCGGCATGGCCGCGAAGCCTCTGGTCGCAATTGTCGGCGCAGGAAATCTGGGTGCAGCGTTGGCTGTGTCGCTCCAGCACGTGGGTTACGCCATCGAAGCCGTGATTGCCAGCTCTCGTGGTGCTTCTTTGAGAAAGGCGCAGCGATTGGCGAAGCAAGTGGGCGCCCAGGCGTCGATTGATCCGTCAGATGTGCGGGCCAACTTGATTTGGTTCTGTGTGCCGGACGCTGAAATCGCCCGAGCGGCGCACGCGATCGCGGGAAAGATCAAATGGAAGGGAAGAGTAGCGTTGCATTCCAGCGGCGCGCTCGCCAGTGATGAACTGGCAGTTCTGCGCAGCCGTGGGGCATCCGTCGCGTCGGTGCATCCGCTGATGACGTTTGTGCGGGGCTCGCGGCCTTCGCTGGCGGGAGTACCTTTTGCGCTTGAGGGCGACGCGCCCGCGGCGCGCGTGGCGCGGCGCGTGGTTGAGGACGTGGGCGGTCACGCCTACTCGATTCGCAAGAACGACAAGGCTGCCTATCACGCCTGGGGAACTTTTGCCTCGCCCCTTTTCACCGCGCTTCTGGCCATCACGGAGCAGGTTGCAGCTCTCGCGGGAGTGAAGCGAAAAGCAGCGAAGCGGCGGATGATTCCCATCCTGCTGCAGACGCTGGCGAACTATGCTGCCTTCGACGCCGCAGGTGCGTTCAGCGGGCCCATCGTCCGTGGCGACGTGGATACGGTGAAGCGGCATCTGCGCGTGCTGCAGGGGATGCCTGCCGCGCGTGAAGTTTATCTAGCGCTAGCACGAGCGGCGCTACGGTACCTTCCTGGGAAGAACAAGGCGGAATTAGAGAATGCATTGAGATCAGCTGGCAACTCGAAGCCCGATCGTTTGCCCCGCGGGCCGCGCTCGGTGAAGGGCTAGCGCGAGCGATCCCAATACCACAAACGGAAATGCGGCGGCCGTGCGGAGGGGCAAGGCAAACAGGGCTTTGGAATAGAACAGCTCCGGGGGAAGAAAAGGACGCAGTACGACTAAGCCCACCGCGGCCAACCATGGCCAAAGCAGAACGACGGCACCAATTGCGAGGAGCGCTCGAAGTGTCCTGGTGGAATTATGCGATGCACTGCGGCAGGCCAGTAAGAAAATCCCCGGCAAAAGAATTACATGATCGCAAACGGACTGGCCCGGCAGCAGGGTTATCGTCGTGAGGGCGAGCAGGGTGCTCAAGGTGAGCCAGAATTCGTAAGACCCAGCGGCGGCAGCACGACCACGCCAGGCAAGCACCAGCGCTGTCATGAGCAGAAGCGCAATTAAAGGCGTGCCGACGTGACTCCCCAAACTCGATCCGAGCAATTCCTTGGCGAGAGGGGGCCTCGAATAGCGCGGGTAGCCTTTGATCACGTTTACCCAGGACTGGATCCAGCGGGGCCAGACGGCCAGCGACGCCGCGATCAGCAGGAACATAGAGGCCAGAAAAGCCACAACAAAACGGCTGCGACGGCGCCAGTCATTCGCGCTCCAAAGCAAGAGATATAAGGTCGCGAGCAGCACCATCTGCGGCTTGATCATGGCCATGGCCATCAACGTTCCGGCGAGCAATGGCCGATTCCGAAGCAGTGCGAGTAACGAAGCGGCGAGAAGAAAACCTACCAGCAGTCCCAACTGCCCCGCATAAAGGCCCTCAAGCTCTTGGTAGCTGCACAGAGTCAAAAGGAGCGTGATCGCCAGCGAGATCCCGCTCACGTGCCAAGACAACGCTCGTACCCAAGAAACGACGGCTGCGGCAAGCAGAATGGTGAGCAGCGCGACCCACACAATCCGCAAAGTGCGAAATGGGATCTCGCTTACCGGCCAGAGCAGCAGATCGGTAAAGGCGGGATAGGCGAATGCTCGATAGTCGTTTGGCGGATCGGTGGAGAACTGCGAATCGAGAGGGCGTCCGAGCAATCCGATCTGAATTTCGCGAGTTAGTGCTGGGCTGTAGGGATCACGACCCTCGCGAAGCCATTGTCGCGACGTCAGCCAGATCGGATAGAAGTCATTGCCAAACGAGTACTCCCCAGCAAGATGTTTTGCCGCCTGTGCTTTCTCCACGCGAGGCATGAACAGTCCTAGATGGTAGTAAACCATCGAAGCGGCCCCTACCACCGCAAGGGTCAGGCAGAGAACGGCAAAGCGGGAGGACGAGCGAGTTTCCAAGTCACGGGCGACCATACCGACAGCGCATTAGAACACGGCGGGGGGACTGGCGCAAAACTGCTCGGAGAATGCGGCAGGCAGGTCGCGCGGATCTAGCCAGATGTGAAGAGATGCCCGAGTTTTTCTTTCTTGGTCTTGAGATATTCCTCGGCGTGCGGGCTGGGAGTGACCTCGCAAGGGACGCGCTCCACCACGTGCACGCCGGCGTGTTCCAGAGCCTCGACTTTATCGGGATTGTTCGAGAGCAACCGCACGCGGGTGACCCCGAGCGCTTTGAGGATCTCGGCCGGGAGTGTGAAGTCGCGGTGGTCGGCCTTAAAACCGAGACGTTCGTTGGCCTCGACCGTGTCGAGCCCGGCATCCTGCAACTCATAAGCCTGCAGCTTCGCCATCAAGCCGATCCCACGCCCCTCCTGTTGCTCGTAGATCAGGATGCCCGCACCTTCCTCGGTGATCATGGACAGCGAAAGCTCAAGCTGCTGGCGGCAATCGCAGCGCAGGGAATGGAAAACGTCACCGGTCAGGCATTGGGAATGAACGCGAACCAGCGGCGGCACAGACTTCACATCGCCCATCACCAGGGCGACAGCCTCTTCCACGTGGTTTGCACCGTCGTTCTTAGCGTCGGAAACGGACTCCCCACGAAAACCGTAAATGCGGAAATTGCCCCAGCGGGTGGGAAAATCCGCGGATGCGACCTGCTGTATTTCGTTTACACTCACGTTTTCATTATAGCGGCTGGGCGTGCTGCGAGAGGGTTCCAACACGGAGGATCGTGGAGTCGCTAGCCTCTGGCGCGAAAGTGGAAAATGGCATCCTGCTTCGACGCGATGGGCGAGCCATTGCGAGTGGCGGGCTGAAAGCGCCAGTTCTGCAATGCGAGCAAAACTTTCTCATCGAGTTTGGGACCGAGGCTCTGAAGCACGGTCTTGGCGACAATATCTCCGCGCTCATCGATAACGATTTCGACGACGACGTTGCCTTCAGAGTCGGGCAATTCCCAAGGATAGGCCGCCGGATCCGAGGTAGTCACGGGCAAAGCGGGGCGAATCTCGTCGCCAGACAAGGAGCCACGATTCAGCGTTCCATAGGGGAGCCCTGCCTGTGCGCCGTGACCCAAAGCGGAGAGCGTCTGAGTCGTGGAATTGTCCTGAGCTTCCGTACGGGCAAGCGGATTCTGCGGCGCCGCCAACTTCGCCGGCTGGGCAGGAGCCCTCCACGTCAATTTCTCATGGCTCAGTCGCTGGTGACGGTAACGCTGCGTGGCGCTGTCGGAGGAACTCCGGCTGCTGTCGTCGGGAGATTTGGCGGGCCAGTAAAGTCGCGTGACTGACTTGCCGTTCTGCCCCAAGGCCACGGAGACGGCGGTGAGCAATTGAGGGTTGGGGGTGTGCAGCAGCCACGCCAGTAACAGACCATGCAACGCAAGCGAACCCATCCGGAGCCAGCGTTGCCGGCGCGTGGTCACGAGATTCAGTTGCGCAAACATCAAACGATTCCTGCGGCAGACGTTCTCCGTCGCAGCCAAGTGATAGTTAGACGTAAACCGGGGGATTTCGTCAAGGGGATTTCTTGAACTGAGTTGCACCAGTCGTAACGCCCGCGCTGGACGCCGATCCGGTTGGTGCCGATTCTGGAACGCTGATAAAATAGTTGGGCAGTCGATAACCCAACCTCGCATGGGGCTATAGCTCAGCTGGGAGAGCGCATCGTTCGCAACGATGAGGTCGTCGGTTCGATCCCGACTAGCTCCACCATATTACTCAATTACTTGCCGACTTTTTTCGCCGTGTTCGATCATGGAAAAACCCGTTTTATTGGACCGTAGTGGACCGTGAAGGCCGGTGAGAGCCTGAGGCTGACTGGTTATTCTCATACAAACCTGCGTGAGTGCTAAAGGGAAAAGTGGCTGTCGTACGCCGTTCGGATCGAGCGATGCGAGATCGAGGATTTCTCATCGATGATGGATGCTGGGTATCCTCGAAGCCGTCTCCGAGTTGGTTGCGGGATGATTGCTACAAGTGACGAGATAGTTGAGGGCGTGTTGTAACCGCCGACCATCAATGCGTGGCCTCTCTCCTCCAGTGTCGGCGGGGTTCAGCACGCACACCTGCACTTCGGTTACAGTATCCAGGTTAATCTGTGGTGAGTCACCGCTCGCGGTAGACAGGTGCCAGAGTCAAACGGCAGTCTGTGAGCTGCGCTGAGGAGGGACAGTGAAGAATCAGCTTCGATCTCGCGGCTTTTTAGAAGGCTCGGTTTCGCGGCGCAAGTTCTTAAGGCAATCCGCCGCGGCGGCGATTGGTTTTTCGATCGTTCCGCGCCGAGTGTTGGGCGGCGCAGGCTATGTCGCTCCCAGCGACAAGGTGAATATTGCGTTTATCGGCGTCGGTTCGCAGGGTTTGCGCGTCATGCTTCACTTTCTGCGGGAACCCGACGTACAGGGTGTGGCTGTCTGCGACCCTAACAAAGCCAGCGCTAATCACCCGCAGTGGGACACACATGAGTTCTGTAATTCCGTACGCAAATTGCTCGGCGTCGATAGCGGCTGGGATTGGCTCAGTCCCGACCAACCGATTCAGTTGACCCATTCCCTCGGCGTCACCAGCGGCGTTGCCGGCCGCGAACCTTGTCAGAAAATTGTAGACGGCTATTACGGCACCCAGCAGCGCTCCGGCCAGTATCGTGGGTGTTCCGCTTACAGTGATTTCCGCGAACTGCTTGAGAAACAGAAAGATCTCGATGCCGTTGTTGTATGTACGACGGACAACCTGCATGCGACCGTGTCCGCCGCGGCTATGAAGAAACGCAAACATGTTTTTTGCCAGAAGCCTTTGACGCACACGATCTACGAGGCGCGGCGCATTGCCGAAATTGCCCGGGAGACTGGCGTGGCCACTCAGATTGCCGTCGGCAACCAGGCATCTGAATCCACGCGCTTGCTCTGTGAATGGATTTGGGACGGCGCCATTGGGCCGGTACGGGAGGTCATGAACTGGTCGAGCCGTCCTTTCTGGGCCCAGGGCATTGTGCGTCCAAAGGAAGTAGAAGCCGTGCCTGAAGGTTTGGATTGGGATCTATGGCTCGGCCCGGCGCCGGAACGGCCTTTCAACCATGCTTACTTGCCCTTTGTTTGGCGGGGATGGACGGACTTCGGTTGTGGCGCGCTGGGCGACATGGGTTCCTACAGTTTCGACACAATTTTTCGCGCGCTGAAGTTGGAGGCGCCGGTGAGTATGGAAGCCAGTTCCACCGATCGCTACGAAGAGACCTACCCGATGGCCTCGATCGTGCGTTACACCTTTCCCGCGCGGAGTGATATGCCTGCCGTGAAATTCACCTGGTATGACGGTGGTCTAAAGCCGCGGCGTCCGGACGAACTGGAAGAAAACCGTCCCTTGAAAGGCGACGGCGAAGAAGAGGACGAAGGACTTCTCTTCGTCGGAGATCGCGGGAAGATTCTCTGCACATTCAATGGCGGCAATCCGAAGCTCATTCCCCAAACCAAAATGGACAGCTACAAACAGCCGCCAAAAACTCTGCCCAGGTCGCCTGGCAACGAACGGGAGTGGCTCGACGCCTGCAAGGGAGGCAAAGTGAAGCCCGGTGGGAATTTCGAATTCGCTGGCCTCGTCACGGAATCCTTGCTTCTGGGAAATGTGGCGGCGCGGATGGGGCAAAGACTCAATTGGGATCGCCCCAAGCTCAGCGTTGACTCCGATGTCGCGCAGAAGTACATCCGGCCGGAACGCCGCAACGGGTGGGAACTCTAGCGATTTGCAAAGATTTACGGCGGTTCTGCGAATCCACTCCTTCGGCGCCTGCGACGGGAGATTGGACGAGTCTATAATTCGTACGCCGACTAGGGGACGATGAGTTGTTCGTTCAGCGGGTGAGGAGGCTTCTATGTCTGCGATTTCGAGAAGAGAGTTCCTTAAGAGTGCATCGACGTACGCCGCCGCTGCCAGCTTTCTTTCCGCAGGTGCGTTCGACCTTCGCGCCAATCCGCTGGGCATGCCTATTGGATGTCAGACGTGGCCCGTCAGGGAAATGATTGCCAAGGATTTTCCGGGTACGATCAAGCTGCTTGGCGATGCCGGGTTTCAGACAATTGAGCTGTGCTCGCCCGTAGGTTACGCCGATATGGGTTTCGCCGGCCTCGCCAAATACAAGGGGACTGAACTCCGGAACATCTTGGGCGATGCAGGTGTCAGTTGTGTGAGTTCTCACTTCGGCATCGCGGAACTCCGGGAGAATCAGGAGCGCGCAATTGCCTGGGCGAAAGATGTCGGCCTGACGCAAATGTTGGTGCCAAGCCTCGACGGACCTGAGAAACCGACGATGGACGATGTGAAGCGCGCGGCCGACGAATACAACAAAATGGGTGAGCAATCGGCCAAGGCCGGCATCCAGCAGGGACTTCACAACGAAGGCTTTGAGCTCTCGATGGTTGACGGCAGGCGGACCTATGACTTGTTGCTGGGCCTCCTCGATCCGAAGTTGGTGAAATTCCAGTTCCAGGTTTCCACCATCAGCCGCGGATACGACGCCGCCGAGTATTTCACGAAGTACCCTGGTCGCTTCATTTCCATGCACGTGCAAGGCTGGGCAGCCGAAGCCAAGAAGGTGATGCCCGTGGGGCAGGACAGCCTGGATTGGAAGAAAATCTTTAGCGCGGCGAAAACGGGCGGCATCAAGAACTACTTCGTCGAAATGGACCTGGAAAAGATGAAGGCCAGCGTTCCCTACCTTCGCAACCTGCAGGTCTGATGCGCCTGCGCGCTAACTCATGCAGAGGCGAAGCCGGCACCGAACGCTCTAATCTGAGCGTCCCGCTTCGCCCGGAAGCAGAAAAGAAAATGGGTGAGCCAGCAACTCACGTCCCACCTCGCGCAAAAAGCGCCGTGATTGCTCCTCTCCGATATTGCGCGCGCGTACGGCCAGGAGAAAGCTCAACACAAAGGACGTAACAATATTTAACACGCCGACAAGCGCAATTCCGGAAAACGCAAGCACGGCATCCTGCCAGTGCAGTTGGCCGTAGAGCCGGGAAGCGTCCAGAGCGTAGCCCAGACTTGCGGCTGCCAGCGTGACATGGCGGACTTCCAGAGGTATTCCGAAGAGCTCGAAAATAATGGGCACGGCGCCCAGCAGAAATCCCAGAACGATGTATCCAACTGAGCCGGGGGCGTGGTGCTTTACCCAGTTCGCCAGCTTCGCCGCCCGCTCCGGTCCTAGCTTTGCACGAATTCGCAGGCTGTTTGAGATTGCCGAGCCCATCCTGTGGAGCGCGAGATAATTTGCGGTCCAGCCCGTTGCCAGTGAAGAGAGCCAGAGAAAAACTCCGGTGATGATCGCGAAAAGGATCGTCATCGACGTGAGTGGAAAGAGCATGCGAATGCCATGTTCCGCCGCCGGCTCAGGAAGGAAAGGATGTCCGCGAACCGCGTTGAAAATCCGGTCGATAGCGATGGATGCGGGGACAGCCCCGACAAGATTGCTGATGGTTACGATGAATTGCGTCTTGGAAATGGCCTGAAGACTGGCCATGTGATCCTTCGCGGGATCTTCCATGGCATCCACCAGAGTAGCCGCCGTTACGGCGGGCATTTTGGAGGCCAGCAGGAATCCGCCAGCCTGCATCAGCAGGAAACTGACAACATAGTTAAGCGAATGGGCAATGGCCAAAAGCAGAGGAGCATGAATCATTGCTGCAAGTGAGTATTTGAACAGCGCGGTGAAGGATGTGATGACGCCGGCCAGCACGGCCCCCAAGCCCATCACGCCCCATTGGATGGTATTTTGAGCGATATAGTGTTTGCCGGCGCGTCCTGTTCTCTCCACGACACTGCGTGCTAACCGTCGCGTGCTGGCACTTATCACGCTCGCGATGCGTCGCTGAGAAGCAAAACCATGGACGACGGTGACGGCGAGTTTGCGAGCGTCTGAATCGGGGCGCTCCAGGGTGATCACCTGTTGCATTCGGGCAAGAAGAGACCGCAGGAGACGCACACGAAAGATCAGGTTCGCGGAAGATCCTCTGTCCGCCAGCGACTGGTTCACCGTCTGCAACTGAGCTTCGCAGGCCGCTCGCTGTTCTTCCCAAAGGTGGAAATCTTCGGGATGTCGAATGACATGCTCCACGACGGAAGGCAGATGAAAGAAGGCGGACTTAGTAATGTCCTCATCGTCGGCGAACACGATCAAATCCCGCGACAGTGCAACATTCGTGGCCCGCAGAGCAAGAATCTTGCAGGATGCCAGAATCGAGAAAGTGGACGGCCGAAAGGTATCTGCCCAGGGAGCGACCAGTGATTCGGGCAACGAAGCCACCCAGCGCGCATCGCATTCTTTCAGGTTCAGGGAATCCATCAATACATAGAGGTCGCCTTCCACTTCGTCCACAGGCAACAGATGTCGGACAGCCCTTGCCAGCAGCTCTCGAACCAGAAAAGCCTCTTCGGGCAGTCCGGCTTCGGAGATGACCCGAACACAAGAATGATGGGACCAAAAGTCGCGAAGCGTGGAACGAATTGAATCGCGGCACGGGTGGCGCTCGATCACCAGCGTCACTTCTGAAAGAGTATCTGTGCGCGATTCCACCGGCACATTCAGGATCATGCGAAGAAGGCCATACACACGAGTAGCTCGCTCGCGGGTAGAGAGGGACTCAAGGTTTGAGAGATTGTCTATTGCAATGGAAATACGCGCTCCCCCTCTCCCAAAAAAGAGAGAATATGGCGCAGTTAAGAGAACGTAACAGGGCGCCTAAGATAATTGAAGTCGATGAGCCTTGGAGTCAACATCGGTAGTAAGTGTCATGGTGCAGCAGGGCGTCCACCCCTTCCATCACGCAGCTGATGTTACCTTTGTCGCATGTCCCGCGTATTCCTACCTTTTTTGCTTGGGCTGCGAGTTGCGGGGACATGTGCAGGGTCACCATGAGAATCGGAACCCCCGGAGAGCGCCGTCTGATTTCTTTTGCGGCATCCAAGCCGTTCATTTCGGGCATCTGGAAATCAAGCACAATTACGTCCGGCGCGGTTTGCTGGGCTCTCTCTATCGCTTCTCGACCGTTGGAGGCCTCACTGCAGACCCTCCATGAATCATGTTGTTCCAACAGGGCTCGAAGGCAACGGCGCATAAGCTGGCTGTCGTCTACGACGAGGATTCGGACGGACGAGGTTTTCTGCCTTACGTCCAAAACAGACATACTAAAACGTAAGAGCTAATACCAAACATGTCTATACACCGCATCGCGTAGTTTCATGCAGATTTTCCAGCCTTCATCCATTCTCCTAGGGTTTCGGAGTATTTTTGTCCGGAGTCGTCTATCAAGGCGAAGCAGACGACGAGCAATGCGAGCAAGGTCTTGGGTCGGAACAGGGATCGGGCCCTCAGTGACATGGAAACCGTTGGATGTTGAGATCCGTCAAAAGTTTGCCACAAATCCCGCGGGCCGTGCTACTTGCCTGCCGCGGCCTTTTGATCTGTAAGATCTAGCCCGAATTGCGGGTGATCATAAGTTCCTGTTATATGAACGGGAACGACCTCGCCTTTCTTCTTTTTCTTGAAGAATGGATCCATGGCTTTGAGCAACAGTGATTTCACTCCGGTCGTGGTCTTCGAAATCTTGGTGTCGACCCGCATCCTGCCATGCAAATCGATCTTGTGATTCACAAGGCTGTAAGTGCCATACATGCGCGCCCCAGCGCCGGGAATATCGAATGAGAGGTCGGAGAATTTGGCGATTCCGCCTTCGAGCACGACTCGCCCCTTCAGATCGGTGACCACGGTTTCGGCGTCTTCCATTTTTTCGCCCTGTGCTCCGGCACTCAGTTCATTCACGTTCTTCTGTGTTTCCGGCTTGGAGAAGCTGCCGTCGTCGATGCCAAAGGTGCCCTGCAGCTTCACCTTCTCGATAAAACGTTCCTTCCCTGGGGGGAGCTCCACTTTGGTCTCGAGCGCGATCGCTCCCGACATTGGCGAGCGACGATCTTCAACAAACAGGCCGAGAATATCTTCGATGCGTCCCCGCGGGGAAGTCAGATGGAGCAGTGCAGTCTTACCTTTGTGTCCTTTTGTGCCCGCGACGCTGCCTTCCACGGCGAGACTGGTTCGACCGAAACGGGCGTCGACATGTTGCAGGAACGTGTCGCCGTGAATAGCGTCAACGAACGCGCCGAATTGGGTTACGAGTTTCACTTTGTGGCCGCCCGACGTTACTTCGAAGTCGGGAACCTCGGTGCTGCCTGCGATGTCGATGTGTTTGAGAACTCCGCCGTATTTTCCTTTGGATGCCAGCATCCCAGCGATGCCGCCGTAGACGCTCAGGTCCGCATGATCGAATGTGTACTCACCGGAAATCGGAGTCTCGCCCGGATTGCCTTTGATCCAGACGCCGAATTTTCCGTGGGTTGCGATTTCGCCCGGAGGTTTTGGGTTGTGAACCCTCAAGTCGTAATCGATCGGACTGCCCCACTGAACGTCGTGCAGAAGGCCCTGGAGCACTTCGAAGCGTAGCGGTTTCTTATTCGGATCGTCCGACGCGAACTCTACCACCGTTCCGTTCGCAACAATCTCCTCGACGACAAGCTTGGAGTGCTGCGTCTCAAAAGTTACATTGCTGCCAAAAGGCGGGACGAATACGTGCCCACCTTCTGCTCTGATACGCGGAACACGGTTCGTGAGAATTCCGGAATAGCTGCCTTCAATGGTCAACTTGTCGATGGCAATCAGAGTCCACCTGTTAGGGCCATGATGAAACTCGACGCCCTTGAGGATGCATCCCGGAAAAGGCAAATAAGTGCAATGAGAACTTCGGATGGTGACGGTGCTGTCGCTCGCTTCGGCCAGATCCCGCGCGAGCGACTTCTCAGTAAACGGCCAAATCCGGCTCCAGAACAGTGCAAGACAAACCATAGTACAAACGGCTGCCGCTGCAATAATGATAATGATTGTCTTAACGCGATGGGATAGTGGGGATGATTTGGGCTTCGTCTTACCCGGACCCGTGGGTGGGGCGGCGGAACTCGTAAGGGCTGGGGACGACATGAATCTTGGACTCCGAAATGCCTGTGAACTGTTGGCGAGTTAGTTGCATCTACCTTTCTCTGCTTGCGGCTCTTTTCGTCCCGGTAGTGCTTCGCCGAGAGGCCGTCCGCGACCTCGCGGTGCGAGTTCGCTTTGCTGCCTTGGTGTGACGCTGCTTCGTCGTTCGCTTCTGGCGAACGGTCGCAGCTCTCTTCTCTTTCTTGAGGGATTTCGGCTTCGACGGTGAGTGTGATTCCCTCGTTGTTTGGTCCGTCATCAACAGATGACTCATGTTCGCCAGCGTTCCGGCGGCTTGTCCCAGCTTACGCGCCACTGCGCTTAGTAAGGGTTCTGGAGCATCCAGTTTTCGAGTCATTGAACCTCCAATCGCAACCTTTTTCTCACCCACGATTCTCTAATCCCTGTTACGAACGAAATCCCGGCGCTCGGCCGGGACTCCCTGAACTTGCTCAAGAACACTTTGCACCAAATTGGAGAGCGCGCTGAGCGCGGCTTTGCTTCACAGAATTAGTTGCCGCAGAACCCATGAAGGTTGGGAGGAAAGACCATCATGGGAGCGGGAACACGACAGTACCTTGTGAAGTGGTATCCTTTTCCGTGAGCCTGCTTAAGCTTGATCTTCGCCGCTACGTTTGTGAGCGGCTAGCCCCTTCCGGACTCTAGGCTCGGTGCACCCGCGCATTCTGCGTGGTCTTGTGCTGTCGACTCGAATTCATACAAAAACGGCTGGGGTTTCTGAATGGTACTGCGGACGCGGACATGTGACTCGTCCGACCTCGCTCGGAACCCACGAACAGGATTCTTACGAAAGGGATTTCCCATGAAACTTCTAGTGATTGGATCCGGCATGATGGGTTCGGCGGCAGCGTTCGATATGGCCCGCACAACTCAGGTGGATTCGGTGACACTGGCCGACAGTGACCTCAAGCGCGTGCGTGAAGTGGCGGCACGGGTAAATCGAATCACCGGAGGCAGGAAGGTGCGAGCCGTGGTGCTGGATGCGGGCAATGAAAAAGCGGCCGCGAAGCTCATGCGCGGACACGACGCCGCGCTCTCGGCTGTGCCGTACTTCCTGAATCTTGGACTGGCGCGCGCAGCCGTTGACGCCCGCTGCCACTTCGCGGATCTAGGCGGAAACAATACCGTGGTACGGCAGGAGTTAGCGCTCTCGAAAAGGGCTGAGAGCCATGGCGTGGCCCTCGCGCCCGATTGCGGGCTGTCTCCGGGGATGGCGTCAATCCTCGGCGGCGAACTGGTCCGTCGGCTGGGAGGCCGCGCCGACGCGCTGCGGCTGTATGTCGGCGGTCTGCCGGAGCGGCCCACGCCGCCGTTTCATTATCAGCTCGTATTCTCCGTTGAAGGCCTCATCAACGAGTACGTGGAACCGGCCCGCATCCTGCGCAAGGGCAAGCTGACAACCATCGATCCTCTGACCGAGCCCGAGGACTTTCACCTCGCAGGATTCTCACCCCTGGTGGCCTTCCATACCTCGGGCGGCACTTCGACTCTGCCGGAGACGTTTGAAGGCCGAGTCGGAGAGTGCTTCGAGAAGACGCTGCGTTATCCCGGGCACTATGATCTGCTCTGCGAACTCAAAGAGCTGGGCTTGTTCTCCGGCGAGAAGATGAAATTCGGCAAGGCGGAGATCGCGCCGCGGGCCATGATGTCGAAAATCTTCGCGGGCAAGTTCGCCTCCAAAGGTCCGGACGTCTGTCTCATGCGCCTCGAGGCGCACGAATCGGTGAATCGAGCGGGCGTCCGCGGATTGCTGGGCGGACGACTCAAGGGACGCGTGGCTTCCTTCACCATGGTGGATCACTACGATCCAAAGACCGACATGAGCGCCATGATGCGCACCACTGCCTTCCCGGCGTCGATCGTGGTGCAGATGCTTGCCTCAGGAGCGATCAGCAAGCGCGGCGGAGTCCTGCAGGAGCGGGATGTCCCGGCGGATCTGTTTCTCGGAGAAGTGGAGAAACGCGGAATTAAGATCGATTATGCGATCGAGTGAGAGCCTTCTGCACGGGCCGCTTATCCCGAAAAACGTCCGTGGGTTACGACGGTCCATGCCGCGCGCTCGAAGTGGCGCGCCGGCCTCGGTTCGTTTGACAGTGGGCGGTTGGCGGCCCGCCGCGTCTTAGTCTCGACTTGTGTTACCTGCCGCACTATTTCCGTACATAATTTTGTGCAAATGCCTGCGCGGTCTGCTAGCATGTGGGCAATCAACACTCATATCTCCTTCGGTTTGTGAAGGATTAAGCAATTGGCAACGGCACCCTAATTGCGTCTACTGCAGGGAAGTGTGTTTGGCCCGAAGTCCCAGGCAGGGCTGTTAAAGGTAGGTAGAAGTTGTCGAATCAACCGGAAGCAGGGAGCGTCGAGATCGTTATCCGGCGCCGTCCGACCCGCCGCCATCGCCGGAATCGCTTGTTTCGCCGTGTCCTGCTGGTTGTCGTCTGCGCAGGTTTGGCTTTCGGGTTCGCTTCCATCGCACTTCAGCATTTGAGTCCATCGCTATTCCGAGCGTCCAGGTCTGTGGCGCCGGAACGCCAGGCGGTCGAGGCCAGCCGCAACATCCTTTTGCTCACTCAGCAGGAATCCTTGCGCCAGATCGAGAGCCGTCCGGTCTATCCCTATTCCGTCGTGCCCGGTGGAGTGAGAGATGCGCGCGAGTTGAAGTGGGTGGCACAGCACGATCCGGTGGTCGCGTCTCATTACGCGGGCTTCGATTACGATCATGCCCACGTCGTGCGCCTGGTTTTGGCGCGAACCGCTTATCTTTCTTATCGTATCGGCAATAGGGTCTACTGGACGCGGCACAGAGTCGCGCTGAAGAAGGGCGAGACGGTGATTACCGATGGCAAGATCACTGCACGCTCTCGCTGTGCCAATCGGGTGGAAGAAGCTCCCCAGCAAGCGACTTCCTCCGCAGAACCCCCGGCCGCAAAGTTTGACGAGCCGGTTCTCCCCGCCACCGGCACAGCTCTCTTGAATCCTCCGGTCCCGTTCGAGTCTGCATTGCTCAACCGTCCTGGATCGCCGGGATTGGGACCAGCGCTGCCGTTGAGTATGGTTGATCCGTTCGGCAGCGGAACGTGGGTTCCGATCACGCCGCCGCCGCTCCCCGGCGTTTGCGGTGTCGGAAAGAATAAGACGGGCACTGGCGGCACGGTGATACAGGGAAAGGGAAATCCCTGCGCTAGCGGTGGTGCAGGAGGCGAAGTCCCTGAGCCCGGCACATGGCTGCTGGTCGCCTCTGGCCTGGCCGCGATGTACTGGAAGACCCGCCAAAGACTTTCCCGAACTTAGCCGGTCAAAACCGGGCTTGTCGGCATCAGCCTCCGTCGTATCTTGCGCTCGCCTACATCTTTTTGTAGCCTTCTGGTTCTGCTTCTCACAGGAGGGTCCCGGTGCGTTCTGCAGGCGTGCGTTTGTGCCGCTGGAGTTTGTCGCTTTTCTTGTTGTTCCTTTTCGCGCCGAGTCTCACCGCTCAGGCCATCCGTCTGCACGTTGATTTAACCGACGCTCCGCGAAACATCTACCACGCGCACTTGCACATCCCCGCCCACGCCGGTGAAATGTCGCTGGTCTTTCCCAAATGGATTCCAGGAAATCACCGTCCCAGCGGGCCGCTCGGTGGGCTAACCGGAATTCAAATGGAAGCCGGCGGCCGTTCGCTCTCATGGCAACGCGATGCGGTCGACATGTATGAGTTCCACGTCAGCGTTCCCGCGGGCATTGACACACTTGATGTGTCGCTGGATGCGCTCACCTCGCAGGATAGTGCCGGCGGAGGCGGGCCCGCGGCTTCCAGCGATCTTCTCGACCTGAACTGGAATGCGGTCGTCCTTTATCCCAAGGGCACGCGATCTGACGATGTGAGCTTCATGCCCTCGGTCACACTGCCTGGCGGGTGGAAGTTCGGCACCGCATTGCCGGTGGCGCGCACCACCGGCGACAACGTGGAGTTCGCGCCAGTCTCTCTCACAACATTGGTCGATTCACCCTTGATCGCCGGAGTTCACTACCGGAAGATTGAGCTGACCAAGCCGGGAGAAGCGCCGCTGCATGTAATGGATCTGGTCGCCGACGCCGAACCCGGTCTGGCTATGACATCACAAGATGTTGCCGCTTACCAGAAACTCGTTGCAGAGACCGGAGCGCTCTTCGGGGCGCGCCACTATCGCCAGTATCACTTTCTTCTTACGCTCAGCGATCAGGTCGGCGGACACGGACTGGAGCACCACGAATCCAACGACAGCGTAGCGGCAGAGCGGTCGCTGCTCGATCCCGATCTGCACATGCTCTATGCCGGACTCGTGCCGCACGAGTTCGTGCACTCGTGGAATGGCAAATACCGCCGTCCTTCCGGACTGGTCACTCCGAACTATCAGGAGCCCATGATTGGCGACCTGCTCTGGGTCTACGAAGGGCTCACAGAATATCTCGGCAACGTTGTGGCGGAGCGCAGCGGGCTGTGGACGGAGGAGCAGTATCGCGAGTCGCTCGCGGGAACGGCCGCGGCGCTCGACCATCGCGCCGGACGGACGTGGAGGCCTCTCGAAGACACGGCGCGTTCCGTGCAAACTTTGCGCATGATGGGATCGCAATGGCAAAGCTGGCGGCGCGGGCTCGACTATTATCCCGAGGGCGAACTGATCTGGCTGGAAGTGGATTCGATCATCCGGCAGCAGACTCACGGCCAGCGTTCCCTGAACGATTTTTGCCGGCGCTTCCACGGCGGCGAAAGCGGTTCGCCGAAAGTTGTCCCCTACACGTTTGATGATGTGGTGCGGACGCTCAACGAGGTTGCACCCTATGATTGGGCGAAGGTTCTGCGCGAGCGTGTCACAGCCACCAGCACCCATGCGCCGCTGGGCGGGATTGAGAGCGGAGGCTGGAAACTGGTTTATAACGACAAGCCGAATTTGTTTACCCAGGCGGAGGAAAAGCTGGCCAAGTTCGCCGACTTCTCGTACTCGCTCGGATTCACCGTGAGTGAAGATGGCAAGCTCGACGACGTAATCGTGGGTTCGCCGGCCTACCAGTCGGGCCTCGGACCTGGCATGAAACTGATTGCGGTCAATGGCCGGAAGTGGTCGCCTCCAGGGCTGCACGCAGCCCTGAAGGGGGTGCCGGGAAGTGATCGGTCGATCGAGTTGCTGGTCGAAAACGCGCAGTTCTTCAAAACCTATTCCGTCGTCTATACCGACGGCGAGAAAAATCCCCACTTGGAACGCGTCTCGGTCCAGCCCGATATTTTGGGGGACATTCTGAAGCCGATGACGCACTAGGGGCGAACCCTTAGTTCTAATACCAACGTAAGCCCGCTCGCCCAGAATCGCTGCTACAATCGCGCTAGAACCAGCAAAAGATCGTCCCAGGCGCAGATCTTCATGCACACCCTTTCGCGAACTATCGTGAGCCGGCTGCTTCTGGCCGGACTCTGCGGGCTGCTCGCGGCGTCATCGCTGCCGGCGCAGACCTCGGTTCGCACGGTGAAGGTGCTGGGCGCGAAAGACGCGGTCGAGATTGAAGTGGAAGCCAGCGACCGGATTGTCCCCCAGACGCAAGTGTTGACCGGTCCCGATCGTTTGGTGGTCGACTTTCCCAATGCGGTTCCCAGTAATCAGTTACGCAGTCAATCCGTAGATCGGGGAGAAGTGAAAGACGTGCGTGTCGGCCTGTTTCAGGGCAAACCTCCGGTCACGCGGATCGTACTCGATTTGAAAACCGCGCAGTCGTACCAGGTTTTTCCCAATGGCCGGACGGTCATCATCAAGGTGATGGGCGGCGGCGCCTCCGATACGTCCGCGGGAGTCGACAATTTTCCTCCTGAACCGGCCACCCGCCCCGGCCTGGTGGTTGCCAATTACACAACCAGAGCGGAACCCGTGAGCGTGGAAACCTCTGCCAAACCGACGCTCGAGGTTTCTTTTCGCGAAGGACTGTTGGGGATCAAGGCCAACAAGGTAACTCTGTCACAGGTCTTGTTCGCGGTACAGCAGCGCACGGGCGCCGAGGTTTCGATTGCTGCCGGAGCGGAGCAGGAAATAGTAGCTGCGGACATTGCGCCTGCGCCCGCGCCCGAGGTTCTGGCCCGGCTGCTGAATGGTTCCAGATTTAATTTTCTGATTCTGAGCGCGGCGAACGACCCGCGGCAACTGGATCGCGTGATTCTCAGCACGCGCGCCGAGGGCGCCGTCATGCCCTTGCCTCCCATGCAGGGTCAAAACTCCAATGGGGATGACGACGACACTCAACCCGCGCCTGGGCCCGCGCAGTCAATCAATGTTCCGCCAGCGCAGAATCCTGCTGGGGCGCAGCCGGAAATGAAATCTCCGCCCGACGAGAACGCACCCAACCAATAGCTCTTACACGCGCCAGAGGAAGAAACAATTCAGTCTATTCCGAGCTTATGGTGGCGTGATCAAACGGATCGGCACTGGAGAAGTGCCCAGCACAGGAGTACTGCTCACCGAATCAGGACCGTTGCCATTGCTACACCCTGCCACGTTCAGGACGGTGACGTTGACGTTCCCCCACTGGTCGACTTGGTTGATGAAGACTTGTAGAAAACCTACGATCGTGACTTTGGTTGTTCCGCTCGGTGCAATTGATCCAACAGAATCATCGTAAATAGGCAGCGAGACAATCGAAGTACTGCTGGTGATGGGAGTGCCATTGGCTACGCTAAGCGGATTACTGGAGCCCGCAAAGATCTGGAAAGGATACGACGAAGGCGAACCGTTGGAGTTGAGAAAGTCCTGGCCGTCGGGTTGCCTGTCCGTCGCGTCTCCTTCGTTGATCAAGCAGGTGACGCCATTCATTGTGTCGTTGGTGCCGGCGCCGGGGTTCTCATTCAAATTGACACGGTTAGGATTAGAACTGGAAGAACTTTGCACGCCGCATTGGTAAACCGTCGACTGGTCACACCCCGCGACCGCTTCCTCATAGGCGCTTCCTGAGGAGGACGCACAGGAGGGAACAGCTGCAGGAACCACGACTGGAGCTTCGCCAGGGAGGTACTCCAAGCTCGGAGGCTGTTCCAGCCACGCTGCTCTTGTGGGGTCATAGTAGTTACCCTGGGGCGGACGTATGCGGGTAGAACATGTCTGGCCGGTGTGAATACAGTCAGGCTCCAACCAGAATTGTTCGCCGACGATACCGGTCGATGGGCTACCGCCGTTCAGTGAGATTCCGGGGGTCGTGATTGAGCCGTTGGATGTCTTGACCAGGGTGTGGCACGCAGGGCCAGTTTGGCCAGTTGGGTCAGTTTGAGGAGTTTGGTCGCAGAAGACCGGGTTCCTTCCGCCGCTCGGGCGAGGATTCAGCGGATCACGGTTGGGCACGATCCAGGGTTTCACGCAGCGTGGTTGCACCGGAATAATTGTCCCGCTAATTTGATTGCCAACGTTGCCCGAGTTTGAGGGATTGAATACTTCGGCGGTAGCGGTTGCACTGACCGTGTTTCCGGTGTTTCCCCAGATACGCGAGAAGAAAGTCGGTAAGCCAGTCTGCTGAATTTGGACGGTGACCATGGGGTTGACGGCGAAGGGGACCGGTAAGGATGAGCAGTCTGTGCTTGGAGTAATCGCGCCGCCGCTTCCGGCTGAGTACGTGACGGTGGTGGAAGAAACGGCTACGGCCGCACCCCCAACAGCATTCTGCCGCACCACCGCCTGCGCAGCCTGGGTGGCGGCACTGCTCAATCCACCGCAGATTAGCTGCCAGTAGCTATTGTCGGTAGTGGGATTCGCTGTGCCAGTGATGCCCGAGAGCGAGATAACCTGAGCGGCCGCTAACGCGGCCGCATCTGCGGACCGCTGCGCCTCCTCTCGTGCCAGATAAAGGGTGATCACATCGATCGACAGAGCGGCCATGGCAATGATGGCCACCATGGCGATCGCAACCAGCACCATCGTGATGCCGCGTTCCCGGGATCGAGAGAGGCACGCACGTTGGAATCTCCGGATTGCGGGCGGTTTCATAGCTTTTCAGTTCTCGTTCATGGCCACAGCCGCAGCAGAGATCGTGCTTGGCAGCGTAGCGGTCCGACCCAGAAGACTCGCGACGCGGCCGAACCGCCACGAGTAGTTGTACTGAATACTGACGCAAGTACCTATGATGGCAGTCTGACTTCGCCCAGGGGGTTGGGACGTGCAGCTCACCGTTGGAAGAATGGCTCCGGTAACCGGAAAGTAGTATCCCCGGTTAATGATCAGAGTGATGCCGCACGGTGAACCGCTGGTGGCAGTCACGCTGAATGTCCAGGTTAATCCGCTCGGGGTTCCTCCAGTGGTGATTCCACAATCGTTGATGTTATTGGCGAGCAGATAGGAGTCAACGACTTGAAATGCGTCGGTGACCGACATTGGCAAGGTCGATTGCAAGTCATTCGCGGGGTCGGCAGCCGCGGCCCGCGCTGCATCGCGCGCGATGTTGGTGAATTTCTGTTTGAGGGTAAAAGCGTTGCTGAAGTCGAAGATGCCCACAACAAACACCATGAGCAAAGGCAGAGATACGGCAAACTCCACCAGCGCGGCGCCGTCGTCGCGCCATCCGGCGTTGACCAGGCCGCCAATCCAATTCCGCAAAAGAGGCCAACGAATCACTGGCTCTCCATTCGCACCCGTGCCGACGCAGTGATCCAGATTTTCTGCTTGTTCAGAGACGTAAAAGGCAGCCAAAACTGGAATGGGTATCGAAACGACACAGACAAGCCGCAGACGCCGTTGGAGGAACCAGTGTTTTTCAATAACACCGGGGCTTGCACGTAAATCGTCGTGCTCGCGCTGGTCCAGGACGTACCACACGAGGCAAAGACTGGCGCCGGAACCGGAAATTGCGCGAGAGTCGGATCCAGCTTGGATGTAACCATGGCAGTCGTTACTGCATTGACTGCATTCGTAGCCTGGGAGTTAGGACTGTTACATGTTGTGCAATAGGGTGCGACTCCGGCGCGCGCACCTTCCTGCGCTGCTCGCGTGATCGTGCCATAGATACTGAACGCCTGTCCGAACCAGAAGATCCCCAGAAGTATCATGAACATCAACGGCAGGACGGCGGCGGCTTCCGCAATCTCGGCTCCGCGGGTTTCGACGGCCAGCCTTCGAAGAATGGATCGTATCGAACCCAGCATTCTAGGCCACAACTCCCAGTTTCCAGAGAATCCCATAAAGCACCACGGTAAACGCCAGCGCCACCCCGTACGGAACTTTCAGAGAGTCCGGATTGTCGAGCGAGACCTGGGTCCCCGGCAATCTGAACGTCAACAATGAGATCAAAATGTGCCCGATATTGCGAATCGTCTGCAGCGTTCGTCTCTTGTAGATCACCAGAGCCACCGCCATCACTCCGGCTACGAAGATCGATGCCAGCAACAGATCGACCAGCAATCCCGGTCCCGTGAACGCACCCAGCGCTCCTGCCAGCTTCCAGTCGCCTGCCCCGAGGCTGCGCAGCAGAACGAAGGGTATCAGCAATGCCAATCCGATCGCTGCGCCCAGCAGGGAAGCTTTCAGCCCGGTCCAGCCACTCAGGGCGGTGTTCACAGCGACCCCGATCAGCAACCCCGGCACGGTTACCCAGTTCGGAATGCGTCGCCAGCGCAGGTCCGTCCATCCGGCCACGCCCGCGAGCAGTACGGCGCCCGCCAGAACCACCGGTTTCAAATGGGCCTCAGGCCGAGCCGGCAAGCGAACCACGATCCTAAGCGTTTCCCACGATATTGAAAAAGATCCATTTTGTTACGGTTCAGAAATCGCCACTGGGACGGAAGGTTGGCTCCCTCCGCTTTCGCCGTAACCCGGCAGAAGCGGCCTCTTGCGCGGATTCTCACATAGCAGGAAGCCGAAGTCAATGAAGCCGGGGAGCGTTGGGAGATTGAGAATAGATATTAGGTTTTGGGTGTTAGGGGTTAGGTCTTGGATCAGAAAAAAACGTTTGGCCCCAAAACCTAATACCTAAAGACCTGCTCCGACTTTACCGGCCGAACGCCGGCGCCGAATTGTGCTCAGCGATAATTTTCCTGGCGTTGTCAGCCAGAGCCTTCGCCTGAGGCAGCAACTCCAGGCCCTTGACAACTTCCGGGTCGGACTCAGCGCGAACCTTCATTCCCTCATCCTGCCCGAAGGCATCGGTGAAAATTTCCGACTTGATGTTCGACCTGATCCAGTCATTATTGTCAATCAGTTCGGCCTGGGTGTAGGCAATGCTAGCCTCGTCCAGAGACTTGCGGAACTCCTGCAGAGTCGCATCGTCGACCTCAAAGGTCTTCGTGGGTTTGTGGTTCACCACATAGCGCTTGGCAAAGTTGAAGAATGCATAGTGCTGCAGCAGCGTGTCCTCGAAGTGATTGCTCTTCACCGGAGCGATGTTGACGTCAGGAGTAATGCCGCCTCCGCCGTAAACCGTCCGCCCGCTGTCGGTGAGCTTCACTTCGCGGTTGGCCGTGTTGGAGCTCTCGGCGCTGTCGCGGTTGTAGTAATAGTCGTACAGCGAGATGTTGCTGTAGTCCCGTTGGATCAGACGTCCGCTCGGGGTGTAGTAGTGGGCCGTGGTCAGCGCCAGACCGGTGTTTTCCGAGAGCGGATACACGGTCTGCACCAGACCTTTGCCGAATGTCACCTCGCCCGCGATTAAGCCGCGATCGTGATCTTGGATCGCTCCAGAAACAATTTCCGCCGCCGAAGCGGTTTGCCGGTTCACCAGCACAACAATCGGATAATCCTTTCCGCCATTGCCGTGCTGTGCGACGTAACGTTTCTCGGCAGAAGCGCGGCCATGGTGAGAGACGATGAGCTGTCCCTTCTTCAGGAATTTGTCAGCCACGCCCACGCCTTCACTGAGCAAACCGCCGGGATTGGAACGCAGGTCAAGAATCAGGCCCTTGACATCGCCGAACGAATCGAGCGCGTCAGAAACTTCATGCTCGGTGGTCTCGTTGAATCCGTTGACGTGCATGTACCCCACGCCCGGCTTGATCAGGAAATGGACATCCACGCTGTAGCGCGGAATCTCGTCGCGAACCAGAGTGAACTCCATCGGCTTCTCGACGCCTTCGCGCGAAATGCTGATGTGAACTGTGGTTCCCTTGGGCCCCTTCAGCAAATCGGCCACGTCGCCTGTGCTCATGTTCTCGGTCGACTTGCCGTCGACGGCGATGATCACGTCACCGGGATGAATGCCCGCCTTATAGGCAGGGGTACCGGTGAAGGGATAGATCACGATCACTTTGTTGTTGCGCGGACCAACGGTCATGCCCACGCCGTAGTACTTGCCGCGCTGGTCTTCGCGCATCAGCGCATACGATTTAGGATCGAAGAAATTCGAGTGCGGATCGAGCGCGTGCAGCATGCCGGGGATCGCCCCGTTATAGATAGCCTTGTCCGCGTTCACCGGCTCGGCGTAATTGTCCTCGACAAGTGCGTACACGTCGGTGAATTGCTTCAGGCTGTCCTTGACCTCGGAGTCGCCAGTCATCGACGACTGCTGGCCGGAACGCTGGGCAAATAAAATTCCCAGGAAGCCGCAGGCAAGCAGGAAAAAAACTACCAGGAGGAGTGATCGTCGAGAACTACGAGCCATCTGAGATTTCCTTCGTTGAGGGCTTACTTCCACCCCAGCTACCGCGCTGAATTCAAACAGTATACCACTACCTTAGACTGTCCCGGACCGGGATTGTCACCATTGGTAACTGTGCGGACAGGGGCCTTCCCAATCAGATGCGGCGGAAGGCTGATTAGGTTCCATGAAGGCGAAAGTATAAGGCAGATGTCCACAAAAGGCAGGCTGCACCAACGGCTGCGCCGTCGCCACGAAGTTAAGACGACCCCTGTCTTTAGTCTTTGCAACAATGGTGAGCGCGTCGAACTCTATCCGGAAGTGAGTTCGTAGAAATTTAGAGACTCACCTGGGCGAGGCCGAACCCGGAATGGATCCGTGATCGGCCCCTTACCCTGAAAAATCTAGCCAGGTCTGGTACCGTTTCGAAGCGATTTTTCTGCACCTGGTTAGGTTAGGCGTTTACTGATACGCCGGTCGAACTCGACGAAGACGATGGTTGCGCCACAGCCTGTCCGGCGCCTTGACCAAGCTGCTGGAAGTCCTGCACCAAAGAGTTATATGCCTGCTGTGCGCTCGAAAGGTTGCCGGATTGCAGCGCCTGCCCTAGCTGGTCAAACAACTGGCTAATCGCGCTCCCTCCGCTGTCGCCCCCGCCGTGGTGATGGCGATGGTGGCCCCGGCTTTGCGATGCTTGATTCTGGAAGGCCTGCTGAATGTTCGCGAAGTCCTGCTGCGCCCCCGAAATATTTCCGGACTGCAGGTCCTGGGCAAGCTGATTGAACGCCTGGGCAATCGGACTGCTGCTCTGCGCCGCCGCAGTGGAACTGCTCTGCGGCCCGAGTTGCTGCAGCGTCACGAAGTCTGATTGGGCGGCCGACAGATTGCACAACTGCAGATCCTGTCCGAGTTGCTGGAATTCTTTCTGAAACTGCTGCATGCTGTTCTGGGTCGTCTGGTTGATGGAATCAAACAAATTGCTGCTGGAAATCCCCGATACGGACATTAGCTCTCCTCTCGACGGAATGATTCGCCCCGCTTCTCTATCGGCACCTTCTGGCTGATCTTTAATCGCAATCGCCGCCAGCGGCTTTCTGTATCTGGCACGCCTGGTGCCAAATATCCCGCGCGGCACAAATGGTCGAAGCTAAACATTTGACGACGATTCGCTGACCCACCTTGCGATATACCCTTCGCACACGGACCTTAACTGGGCAAACTGTGCCGCCCCAAACTCGGCAAAGCAAGCCCAGTTGCTCGAGCGTCGAGACCGCGCTCCCGCTGAAACCGGAACTTTATCGCGACCACTTCAGAGGCTCTGAGGCGCCCGCGGCGAAACCGTGTCGAAAGCTCTGCTTCGCAATGATTGCCGCTTTTCCAGCTCCGGCAGTATGATGAACCGCATGACCTTTTCGGAGACGATCTTCCTGTTCTTTTTGGCCCTCATCATCTTTGGGCCGAAGAAGTTGCCGGAGATCGCGCGCCAAGTTGGCAAGGCGCTCAACGAATTCAAACGCGCCTCAAACGAGTTCAAGGCGCAAATCGAGCAGGAGATTTCGCACTTGGACGTTGAGAACCGGCAGACGATTCTCCCGCCCAGCCCGCCTCCGCAAGGCGTCACTAGCCGTACGCTAAGTGCCGCGCCGGGCCAGGCTAGTTCTTCCGAACCTCCTGCGACCTTGGCGGCCCTCACCGATGAACCGGTCGCCGCCGCCGCGACTGAGCCGCCCCCCGTGGCTACTGAGGCGGTCGTCCCTTCCACTGACGTAACGTCCCCCATCTCGCAGGAAACGCATGTCTGAATTCGTAGCCGCATCGGCTGGCGGCGATAGTGAAAAAGAGCCTATGCCCACCATGGGCTTTCTCGATCATCTCGAGGAATTGCGCAAGCGGATCGTGTATTCGATCATAGCCGTGGCCGTGGGCACTGGCCTCTGCTGGGGATATCGCGAGCGAATCTACGCGGTGATGCAAAAGCCCATCATGGATGCTCTACGCAACCACGGGTTGGCCGAGAAATTGGTGTATTTGAACCCGACTGAACCCTTCAATCTTTACTTGAAGATTGCCATGCTCGCGGGTCTGTTTTTGACGTCTCCGTTCGTTTTGTACCAGGTATGGATGTTCATTTCCCCCGGACTCTACCGCAACGAAAAGCGCTACATAATGCCCTTCATGGTTTCGACGATTACGTTGTTTACCTTGGGCGGATATTTTGGCTACAGAATCGCCTATCCCAGGGCGTTGGATTTCTTCATTGGATTCAGCGGACAGTTCCAGCCGATGATTACGGTCGGCGAATACACTCAGCTTTTCCTGAGCATCGTTCTGGGTATGGGGCTGATCTTCGAGATGCCGATCCTGGTTTTCTTTCTGGCGTTCATGGGCATCATGACGCCGTCGTTCATGATCAAGAATTTCCGCTACGCGATTCTGGTTATTTTTGTGCTAGCGGCTATCGTTACGCCCACTCCGGACATTGTAAACATGTGCGTTTTCGCTGCGCCTATGCTGGCTTTGTATGCGCTGAGCATTGGCGTGGCGTGGATGGTGCACCCCAAGCAGCGCCAGGCACGGAAAGAGAAGCAGGCGCTGTGAAAGTGATCATGACACGGCCACAATCTTTGCAGTGGATTCTGCTGGCGTGTATGTTGGCGATCCTGGCGTGTGATCACGATAAGGATACCGCTCTGGGCCAGACTCCCGCGGCTCCCGCGGCTTCGGCTCCCTCGGACTCAACCCGACCGGCGCTCAACCTCGTTCCCGACAGCGGTCCGCCGCCTGCATTCGATGGGGATCGGGCGATGCAATATGTGAAGGACATTGTGAAGTTCGGCCCGCGCCCGGTAGGCAGCGCGAATCATAAGAAAGTCGAGGAGTACATTGCGTCGCGCTTGAAGGGAGACCAGGTCGAGGACGACACCTTCACTGCCGACACGCCGGAAGGCAAGTTCCCGGTGCACAATATCATCGCCAAATATCCCGGCACAAAAGACGGCATCATCGTCATTGCCAGTCACTACGATACAAACTACCCGCTGCGTAACACGTCGTACGTGGGCGCGAACGACGGTGGTTCCTCCAGTGCGCTATTGCTCGAATTTGCCAATCAGTTACGCGGCAAGCCCCGCGACGGCTACAGCGTGTGGCTGGTCTGGGACGATGCGGAAGAGGCGATGAAACCAGACGGCTCCGGGGGTCTTCCGGAAGAAATGCCTTTCAAAGATGACAGCCTGTATGGCATCACTCATGTGGCCGAGAAGTGGCAGGGCGACGGAACTCTGAAGAAGGTCAAGGCGTTTCTGTTGGCCGACATGATCGGCGACGCTGATCTCAACATCGATCGCGATCTTAACTCCACGCCCTGGCTGGAAAACGTCGTGGGTGAAGCGGCAAAGCGCCTGGGTTACCAATCGCACTTTTTCGCGCGCACGAACGAGGTGGGCGACGATCACCTTCCGTTTATGAAAAGAGGCGTGCCCTCCGCCGACCTCATCGATTTCACATACGGCTACAACGACGTTTTCTGGCACACAACCCAGGATACAGTCGACAAGCTCAGCCCGAAGAGCTTGCAAATCGTGGGCAGCGTGATGCTCGAGACCATTCGCATCCTCGACAAAATGGATCCACTCCCGCCGAAGTAATCGCGGCCGGCACCACAAAGCGTTAAACCGCAAAGATCGCGAAGGCAGCGCCAAAAACGCAAGGAAAAGTTTTTTTTTGCGCTCCCCGCGCAACCTTGGCGTCCGCTGCGGTTCAATGCGAATCCTAGCAATCTCGTTTTGCGCTTTTCCAGGATTTAATTTCTAATGCACCCACCTATGCGAACTGTGAAGACCCTGTTCTTTGCGTGTATCTTCGGCTTTACTTGCCTTGCTGCAACGCCCCCCGCCGACATCAGCGAAGCCAATCGTGTGATTCAGACGGCCCTTCAGCCTTCGCCGCTGGAAACAAATCTTCATCGTCTAACGGATGAGATCGGCGGCCGCGTCCCGGGCACGCTGGCGATGCAGCACGCCGTTGCGTGGGGAATACAAGCCTTCACGGCCGCTGGAGCCGACAGCGTTCACACCGAGGGATTCACCATTCCGTACTCCTGGTCCGAAGGTGCTACCGAGATGACCGCCACCACGGCGTACGAGGTAAATGCAACGAACGTAGGCGGCGGAACTGTGCTCTCGTCCTTCCTTGTTCGCGTTGTCTCCGTGGCGTGGGCTCCCGCGCTCGCCCCGGTTAAGCACGCCCCGGTCGTCGATGTGGGCGAAGGTACGGAAGCTGATTTCAAGAAGGCGGGCGACATTTCCAGCAAGATCGTTCTAGTGCACACGGTCGTTCTAAAAACGTGGGACGACCTGTTCGCCGAATATGCGAAGGCTCCGCCGGTGATCGACCTCGCCGTGAAAGGGAAGGCTAGGGCGGTCGCTTTCATGGCGACCCGCGAGCACGACATTCTTTACCGGCATACGAATTCGGCCGCGGGAGAAATTGATCGCCTGCCGATGGTCCTGGTGGCGCGCGAGGACGGTGAGCGCATGGCTCGCCTGCTGGCCTCCGGCAGTCTGGTGTGGGCCGACCTCTCCATTCCCAACCAGATCGGCGGCGCGATCAAAGCTGCCAATGTCGTCGCAGAAATAAGAGGCAGCGAAAAGCCGGACGAGTTCGTGATCCTGGGTGCGCACCTCGACTCGTGGGAATTGGGCACCGGTGCACTCGATGACGGCTGCAACGCCGCCCTGGTCGTCGACGCGCTGCGCGCCATCAAGGCCTCGGGTGTGAAGCCGCGCCGCACCATCCGCTTCATTCTTTTTTCCGGCGAAGAACAGGGATTGATCGGCTCCCGCGCCTATGCTTTTAACCACCGCGCCGAGCTCGACAAGGCTGCGGGAGTCATCATCTACGACTCAGGCACGGGAAAAACAACCGGCTTCTCGCTAGGAGGCCGCAAAGATGTCCTCTCCACCGCGAAAGAACTGATCGCCCCACTCGCGCAATTTGACCTCAAAGAACTGAAGCCCGACATGGAATGGGGAATGGATCACTTCGATTTCATGCTGGAGGGCGTACCCACTTTCGTTGCGGATCAACTGGAAGCAAACTATCTCGAAAATTACCACGCCGTCTCCGACACCTACGACAAGGTAGACTTCCCCCAACTGAAAAAACACGTGGCGGAGGCCGCCGCACTCAGCGTTGAACTGGCCGATTTACCCGAAAGGATCGGCCCGCGTCTCACCCATGATCAAATCGAGCAGACGATGCGCGAAACCAAGAGCGTAGAGATGCTCAAGGCCGACGGCATTTGGGAGGATTGGGTCAGCGGAAAACGGGGAAGACAGAAATGAATGAACATTGTTGATTGATGATTTTTGATTGATGATTGATGATGGAAAAACCAGAGACGCTTGCCAAGGTTTTCAATCAACAATCAGAATTCAACAATCGTCAATTTCCTAGCGCCTCCAGGACTTCCCATTGTTCTACTTCTGGGTTCTCTTCAACATTTTCGCGCTCGGCATGTTGCTGTTGGATCTTCGTGTTCATCGTCGCGGCCGGGTTGTCAGTTTTCGCGCAGCCCTGAGCTGGAGCGCGGTGTACGTCGCGTTGGCCGCCGGGTTCGCGGTTCTGCTGTACCTCTGGCAAGGACACCAGGTTGCGCTGGAGTTCGTCACTGGGTATGTTCTGGAAGTCTCCCTCAGCGTGGATAACCTGTTCGTCTTCCTCGTGATCTTCAAATACTTCGCCGTGCCCGAACAGCAGCAGCATCGGGTTCTGTTCTGGGGCGTTATCGGCGCGCTTATCCTGCGCGGCATCTTCATTGGCGCCGGGGTTGGCCTGATCTCCCGTTTTCATTGGGTGCTTTACGTCTTTGGGGCGCTGCTGATCTTCAGCGGCATCCGTCTCGGCGTGAGCGCTGATCACAAGGTCGATCCCGCAGCGAATCCGCTGGTGAGAGCGCTCCGCCACTTTGTTCCCGTAACGGACGACTATCGAGGCGGAAAATTCTTCGTTCGCAACCTGCAGGAGAACTCACGCTTGTACGCCACGCCCCTGCTCGTAGTGCTTCTGGTCATCGAAACTACGGACGTTCTTTTTGCGGTCGATTCCATACCCGCCGTGCTTGCCATTACCCTGAATGCCTTCATTGTGTTTACCGCGAACGTGTTTGCAATTCTGGGACTTCGCTCGATGTATTTTGCAGTCTCGCGGCTGCTGAAGGTCTTCCGCTTCCTGCACTACGGGCTGGCAGCCGTGCTGGTGCTGGTCGGCTTAAAGATGCTCACAGCCGAATATTTTCGAATTCCCACCTCCGCTATGTTAGGCGTAGTGGGGGGCGTGATCCTGATCTCAATCGCGATCTCGGCGGCGGGTCCAGCAACCAGCAAAGGCTGAAAAAAGAACGTGTGGCCAGATGGTGACGCCACGCACCTTCAAGATACGAAAATCACCTTGTCGCCTCTGATGACCGAATGCTTCAGAAACTTCTTGTCATCATGATCGGGATAATCCATGCGATAGTGAGCGCCGCGGCTTTCTTCGCGCGCCATAGCCGACCGCGCCACCAGCAGCCCCGCCAAATGCAGGTTCGACGCCTCGTGCGCCCTCCTCGTTTTGGGGTGCGCCAGCTTCGGAGCCATCTCTTCCAGACTCTTGATCGCTCTCTGCATCCCCTGGCGCGTGCGCACGATGCCCACTTCGTTCTCTAGTAGGACCTGAATCTGTCCGATCAGCTCTTCCACGCCTGCGTCCACCGGTCCATTCGAGTAAGCGGCTTTCGGTTGTGCCCCTAGACGTGACGCCGGCTTGGCTTTCTCTCGCATTGCTTCACCCGCCCGCGCCCCGTACACCAGACCTTCCAGCAGGGAATTGCTGGCCAGCCGGTTCGCCCCGTGCACGCCCGTGGCAGCAGCTTCGCCCGCAGCGTAGAGGCCAGGGACGTTGGTCTTGCCATCGAGATCGGTGCGAACACCGCCCATGCTGTAATCCGCCGCTGGACGGACCGGAATCAGATCTTCGGTAATGTCCATATTGTTCTGCATGCACGTCGCGTAAATTCGCGGGAAGCGCTTCTGCACCTTTGCGGCACTGAGGTGCGTGAGGTCGAGATAGACAAACGGATCTTTGGCGCGGCTGACCTCCATTTCATGAACAATGGCCCGCGCCACCACATCGCGCGGCGCCAGTTCGCCCATGGGGTGATACTTACCCATGAACCGGTTCAGTTCAATGTTGCGCAGGCACGCGCCCTCCGCTCGCAGCGCTTCTGACAGCAGAAACCGGCGTACTTTCTTCATATAAAGCGTCGTCGGATGAAACTGCACGAACTCCATGTCGCTGACTTCCGCTCCGGCGCGGTATGCCATTGCGAGGCCGTCCGCCGTAGCCGCCTCTGGATTGGTCGTGTTGCGATAGAGTTGCCCCATCCCCCCGTGGCCAGAAGCACGGCGGAACAGGCAACTTCCTGGGGAACGCCTTTTTCATCGATCAGCGAAACTCCCGTGATTTGTCCGGCGTCGGTCAGTAGGGCGGTTGAAAAGGCAAACTGCGCAAACGAGATGTGCTTCAGTGACTCTGCCTTGGCGTGAAGCGCTCGCAGAATTTCCCGGCCCGTCGAATCCCCCTGCGCGTGCAGACTGCGGTGGCGGCTGTGTGAACTTTCCAGTCCGAAGACCAGCTTCGTCCCATCGTGTTTGCCCCAAACGATTAACTCGTCAATGCGCACCGGGCCTTCCTCCAGCAGAATCTTCACAGCCGCAGGATTGCACAGACCATCCCCGGCGTTGAGAGTGTCCTGCAAGTGGAGGCTGACTTCATCTTCGTCGCTCAGCGTCGTAACCTGCGCAAATTGTGAGTTGGGCTCGACTTCCTTTTTCGCCAGCACGAGCACTCGTCCGGCGGCGGCCAGTTCAATGGCCGCGCGCAGGCCGGCAACCCCAGCGCCAATCACCACGAAGTCGGTTTCGGCGGGAAGACCCTTCATAAGACGCAAAATGGTACCACTAAGCGGCAGGGCAATCCTGCGAGCGCTTACGCTATCATGGAACCGCATGCCGCAAGTGACAATCCACGTTTCTCCCCGGCCGTATCAAGCCTGGATCGAGAACGGCCTGCTCACTCGAGCGGGTTCCGTCTTGAGCGAACTGCTGCCGCAGGCCAGCCGCATTTTTGTTGTGACCGTCCCTCCGGTGCGCAAGCGCTGGGGCTCGAAGCTGGTCAGTTCCCTGAAGGCCAGCGGTTTCACGCCCCAGGTGATCCCGATGCCCGACGGCGAGCCCACCAAGCGCCTGGCAACCGTAGAGGCTCTCGCCGACAAACTGGCGCGCCTGGGAGCCGATCGCAAAGCCGTGATCATCGCTCTGGGCGGCGGAGTCGTGGGCGACGTTGGCGGATTACTGGCCTCGCTCTATATGCGCGGCATCGAGTTGGTGCAGGTTCCTACGACGGTGCTGGCGCAGGTGGATGCCTCCATCGGCGGAAAAACGGGAGTCAATCTCGTTGCCGGCAAGAACATGGTCGGGACCTTCCACCATCCACGAGTTGTGCTGATTGATCCCACGGTGCTGAAGACACTGCCCGATCGTGAGTTTCGTGCCGGGCTTTACGAATCTCTGAAGTGTGGCATCATCGGAAATATCGAACTGTTTCTGCGCTTTGAGCAGAATCGCGCGCGCATTCTGAAGCGTGATCCCGTCGAACTCGAGTGGCTGATCGCGCAATCCGTAAGGCTGAAAGCCGAAGTGGTTTCTGCCGACGAACGCGAGGATGGCCTGCGCCGCGTTCTCAACCTGGGCCACACGATTGGCCACGCGCTTGAAGCCGAGACGGGCTACCGCCGCCTGTTGCACGGCGAAGCCGTTGCCTGGGGGATGATCGCCGCCACCAATATTGCGCTCCGTGTGGGCCGCATCGACAGCGTAACCGCGGGCCGCATCGCCGACGCCGTGTTGAGCCTGGGCCGCCTGCCGGAAGTGAATGTCAACTCGCGCAAGATCCTGGCCCGGCTCCAGTCTGACAAGAAAACGCAAAACGGAGTGGTGCACTTCATATTGCCGCGCGAGATCGGCAAGGTCGAAATTGCCAGTGATGTGCCCGGCAGTGCCGTGCTCGACGCCGTCGAAGAGTTGCGGCGCCTGTCGCGCGGCGGTTGGGTTTGGAAAAAATAAAAAGCGAACGAGAAAAAACATGCCGGAAACAGCGCAGCAGTATATCCAACGAATCTTGGGACACGTAGAAGGTCACGACGCCATCAAAGTGCAGCGGGCAACCGCAGCCAAGCTGAAGAAACTGATTCAAGGCCTCACCCCGAAAGAACTGAAGTGGAAACCCGAGCCGGGGAAGTGGTCGACCGCTGAGATCGTCGCGCACCTGGCCGACGTCGAGATCGTGGCCAGTTGGCGGATGCGCTCGGTGCTCGGCGCAAACGGAACGACCATCCAGCCCTTTGACCAGGACGCATGGGCATCCGTGTTTCAATATGGCAAGCGGGATGCAAACCACTCGCTGGAAGTCTTCCGCGTGCTGCGCGAGAACAATCTGGCAATGCTAAAAGCTCTTCCGCGCGAGAGTTGGGACAACTACGGCATGCATGCCGAGCGCGGCAAGGAAACCATTGCGCATTTGGCGCGCATGTTTGCCGGGCATGATACCAACCACATCCTGCAGGTCGAACGCATTGCCGCCCAACTGAAAACCGCACGCCAAGAAAGCGCACTACGGAAGAAGAAGCGAAAGTGAGTCGCGCCGGTTGAGGCATTGTGCAGGAAGCCACCGTGCAGGAAAGCAGTAAATCCCAGGTAGTCGGCGCTGCGCCGGAAGGCGCCAGCGACCCGCACTCTGCCGCGCGGGCAGTCCGGGAGATGTTCACCTCAATCGCGCCGCGCTACGACCTGCTCAACCACGTGTTGTCCTTCAATATCGACCGCGTGTGGTGGCGCCGCACCGCCCGCACTTTCCGCGACATCCTGGCCCGTCCCAACTCCCGCATTCTCGACCTGTGCTGCGGAACGGGTGACATGACCTTTGCCCTGAGCCGTCAAGCAGGGAAGTCCTCTCTCCAGATTCTAGGCGCCGATTTCTCTCACGCCATGCTGCAGCGCGCTGCTGGGAAGTCCTCGTCGGCGCGGAATCACTCAACGCCCGGCTGGATCGAAGCCGATGCCCTCAGCCTTCCGTTCCCGAGTGCTCATTTCGATCTCGTGACTTCGGCTTTTGGTTTCCGCAATCTCGCCGACTACGACGCCGGCCTAAGCGAGATCGCCCGTGTGCTGCGTCCGGGCGGGGAGTGCGGCATCCTCGACTTCGGCGAACCCAAAGGCGCAATGGGTACGCTCTATCGCATCTATTTCAAGCAAGTCTTGCCCCGTGTCGGAACCATGATCTCCGGCGTCCGCGGCCCCTATGCCTATCTTCCCGCCTCGGTCGAGCGTTTCCCGGCGCCCGACGAAATGCTCCAGAGGATGAGACGCGCCGGTCTTACGGAAGCCACGTGGACGCCCTACACGTTCGGAATCGCGGGCCTGTATCGCGGAAAGAAACTCACGTAGCGCCAGCCGCCTCGGCTGTGCGGTTCTGAGGTGCTAAGGCTGAGGCCCGCAACTCCCTACCCAGCGTTCCGCAGCAGTTTACTCAGCGCCTGAATGTCTTCCGCGCTGTACCTCGGCACTTCGCCTCCTCTTCCCGCAGCGCCGCCAAAGGTGGGGATGTGGGCTGTCCTGCATGAGGTCCGCTCCGAATACGCGCAACTGCTTACGGCTGTGTTCTTGTTGATCAACGGTCCGGGCAGATGGTCGTTGGACGCAGTGCTCGAGAAAAAACAAAAGATTCCAAATCAGCTCGTGGCCGCATCGCGGCGGAAAGAATCCGCAAACGCGTCGGCAATGGTGTAGCGGATCACGTGCTCGTACTCCGGGCCCAGGAACCGCCGCAGGCGATCGGTATTCATAATGTATTCTCCGGTCATGTAGGGAACCGCCTCGGGCGGAATAGCCGAAATCTTATGCTTCCAAAGAAATTTCAGCACTTGCCGCATCGCCCACTTTCCCGGCACGCGAACCAGTTTTGCCTGCGCCATCTCGACGCACCGCCCGAAAGTCAGAGGCTCGCCGCGCCCCGCAACGTTCAGCACCGTCAGCCGTTGCGTCTCCGGCTCGCGCTGCAGGATGTGCCGAATCAGCCGCGCCATGTCGTCGACATGGACAAACTGAATCTTGTTGTCTAGATACTGCTGGCCGCGCGGAAACATGCAGGGCAGTCGCTTGCCTTCTTTGCGCATTTTCTCGGCCCGCGCGCTCTTGCCGTTGGGCGTGCCGCGGAACGCTCCCATCAGATAATTCTCGACGCTCGCGCCGGCAAAGATGTGCGGCCGCAAAATATACGCGCTGCACCCGCGCAGGGAGTGGGAACGCGTTTGCACCACTTCATCCGACTGCTTTTTATGAATGGCGTAGGGCAGCGTGTGCGCCGCCAGCAAAGATTCTTCCGTCGCCGGCGCCGGCAAGTTTGGCCCGTACGCGGAGACGCTGCTGGGAAAGATAAACTGCTTGACCCCATCGTCGGTCGTGCGATTGGTCTCGGTGACCGCTTCCATCACTCGCGCCGTTCCCGCCACATTGATCTGCCACATGCGCTCGACGTCGACCACGCCCGTACGCACGGGATCAATCACGAATGCGAGGTGAATCAACGCGTAGGCGTGCGTGTCATGAAGAAGTTCGTATAAAACCCGAGTAGAGGATTCCTGGCCCAGGTCCAGGCTTTCAAACTGCAACTCGGAGCCGGCTTGGGGCGGACTCACGTCGACCCCAATCACCGAGTAGCTCCCCAGCAGCGGCAGTAGCCTGGAGCCCAGGTTGCCCGATACACCGGTCACGACGACGACTGGTTTGGCCATCAGTTCGGTTTTGCAGCCGGGGGTTGCGCCGGGGGCGCGGTTTGCGGCTGAGCCGCCGGTGCGGTCGAAGGAGCCGACTGCGAATGCGGATGCCGCGGCGCCGCCGCCGTGCCAACTCCGCCTGGCCCGAAGTACGCCTCGCTCGTTTCAACCTGGAACGAGTTATTCAGACTGTCCATCATTTCGCGCATTCGATCGTTTTGCAACTTGCTGCGAATTTCAGTCTTCGCCTGATCGAGCGGAATCTGACTATTGCCGTTCACTTTGTAAATGTAGTGCCCTCCCGAATCGTTGATCACATGGGAAACTTCGCCCGGCTTCAAATCGAAGACCGCGGCCTGTGCGGGAGGCAGGCCGGTGCGGCGCACGCTGGGCAAATTTACCGTAGGAGACCCGATCTTCATGCCGGCGGCGTCGAACGCTTCCTTTTGCAATTTCACGAAGTCTTCTCCGGCCACGGCCCGCGCGCGCAAGCTCTCGGCCAGTTTGCTCATCGCCTGTTCGCCTTCCTCAGCCTTTGTTTTTTCCTCGGCCTGCTTAGCTTTCTGCGCTTCCTCGCCCGGCTTCTCACCCTTCTCGCCTTCTTCCTGCGCCTCGGCTTCGCCTTGTTTGGTGCGCGGCACAAACAACCGGTCTACGTTCAATTGCTCGTAGGTGTCGGCATGTTCCTGGTAGTACTTCTCAATCTCTTCTGGCGAAATCTTTCCCGCTTCCTCTTGAGTGTTGCGCTGCAGTGCGTTGGTCAGAATTTGCATGGTGGCAAACTTGACAGTCTCTTCAAACTGCGGCGTCTTGTCCAAGCCCTTCTTCTTGGCTTCATTCGACATGGCGATTAACCGCGGAAGGACGCCAGCTAATTGCTTCTTCAACTGCGGTGTAACGTTGGGGGATACACCATTGGCCAGTTTCTCAAACTCGGCCTTGGTGATCACCGTCTTGCAATCGGCCGCCGGGGCCTTCGGAGCGGTTGCTGGCTTCGCCGCCATTCCCTTCGCTGCAGCCGCCTTGGGCTGCGCCGAACATACTCCTATAATCGTGATCACCGCCGCCGTGGGCGGAACCGCAGCAGAAGGATCCGCTGGCGCCTGGGTTGGCTGTAGCGAGGCAGGGGAACTGGGAACGGCTTGTCCCCAAGCCAGCGTCGCTAACAAAACACACATCAACCACCTCTTACGCATAAATCATTTCCTCCAGGATTGGTCCTTCAGAAAGTTGAAAATGCCAAGCATCAAATCCTAGCATAAGCGACAGCTTTTGCCGTCTGTGGGTTGACGCGAGAGTGCCGGGCAGCGCCTTTCCGCTCGTGCAGGGACGGACTGTCGCCGCGATTTGCTTGGCGCTTTCCTCTCTCAGCGGCGATAATTCCTGCATGTCGGGGAACCCCGCCGTTTCTTCAGCAGAGTTGATGCGCGCCGAGAAGCGCGCGGCCGCGGGGGGCTCCGTTCTGGCCGCGGTGGTCATCACCGGCCTCAAAGTTGTGGTTGGATTCAGCACGGGGAGCCTCGGCATTCTTTCGGAAGCCGCGCATTCCGGCCTCGATTTGATCGCTTCTCTTCTCACATTTTTCTCCGTTGGCGTCTCTGACAAGCCCGCCGACGCCGACCATCAGTATGGCCACGGCAAAGTCGAAAATTTTTCCGCCTTCGTCGAAACCGGCCTGCTCTTGCTTACCTGCGTCTGGATCATCTATGAAGCCGCATTGCGCCTCTTCTTTCGCCGAATTGAGATCGAGCCGTCCATCGCCGCTTTTGCCGTGATGCTGTTCTCCATGGGGATCGACTGGTGGCGCTCGCGCGCACTCGGCCGCATCGCCAACAAATATGACAGCCAGGCGCTGGAAGCTGACGCACTGCATTTTTCCACCGACATCTGGTCTGCCGGGGTCGTCGTGATTGGGCTGATCCTGGTTCTTATCGGCCGGACCTTTCGTGTCGACTGGCTGCGCGATTCTGATCCTATCGCCGCTCTCTTCGTGGCCGGTGTCGTAGTTTCCGTGAGCTGGCGCCTGGCTCGCCGCACCATTGACGCTCTGCTCGACGCCGCCCCGCCCGGCGTACGATCGCAGATCTACGACGCCGTGTCACGCGTCGACGGCGTTCTCGAAGTCGATCGCGTACGCATCCGCCGTGCAGGGAACCGCTATTTCGCCGATCTCGCCGTAGGACTGGCGCGCACCGTGACTTTCCAGCGCTCCGGACAGTTGGCCTCCGCCGTGTCTGAGGCGGTTCATCGGATATTGCCCGACTCCGACGTGACCGTGCAGCCTCTGCCCCGCGCGCAACATTCGGAGAATATCTTCGACCGCATCCGCGCCGTCGCCACGGACAAAAATCTCAATGTGCATGACATCAGCGTCCAGGATTTTACGGGCCGCCTGCACGTGGAACAGCACATCGAACTCGACGAGCGCATGACCCTGAAAAGCGCCCATGATCGGGTGACCGAACTGGAAGCCGATATGCGCCGCGACGTCCCCGAGATTTCTGACATTCTTACCCACATCGAGAGCGAGCCGGCCACCATCGAAAAACCGGAAGAAGTCGTCAGCGACGCGGAACTCGAGCATCGCCTCAAAGCGGTGGCCTCGCAGTTTCCCGAAGTCCTCGACGTTCACGAGTTCATCATCAAGCGCGTCCGCGGCCGCATGTACATCTCGTGTCATTGCACGCTTTCCGACGATCTTTCTCTGGCCCGCGTGCACGACATCCAGACTGAACTGGAAATCCGTTTCAAGCAGGACGCACCCGAGTTGTTCCGCGTCCTGATTCACCCCGAGCCCAGCACCGACAACCGGAGATAGCAGGCACGATGATCACTGCAAAGGCAATCTGGACCGACAATGAGCGTTACCTCGGCGAGGCCGGCTCGCATCATGCGATTGTGATGGACACGGCGACCGAGAAGACCGCCGGCACCCCGATGGAACTGGTCCTGATCGCGCTCTGCGGCTGTACCGCTTCTGACGTCGTCGGCATTCTTCGCAAAAAGCGCGAGCCCTTCACCCGCCTCGAAGTCACTGCCAGTGGCGAGCGTGCGTCGGGCTATCCCGCCGTCTACACGGAAATCAACCTCCTGTATCGCATCGCTGGGAAAGTCTCCCGCAAGGCGGTCGAAGACGCCGTCCACCTCTCGAAAGAGAAATACTGCTCGGTCTCGGCCATGCTGGAAAAAACCGCGAAGATCACCGCTAAGATCGAATTGGTGGAGTAGATGCCGCCTATCCGCGTCCTGTTCTTCACCCAACCCGGCTGCCTCTCCTGCGAACTGATGAAGGTATTCCTCGGAGCCAAGGGGATCGCATTCGAAGAACGCGACATCAGCACCGACTTCGAGGCCCGCCGCGCCATGACCGAACAATACGACAGCAGCGAAACTCCAACCTTGGTGATCCTCTTCGACGAAAAGGAAGAAGTGATCATCGGCTTTGATCCCGTACGTCTTGACCAGTTCCTCGACCCGGCCTCATCATCGGACTCGGTGACTGAATCCTGAACTCCGCTTCTTCCAATCGAAGTACTCCTCATCCCCTGCGCGGATATTTCTTTATCGGGTCCGCCGCATTTTTCTGGGGAGTCTCCGCCGCGCTCGGTCGCGCCGTCTTCACTGGCAAGTTGCCCTTGAGCGGAGAGGCCCTGCACCCCATCGACCCGCTCATCCTGTCGCAAACGCGAACTTCCTTCTCGCTACTAGTGTTGCTTCCTCTGCTCGTGGGCCGGCGCGGCTGGCAACGCATCAAGCTCCCCACACTCGATCTCATCCAATGTCTCGTGCTCGGTATGCTCGGCGTAGCCGCGTCAAACTATTTCTATTACGTCGCCATCCAGAGAACGAGCGTCGCCATTGCCATCATCGTGCAGTACACGGCGCCGGTCTGGGTGCTGCTGTACGTGGTCGCCCGAGGGCAACAAAAACTCTCGCTGCAGAGAGTCGCCGCAGTAGGAGTGGCCATCACCGGCATCGCCCTGACGATCGGCATTGTCGGCGCGAAATCCGCCTCGCCTCTCCGTCTCGATTCCTACGGTTTCATCGCCGCCCTGCTGGCCTCGTTCTCGTTCGCGTTTTACAACGTCGGCGGACACCGCATCCTGGCCCGCTACGACCGTTGGCGAGTCCTCGTCTGGACGCTGACCTCCGCATCGGCGTTCTGGTTATTCGTGAATCCTCCGTGGAAAGTAATCGCCGCGCACTACGCACCCGCACAGTGGGGCTTCCTATTCATCTTTTCCATGATCTCGGTGCTGGGAGCGTTCTCTCTCTACTTCCTGGGTCTGCAACATCTCGAGCCCACGCGCGCGATCATCGCCAGTTGCCTGGAGCCGGTATTCTCGATCCTGCTGGCGGCCCTGCTACTAGGCGAAGTGCTGCGCCCGATCCAAACGTTAGGAATTGTGCTGGTGCTGTCTGCGATCGTGATCGTGCAACTGCCTGGCCGAGGTGCAAACGGCCAGGGGAACGCAGTCGTGGTTGAGCCAATCGAATGAGGACCCGACACCAACCACCAACGCCTAGCCCCTCACTCACTCGAGTTGTTTGCCCTTCGTCTCCGGCAACTGTGTCGTCATCAGCGCCGCCAGCAGATATCCCGCCGCGCACAAATAAAAAGCCCAGCTCAATCCCTTTGCCTGCCCCACGCGCCCAATCACCAGCGGAGCGACGGAACTCAGCGTCCGCGCTCCGTTGTAGGTGAAACCCAGCGCGCGCGCGCGCACGGCGGTGGGGAAGATCTCGCTGCCCATGATCCCCGAGCCGGAAAAAATTCCGGTCCCGAAAAATGCGACCAAAGTTCCGAGCACCAGCAGGACGCCCTGAGACCGCGCCATAGCATAAAGTGGAATGAGAACAGATGCCGTTAACGTATAGAAGAGACATGCCTTGCGCCGACCAAGGTGATCGGCCACCCAGCCGAAACTGGCATAGCCCGGAAACATCCCGCACAGGTTCAGCACCACCATCAGGGTAGTCATGCCCATGACGCCGAACCCCCGCCCGCCCTGCTCTACCGGCAGTGATAAATACGGCGGAAGCCAAGTGAACAGGCCCCACCACGCAAACATTCCGAAAAAATTGAACAGCAAAAGTGCAAACGTATGTTTGGCATAAGGCGCTCGGAAGATGACAGAAAATTTCGTGGACTTGTAACTTCTTACGTCTCTGCCCGCAGCAGTAAGGTTGTGGTCCCCGGCCGTACCGTGTTGCTCCCGCCACATCACCGATTCCGGCACGCTCCTCTGAATCCACAGCGTGATGACCGCCGGCAAAATCCCCACGAAGAACACCGCCCTCCAACCGTAATATCGCGCCACGGGCCCCGCCACAAGCGCAGCCGCCGCAAAGCCCAACGCCCATGAACTCTGCACGATCGAGATGGCCTTCGCCCGAAACTCCGTGGGCCAACTTTCCGCCACGAGCGTCGCGCCGGTATTCCACTCGCCGCCCATGCCCAATCCGAGCACGAATCGCGCCACCGCCAGCATCGCAATGCTGGTCGCCAGGCCCGAGGCAAACGAACACACCGAGTACGTCAGAATGCTTGCCATCAGCGCGTGCTTGCGCCCAATGCGGTCCGCCAGAAACCCGAACAGGACACCGCCGATTCCCGAAGCCAGCAGGGTCAGCGTTCCCAGCGTTCCCGCGACAGTCTTGCTCATCCCCAGATCGCGCATGAGCAAGGCCAATACCAGCGAGTAGAGCATTGCATCGAAAGCGTCGAGCGCCCACCCCATCGCTGCCGCCAGCAGCGTTCGCCGCTGACCAGGCGTCGCCTGCCGAATCAGTTGTAGAGGCCCGATAACCATGAGGGATCGAGAATAAGTCTGGCGGATTGTAAAGCGCGCCGGATTCTATAGCGAGGAGAATTGTCGATCTCGTTCTGGCAAAGAGGTTACGTTTCTGCGAAAACGATGGCTTGCCGCAAATGACCTCTGGACTTTTTCAGGGCGGCGGCGGCTTTCGATCGATTCACCCCTGCAGCCAGCATCACCACCGCGACTGGAGTTCGATTGCCGCTGGCTTCGAGGGCAGCGCTGGCCGTGTCGTGATCGGCGCCGGTGGCTTGTTCCAGGATTCGAATCGCGCGCTGGACGAGCTTTTCGTTCTTGGTCCAAACGTTGACCATGAGATTTCCGTAGACGTAACCCAGCCGAGTCATGGCGCCGGTGGAAATCATATTGAGTACCATTTTGTGCGCAGTGCCCGCTTTCATGCGCGAGGATCCAGCCAGGACTTCGGCCCCGACTTCGGTGACGATGGCAAAATCGGCCGCGCGCTCCAGCGGCGAGTTGCGGTTACACGTGAGCGCGATCGTGCGCGCTCCGCGACGGTGGGCGTATTCGACAGCGGCGATGGTGAAAGGAGTGCGTCCGCTGCTGGCGATGCCAAGAACAATATCGCGCTTGCCGGGCTTCCGTTTTTTAATCTCCTCGAGAGCCAGGGAAGTGTCGTCTTCGCTGGCCTCAGTGGAGGCGGCGAGCGCCTTGGGTCCTCCCGCCATGATGTATTGCACGCTGCGCGGATTGGTGTTGAAAGTCGGTGGAATCTCGGAGGCGTCGAGAGCGCCGATGCGGCCGCTGGTCCCAGCACCCACATAGATCAGGCGTCCACCCCGGCGGAGGCCGGCGACCACGACATCAATGGCGCGAGCGATCTGGGGCAGAGCGCGGCCGACTGCCGCAGCGACGGTGGAGTCTTCCTGGTTCATGAGTCGCACGATTTCGAGGGAAGACATGCGGTCAAGACCGGTGGCGGCGGGAAGGATTTGTTCCGTGGGAAGCTGGCGGAAGTCGGATTTCTCTTTGCGGGTTCGGGTCAAGTCGTGCGCCTTTCGGGTATCGGGAAAGCAGATCATTTTAGTACCTCGGAGCTGCCGGAGGCGGTGATGAGGCGCACTCGTTGCGGCTCGGAAGCGTTATGCCAATTTGATCAGCGCCTCGACAATGGCGTCGTGAACCTTGGGACGGACTTTCTTGATCGCCTGACTCGCGCCGTCCGGCCAGGTGCGATTCGTCAATAAGGCGATCGAGAGTTGGCGCTCGGGATCGATCCACAGCGACGTGCCGGTGTACCCGAGGTGGCCGAAGGAGTTGGGGCCGAAATATTTTCCGGACTGCGAAGGAACGGAAGGCGTGTCCCAGCCCAGGGCGCGCGACGTTCCGCGAGGCGTGGATTCGCGGTGCGTGAAGAGGGCGACGGTTTCTGGGTGAAGGATGGGACGCCCTCCGTGCAGCATGGCATGGGCAAAGCAGGTCAAATCTCCAGCGGTGGAGAACAGGCCGGCGTGTCCGGCGACGCCGCCCAGAACGAAAGCGTTTTCATCCTGGACTTCGCCTTGGATGATTTTTTTGCGAAAGATGCGGTCGTCGGCCGTGGGCGGAATTTCTCTGCGGGCGTCTGCCGGAGGATTAAAACTGGTATTGATCAGCGACAACGGGCCGAAAATCTCGCGCTGGCAGAAAGCGTCCAGGGATTCGTTAGCGATCCGTTCGAGGGCTGCGCCCAGCAGGATGAATCCGATGTCGCTGTATTCGGAGTGAGTTCCGGGATCAGTTGAAAGGGAAGTGGTAAAGGCCGCTCGCAGCAGTTCGTCGCGTGAGTGCGCCTTCAGAAACAACTTCTCGTATGCGGGCAGGCCTGAGCAATGGGCGAGGAGCATGCGGAAGGTGACCTCCCGGCGCCTGGAATCGGGCTCTCCGCAGGAGTCGGCCAGGAATTCGGGGACGGTTCCGGCTATGGGCGCGTCAAGCTCCAAAAGATCGCGTTCGTAGAGAATCATTGCCATCGTGGTAGTGGCGACCACTTTGGTGACGGAAGCCAAGTCAAAGAGGGTGGCGGGCGTCGCCTGAGCAGAATCCGCGTCGTAAGTGAGACGGCCGAAGGATTTCAGCGCGACCAAACGATCCCGATGTGTCACCGCACACGAGGCGGCTGCGAAAGCGCCTTGCTGTACCGCTTCTCGCAGCACGGAGAACCCGGAGGAAAAGGCTTCATTCTGATGGTCCAAAGCTGGGGCGAGCGTGCAAACGTTATCCAGGGCTGTGCTCACTGAGGAATTGTGACCTGACGGGTTATAGCAGAGTTGGCAGGGAGGGTAAAGGTTACTGGAGGGGCAAAAATCCTTACCACAGACGTCGGGGCGCCAAGAACATTACCCTGGATTCCGTTTAGTTCCGGCCTGGTTCGGGTCCCGCCGCAGCCCCGCTTCCCGGTCCCCCATTGCTTTATCCTCTTCCTCCGGATAACCCCTGACGGGGTCGGCCGCGTCTAAACCCTAGAGACAAAGATTAGACATTTGGTGTGTTCGACCGGGCGTATAATCAGGTTCAAGGAGTGCCCTATGAAACTCAGATGGCTGGCAATCACTGTGGGATTGGCGGCGTTCAGCGCGGGGTCTTGGACGTTAGCGCAGGTTTCCGATCAAGACAAGGATCAGCCGAAATCCGGCGACGTGGAGAATGCGCCGAAGCAGGCGCCTGCGTCGCTGCCGACGGCGGACGACAGCCAGGTCAAGCATGACGGCGGCAAGACCGACGTCGATGCCGTGGGGAACCGCAACATAGGATGCGGGCGCGGCGTTGGGAACTGGTACACGGTCGAGGGCCAGGTCGCGCGCGGTCGGGTTTATGCTCAGCAGATCGAGTCTCAAATCAAGCTGGTGAACGATCCCGTGATCACCGAGTACGTGAACCGGATCGGCCAGAACCTGGTGCGCAATTCCGACGCACAGGTTCCGTTCACAATTAAGGTCATCGATTCCGACGTGGTCAACGCCATGGCGCTCCCGGGCGGATTCTTCTACGTCAACTCCGGGCTGATTCTTGCCGCCGACGAAGAAGCGGAGATGGCGGGCGTAATGGCGCATGAGATTGCGCACGTGGCGGCTTGCCACTATGGACGCGAAATGACGCGAGCCAATCTGCTCCAAATGGCGTCGATTCCGTTCATCTTCATGGGCGGTGCGATTGGTTACGCGGGGTACGAGGCGATGGGACTGGGCATTCCTCTGACCTTCCTTCACTTCTCGCGCGGGTTCGAGGCTGAAGCGGACTATCTGGGCATCGAGTACATGTATCGCGCCGGGTATGATCCTTCGGCATTCGTTTCCTTCTTTGAAAAAATCCAGGCAATGGAGAAGAAGAAGCCGGGCACGCTGTCGAAGGCCTTCGATACCCACCCGCAGACTCCCGACCGGATCGAGAAGTCGCAGGACGAGATTCGGAAAATTCTTCCTGCCAAGCAGCAGTACGTGGTCACGACCTCAGAATTTGATGAGGTCAAGGCTCGGCTAGCGGCGATCGAAAACAAGCACAAGGTCATCGACGAAAAAGATTCGAACAAACCCAGCTTGCGGCGGACTGCGAATACGACCGACAAGTCCGGTGACACCAAGAGCGATGACGATCGTCCCACGCTGAAGCGACGCGACGATTCGAACTAGGGTTACGCAGCGACGGCCGCCTCGGCTGTCAGGTCGGCAACTTGTTTGAACCTGAAAATCCTACCGGCGGCTGCGGCCGCCGGTTTTGTTTTTGGCGCGAATAACCCTGGGGAGCGGACCGGAAAAGCTCACGGTCCCGTCACGCCTCGGCTATTACGCTCTGCAGTCTGCATCCAGCGCGAGTGAACGAAGGAAACCAGGCTGCCGGCCTGTCGTAGACGGTCGTACCGAACGGCGAAACGTGATTTGGCGTAAACTCAAGCATCGAGCCTTGTCACAGATGCCTGTGATTCTGATCACAGATCGAACTTGGGAACGAACATAGGCTCAGCTATGCTTGACTTTAGAGCAGGCGGATAAAGGCGGAATATTCCCATGCCAGAGAACACACTTACCATCACCGATAATCGCACCAACAAAACCTACACCGTCCCGGTCGACAACGGCACGATTCGGGCAATGGATTTACGGCAAATTAAGGATGGCCCGGACGACTTCGGGCTCATGACCTACGATCCTGCGTTCATGAACACGGCATCGTGCAGGAGCAGCATTACCTACATCGACGGCGACAAGGGTATCCTGCGTTACCGCGGATATCCCATTGAAGTTCTGGCCGAGCGCTGCACCTTCCTCGAAGTCTCCTATCTTCTGCTTTTCGGCGAACTTCCCACCGAGAAAGAGCTGAACGCCTGGGTCCATAACATCACCCATCACACCATGCTGCACGAGACCACCAAAAAGTTCATGGAAGGTTTCCGCTATTCCTCGCACCCTATGGCGATGTTCGTGAGCACCATTGCAGCCTTGTCGAGCGTGTATCCGGACGCCAAGCACATCCACGATCCGGCCAACCGGTTGCATCAGATTCAGCGCCTCATCGGCAAAGTGCCTTCGATCGCAGCCATGTCGTACCGGCACAACGTGGGGTTCCCCTACGTGTATCCCGACAACGATCTGAGCTACACCGAAAATTTCATGAACATGTTGTGGAAGATGGTCGAGCCCAAATACGTGGCCAATCCCGCGATCGCACGCGCGCTCGACATCCTGTTTATTCTGCACGCCGATCACGAGCAGAACTGCAGCACCAACGCGATGCGGTCGGTGAGCAGTTCCCAGGCCGATCCGTATCTGTCGGTTGCGTCGGCGGCTTCTGCCCTGGCTGGCCCTCTGCACGGCGGCGCCAATGAAGAAGTTCTGAAGATGCTCGATGAGATCGGCTCGAAAGATCGCGTCCCGGCCTACATCAAGCGGGTCAAGGAAGGGCAGATCAAGCTCATGGGCTTCGGACACCGCATCTACAAGAATTACGATCCGCGCGCGAAAATCATTCGCTGGAGTGCCGAGCAGGTCTTCCAGGTCACGGGACGCAGTTCGAAGCTCGACGTCGCACTGGAACTGGAGCGCATTGCGTTGGAAGACGACTATTTCGTGAAGCGCAAACTGTATCCCAACGTCGACTTCTATTCCGGCATCATGTACCAGGCAATGGGCTTCCGGCCCGAGATGTTTACCGTGCTGTTTGCCATTCCACGCACCGCGGGATGGCTGGCGCAGTGGCAGGAACTGATCACCGATCCCGAGCAGAAGATCGCGCGGCCGCGCCAGGTCTACACCGGACACGCCGAGCGCGAGTTCGTGCCCATTGACAAGCGGGTTCCGGTGCCTATCCCGGCAGAGTATCCGGCGGACTGAGCTTTCCTCAGATCAACCACTTGAAGTAATCTGCCCCGCTTTCCGGCGGGGCATTTTATTTCGACCGCTTTCGGATCATGCCCGAATATAGAGAGTAGTCAGAAGTAAAAGAAGGAGGAAGGGAGAGCAGGAAGTAAACCGAGAAGGAATTAGCGAGGAGCCGCGCACTGAGCGCGCGGCACCGTAGGGAAAGGGAAGTGGTAACCGTACTGCTTCTACCCGCCGGCGCTCGGCACTGTAGGATCTTGGCCTTGATTTACGCGGCGTGCTTCGCCAGCTCAGCCAGGCGATCGCGATGACGCTCGGGCGAAGTGATGACCTTCATTTCCTGCCAGTCATAGGCGAACTCTTTGCCGCAATCGAGACATGCGACATAAGTTCCCGTTAAAGCCGCGGCCTGGGGGCGTCGCGTTGCGCGGCGAATGGTTACCGGAAAGCTGTAGCGAGCGTGCCTGCAGCCGAAGAATGCATCCATCAGTCTTCCAATCATGCCCCACCTTCCATACCTGAGCGAGTATGCCGAATCCCTGGGTCTTACTGAGAGTGTGCGCCCCCGGAAACGCTAGCACCCAAATACTTAGATTCACCGATTAGCAAAAGGGTTGAGTTTTCGTGAAGGATGCCTTTTCTAGAGCCGGAATAACCAGAAACCCTTGTACTCTATATAGTTACGGCAGATGGAAAAACGTATCACGATGTCGACCGAATCTTTTTGGATGAGATCCCAAGGGTGGCGGGGAAGCGCGAAGCGGGACTCACACGCTCTGCGGGCCACGCTTCTTCTGCTGCTGGCACTTCGTCATGATGGCCGATCGCAGTCGGCCGCGCAGGTCTTCGGGCAGTTCGTAGAGTTGCGAGTCGCGGTAAATCTCGATTGTCTTCTTCGTCGTGTCACAGACCACGTAGCAGTTGTGGCACCAGGAAAGATGGTTTTCTAACTCGACTTTTGTCTTCTCGTCAAGAACGCCGTCCAGGTAATTGGTCAGCTCGTGCAGGAATTCAGCGCATTTCACTGGTTGCCATCTCCGCTCGGAACATCGCCCGCTTTAACATCGGCACTCTTGCCGCTGCTCTTGCCATTTTCTCGTCTCTGGAAGTACCGCCCCAACCGTTCGCGAAGCTGCAGGCGGGCCCGCAGCAGCCGTGATTTCACCGCAGGTACGCTCAACTCCAGCGCGGCCGCGGTTTCCTCGGTTGAAAGTCCTTCCACGTCCCTCAGCACGAACACCGTCCGGAAGCCCGGGGGAAGGCCCTGGATGGTCTTGCTCAAAATCTCTCGCAACTCGGCTTGCGTGTACTGCTGCTCCGGATTCGGGCTCCAGTCCGCGATCTCACGGGGAAGGGAGTCGTCTTCCGTCTTGATGTCTTCGTCGAGCGATACCGTGCGCTCCGGCTTGCGCCGGCGCAACTTCATCAGCGCTTCATTAACCGCGATCCGGACCAGCCACGTATAAAACTTCGACTGCTCCTGAAACTGCGCCAGGTTGCCGTAGGCCTTCAGGAACGCTTCTTGCACCACGTCTTCCGCGTCTTCGCGGTTTTGCGTGATGTGTTGCGCGATCCGAAAAACGTTGCGGTCGTAACGACGAACCAGTTCTTCGAACGCTGAGTCGTCGCCACGCTTGGCCGCCTGTACGAGCGTCAGCTCTTCGCTGACTGGTCCTGCTACTTTGTTTTGGATGGCTCCCATGTGCTTGGCGATGCAGTATTTTCGGTACGCGAAAAAAAAGTACGTCTCGTGGATTGTGACGCAAACCGACAAAATCGAAACTGTTATTCTACTTGGTAACCCGGCTCTTTGCCCAATGCCTTTGACGTAGGCGGCAAGAAAACTTTGCGGTACAGTTCAAGCAGCCAAAGGTAACGCGAACGAACAAGTACCTAAGTACCCTGATCGCATAGCACAAGTACCGTATAATCAGCGGTTAGGGCAGTGTCCTTTGGTGTGGGCATCGTCGCAGGAACGACTCAGTTACTGGAATGGTTCTCTGAGAATGGCGGAAAGCAAGGAACTTCAACAAATCGTCGAGCGTGCGGTGGCGCAGGTTCTCGACCGCCAGCTTCCAATGTTGCAGGCCGAGTTGGTCGCTCGCGTCATGGCGGAATTGCCCGCGGTCTCGGCCGCGCCGGCGAGAAGCGCTGAACCGCGTGGGGGAAGCCCGACTCAGGGCAATCTGGTTCAGGCCGTCGCCAGCGTTCACGTCGGAACTACTCAAAAAGAAATTCTGCGGGCGTTGCTCGACGCGGGCAGCTTGTACGGATCGCGCGTCGCGCTCTTCGTCGTGAAAGCCGGAGCCGCAAACGGGTGGCAGGGCCGCGGCTTTGGCGAAGAGGATGCGGTTAAAGATTTTTCACTGGATATGAGCGCTGGACCGGCCGCTCACGCCTATCACAACCGGACCGCGACTCCGGCCAACATTGCCGAGATGGATCGGCGCTTCGTGGAGCAGTTTGGCGGACCGGAGAACGAGCAGATTCTGGTGCTGCCGCTGGTTCTCAAAGATAAAGTTGCGGCGTTGCTCTATGCCGACGGCGGCGCGAATGGCGTGCTCGACGGGCCCTCCCTGGAAGTGCTGGTGCTGGCTACGAGCGCATGGCTGGAAGTGGTTTCGCTGCGCAAGCAGGCGCAGAGGGACTTCGCCGATGCCGGAGCCGGCATGGAACGGCCTCCAGTCGCCGCGCCGGTGCAGACCGTCAGTTCTTTTTCGGATCCCTTCGCGGCTCATACTCCCAAACATACGGCGCCACAGCCCGTGCCCGAGCCGGAACCGGCTGCGGAGGTGGTCGAAGTGGCTGCGCATGCAGCTTCCGCAAATGCCGCGGCGTCCGCTCCGGCTGCTGCCGCGGACCCGTTTGCCGGTATGTCACCCGACGACGCCGACACCCACCGCAAAGCTCAGCGTTTCGCGCGCTTGCTGGTGGATGAAATCAAGCTGTACAACCAGGCGAAGGTGGCGGAAGGCCGCCGCAATAGGGACCTCTATGATCGCCTGAAGGAAGATATTGAAAAGAGCCGGTCCACATTTCAAAAGCGCTACGGCAACACCGCGGCGGCCAGTGGCGACTACTTTCAGAAGGAAGTCGTGCGCAGCCTGGCGGAAGATGACTATTCGGTCATGGGCGCGAACTTCCGCAAATAACATCTTTACGAAAAATCTCAGGGCAGGTTCTCGCGTTCGCGTCTCCGCGCGGAAATATTAAGGTGGGTCGATTGGGTCTCAAGTGGTGGTGGGTGCTCGCGCTGGGCGTGCTGTGCGGGCTCCTGAGCGGCACGCCTTCTGCGACATCCTCACTTCGCCAACAGAGTTCACCCGCGACGTCCGATCCTCCCGACAAAAACTCTGGTGCAACCGCGTCCAACGGCCAAAATCCGTCTGCCCCTACAAAATCCTCGTCGCCCAAGTCCGCGCAGACGAAACCTTCTACGACGGCAGCGAAGCCCGCCAAGACCGCGGGCAGCAAGTCTCCCGCTAGGAAAACAGGCACTGCAGCCGCTCGTGCCGCAGCCGCGAAAAGAAGACGCCGTCCGATGTCCCCGCGCGTGCGCCGCATCCGCCAGGCCTTCGTCGCGTCCACTACCTTGCGTCTCATGGCGCAGCAGTTGATTCAGGATCGTTCTCCCGCGGGGTATGCCGGAGTCGAGGCCTACGCGCGCACACACGCCAAGGAAGATGCCGGAGCGCTGGCTTGGCTGGTCGTGGGATATGCGCACGTCCTCGACCACGACTGCACTAAGGCCATCGATCCACTGAACCGCGCCAAGCCGCTGGCCGGCGACCTTGGAGACTACGTCACCTACTATTTAGGAACGTGCTACCTGCAAACCGGGCATCAGGCCGAAGGTCTCGCCGCGCTGGCCAACTTCAGCCTAACCAATCCGGACTCGTTGCTGATTCGCGATGCGCACCTGACCTACGCCAGTGCACTGCTATCTGAGGGCCAAGCGGCCGAAGCGGCCGAACTGCTGGAGAAAGACCGCCTGCCGGCGAGATCCGACATTGAGTTCGCCTTGGGGCGAGCTTACTCAACTCTGGGCCAGACCGCGAAAGCAGCTGACGCCCTCGCGAATGTGTATTACAACATGCCGACTGCGGCGGAAGCGGACGCGGCCTTTGCCGAATTGAAAAGAGTTCCGTCGGCGCCGCCGGCCACGCCCGCGCAGCGCAAGACGCGCGCTGACTTGCTGATGAAGGCCAAACGCTACAACGACGCGGTTGAGGATTACCGCGAACTCGCAAGCCACGCCAGTCCGGAAGGACGTCCGGCGGCAGAACTCGCGCTGGCGGATGCTCTGTACCGCAGCGGGCGAAATCGCGAGGCCAAGGCAGAATTGACCGCGCTCGCGGGCGCGACTCCCGAGCAAAATGCGCAGCGCCTGTACATTCTCGGAGAAGTCGCATGGGGCTCGGACGAGAACGAAACTTTTTACCGCACCGTGGACGAACTGCGGCAAACCGCGCCTACCAGTTCCTGGCTGGATCAAGCCTTGCTCCTGATGGCGAATCTGCATCTCGTGCACCACGAATACGACCAGGCCCTCGACGCGTTTCGCGAGTCGCAGCAGCGCTTCCCCACCGGATCGCGCGCTTCTTATGCGCACTGGAAAGCGGCCTGGCTCACGCTGCGCTTTGGACGAAACGAAGAAGCCAAAAAACAGTTCGATGAACAGATCGCGGCCTATCCCGCGGGCAACGAGACCTCCGCGGCCCTCTATTGGCGGGCGCGGCTGGCCGAAGAAGACAACCAGCCCGGCATGGCCCGCGCCTATTACCAGAAGTTGTCGGATCGCTACCGAAACTATTACTACGCCGAGCTCGGACGGGAGCGCTTGCAGAAACTTCCCGAAGTCTCCGATGCGCCGGGGCAGTATGCGCTGCTCGATCACATTCCGCCGCTCGAGCATGGCGACAAAGTGACCCTGTCGGAACCACCGGCCGACGATCTCCACCTGCAGAAAGCCGAGTTGCTCGGCAACGGAGGCTTGGTTGATTTTGCCGTGCGCGAATTGCAGGCGGCCGCCAGCACCGACGGTGGGAACTGGGGACCAGCAGAGACCGCGCAGCTCTACATCGATACCGGCCACTATGATAGGGCCATCGAAGTGATGAAGCGTTCCGTTCCCAGTTATTTTGCGGTCGACATTCCGACCTTGCCGCGGGCTTACTGGGAGGCGCTGTTTCCGCGTCCCTACTGGTCCGACCTGAAAAGATTTTCCCTAGCCAATGGACTCGACCCGTATCTGGTGGCATCGCTGATCCGGCAGGAATCCGAGTTCAATCCCCTCGCGGTCTCCCGCGCGAATGCCGTAGGCCTCATGCAATTGCTGCCCAAGACCGGCAAGGTCGTTGCCCACCAAGCGTCTCTGAAACACTACAATCCAACCCAGCTGTTTACCCCGGCAGTCAATTTACAACTGGGCACGCGCTACTTCCGCGGTATGGTTGACAAGTTCGGCGGATCGTTCGAGCACGCTCTCGCCGCCTACAATGCGGGTTCCGACCGCGTCGAGGACTGGATGGGACAGGGTAAGTATCGCGACGCCCCCGAGTTCGTGGAGTCGATCCCCTTCACCGAAACGCGCGAGTACGTGCAGGCGATCCTACGCAACGCCAACGTCTACAAACAGCTTTACGGGGCGCCGTAGAGAACCTCTTCGCCGCGGATTCGCGCGGATCAACACGGATTGAAACAAAGCACCGTTGCTCCCTCGAATGATTTTGGGAAGGGCTCGGCTTAGCCGTGCCGCTAACAGGCGGCAGAAGTGTGGGCTTTGGCCACTGAGGGCTTCGACGTTCTCAAAGTGTCGGCGTCTCGTCCGTCGGCGATTTATGAAACAGGATTTCTATCACCAGCAATCCTGCGCCGATGACGATGGCGCTATCCGCCAGGTTGAAGACCGGCCACTGATACTGCTTGACATAGAAGAGCAGGAAGTCCACCACGCGCCCGCTCGCTACACGATCCCAAAAATTCCCCGCTGCACCGCCGAGAATAAGTGAAAGCGCCATTCCCGTGATCGTCAGTGCGCCGGACTGCCTCCACAACAGCAGCGAGACGATCACCATCGCGATCAGCGAGAACCCGATCAGAAGCGCAGTCTTCCAATGCGACGGAGAATCGGCAAACAGGCTGAACGCCGCGCCGGTATTTTCCGTGTGCGTGAGGCGGAAGAATCCCGGAATGATCTGGATGTGCGTGTACATCGCGATGCGAGCCGCCACCAGTCGCTTCGTGCACCGGTCGACCAGGACGACGAGCACAGCGAGCAGAATGTGTGTGGCGCGCGCAGAATTGGTCGTCATCAATTAACGTTGTGCTTCCAGTTCTTTCAGCACCGCGCTGCAGCGCTCGCAAACTGCGGGATACGCCTTGTCTTCGCCAACGTGAGCGGAGTAATTCCAGCAGCGGTCACACTTGGCTCCGTCCGCCTTCTTTACTTCGACCTTCACGCCGCCGGTACCGTTGCCGGAACCTTGTGCGAGCGTGACAGCGGAAACGATAAACAAATAGCGAAGCTGGCCGGCGTAACGCTGCAACAGAGAGTACACGGGATCGGATGCGGTGATCGCAACCTGAGCCTCGAGCCCCGTGCCGATCAGCTTGCTATTCCGGGCTTCCTCCAGCGCCTTCAGCACTTCGTCGCGCACTGCGCGCAGACTCGCCCATTCTTCGTCTGATTTGGAACCAGTCACGGGAATGGCGGCTTCGCCCAGAATTTCCGCCGTAACCGGGAATTGTGCTAGGTGCACGCTTTCCGTGCGCCCCGCAACTTTCGGCAAGTACGGCCAGATCTCTTCACAGGTGAAAGTCATGACCGGCGCGAGCATGCGCACCAGCGCCTCGCCGATCCGCCAGATCGCAGTCTGCGCGCTTCGCCGACCCTGCGACTTTGGCGCAGAAACGTATAGCCGGTCCTTGAGCACATCGAAGTAGAAGGCGCTCAGGTCCACGATGCAGAAGTGGTTCACGCGGTGGTAAATCTTGTGAAAGGCGAACTCCTCGTACGCGTTGCGCATATCAGCCGCGAACGCGCAGGTCTGCCGCAGTATGTATTGGTCCAGTTCTTCCATCTGGTCGAACGGAACCGCGTCGGTTTGTGGATCGAAATCGTACAGATTTCCCAGGATGTAGCGGAACGTATTGCGAATTTTGCGGTAGTTCTCGGCCACGCGCAACATCAGCGCTTCCGAGCCCACCACATCCTCGCGGAAATCCACCGACGCCACCCACAACCGCACCACTTCTGCCCCCAGACGGCTGGAGATATCGACCGGGTCCACATCATTTCCGCGCGACTTCGACATGGCCTGCCCTTTTTCGTCGAGCGTCCAACCGGGGGTTACTACTCCGCGGTATGGCGGTGTCGCATGCGTGCCCATGGCGCAGAGCAAGGAAGACTGAAACCATCCGCGGTACTGGTCTCCTCCCTCAAGGTACAGATCAGACGGCCACGGATAATCCGGTTCGTCCGCCACCAGCGCCAGATAACTTGCACCCGATTCCAGCCACACGTCGAAGATGTCGGTTTCCTTCTCGAACTTCGTGCTGCCGCAGTGGGGACATTTCGTTCCCGAGGGAAGAATCGTATCGGACTCCGGCGTGAACCATGCATCGGCTCCGGCGCGCGCGAACAGTTCCACAACTTTACGGTTGACCGCCTGGTCGTTAAGCGGCTTGCCGCACGCCTCGCACAGAAAAACGGCGATGGGTACGCCCCACACGCGTTGCCGCGAGATGCACCAATCCGGCCGCGTCTGAATCATGTTCGACAACCGCTCTTCGCCCCACGCTGGATCCCACTTCACCTTCTTGATTTCTGCCAGCGTGCGCGTGCGCAGCGTGTCGTTCTTCGAGGTGCCGCCGGGCATGGGCGTTTCCATGGAAATGAACCATTGCTCGGTGGCGCGGAAGATCACGGGATTGTGGCAGCGCCAGCAGTGCGGATACGAGTGCTCGGTCTTTTCCGTATGCAGCAGCGCCCCGCGGCTCCTTACCAAATCAACGATCGGCTGGTTCGCGTCCCACACCCGCTTGCCCGTGTACTCCGGCAGTCCGTTGCGCAGAATCCCCTTTTCGTCGACGTTGCTCGTCGCGTCGAGGCCGTATTTCATGCCAGTGATAAAGTCTTCGGCGCCGTGCGACGGAGCCGTGTGGACAACGCCGGTTCCCGTATCCATGGTGACGTAGTCCGCCAGCACACCCAGAATCTTGCGATCGAGAAATGGATGCTGGAAGTTCAGGCGCTCCAGCTTCCGGCCTGGGAAGTGCGCGAGCGGCCGCGGGTCCGCCAGATTGCATTTCGCCGCCGCATCGGCCGCAAGCTTCGACGCGACAATGTAAACTTCGCCGCCCGATTCCAACGCAACGTACTCTTCCTCCGGATGAAACGCCACCGCCATCGACGCCGGCAACGTCCACGGAGTCGTGGTCCAGATGATGGTCGAAACCTTCTTTCCCGCAAGCGCAGGGTCAATTTTCGCCGGATCGTCGAGCAATCCATACTTCACCCATACCGTGCTGCTGGTGTGGTTCTCATATTCGACCTCGGCCTCGGCCAGCGCGGTCTCGTCATGCATGCACCAGTAGACGGCGCGCAGCCCCTTGTACACGAATCCGTTTTCGTAAAAAGAAAAGAAGGTTGAAAGCACGACCGACTCGTACTGCGGAGTCATCGTGGCGTAGGGCCGGTCAAAACGCCCGAAAACGCCGATTCGCTTGAACTGCGTCCGCTGCAGGTCGAGAAACTTCTGAGCATACTTGCGGCACTCGGCGCGCACGTCGGTAGGCCGCATCTGCAATTTCTTGCCGCCCAGTTCCTTGTCTACCTTGATCTCAATCGGCAAGCCGTGGCAATCCCACCCCGGCACATAAGGCGCATCAAACCCCGCCATGGTCTTCGACTTGACGATAAAATCCTTCAGGCACTTGTTCAGCGCCGTACCCATGTGGATGGGCCCGCTGGTGTACGGAGGCCCGTCGTGCAGGATGTAGCGGGGCGCGCCCTTGCGAGCCTGGCGGATGCGCTCATAGATACCCGTCTGCTCCCAGCGTTCCAGCATTTTGGGCTCGTTCTGGGGCAGGTTGGCCTTCATCGGGAAGGCAGTTTTAGGCAGGTTAATGGTCGCTTTCAGTTCGAGCGGCACTCGGTCGCGTCTCCCAAATGATTGAATCTTTTCATTATATAGGGAGCACGACAGGGAACGTCCATGCAGCCACACTAGGTGCAGCCACACATAGGTACAGGCGCGCCGCTCCCGTATCGCCCTCGTGGAAATGTCAACCTGTGAGCAAAAAGGACATGTCTCTCCGAGGGTTGTCGGGCCCACCGAAATGCACTGTCGGAATAGGCCGACTAGAGGTACAATTTCAGGAAGCAGGAAGTATTCTGGCCCGTTTGTCCGTGGGGCGGCCCATGGGTAACCTCAATTGCAAAAATCGGGCTGAAATCGAAGCAACTTCCCCGGTGTGTCGCTCATCTGTGTACAGAGGGCGTTATTCGGAATTTGTGGGGAAGTTACCTTAGAGATCGCAGCAGACCAGCAAGGACGTCCAGACCGGAAATATGGGATCCCAACAAATCAATCCGAGCCTCCCCGGCCACGAGCCAGAGCTGCACCTGCTTCTGGCCACAGATACCTTTGAAGAGCCCCTCTGGAAGTCCCTTTCCCGCCAACTGGACGATTTCTTCTTTCCTAAGAAGCTCCCTCCACTCAAGTTGGAATCGAAACCCGAACCAGTCAAAGACATCTGGGGTTTCTACAATTACAAAAAGAACGGCGCGCTGGGTTCAACGGGCGTTCATATCCTGATCGCGGCAGTTGTCATCGCCGGCACTCTGATTGGCCGCCGGGTCGTGAACGCCGCCCCGGCGCAGAAGGTGACCGTCACTCTGGTCGACCCAGGACCTCTTCCTGACCTGAAACCCTCAAAGACGCAAGTCGGCGGCGGCGGCGGCGGCGGCGATCGGGACGTTTTGCAGGCGAGTCGCGGCAAATTGCCCAAGTTCTCAATGCAGCAGATTACGCCTCCCGTGGTGGTTTTACGCAATGAGCATCCCAAACTGGCCGTAGAGCCGACGATCGTGATTCCCCCGCAAGTGCAACTGGCTTCGAATAACATGCCGAACCTGGGCGATCCCATGGCGCACGCCGTGCTGCCATCGAACGGCACTGGCTCGGGCAGCGGTATTGGTTCGGGCAGTGGCGGCGGTGTCGGATCCGGCAAAGGACCAGGCTTCGGCCCGGGCGAAGGCGGTGGTACCGGTGGAGGCATCTTTCACGTGGGCGGCGGCGTTTCCCCGCCGCGCCAGATTTATGCCCCCGAGCCGGAATTTTCTGAAGAGGCTCGCAAAGCGAAATACCAGGGCGTCTGTACCCTCGGCCTGATCGTCGGAACCGATGGCCGTCCCAGCAACATCCGCGTTTTGAGCAGCCTCGGCATGGGCCTCGACGAAAAGGCCATGGAGGCCGTCAAGAACTGGAAGTTCGAGCCTGCCATGAAGGACGGTCACCCAGTCCGGGTCGAGATCGCAGTCGAAGTCGACTTCCATCTGTACTGAGATTTTCCAAGTAGCGCCGCCGTCGTGGCGGCGTCCTGCCGCCAAGATGCCGGCCTTACTTTCTAGGTCTTTCGCAGCACCGCGTAGTGCAGGGCGGTTCTCGTCCTGAATCCCAATCGTTCATACAGTTTGACCGCGCGTGTGTTGTCACGTCTCACATGAAGCAGGGGGATCTCCCGGCGATCGCCGATGCCCCGCATGATCTCCTCCATCAGCACCCGGGCATAACCATTGCCAGTGTGCTCGGGGTGCGTGCAGACGGCGCTGACCTCCGTGTACCCCGGCACTTTGAGTCGCTCGCCCGCCATGGCGACCAACTTCCCGTCCCTGCGAATGCCCACGTACGTGCCGAGCTCGTGGGTTCGAGTACCAAAAGGCCCGGGCTTGGTCAAGCTAGCCAACTCCACCATTTCAGGCGAATCCTGTGCACCGAGCCGGATGATCTCGGCAGCGGAGTCTGATCGGACCGGTCGACCGCTCCAGTTCTCGCAGACCATCTCCAGCAGAGGAGCCGTCGCCACTAGTTCCCATCCGGGTCGTGGTTCGTACTCGCTCTCGAGAAACAGCGCGGCCGTACCACCAACGCCCACCAGTCCGGCCAGAGCAGCGTATCCTTGCGGGCTCGCTTCCTCGAATGCGGTCAGCGAGGTGACCTCACGAACAAACCGGCGAGCCTGCTCCGAGCACTCCGCAAATTGTGCCTGCCGCGTAGTGAGCGCTTGCCAGATGACATTGTCGAGAGCGTGCATAAAGTCTGTCGCGGACCTCTGTTCTCAATTCGATGGAGGTCAGGGCGCCTAAGACAGAATAATTCTGTGCATTCGCACCGGCTATCCGAACCTTGCGCGCAAACAATTTTTCAGAGCAAAATGCTGGATGTCCTCAAGTCGGATGTCCCAAACCATATTTTCTGTGACGGTTCATTGACTCTTTGAGAAAGCGGCGGATCAAAATCCGCCAAGACTCCAGCCGCGTAGCGGCGGCACATATTAGCCCAGGACGTGAGTCCTGGGTAATTTAGGAGAGAGGAACCGAGTCTCGCTAGGGATGGCACAGGTTTTCAAGCATTTTCTTTCAGCTCCGCGAATTCACAGCTTGCTCAAAAAGTCCGTGATCTCCGGCTCCGTCCAGTCCACCGCACCAATGAACTTCCGCCGCGTCACCCCATTGCGGTCAATGACGAAGGTTTCCGGCCAGCCGTGAGTCCCATAAAGAGCGGGGGTCTTTTGTGCAGGATCGCGCACAGTGAGCAGGTCCACGCCGTGCTGCTTCAGGAATTGTCGGTAAGCATTCTCGTCCACATCGATACTGACCGCCACCACTGTTACGCCCTTCGCCTTCATGCGCCGCTGCATCTCAACGAGAGATGGCATTTCTTCCACGCAAGGCGGACACCAGGTCGCCCAGAAATTCAGCACCACGACCTGCCCGCGAAACTGGTTAAGCGCAACCGTGCGATCCGAGTCCTGCACCGTGAAATCCGGAGCGCTCGACCCGATGCGCGGTGGCCGCGACCCGCTGTAGCAGCCGGAAAGCGCAACCAGCATAAGGCAGGCAATAACAGCGGATGGGAACTGGGCTATGCGGGGCACACAGCTATAATAATAGATTCGACGGATGCCAGCGATGGAAACAGCTCCGCAGCGCCCCACAGTGTCGGTGATTATTCCCGCGCGCAACGAGGAAGCCTGCCTCGGCGATTGTCTCCAGTCGCTGGTCGTGCAGTCCGGCGTCGCTTTCGAAATCATCGTCGTCGACGACCACTCCACCGACCGCACCCGTGAGATCGCCTCATCTTTCCCCAGCGTGCAACCCATCGAAGCCGGTCCTCTCCCCGAAGGCTGGACTGGCAAGAACAATGCCGTCACCGCGGGCGCACGCCAGGCCTGCGGTGAATGGCTCCTGTTCACCGACGCCGACACCGAGCATCTCCCCGGATCGCTGGCCCGTGCCTTGGCAGAAGCTCAGGCGAATCACGCCGAGTTCCTCTCGTACTCTCCCGAGCAGATCGTCACGGGCTTTTGGGAGAAGGCCGTCATGCCTGTAATCTTCGCAGAGCTAGCATCGAAGTACCGGCCTTCGGAGGTAAGCGATCCCAAGTCGTCCGCAGCGGCGGCCAACGGGCAGTACCTTTTGGTGACGCGCGATGCCTACGACGCAGTCGGCGGACATGCCGCCGTGGCCAGAAGTCTGCTGGAAGACGTAGAGTTGGCGCGACTGGTCAAGCAATCGGGCCGCAAGATATTTTTCCGCTTCGGCGGCGATGCCGTCCGCACCCACATGTACCGCAGCTTCCCCCAGCTTCGCGAAGGCTGGACGAAAAACCTGGGCTTGTTGTTCTCACGATCGCAATGGCTCGCTGCCTGGCGCACGCTGGAGTTTCTTCTCCTGATGACATGCCTGATCATGGGAATCATGGCAATGACTGCTCGGGATTATTTGCAAGTGGCTTTTTATAGCGCGCTCCCAGTTGTCACTTTCCTGCGAATCCGCCGGGCCCATTTCTCCTGGCAAGCCAATATCCTGGCGCTCTTCGGGCTACCTCTGTTCTCCTATCTCTTGCTTCGGTCATGGCTCAGCCATCGCGGCGGGACCGTTGGCTGGAAAGGCAGAACGTATGACGCTCGGGAGAATTCCAAAGTTGAGCCTGTGCGTGCGACGATAGGACGGGCGTCATGAAGGTTCGCCTGGCTGCGCCCTGGTTCTGCATCGCAAGATGAATTGAGGAGACTGCGTAAGCAATGGTTTACTTAACCCGCAAAGCTGAATTCTCCGCGTCGCACTATTACCACAATCCCGACTTCACTCCGGAAGAGAACCGCCGCATCTTCGGCAAGTGCAATAACCCAAACGGCCACGGACACAACTACACCCTCGAAGTTACCGTGAAAGGCGAAGTCGATCCGCGCTCCGGTTTTGTTGTCGATCTTAAGCAGCTCAAGGAAGTCATTCATCACGAAGTCCTCGACGCCATGGACCACCGCTTCTTGAACAAGGAAGTCCCTGAATTCTTCACCCGCATCCCGACCACCGAAAATCTCGCGATCGCCGTCTGGCAGCGTCTGGAAACGAAACTCCGGAAAGCCCGCCTGCACCGTGTCCGCGTCTACGAAACTCCAGACCTGTTCGTCGATTTCTACGGAGAACCCTGATAGCCGAAAAATGAAAGCCCATCTCACTCGCCGCTATCGCTTCTCCGCCTCGCACCGCCTGCACAGTGCGGAGATGTCCTCCGAGGAAAATCTCGCCACCTACGGCAAGTGCAACAACCTTCACGGCCACGGCCACAACTACGCTCTCGAAGTCACCGTCAGCGGCCAGGTCGACGAGAGCACGGGCATGGTCTGCAACCTCGGCGATCTCGATGGCTTTGTCGAAAGGGAAGTGCTCTCCCGCTACCACCTGGAGAATTTGAATACGCTGCAGGAATTCGCCCAACTTGTGCCTACCACGGAAAATCTCTCCGTGGAGATCTTCGAAATATTGCAGCGTGGCTTTCCCCACGCGCATCTGGACAAAGTAAGACTTGAAGAAACCATGATGAACTCGTTCGAGTACGCCGGCGCCGCCGAACCAAGACAATCGTAAGCGGCAGTTTGAGATAGCATCGTTGCAGCCGAGCCGCGGAGCGGCGGAAGAATGCAGCCCACGGCGCAAGCCCCGGGCGGACAGAGTGAGTGACCGCGAGCCCCAGCGGGGCGAAAGAGAACTGGGACTGCGGAGGATCGTCGAGCGACCGCACCCCTAGAGGATCCCAATGAAGCCAGCCACGGAAGCACCCCTCCTCACCAGCGCCAGCTTTGAAGATCTCGTCCATGAAATGCTCGTCCGCCTCGGCGAAGATCCCAAACGCGAAGGTCTCGCCGCGACCCCCGAACGCGTCCACAAGGCCTTGAAGTTCCTGACGAAGGGATACCAGGAAGACCCCGAGGCCCTCCTCAAAGGCGCGCTTTTCACCGTCAACTATGACGAGATGGTCATCGTCAAAGACATCGAGGTCTTCAGTCTCTGCGAGCACCACATGCTGCCTTTCTTCGGCAAAGTGCACGTGGCCTACATCCCCAACGGCAGGGTCATCGGCCTGAGTAAAATCCCGCGCCTCATCGAACTGTTCTCGCGCCGTCTGCAAATTCAGGAGCGCCTCACCACTCAGATCGCCGAGACCATCCAGAAAGTAATCGAACCCCAGGGCGTCGGTGTCGTCATTGAAGCCCGCCACCTTTGCATGATGATGCGCGGAGTCGAGAAGCAACACTCCGCCGCCGTTACCTCCTCGATGCTGGGGGCATTCCGCAACGAAGAAGAGACGCGCTCAGAATTCCTGTCCCTGATCCGCCAGCGCCTCAACGGCGTCTAAGTGTGGGATGTGAGTGTGTGGGACGGACACTCCTGTCCGTCGCCTTTGGTGTTGCTTTTACCTTTGGTGTCGCCTTTGCAGTTGCATTTGCTGTTGACTCTGCCGTTGCTTCTGATCTGGTTGTCGAATGATGTAAGATCATGCGGCGCTCTCCCGCACCTCCAGCTTGACGAAACGAACTTCAAGTAAAACATTAAGGTCATCGCCACCTCGCCTCCGCGGCCAAGTCGCCCTCGTCACCGGCGCCACCCGCGGCATCGGGCTCGCCACCGCCCGCGCCCTAGCCGCCGAAGGCTGCAACCTGATTCTGACCGCGCGCGACCAATCCGCGTTAGCGCACGTCAGCAGGGAACTGGCGTCCGCAGAGATTCACGTCCTCGCCCACCCCGGCGACGTCCGCGATCCACACTCGGTCGACGCCCTCTTCCGTTCCGCGCGCCGGCAATTCAAGCGCCTCGACATTCTCATCAACAACGCCGGCATCGCGCATGCCAACCTCCCGGTCGAGAAACTTCCATTTCCCGTCTGGAAAGACGTCCTCGAAACCAATCTTGACGGCATGTTTCTCCTCACCCAGGCCGCACTCGCCATCATGAAGCGCGGTGGCACCATCGTGAACAATCTCTCCATCGCCGCCCACCGCGTCTTCCCGGGTTCCGCCGCCTACAACGCTTCCAAGCACGGTGCGCTCGGCCTCACCAACACGCTTCGCGAGGAACTCCGTCCCCGCGGAATCCGCGTGATCGCCCTGCTGCCCGGCGCAACCGACACCGACATCTGGACCACGCTCTGGCCCCAAGCTCCCCGCCGCAAAATGATGTCGCCCGCCACTGTGGCGAAAGCCGTCGTCGAGGCCATCCTCCTCCCGGCCAACGCCACCGTCGAAACTCTGGAGATCCTTCCCACCGCCGGCACCCTGTAGTGGAACGTGCGCGGCGGACACTCCTGTCCGCGGCCCTTGACGTTGAATTTGACGTTAGGGTTTTGTTCTTCGGCTGAAGTCCAAGTACAATGGCGACCTCCAATCCATTCGCGGAGAAAATCTCAATGATGAAAGCCCCGTTCGTAGCCGCTGCCATCCTCGCCGCCGCAACCCTCGCCCTTCCTGCGCGCGCCCAGGACGCCATGAAAAAAGACACCGCCGTCAAACCCGCGCCCAGCCCGTCAAAAGCCGTGCTCGACTCCTGGAACGATGTGGGAAGAAAACTCATCGCCATGGCCGAAGATTTTCCCGAAGACAAGTACGATTTCAAGCCAACCCCGGCCCAACGCGGTTTCGCCGAACAGTTGCTCCACGCCACCAATGCCAATTATTTCTTCACCAACATCGCCATGGGTCAGAAGCCTCCCGCCGAGGAAGACCCCAAGCGGGATCAGTTCAAAACCAAAGCGGACGTGGTCGCCTTCGTGAAAAAATCATTCGCCGACGGAGCAGCCGCGATTCAGGCGAAAGGCGATAAAGGTATGTCCGAACTAGTCGTCGACCCCGACAGCCATCAGCAAATGCGCATCTCCGATCTGGCCTATGGCCTGATCGAACACGACGGCGAACACTACGGCCAACTCGCCGTCTACTACCGCGTAGCCGGCCTGGTACCGCCTGAATCGCGTCCAAAGAAGTAAAACATCTGGCAGATTGTGTCAGGTTATGTGGCGCGGGCGCCCAGCGCCCGCGCATGCACATGAATCCAGAACTGGAATCACCATCGATCGCGAGAAGTGCGGATTTGCTTCGCGTCCAGGCTCTACCGCTACGCGTATGGGGTTCTCCGCCTTCGCTCGGGAAAAAGCTTGACCATCACGAGCCCCGCGACAAATCCCCCCACGTGTGCCCAAACCGCAACTCCACCCACATCGCGCCCCTTCTGTGCCACTGATAACGTAACCGCCCCCGCAAGAAATTGCAGCACGAACCAGTACCCCAACATGATCCAGGCGGGAACATAGAAGATAAACACGAAGAACCACGTCAGCACCCGCGCTCGCGGGTACAAAATGAAATACGCCCCCAGCACCCCCGCAATCGCTCCGCTCGCCCCCACCGTAGGAAGGTTCGAGTGCGGATAGATCGCCACCTGCGTCGCCATGGCAAACAACCCGCAAAGTAAATAGAACAGCAGATAGGTAAAGTGTCCGAGATAGTCCTCAATGTTGTCCCCGAAGATATAGAGGAACCACATGTTGCCCAGCACGTGCATCCATCCCGCGTGCAGAAACATCGACGTAAAGAAGGGAATTACGATTGCCCCGAGTGGGTACTTCGGCGAGCCCGCCAGAAATACCGCCAGGTGGCTCGGCACCACGCCAAACTGACGGGCAAACAGCTCGTAACTTTGGGGATCCAGCGACGACTGGAACAAGTAAACGAGAATATTGAGCGCAATCAAGAATCCGTTTACGTACGGTGTGCTGTATCGTGGTTGGTCGTCTCTGATCGGAAACATAGGAGATTTGCTAACTTAGTGATCGGATAATTTGGCAATTGAATAATTCGCAATTGAAACCCCAAGAACCCACAGCAGGTCTTCAATTGCACAATTACCAAATTACCAAATCCTCGCATGAATGGCGTCCTCATCATCGACAAGCCCGCTGGATTGACGTCGCACGACGTGGTCAACCGCGCGCGCCGCATTCTGCAGGAGCGCTCCGTCGGACATCTCGGCACCCTCGACCCCATGGCCACCGGCGTTCTTCCGCTCGTCACGGGCACCCTCACCCGGTTGGCCCAGTTCTACACTGCATCAGAAAAAACCTACGAAGGCACGGTAAGGTTCGGCTTCTCCACCGATACCTACGACGCTGAAGGCGAAGCCACGAGCGCCCCGCAACAGGTCAGCCTCCGCGCTGACGAGGTGGAAGCGCTTGCCTCCCGCTTCCGCGGAGTCATCGAGCAGATTCCCCCCCCGTTCTCCGCCAAAAAAATTCACGGCGTTCCTGCCTATAAGCTGGCGCGCCAGCAGAAGGAGGTCGTTCTGAAGCCCGTGCAGGTCGAGATCAAGGAGTTTGAAATCCTCGCTGTCGAAGCAGACCGCGCCCGTTTCCGCGCCCGCGTGGCCTCGGGAACTTACATACGCTCGGTGGCTCACGAAATGGGAAGGGAACTGGCCTGCGGCGCCCATCTGGAATCGTTGCGCCGAACCTCGGTGGCCGAATTCAATCTCGAAGACGCTCACACCCTGGATCAAGTTGCGGACGCAGCCAAGAATCCCAATTCGCTCGATGATCTTTTCGTGCACCCGCGCAAGCTGCTCCCACAGCTACCCTCCGTCACCGCCGACGAACCCACCGCCGCTCGCATCCGCAGCGGACGTACCGTCAATCTCCCCGAACTCTCCCGCGCTCGCCAGGTCAAAGTATTCAGCGGCCAAAGGGAACTGATCGCCATCGCCACCCGCGTAGCCGGCACCCTGTTCCATCCCAAAATCGTCCTGTGTGGGGCGGACACTCCTGTCCGCCGTCCTTGAATTTGTCTTTTGATAACGATTTTGACTTTGCTCTTGACCCCCGATTACTGGTCGCCTCGGCACCAGCCTCGGCACCAGCCTTGACGCGCTCCGTTCATCCCTTTAGTGTGTCGATACCCAACCCATGAGACTCTCCGTAGTCATGCCCGTCTACAACGAGCAGGCGACTCTGCAGGAAGTGATCGCGCGGGTCCTGGCCGTGCCGCTTGAGATTGAACTGATCTGCATCGATGACGGCTCAACCGACGGCTCCCGAGAGATTCTGGTCAAACTCCAATCCACCCATCCCCAGATTCGAGTCCAGCTCCAGCCGAAGAACATGGGCAAGGGTGCGGCACTTCGTCGCGGCATCCAAGAGTCCACCGGAGACTTTGTCCTCATCCAGGACGCCGACCTCGAATACGACCCCTCCGACTATCCCGCTTTGCTCATGCCCCTGATCGAGGGCAAAGCCGACGTAGTCTACGGATCCCGCTTCCTGGGCTCTGGCCCACACCGCGTCCTGTATTTCTGGCATTCCATAGGCAACTCGATCCTGACTCTGCTCTCAAACGCCCTGACCAACATGAACATGACCGACATGGAAACCTGCTACAAGGTTTTCCGGAGGGAGATCCTCCAATCCATTTCAATCGAAGAGGACCGTTTCGGCTTCGAACCCGAAATCACGGTGAAGATCGCCAAGCGCCGCCTGCGAGTCTACGAAGTCGGCATCAGTTACTGGGGACGCACCTACGAGGAAGGAAAAAAGATCGGCTGGAAAGACGGCTTCCGCGCCCTCTGGTGCCTGCTCAAGTACACCCTAGCCGGAAACTGATTTTGACTATGTGGAGGCGGACACCCCCTTCGACTTCGCTCAGGGCCCGGTTCTGTCCCCCGCCTATGAACCTTGATTTATTGTTCGCTTGCCAGGCAATCAGGCATTCGCGGATATAATCAATGTCCGATAATAGGTATTATGTAAAGCGACACGGCGTGAGGTGTTGGTACGAGTCCACGCCCGGCTCGCACGAGCAACGGATCCACTGGTTGAATGCTCGAAGCCGCGTGAGTGTACGACTCATTGCGGAGGAACTCAGGCCGAGGCGACGAGCCGCTCCAGTCACGCTGCCCTCCCGTTAGCAGCACATCCAGCGCTGTGAGTAGATTCAGGTCCACGCTATCCATGAAGGCAGAATAGTGCATTTAGCAGTTTTGACCTAGCGGTGCTGCAACTACTGTTTGCATTCCGTGCGTCTGGCGCTTGTCGACACACGTAGCCATAATCAAAAGGTAGTGTAGATAAAGGAGAACAATCGCCATGCCGTCTGATTCCTTAGATCGAAGAGTTCCCACAATTCTGCTCATCGCGGCCTCACGTGGTCTGGGGCTTGCGATGGCAGCAGAGTTCCTGAAGAAAGGTTGGAATGTAGTTGGGACGGTTCGGGGCGGATCGGATCGGACGAAGTTGCACGCTCTTGCGGACCAGTTCAAAGGGCGACTCGAGATAGAGACGCTGGACATCTGCGAGCAAGCTCAGGTCACAGCATTGCGGGAGCGCTTGTCTGGCAGAAGCTTCGAGATGTTGTTTGTGAACGCAGGCGTTGCAAACAATCAACAGGAGACGATCGGTGACGTGACAACCGAAGAGTTCATCCGTGTAATGCTCACGAATTCACTGTGTCCCATGCGCGTGGTTGAGTCTCTGCAGGATCTTGTTGCTGCAGATGGTTTGATAGGCGTCATGTCATCCGGCCAAGGCAGCGTCGCCAATAACGTCACAGGCATGCGTGAGGTCTACCGCGGTAGCAAAGCAGCCTTGAACCAGTTCATGCGTAGCTATGCAGCCCGTCACTCTGAGACGTCGCGAGCGATGGTTCTGATGGCTCCTGGGTGGGTCCGGACGGAGATGGGAGGGCCGGATGCGCACCTGAGCATAGATGATAGTGTTCCAAACCTGGTGAACGTTTTGCTCAAGAAGAAAGGGAATGCCGGTCTTGAATACCTCGACTATCTTGGTCGGACAGTTCCGTGGTAGTGCGTACGGCGCCCTCACTTCCTTCCTAACTTGAGGTGCATGCCTAGCGCGCACTGCAAACGAGAATGCGAACCAAGGAGTTTCGATGAAGATTATCGGTGTAGAAGAGCACTTTCTTTGGAACTCACATCTTGTACTTCCCCAGATCGTCGTCGTTCAGACCCTCAAGATATTTCCGCAACTCCTCGCTGGTCACCCGGTCCGACGCGTTGGTCGCCAGCTTCGACGTCTTCAGCACCACATCCTCGACAAAAATCGGACAATCCACCCGCAGCGCCAACGCCAGCGCATCCGACGGCCGCGAATCAATGCTGATCACTTCGCCCCCTCGTTCCAGCCAAATGACTGCATAAAACGTGTCCTCGCGCAGTTCCGTAACCACAACCTTGTGCACCTGCGTCTCCAGCCCCGTCAACACGTTCTTGATCAAATCGTGCGTCATCGGCCGCGGCGTGCTCACTTTCTCCATCTCCAACGCAATCGCATTCGCCTCGTAAACCCCCACCCAGATCGGCAGCACCGTATCCCCACCCACATCCTTCAACACCACAATCGGCATATTCGAAACCGGATCCATCAAGAGGCCGCGGATTGTCATTTCTACTTCCATGGGGATCTCCTGCTATTTTCCCTTCTTATACCACCATTTCGCCCAGCAAGCTGTTGGGAAAACTACCGGTCACGATTACTGGCGCGTAGCTTCCCACCTTGGGAGCGGCCGGAGCTGTGAAGTTCAGGGTTTTGTTGTGCGAGGTGCGGCCGATCCACTGGGCGCGGGCTTCGTTCCTGCCTTCAACCATTACTTCACAGTTTGTCCCGATATATTTCTTGTAGCGTACAATCTGGATCTCGCGCTGCTTGGCCATCAGCACTTCCAGGCGGCGTGCTTTTTCCGCATCCGGGATTGCATCTTCCATAGTGAGCGACGGTGTGTTCGGCCTCGGCGAATACTTGAAGGCGAAGACAGCGTCGTATCCGACCTCCTCCAGCAGGCCGAGCGTCTCGGCGAAGTCCGCTTCGGTCTCTCCCGGAAAGCCAACGATGACATCGGTGGTGATGCTGATTTCGCGTCTTGCGGCCTTCATCCACGCAATGCGTTCCAGGTATTGTTCGCGGCTGTAGAGGCGCTGCATGGCATCGAGGACGCGCGTCGACCCGCTTTGCACGGGCAAGTGAACGTGGTCGCACAGCGTGGGCACGGCATCGATCGCCTCGACAATGTCGCGTCCGAAGTCGCGCGGGTGCGAGGTGGTGAAACGCACGCGCCGGATCCCACCGACCTCTCCCACGGCGGCCAGCAATTCTGCAAAGGTCTGCTTCCCTGCCGGATCCTTATACGAATTCACATTCTGCCCGAGCAACTGAATTTCCGTGTAGCCCAGATCGGCCATCTGGCGCGCTTCGGCGAGCACCGACTCCCAAGTCCGGCTGCGCTCCTTGCCGCGTGTATAGGGCACGACGCAGTACGCGCAGAACTTGTCGCAGCCTTCGATGATGGTGATGTATCCGCGGTGCGGGTTGGTGCGGGCAGTGAATTCGGTCTCGAAACAGGCGTCAGTCTCGCGGTCGTCGAGTCCGGTCACGCGCTGCTTCCCTGCTTCAATCTGCACCAGCATGTCCGGCAAGTTGCGGTACGATGCCGATCCGCACACCAGCGAAACGTAGGGCGCGCGCTCGAAAATCTTTTCGCCCTCCTGCTGGGCGACGCAACCGAGAACCCCAAACGTCTTCCCTTGCTTTTTGTATTTCTTGTAATCGGCGAGCCGGTTGAACACTTTCTGCTCGGCCTTATCGCGGATGGAACAGGTATTGTAGAGAACCAGGTCGGCCTGTTCGACCGTTTCCACCTGCCGATACCCTTCCCGCAGCAGCGTCCCGACGACTTTTTCGGAGTCGTGGACATTCATCTGGCAGCCGAAGGTTTCGAGGTAGAAAGTCTTCTGCGGATCTTTATGTGGAACCCCAGACATATAAGCAAGAGTATAACGCGCGAGCCCCGCGTGCCGCGGCATGCCCATCTGCGGTCCGTGGACTCGGACCCGAATTCAATCATGGTCTGGGGCGGGGGTGCTCGTGGAGGCGTAGTAGCCTTTGCGGGCATACACTCGCAGTCGGTGACCGTCCTTTTGAGCCGTGATATCGATCGTACGGTAACTGCCATCGCGCTGGAACAGAGCAGGCTTGTAGGAAATCAGGTAGCGACCGCGCAGAACCTGCTGCAGGTCGGCGAGGCTGCCGTTGAGACGGCGAGCCGAGCCCGGGGTGAAAGTGGCTCCGCCGGTCAGTTCGGCCAAGGTTCGCAGGGCGTGGTCGCCCAGCAAAGCACTGGCCGCTTCCTGCCCGTAGTCGCGGGTACTAACGGTGTAGATCGCGACCTCTCCGTGCTGTGCGCGTCGGATCGCCTCTTTCAGCGAAATGCTGCTGGAGTTGTCCTCGCCGTCGCTGATAACTACCAGAACCTTCGCGACGTGCTGTACTTCCGGGCGGGCCGCCAGTTTGTCAGCCGCGAAGGCAACCGCGTCCCAAAGCGCCGTTCCGCCGGAGGGCACGAGCTGATCGACGGCACGCGCAATCATCTTCTGGTCACTGGTGAAGTCCTGGACTACCAAAATGGAGTTCGCGACGCCGACCACGAAGCCCAGATCATCCTTGTTGGTGACAGCTTTCTGCAGAAAATTAACCGCTGCGTGTTGTTCAAACGAGAACCGGCTGGCAATGGAGCTGCTGGTATCGATGACGAGACCCAGGCGCAAGGGCAACTGAGCTTCGTTGCGGAATCCAAGAATGGCCGCCGGAGCCTTCCGGTCGTCCCGGATCCCGACGTCCGCGCCCGTCAGGTCCGTCACCGATTTCCCGTGATCGGTGGCCGTGAAGAACACCGCAACCTCGTCGACGCTAGCCCGCAACGTGGTTACGCTCACGGAGTTTATGCGGAGACTCTTAGAGGACGGAATTGGACCGGAGGCAACCTTGGCTTCGGTCGGAGTCGGAGAATTGCTCGCTTCGCAGCCTGCGCATGTTGATTCGGGTTCCGCTTCCGCCTCGGCGATCTGGTTCTTCTCCCTTAAGTTCTGAAGCAGTTGCTGGGCTTGTTGCGAGGCCTCGCTCGACGTAGGGGCGTCCGATCTGTCAAAGGAGAACGTCACGCTCTGGGCTGCAGCCAGTTTCGCCTCTGGCGGTTTGGCCCGCTCTAACTTGATTTCCTGCATGATTTGCTGGGCTTGTACTGCGGCCGCCGACTTGGGCTCTTCCCGCACCAGCGCGTCCAATTCGCGTTCTTCGTCCGCCAGCTTGCCCTGAGCGTCCCATGCCCCCGCGGCGTAGTAGTGAACGATGGCAGAACCCGCATGTTTACGTTCGTGCACGCGTTGCGCGGTTGCGACTACTCCGGGATAATCATGGTTCATCAACTGCCCGTAGGCCAGCGCAGTCAGCAGTTGCAGGTCGAGAGGCGCGATTGACGAAGCCTTCTGCATCGACTCTTCCGCGGCGGAATAATGCTTGAGGGCCAGTTCCGCGCAACCCAGATTCAAGTGTGAGTTGGGCAGGTGGTCGTCCAGCGAGACAGCCTGCGTGAACTCCTCGCGCGCCTGATTGTTCTGCCCTAAATTCAAATAGGCCGAGCCCAGCGCGTTATGCGCCGCCACGAAGTTCGGATAGATCGAAGTAGCGCTCGCCAGGTGCGGCACTGCGTTTTGATAATCCTTCCGCATCAGTAGCTGATAGCCCTTGTCATACTCGCGTCGAGCTCTGAATGGAGCCTTGAGATCCAGTTTCGAGACGGAAGCACTGGGACTCTCCATCGTGCCGTTCTGAGCATTGGTAGTCATCGTGTACAAGGTGTTGGTCATTTGCTCGGGGGAAAACAGTCCGAGGCCTACCGGAGGGCCGGAACTTCCGGCGCTTCCAATATTTCCGAAACCCGACGATGGAATGCTCATCACCTGAGCAACCGCGGTGCACGAAACGAAAATTAAGAGGAAAAATGCCAGGTGCGGGGTCCGACCGATCATGGACTTACTCCTGATGGACTGACAATGCAGGGAGGTACTACGGTCAGCCCGAGCGACCCCAGAAGTCTAGTCCTATCCCAGATCTTTCGGCAAGATCTGCCTTCGGCCGGTAGTGTTCTTCGGACACTCGCGTCCGGGTGGGGCCCCAGCTTCTTTCTCCCAGAGAACGGGAAACAAGATGGGATCCCATCCGTCGCGGACTTCCGTCGCCGCTCTCTCAGGCAAGATGTCACCCAAAGAACGGCTTCGGAGTCACAACTGGGAGGAGCGTTTTTCTGGTTGCGCCCCTATTTGCCGCCCTTCAACTCGATCACGATGCCTTCCATGGCCGCGTCGCCCGTATTCTCCGGATTGTGAACCTGGGCGGCCGTGAACTGGGTCTGTCCCGCCTTACCCACGGCATCTTGCGACTTGCCATCGGGGAAGTTGAATTTGATTTTGCCGTCGGTAAGGAACACCGCCACCGCGTCGGGATGGCTGTGCATGACCGACTTCTCGCCTGGTCCATAGTGGAAGCGCAGAACCCGCACCTTGGCATTCTCAAACTCGACTTTATAGTGGGCAGGATCGACCTTGGCCGCATCCTGGGCAAACGCAACCGCCGCGACACCGAAGAACAAAACCGCACAGCACAACGCTAAGCGTGTTTTCACAGGGCTCCTTCGGACTGCTGGATTGAAAGTCGCAGCAGTCTATGCTGCGGTGTGCAGGCTGTCAAACCAGGCTTGTGATTTTGATCGAGCTCTTGAATCTGATCCTGCTTTTGATTGTGGGTACCTCATTCCTTTTTCGCGTTCTGTCCGAAAAAAGGTTGGGATTTTGATTTCCGAAATCTCAATATCAAAGTCAAAGGCGACGGACAGAGCCTTGCCCTGAGCGGAGTCGAAGGGAGTTCCCGTCCCACACAATCCGTCCCACACGGACTAGGCGGCATTGCTCCACTTCCCCCGCCGGCAGCTACTCGCTCAAGAAGTCGTATACAGGTTCCAGCGCGACGACAGCCATTGGACAGCATCTCCTTTCCCTGCGTGGTGCGATGGCTCGCCGCTCAGCGCTTGGGCTCCGGTGGCCTGGGATGTTTGGGCTGGTAGATGCCTACTTTGCTACCGCCGGGTAGGGTGAGGGTGGCGAGTTTTCCCCAACGCTGTTCGCTCACGGCGGAGACTGGGACATGTTTCTTTTTGAGATCGCGCAAGGTTGCGGCGATGTCGTCGCACATGAAGAAAAGTTCGTGGCGGGCTTTTTCCGGCAGATCGGTGCTCTCCGAGTCGTGAAAGGCGGCTTCGGCGGGGGGCAGGGCGAAGATCAGCCAGCCGTGGCCGGCGTCCACCGAGGCGAGTTTGAGCACGTCGCGAAAGATGGCCCGGTCCACTTCCGGATCCTTGGTGTAGAGGACGATGTGTGCACCGTTGATCACGCGCGGGGACTCCGGCTTCCGAAGTCGACTTGCGAAGGACGGCGGTCATATTCTCACCGCGCGGGCGAGTTCGCAAGCGGAGAGTCGACCCTTCCCGCAGCTGCACCGTGTGACATCTAACCTTGCCTTCCACATGCCAAGCAGCAGATCATGGTCAAGGCGGCAGCGGTTTACTCTGCTACCGGAACAAGGGCCCTAAGTCCTTTGTTGTCACAGGGCTTGGAAGACGCGCTCGGGCGGCGCTGCGATTTCAATCTGGGTGATGATGACGTCTTGATTGGGAGTGATGGAAGTTGTAGGCATAAATTCTCCGAGTTATGGCTGTGCAGGTCATTTCAGTTTTGTTTTGCGCGAAGCTTGCGTTTCCCGTGCGTGCTCGGCTTCAACGAAGGTTTTCAGGTTGGCCAGGCTGCTCGTCCAGAAGCTGCGGTAGTGCTCGATCCAGGAGTCGACAGCGCGAAGTGGTTCGGGGTTAAGCTCGTAAACGCGGTGTCGGCCTTCGCGGTGCTCGCTAACTAAATGGGCGCGGCGCAGCAGGCGCAGGTGCTTGGAGATGGCCGGGCGCGAAATGGGGAATGCCTCGGCGATCTGGCCGGCGGGCTGGCTGCCGCGCCGCAATAAGTCGAGCACCGCGCGGCGGGTGGGATCGGCAAGGGCCTGGAAGGTTGCCTCCGGTCGATATGTAACCGAACGGTTCCGCATAATGCGTAACCCTAAAGTTACGCGATATAGATGTCAAGCTGTTTTTTTAATTTTCTGTGTGCGGGCTGCGTCAGGGCTTTTTGGGGTTTGAGACCAGGTCCAGAAAGGCTTGGTGAACGCGGGGGTCGTCGGAGAGTTCGGGGTGGAAAGTGGCGGCCATGGCGCTTCCCTGCCGGACGGCGACGGGGTCGCTACCCTGGGTGGCGATGACTTCGACGCCTTCTCCGACGTGCTCGATTTTTGGGGCACGGATGAAGACCATTTCGAGCGGGGAGTTTCCGAGCAGGCCTTGGCGGATGGAGCTGTCGATCTGGCGTCCGTAGGCGTTGCGGCGGATGCGGATGTTAAGCGCGCCCAGTCCGGCCTGCTTGGGGTTCTCGACTTCTGTGGCTAACAGGATCGCGCCGGCGCAGGTGCCAAAGGTGGGCTTGAGGCGGACGAACTGCTTTAGCTTCTTGAATCCGGCATCGCCTAAGAGCTTGAGGAATGTGCCGGATTCGCCTCCGGGGATGACGAGGCCGTCGATATCGTCGAGTTGCTCGGGCTTTTTGACGAGCGCCACTTCGGCTCCCAGCTCTTCGAGCCGGCGGCGGTGGGCGTCGAAATCGCCCTGCAGGGCTAGGACTCCGATTCTCATGATCGTTGGCCGTGTTTCTCCACTGGTTTGCAAGAACGTAGTGTCGTCTTCGTTTAATTTGATTTTACTGGATGGATCCACAGATAGGTGCGCAACCGGAAAGACTCCACGCCGAGGAAAGGGCGCGGTGTGTGCAATGTGAAAATCCCGCTTGACAGGGAGCATAATTGTATATTACTATTAGGTTATGGAACCTGACGGTTATCCACGATCTTCGGCTCGCCTTGACTCGACCTTCGCGGCGCTGGCCGATCCCACCCGCCGAGCCATCCTGGCTCGGCTAGCCAAGGGTGAAGCCTCAGTAACGGACCTGGCGGAGCCGTTTGCGATGAGCCAGCCGGCGATTTCCAAACACCTGAAAGTACTCGAACGGGCAGGACTGATTTCGCGCGGACAAGATGCGCAGCGGCGTCCGCGGCGATTGGAAGCCCGTCCCCTCCGCGACGCCACCCAATGGCTTGAGAACTACCGCCAGTTCTGGGAGGCGCAGTTCCGCCGTCTGGATGCCCTTCTGCATGACCTGCAAACCGGCGGGCTGAAGACCGATAAAAGCGTGCTGAAGGGAAAGAAAAAGAAAAGTGTGCACTCTAAGTGATAAAGGAGATCAGGTTATGAAAAACAGCGGAACGGTCAAAATCACAGCGCATGGTGACCGCGAGATTGTAGTAACGCGCGTCTTCGATGCGCCGCGCCGGCTGGTATTCGATGCGTACACCAAGCCGGAACTGGTGAAGACTTGGCTGCTTGGACCGGACGGCTGGTCAATGCCGATCTGCGAGATCGATTTGAGGGCGGGCGGCAAGTATCGCTATGTCTGGAGAAACGAAACCGACGGACGTGAAATGGGGATGGGTGGCATCTATCGCGAGGTCGTGGCGCCGGACCGGATGGTTGCCACCGAGAGGTTCGACGAGGCCTGGTATCCAGGCGAGGCCGTGGACACTATCGTCCTGGTCGAGCATGACGGCAAGACTACGCTGACGCAGACGATACTCTATAACTCCCGCGAAACGCGCGATGCTGTGCTTAAGTCGCCGATGCAGTACGGCATGGCCGCGAGCTACGACAGGCTGGAGAAACTTTTGCCGTCGCTGGGGCGCGAGGCACTAAGCGCGTAATTCGGCTCGGAACGCGCCCGAGACTGCCTTCGCCGTGATTCCGCTAGAGGGGGAGAGCACTGGGAAAGCGCGTCTGGAAATCCAGCAGCCCGACCCAGTCCGGAGTGACCGTGATGCGAACCATGGACGAGACCATCTGTCCCAGTTGCGCGACCCAGGCCTTGCCCTGTTCAGGTCCGAAATAGCGCTCGGCGGCAGTGGCGTATTCGGGGACGATTCCCTCCAGCGGTTCCAGGCGCGCGGTGCCGCGTACGAGCAGTACCTTGTGAGGAAAATTGTTGTCGTCAATGGTGAGCGCAACTCTAGGGTTCTTGGCAAGCGCTTTCAGCTTAGGCGCCTTGGGCGGCGTACCCATGACAAACTCAGTTCCGTTCCAGTGAAACCAGATTGGAATCACCCGCGGAGTACCGTCTGTGGCGATATAGGCTAGGCGGGCGGGAATTCTTGATTCCAGAAGTTCGCGCGACGCGGGATGCTGCAGGAGGCCAAGATCCCCTTGTTTGACGGGCATAGTTTGCTTCCTTCCGACCAGCGGTGTTAAACCAAATCACCGAGTTGGCCGCAGCAGTATAACTCTGAATCTGTGGTCATTCGACGGGATCGCAGTTTTCGTGGTCTGAGCGGGCATAAGATGCCAACAGTAATCAAATTATGGGGGATCGGCTAGGCTTCACTAGGGGAATGATGAAAACAGAATCTTTCTTATCCTTCAGATTGTGGGCTTCCGTAAGGCCGCTCCCAGGACTTTGCCGGGGCCGGATTCTTGCACCAAGACAACGAGTCGAACGTTCTTTGGGTCCGTGCCAGGCTTGAGTTTCAGCTGAACGTCCTGAGCAAAACTTTTTCCCTTCGGGAGCTTTCCTACTTTGGTGAGCTCCTGCACAACCGCAATGTGTATGAGGTGTCGGCCACCATTTTCTCCGCGTAAAACTTGCGACTCCACGTGATCAAGAGCGACAGCCACGTAAACGTCTGCGTTATGTTTGTCAAAATTCGCATCCGTTTCAATGCGGGCTCGCAGAATGGTTGGATTTCCGGCATCCACGGTCACGTCGCCGATACGCACGGGAACCTTGGGTGTGGCCGCGGCTTTCTGAAGAGTCTCCTCGATTTGTTTCGGGTCCCCTGCCCGCACTTCCTGAGTTCCATCCACAATCAGTTGGGGAGTGTATAGAGTCTTCACGCCCAAAGCACCTTCATAGGAACTCTGGCGATCGGTCAGAGAAGACGAGGAGTTTGGATCTTTCCAACCATCATGGTCCCAATAGGTCACATGCTCACTGAGGACAATCAACTGGGCGCCGGCAATGGGTTGGGCGGCGTCCAACTTCTTGAGAAGGATGTCGGCAGGAGGACAGCTGGAGCAGCCCTCAGAGGTGAAGAGCTCGATGAGGACGGGCGTCCGCGTGGCGGCGGTTTTGTATTCGACTTGCAGGCCTCGCGCGTTGGCGGTCGTTTCCACCTGCAGAGATAAGAGGCCAAGGAATAAAAACGCGCATACTGACGGTGACGCTGCGCTGCCTCGCGACACTGCCATACTTTACCAACCTCGGGTTTGCAGCATGTGGGCTTCGTCAATGCCTGCTATTGCCAGGCCTTTCATGGCTCCTGCAAGGTCTTCGCTGACTTCAAGTAATACTTTAGGGTCGTTGAAGTGGGTGGCGGCCTTCACGATTGCCCTCGCGCGCTTCTCGGCTTCGACGGGGTCGGCGAAGGTGGTGGAATCTTTCATGAAGATGCCGCTGCCTACGAATACGGCTTCGGCTCCCAGCTGCATCACCAAGGACGCATCGGCTGGGGTCGCAATTCCTCCGGCGGAGAAATTTGGGACGGGAAGCTTCCCTGCTTTGGCGACGATGCGGATCAGCTCGTACGGGGCCTGATGTTCTTTGGCTTTGGCGTAGAGTTCTTCTTCGCTGAGGACGGTGAGAATTTTCATCTCCTGGACGATTTGGCGGATGTGCTTAACGGCGTGGACTACGTCGCCGGTGCCGGCTTCGCCTTTGGTGCGGATCATGCAGGCGCCTTCCGCAATGCGGCGGAGGGCTTCGCCCAGATTGCGGGCGCCGCAGACGAAGGGGACCTTGAAAGCGTGCTTGTCGACGTGGTGAGCTTCGTCGGCGGGGGTGAGCACTTCGGATTCGTCGATGTAGTCGACGCCGAGTTCCTGGAGAATTTGGGCTTCGGCAAAGTGGCCGATGCGGCACTTGGCCATGACTGGAATGGAGACGGCCTCCATGATCTCGCGAATCTTTTTGGGCGAAGCCATGCGGGCTACGCCGCCCTCGGCGCGGATTTGCGCGGGGACGCGTTCGAGCGCCATGACGGCGACGGCGCCGGCATTTTCGGCGATGGTGGCCTGCTCGGCGTTGGTGACGTCCATGATGACGCCGCCTTTGAGCATTTCGGCTAGGCCGGTCTTGAGGCGGAGACTGGTGGAACTACCGTTGTTTTTCGACATGGTGGACTCCGGAAAGCAGCTTACAGCTCTCAGCTATCAGCTAACCCTTTGGATGATGGTGCCTGGTGGGTTTTCGCCGCTGATTCATTCTACAGCCGGGGGAGGAATTCCGGAACCCCGGCCTACCTGCCTGAGTTGGGAGGCCGCGTTGTGCAGTCGAAGTCAAAGCTCCCACCCTCTTTCGCAGAGAACGCGAAAGAAGGGTGGGGCACCCGCCCCTTAACGCTCCACAAATTTAGCGAACATTTTTTCGGGGTCGATGGCGATGAAAGTTCCTCGGCTGCGGGCAAGCACTTCATCCTTGTCGTTGAAGATTTCCGCCATGTTGATGTGCTGGCGGCCGTGGACGCTGATTTCGCGGCCCTCGACGCGGAGAGCTTTGTGCAGGGGCACGGGCTTGAGGTATTCGACGGTCATCTCTTTGGTGAGGGCGATTACGTGGCGCAGCTTGTTTACCTTGCCCATGGCGTCGTCGAGAATGGTGGCGATGATGCCGCCGTGGCAGTGGCCGGGGGGGCCGGTGTAGCGCTTGCTGAGGCGGAATTTGCAGACAAACGATTGGCGTTCCTCGTCGAAGGTGAATTTGAGGCGCATGCCGTCGGGATTGTTCATGCCGCAGACGAAGCAGTAGTTCTTTTGCATTTTCACGAAGCGGGTATCGTGGCCATGGGTTTGGGGGTTTCGGGGCATGGGAAGGATTTTACTCTGCGCGCTTCCCAAAGAGGCTTTTCACCGCTGAGTTCGAGAAGACTGACGCGAAGGACGCAAAGAGTAACGCAGGCAACAAGGGCTTCTCTCGGTGACGGGATTCCTGTATACATATCGGTTTTGCAAATCTTTTCATCGCCGAGGACGCAGAGGGCGCCGAGCTGTGCGGCAATGCGATCTCTGATGCAGTACCCGGCCTGGACTGGAGCGTCTCTTGAAATCACGTTTGAACATTCTTCTGATTGTGCTGTCGTTGTTCCAGCTTTCGCTTGCAGCACAGACTGCAGCCCCGGTTTCGACGGACAAGGACGCCGACAAGAAAAACCCGCCTGTTGCTAAGACCTCGAAGAAAGATCAAAAGAAGGAGGAGAAGAAAGAGGAGCCCAAAGAAGAGAACAAAGGCGGGATGACCGCCGACACGTTCTCCGGGCTGAAGTTTCGGCTGATTGGGCCGGCGGTCGCTTCCGGGCGGGTGATGTCGATTGCGGTGAATCCCAAGAATAAGAACGAGTACTACGTGGGCGTGGCGTCGGGTGGAGTTTGGAAGACCGTCAACGACGGCACTACTTGGACTCCGGTGTTCGACGGCGAGGCATCGTACTCGATCGGGTGGATCACGCTGGACCCGAATGATTCTTCCGTGGTGTGGGTAGGTTCGGGCGAGAGCAACAGCCAGCGCAGCGTCAGCTACGGCGATGGAATTTATCGGTCGGATGATGGGGGCAAGAGCTGGCAGAATCTGGGGCTGAAGAAGTCGGAGCACATTGGGCGGGTGGTGGTCGATCCGCGGGATTCGAAGACGGTTTACGTCGCGGCCGAGGGACCGCTGTGGGGGCCGGGCGGGGATCGCGGGCTCTACAAGAGTTCAGATGGCGGGAAGAACTGGAAGGCCGTGCTGACGATCAGCGAGAACACGGGTGTGGTCGATGTGGCGCTGGATCCTGTGAATCCGGACATTGTGTATGCAGCGGCTTACCAGCGGCGGCGGCATGTGTTCACGTTGATCGATGGTGGGCCGGAGAGCGCGATCTATAAGTCGAGCGACGCGGGAGCCTCGTGGAACAAGTTGAAATCGGGATTGCCTTCCGTCGACATGGGGCGGATTGGGCTGGCGGTTTCACCGGCTGATCCGAATGTGGTTTACGCCGCGGTCGAGGCGGCCGATGGGAAGGGCGGGATCTTTCGATCGAGCGACAAGGGCGCAACGTGGGAGCGGCGCAACGAATTCGATCAGGGAGCGATGTACTACGCGCGGGTAGTGGCCGATCCGAAGAATGTGGATCGGATTTTTGTGATGAACGTTTCGTTGCGCGAGTCGCTGGATGGAGGCAAGACTTTGCGGCACGTGAGCGAGACGAATCATCATGGCGACAACCACGCGATATGGATCGATCCGAATGATACTAAGCACTGGTTACTCGGCTCCGACGGCGGAATGTATGTGACGTACGACGACGCGAAGACCTGGGAGTTCAAGGCCGATCTACCGACGGTGCAGTTTTATGACGTGGCGGTGGACAATGCGACCCCGTTTTACAACGTGTGCGGAGGAACGCAGGATAATTTTTCGTGGTGTGGACCGGCGCGAACGCGGAACATCAATGGGATCGTGAATTCCGACTGGTTTGTGACGACTGGGGGAGATGGATTCCGCTCGCAGGTGGATCCGGTCGATCCGAACACGATCTATGCCGAGTCGCAGTATGGCGTGCTGGTTCGCCATGACAAGCCGACCGGGCAGGAACTCGTCTTGCAGCCGCTCGAGGGTAAGGGCGAGCCGCCGCTGCGGTGGAATTGGGATTCGCCGATTATTGTGAGCCCGCATGCGCACACGCGGCTTTATTTTGCGGCGAATAAACTGTTCCGCAGCGACGATCGCGGCGATACGTGGAAGGCGATCAGCGGCGACTTGACGCGGCAGATTGATCGCAACAAGCTGCCGGTGATGGGAAAGGTGTGGGGTCCGGATGCGGTGGCGAAGAATCAGTCGACATCGTTTTACGGGAACATTGTGGCGCTAGCGGAGTCTCCGAAGAAGGAAGGGCTGATTTATGTGGGCACCGACGACGGGCTGATTCAGGTGACCAGCGATGGCGGGCAGAATTGGACAAAATACGAAAAGTTTGCGGGCGTTCCGGAGATGACTTACGTGAGCCGGCTGGCAGCGTCGAATCACGACGAGAATACGGTGTACGCGGCGTTTGACAATCACAAGAACGAAGACTTCAAGCCTTATGTGATGAAGTCTAGCGACGCCGGGAAGACGTGGACTTCAATTACGGGCGATCTGCCGGAGAGTGGGCCGGTGCTGGCTTTCGCGGAAGACGCGGTCAACGAGAATCTTCTGTTTGCAGGGACCGAGTTGGGTGCGTTTTTTACCGTCGATGGGGGGAAGCATTGGGTGAGGCTGAAGGGCGGACTGCCGACGATCGCGGTGCGCGACATGGTGATTCAGGCACGGGAGGGCGATCTGGTGATCGCTACGTTTGGGCGCGGATTTTATGTGCTGGATGACATCACGCCGCTGCGGCAGATGAAGGCCGAATCGACCGAGCAGGCTGCGGCGGTGTTCCCGGTGAAGGATGCTCTGCTTTATGTGGAGCGCCATCCGCTGGGTGGGCCGAAGAAAGGCTTTCAGGGCGATGCGTTTTACGCGGCGGAAAATCCGCCGTATGGAGCTGTGTTTACGGCGTACCTGAAGGAGAAGGTCAAGACGAAAAAAGAGAAGCGGCAGGACGCGGAAAAGGACGCGGCCAAGAAAAATAAGATGCTTCCCTATCCGACGAATGACGAACTGAGGGCGGAGGCGGAGGAGGCGAAGCCGGAAGTTTATTTCGTGGTGTATGACGAGAGTGGGGCGGCGATCCGGCGCGTAGATGGAACCGCGGAAGCTGGGTTCCAGCGGGTGGCGTGGGATCTGCGCTATCCCCCACCGCAGCTGAAGAAGCATTCCGAGGACGGCGAAGAGGAGGATTTCCCGGATGCTGCGGATCAGGGGCCTCTGGTGCTTTCGGGAAGCTACTCGGTACGGCTGTTCGACAAGGTCGGCGGCGTAGTGACGGAACTTGCGGGGCCGCAATCGTTCAAGGTCGTGACTGAGGGAGCGTCTGGGCTGAGTGCGGCGGACCGGACGGCGCAGGAAGAATTTCTGCGGAAGGTGACGCGTCTGTATCGGGCGATTTCCGGGGCGCTGCATACTTCCGAAGAAGTGGAGTCTCGGCTGAAGGCGATGCGAGAGGCGTTACGGGAGGCGCCGGCGGCTGAGAAGGAACTCGGGGCCGTCCCCGATGCGCTTGAGCAGCGGGACCGGGAGATCCGGCGAGCCCTGCGTGGCGACGTGGAGGTGGCCAAGAGGAGCGAGAATGTGCCCTCATCCATCCATGACCGGGTGAACTCTGTCATGGAAGGAGAACGGTTTTCGCTGGCGAAGCCGACGCAGTCGCATATCGATTCGTACAACATCGCGGCAGCGGAGTTTGCGGAGGAGCTTGCCAAGCTGCGTACGTTGGTTGACGTCGATTTAACTAAGCTCGAGAAAGACATGGAGGCTGCGGGAGCGCCTTGGACTCCGGGCAGGGTGCCGGAGTGGAGCGAGAAATAAGAAATTCGCCGCCGGTTTGCGCGGATTGTCACGGATTTGGAACCGGAAGAAAGATGGCGGCTTGGGTTCTGTTCGGCTCGCTTTGGGAGCGCCAGGAGCGGAAACCAATGTCCCTGCGCTTCGCTCGGGATGACGGATGACGACGACGCGACCTTGGATTCGACCATGAAGCGCATTCTTTTATCGTGGAGCAGCGGCAAAGACAGCGCATGGAGTCTGCATGTTCTGCGGCAGCGTGGCGAGTGTGAAGTGGTCGGGCTGCTCACGACTTTCAACGAAGTGGCGGATCGCGTTGCCATGCATGCAGTGCGGCGCGAGTTGGTCGAGCGACAAGCTGCGGCGGCCGGGCTTCCACTCTGGGCGGTTCCTTTGCCGTGGCCTTGCTCCAATGAAGAATACGAGTCGCGGATGGCTCGGGCCTGCGCGAAGGCGCTCGGCGAGGGGGTTGAAGGAGTTGCATTCGGCGATCTGTTTCTCGAAGATGTACGCGCCTACCGGAAGAAACAAATGAAAAACACGGGGCTGGAACCGATATTTCCGCTGTGGGGGCTGCCGACAGGTGCTCTAGCGAGGGAGATGATTGCCTGCGGGACGCGAGCGAGGTTGACGTGTATCGATTCAGGAAAACTGGATCGGTCATTCGTTGGCCGCGAGTTCGACGAAGCCTTGCTTGCCGATCTGCCCAAGGAAGTGGATCCCTGCGGCGAACGTGGGGAGTTTCATTCTTTCGTATATGCAGGGCCCATGTTCGATACCGAGCTCGAGATTTCGGTAGGGGAGACCGTGGTCCGCGATCAGTTTGTGTTTGCGGATCTGATGGCGGCATGACATTTTTTAGCTGCTGGGTTGGTTCTCTGCGTGGATGTTCGTAAATTCCGTGGTCGATGTTTCTTTCTTGAAAGCTCGATTGCATTATCCTCAGGTGGCTGTGGTACACTCGCCGCCGACCGTTTGCTCGCGCTGTGGGGCGTGGCAACGGCCGTGGGGAAATCCTTTTGTGCCCGGGAGGGCTGGGGAATGGGCCTCGCGTTAATGCTTTTGATCTGGCTGATCACGCTGGCCAGCACATATTTCTTTGTTGCCAAGACGTGGTGGCTACCTGTCGGAGCGGCTTCGGCCGCGGGATTTATTGACCGGCAATTCACCCTCACCTTCATCATCATGGGGGTCGTTTTCCTCGCGGCGCAGCTCGGGCTGGGATACATCGTGTGGAGGTACCGGGAGAGTCCGTCTTCTCCACCGGTTTCGTATTCTCACGGAAACACAACGCTGGAAGTCGTTTGGACACTGCTGACGGCGGTTCTGTTCATCGGACTGAACCTGATGGGCAGCAGCGTTTGGGCGAGCCAACGCTTTGATGCAGCCGAGGCTGGTGCGGTGCAGGTGGAAGTCACGGGGATGCAATTTGCCTGGTACTTCCGCTATCCCGGGCCAGACGGGAAATACGGCGCGACCAGCGTGAAGCTGATGGATCCGTCGGCCGGTGGCGAGGCCGCGGTGGGACTGAATACTTCCGACGCGGCCGCGAAGGATGACGTGGTGACGGGAACGATGTATTTGCCGGTCGACCGCGAAGTCGATGTGAGCCTGCGGGCGGTGGATGTGATTCACAGCTTCTTTGTGCCCTCGTTGCGCTTCAAGCAGGATGCGGTCCCCGGGCTGAACATCCACATGCATTTCAAACCGACGGCAATCGGCCAGTACGAAATTGCCTGCGCCGAACTTTGCGGTCTTGGGCATTACAAGATGCACGGCATCGTCCACGTCGTCAGCCAGGAGGATTTTGACAAGTGGCTGGCGGCACGGGAGGCGGAGAAACAATAAAATGGCGACCCCGGCTTCGGTTCACGCACACGCTCCTCAGGGTTTCATCCGGAAATACATTTTCAGCCTCGATCACAAAGTCATCGGCATTCAGTATTTCTTTCTGGCACTCACTGCGGTGTTTGTCGGGATGTTTTTGTCGCTGTTGATGCGCATTCACTTGATCTGGCCGGCGGCGGTGTTGCCGCTGGTAGGCGAGATCAAACCGGAGACGTATCTCAGTCTGCTCACGATGCACGGCACCATCATGGTGTTTTTCGTGCTGACCACGGCGCCGCAGGGAGGTTTCGGAAACTATTTCCTCCCCATCCAAATTGGAGCGCCGGACATGGCTTTTCCGGTCCTGAACATGCTTTCGTTCTGGACAACCTTCGTCGGCTTCGTGGTGATCATCGCGGCCTTCTTCGTAACCGGCGGAGCGCCGCTGCACGGCTGGACGGGATACGCTCCGCTCAGCGCACTGCCGTCGGCCGGACCCGGTGAACAACTCGGCGCCGATCTGTGGATTACGAGCATCGCGATCTTTTGTTTAGCCTCGCTGATGGGTGCGTTGAACTTCCTCACGACTACGCTCGATATGCGGGCTAAAGGCATGACGATGATGCGCATGCCGCTCACAGTATGGTCGTGGTTCATCACCGCCATTCTCGGACTGCTGGCGTTCGGGGTGCTGCTCTCGGCGGGAATTCTGCTGCTGATGGACCGCAATCTCGGGACCAGCTTCTACGTGCCGCTGGTCGTGGTGAATGGAGTGGTGATGGGTCACAAGGGCGGTTCGCCGCTGCTGTGGCAGCATCTGTTCTGGTTCTTCGGACATCCTGAGGTGTACATCGCCATTCTGCCGGGCATGGGCGTGACATCGCAGATTCTTTCGACGTTTTCGCGCAAGCCGATTTTCGGCTACCGGGCGATGGTGTACGCCATGTTGTCGATCGGCTTTTTTGGGTTCATGGTTTGGGGCCATCACATGTTCATGAGCGGGATGAGCCCCTACTCGGCGTTTGCGTTTTCGCTGTTGACCATGTGCATTGGCGTTCCGTCAGCCATCAAGACGTTTAACTGGCTGGGGACGATGTATAAGGGGCGACTGCGTTTCCATACGCCGATGCTGTATGCCATCGGCTTCGTCTCGCTATTTGTTTCGGGCGGGCTGAGCGGGCCATTCCTGGCGCAGCCGGTGCTCGACATCCAGTTGCACGATACCTACTTCGTGGTTGGGCACTTCCACCTGATCATGGGCGTGGCGGCGATCTTCGGGATCTTCGCGGCTACGTATTACTGGTTCCCCAAGATGTTCGGGCGGATGATGAATGAGCCCATGGGCAAGTTGCACTTCTTCATTACGCTCGCGGGAACGTATGCCATCTTCATGCCGATGCACTATCTGGGGATGGCGGGGCAGACGCGGCGCTATTCGCAATTTACGGAAGTCGCTTACCAGCAGAAGTTGCTGCCGCTGCAGACGTTCATGACCTATGCGGCGATCATTACGATCGCGGCGCAGTTCATTTTCGTAATCAATCTGTTCTGGAGCATGTTCAAGGGACCGAAGGCCAGCGACAATCCGTGGGAGGCGACCACGCTGGAGTGGACGACCGCGACTCCGCCGCCACATGACAATTTTAGCGGGGTGACTCCAGTGGTTAACCATGGGCCGTATGAGTACGGTGTGCCTGGCGCGCCGCGAGATTATGTGATGCAATCGGACCCGGCAACCGGCTCGGCGCATTGACGAGGCAATGCAGCGACAAGAGTTTGAACCGCGAAGGACGCTAAGAAACGCTGCCAAGGACCGGAAGACGATCGGCGTCGACTGAATTGGATTGGGCTTTAGAGGCAGTTATGGCGACTTACACTCCAACTACTCCGATCGATCACATCGGCCACGGCCACAAACCGCCGGTGCCACCTGCGGGTGGGGGCGATGACGGGCGCGGCGGCGGCGACGTTCCCAATTATGGGGCGCGTTTGCGGCGGGCGCGGCTGGGACTGATCTGCGGGATTGCCACCGTCTGCATGGTGTTCATCTCGCTGACCAGCGCGTACATCGTGCGGCAGGGGCTACCCACGTTTGATGGCGCCTCGAACAGCTATGTGCGCGATTGGGGCCGGGTGGATTTGCCCTGGCTGTTGCTTGCGCTTAACACCGCAGTACTTCTGGTCAGCAGCGTAACCATGGAACTGGCGCGGCGAAGGGCGGCGCGGGAGGTGGCGCTGGCTCCGTTAAAATCGATTCCTGGCATCTCGCTGGGGAACGAGAAAACATTTCCGTGGCTGGGAATCACGGTTTTGCTTGGGATCGGATTTCTTGCGGGGCAATGGCTGGCCTGGGGAGAACTGCACGCTCGTGGGTTCTTTGTGGATACGAATCCCAATAGTTCGTTTGTGTTTTTACTGACGATCGCCCATGCCGTGCACCTTACCGGGGGAATGATTGCGCTGCTTTGGGCGGCGAGCGCTTCCCTGCTGCACAAGCCGGTGGAGGCACGCCGCATCGTGGTCGACATCACGGCATGGTACTGGCATTTTATGGCGGTGCTCTGGATTTACGTATTCGCTCTGTTGGGATTTGCGAGATAGGAAAGGGGAATTTGAGGAATGGCTAACGCCACGCTGGAGCATGATGCCGTTCACGGGCTGCCCGGAGCTTATGAAGCCCCTCTGTTTGGAGCGTATTCGAAGAAAGTAGGCATGTGGCTGTTTCTGGCCTCGGACTCGCTGACCTTCGGAGCGCTGCTTTTCGCCTTCAGCTATAACCGGATTTCGATGCAGGCCTGGCCGACTCCGTTTGGCAAGGACAGTATTACCAACGCCACGATCATGACGGCTTGCCTGCTGTCGAGTTCGTTGACGATGGTGCTGGGCGTGTTTGCGTCACAGCGGGGCGATCGAGCGTGGACGCGGTATTGGCTGCTGGCAACCATGGCTTTCGGCACGGCGTTCATCGTGCTGCACGGGATGGAGTGGAGCAAGCTGATTGGCGAAGGGCTGACGCTGCCGGGGTTTCCGAAACCCTCGGGACAGGCGGGCGAGTTTGCGGCGGTTTCCGCGTCCGTGCCTCAATTTCCTGCGACGTTCTTTGGTCTGACTGCGATGCACATGCTGCACGTCACGATTGGTGTGATTTATCTGGGTGTGGTGGCGTTTCGGAAGTGGTTCCTGCCGGTTCTGGGCGTGATTTGGATCGCGGGATATTTTCTGATTCCGTCCGATAACGTCTTTCACTATGGGATTCATGCTTTGGGGTTGGGGTTGCTGGTCTCGGCGGTGATCCTATTCCTCAAGCCGAAGGATTATGACGCGCACGATGTGGAGGTTTCGGGGCTCTACTGGCACTTCGTCGACCTGGTGTGGATGTTCATCTTCCCCCTGGTGTATTTGATGTCGACCAGGATCTGATCACGATCTAGGAGTTCAGCGCGGCTTGCGCCGCCGAGGGAAAACACGATGCACGATGCCGCAATGCATGACGACAGCAAGGGGCAGTATTTCTGGGTGTGGGGAGCGCTGCTGGTACTGACGGCGGTCGAGGTCGTGCTCGCCTACCGGCAGGTGTTTCAACCGGTGCGCATGCTGGAAGTGCTGTTGCTACTGTCGATCATTAAGTCGGCGCTGATCATTGGATACTTCATGCACCTGAAGTTTGAGACTGCGTTGATGCGCTGGATGTTGGTGACCGCCGTGGTCGGTTGCTTCATCATCATGTATTTCTTCTTCTTCCCCGATGCCGGACGGATTCTGAGACTCGGGGTGCACTGAAACGGCCATGAAGCGTGCCGGGAAATTTCGTCTCGCCTTTCTGCTGTTGCTGGTCGCGCTTTGGACGGCGCCCGCATTTGCCCAGGGCTGCGCCATGTGTAATGCGAACGCGAAGGCCACGCCCAAGGAAGCTCAGCGCGCTCTCAACCGCGCCATCTTTGTCATGCTACTGCCGCCCCTCGGCATCATGGTGCTGGGATTCAGCTTCGCCATTCGTTACGGAAAACGCCGCGACCGCGAGAACGACTCCTCTCGATAACGATCTCTTGTTGTAGAGGCGTTGTTTGCGACGCCTCTCCCTCCATCGTTCGGAATGCATCCGGCAGAGACGTAGCGAGCTACGTCTCTACGAGTGGATCTGCTTTATAATAGAAAGATTCGATAGCCCTCGCGGAAGGCTCTGAGCGCATGCGCTCGGGGCGAGCGTGGAGCTGTCGCGGCCCTTTACCCGATGTCTTCTGACCCTACACACAAGGAAAGCATTGTTGTACGCGGTGCCCGCGTCCATAACCTCAAAAACATTGACTTTGAGGTTCCGCACAATTCGTTGACGGTAGTAACCGGGGTCTCGGGCTCCGGCAAATCCTCGCTGGCCTTTGACACGATTTATGCCGAGGGGCAGCGCCGGTACGTGGAGTCCCTATCGGCCTATGCGCGCCAATTTTTGGAGCGGATTGAGAAGCCGGACGCGGACATGATTGATGGGATCGCCCCGGCAGTCGCGATACGGCAGAAGAACACGACGCGGAATCCACGGTCGACGGTGGCGACGGCAACCGAGATCTACGACTATCTGCGGCTGCTGTTTGCGCGGGTTGGGCGGACGTATTGCGCGAACTGCGGGCGGGAGGTGAAGAAGGATACCGTCGATGAAGTCGCTGACGCGATCCTGGCGCTCGATCCGGCGACTCGGCTGCAGGTGTTGTTTCCGCTGCAGAGGCCCGCGCCGGGCGTGCAGGAAGCGGCGGCTAAGGCTCCGCGGTCCTCGAAAGCCAAGAAGGGTGCCGGCACGGGGCAGTTGACCGAGGCTCTGAAGACGCGGTTGTTTGACCTGCGCAAGGCTGGGTTCAACCGGCTGTACCAAGCGGGAGACGTTTTCGAATTCTCGACGCCGGAATCGTTGCTGGACATTAACTTTGAGCTGCCCGTGTTCGTTTTGGTGGACCGGCTCGTCGTCTCGGCGGAGGCTCGTACCCGCGTGGTGGATGCAATCGAGACTGCGTACCGCGAATCGGGCGAGGTCATCTTCGAGATTGCGGAGTCCGGGAGTCCGGAGAACGATCCCCAAGCAAAGGCGAGGGACAGGAGTGTCCGTCCCACACTGCGGTTCGCGCAGCGGTTCGAGTGCAAAGACTGCAACCTGCGATACGAGGAACCTGAGCCCAGACTCTTCTCTTTCAATAATCCTTACGGGGCGTGCCCGCGTTGCCAGGGGTTTGGAAACACGATCGATTTCGATCTCGACCTCGTCATCCCGGACAAGATGAAGACGCTGGGCGAGTGCGCGATCGAACCGTGGACTAAGCCTAAGTATCGTCCGCTGTTCACTGATCTGAAGCGTTATGCCAAGCAGGCGGGGATTCCGCTCGATGTGCCGTGGGCGGATCTGGAGGACGAACACAGGAACCTGATACTTAGCGGCGAAGGAAAGTTTTTGGGGGTTCGCGGATTTTTTAATTACCTGGAGCGCAAGAAATATAAGCTGCACGTGCGCGTGTTTCTCAGCCGTTATCGCGGATATTCGCTGTGCCCGGAGTGCAACGGGTCTCGCCTGCGGCTGGAAGCGCGGCAGGTCAAGATCAACGGTTGCAACATTTGCGAGATTTGTGGGCTGACCGTGGAAGATGTGCTGCGATTCTTTGAGCAGGTAGAGTTGAGTCCGCAGGAAGCCGAGATTGCGGACAAGCTACTGCAGGAGATTCGCGAGCGGCTGCGATTTCTGAACGATGTGGGGCTGGAATATTTGACGCTCGACCGGCTTTCTTCCACGTTGTCGGGCGGAGAGGCGCAACGGATTCAGTTGGCGACTTCGCTGGGATCGCGGCTGGTGGGGACGCTGTATGTGCTCGACGAGCCGTCGATTGGGCTGCATCCGCGCGATACGCACCGGCTGATCAAGATTCTTCACGGGCTGCGCGATCTGGGGAACACAATTCTCGTAGTGGAGCACGATCCCGATATCATGCGCGCGGCGGATCGTATTCTCGACCTCGGGCCTGGAGCCGGCGAAAATGGGGGCAAGCTGGTTGCCGAGGGAACCTATGATGAGATCCTGCACAATCCCGTTTCTTTGACCGGACGCTATCTTTCGGAAGACTTGCGCATTCAGGCGCCGGTGCTGCGGCGCAAGCCGGGGGCGCAGCAGATCAGGATTCGCGGCGTACGCGCAAACAATCTGAAGGGCGTGGACATCAGCATTCCGCTGGGTATGATCGTCGCGATTACGGGCGTTTCGGGGTCGGGCAAGTCGACCCTGCTGCATCAGGTGCTGTACCGGGCTTTGGCGCAGGCCAAGCAGCAGTCGGGCAATGGGGCCACTGGGCCCGCCGCTAGTTGGGAGAGTCTGGAGGGCGATCAGTTTATCGAGGAAGTGGTGCTGGTCGATCAGTCGCCGATCGGGCGCACTCCGCGGTCGAATCCGGTCACCTATATCAAGGCGTTCGATGCGATTCGCGAGCTGTTCGCTTCCCTGCCGGAGGCGAAAAAGCGAGGGTTCGGCGCGGGGCATTTTTCGTTCAACATCCCGGGAGGGCGCTGCGATATTTGTCAGGGAGACGGCACGGTTACGGTGGAGATGCAGTTTCTCGCCGACGTCGAACTGATTTGCGAGGAGTGCAAGGGCACGCGATACAAGCCGACGGTACTCGAGGTGCGCTACCGCGGCAAGAACATTCACGAAGTGCTGAACCTGACCGTGAAGGAAGCTCTGAATTTTTTTGCCGAAGCGCCCAAGATCACCGAGAAGTTGCGGTCGCTGGAGGAGGTTGGCTTGGGGTACCTGCGCCTGGGGCAGTCGGCGACCACGCTCTCTGGCGGCGAAGCCCAGCGTATGAAGCTGGCGGCGCATCTGCAGCCAGCCTCGCGGGAAATGAGCCGGGGCGCGTCAGGGAGCGAGGGGCGGCTCAAGCGGCGACTGCTGTACATTTTCGACGAGCCTACGACGGGGCTGCATTTTGACGACGTCAGTAAACTCCTGGCGGCCTTTCGCCGTCTGATTGAAGCGGGGGGATCGATCGTCGTCATTGAGCACAATCTGGAAGTTATCAAGACAGCGGATTGGGTCATCGATCTAGGGCCGGAAGGCGGGAGTCGTGGCGGCAAGGTGGTTGGCGCCGGGCCTCCGGAAGCGATCGCCAAGTTGGCAGGCTCTTACACGGGAAAGTATCTGGCGCGTATTCTGAACGGCAATGGTGCATCGCGTTCCAATGGTCGCTCGTAGACTGGCGGTTGTGCTTCTGGCGTGCGCCGGCGCATTCGCGGGCGCTCAAGTTTCGAACCCAGCCTCGTCGAGCACCCAGACGGATTCGCAAGCGCAGACGGGCGACTCGTCGTCCAATGCTCATCGCAAAACTGGGGCAAATTCCGGCCACCACACTAAAGTTGCCGAGGAGGTTGCACCCCCGCCGGAGCTCACCAAGGCTGAGGAGTTGATTCAGAAGAGGGACTACGCCGCGGCCGAGCCGTTGCTGCGCAAGGTGGTGAACGGCGATCCGGAAAACTATGTGGCGTGGTTCGATCTCGGCTTTACGAACAACGGCCTTGGCAAGATGGATGAGTCGATTGCCGCCTATCGGAAATCGGTGGCGGCCAAGCCGGATGTTTTTGAGTCGAACCTGAATCTGGGATTGCAACTCGCCAAGACTGGCCAAGCCGATGCCGAACAATTTCTGCGGGTCGCCACGCAACTCAAGCCCACAAGCCACGTCGCGGAGGGCCAGGCGCGGGCGTGGCTTTCTCTAGCTCATGTGCTCGAGGCGACGAAGCCGGAGGAAGCCATCGCAGCTTACCAGCAGGCTGCGGTCTTGCAGCCGCGGGATCCCGAACCTCATTTGGCCGCTGGACTTCTGCTGGAAAAACAAGAAAACTTCTCGGATGCGGAGCACGAATATAAACAGGCTCTCGGGCTCGATCCTTCCGCCTCCGATGCGGTGACGGGGCTGGCCAACATTTACATGCGTGGGCGCCGCTTTCCTGAGGCCGAGGCGGAATTGCGCAGACTGAGCGCGGCCCGTCCCGATCAGGCCGCGGCGCGAATTCAACTTGGGCGAGTGCTCGCGGCTGAGGGCAAGAACGAGGAAGCAATTGCCGAACTGCAAGCTGGGGCGAAGCTGGCTCCGGCGGATATTTCGCTGCAGCGCGATCTCGTCGATCTGTACGTCATCGCCAAGAAATATGATCAGGCCGAGGCGGCATATCGGGCGCTGCTGGCCGCGCATCCCAACGACGCCGCGCTCCACCAGGGGCTGGGCAAGGCGCAGCTCGAACAAAAGAAATTCGGCGACGCGCAGAAGGAATTTCTGGCGGCGGTGAAACTTAAACCGGACCTGGGGACGGCTTATGGCGACTTGGCCTTCGCCGCCAGTGAGAACAAGGACTATCCCTTGACCATCAAGGCGCTCGACGCCCGGGCGAAATTCCTGCCGGACGAGCCAATCACCTACTTCCTGAAGGCTTCGGCCTACGATCACCTTAGGGACTACAAGCGGGCGGCAGTGAATTTTCGCCTCTTCCTCAAGACGGCCAATGGGAAGTATCCTGAACAGGAGTGGCAGGCGAAGCATCGGCTCATTGCCATAGAGCCCAAAACATAATTCGCGCGGGACGGGGATCATGCTTGGGGTGCGCTATCTATTTCGGTGGTCGGGAGCTTTCACACTGTTCGCGCTCGTTGCGGCGACGGTATTGGCTCGCGGGGCGCCCAGTAGCGAACCTACGGTCGAGGAGTTGAAGGCCCGGCTTTCTTCGACGGGCATTGGGGACCGGCCTCACCTCTGTGTGCATATCGCTCAGAAGCAACTGGCGGAGGCCGACAAACTCTATGCCGCTTCCGAAATCGAGAAGGGCCAAGCCGCATTGACCGACGTTGTGGCTTTCTCGGAATTGGCCAGGGACTATGCGATCCAATCGCACAAATATCAGAAGCAAACTGAGATTGCGGCTCGCACGATGACTCGCAAGCTCACCGACCTAATGCACTCCCTCGGTCGTGACGACCAGGCACCGGTGCGAGATGCCATCAACCGTCTGCAGAGGGTGCGCGATGATCTGCTCACAGCCATGTTTCCGAAAGGATCGAAATGATTGCTTCCCTGCTTCGGTCTGGTTTGTGCATAGCGCTGTTGCTGACTGGCGGTTCGGTGTTGCAGGCGCAGCGGCACCGCGAGCCACTTACGCAACCCGAGATCGACCAGATTCGCGATGCCAGCTGGGAGCCGAAACAACGGCTTGCCCTCTACGTTCAGTTCGCTCGTGCTCGACTGGTCAAACTGGAGCAGATGCGGAGCGATCCCAAGACCACGAACCGGCCGCGACAGACCCATGACTTGCTCGACGATTTTCAGTTGCTTTATGACGAACTCAACGACAATATCGACACCTACGTCGATCGCAAGGACGATATTCGCAAGCCGCTGAAGCTCATCGTCGAGGCCGACACGGAGTTCCAGGCAAAGCTGCGGGCACTCAAGGATGCCGCCGACATTCCGTCGGGGGAATTTCACGCGTACGAGTTTGTTCTAACCAATGTGCTCGAGACCGTGGATACCTCGGCGGACGACCATCACAAGCTACTGGCCGACCAGGAAGAGGCGGCCAAGCATAAGAAACTGAATTCGAATTCGAACGCGAAAAATGGAGGGAAGCCCGAGTAAGGGCGGGTATGTCCACGACCTAAGACTGGCCCGTGCTAACCTAGGCTCACCGTGCGCGAAGGGCTGCTCAAAATCTTCCAGGAAACTTATGAGGATCTGCGGCCGGCTTCCTCTATCCCCGAGCTGAAGCTCGAATTCTTTGCCTTCGCCAACGTCAACAACACAATTCGGCTGCGGGACGGGAAGCTGCTGGTGCGGCTTTCGGATCTGCTGGAAGGAGCGCCGGACTCGGTTCTGCGGGCCATCGCGCATATTCTGCTAGCCAAGATCTATCGCCAGCCGATTGATCGGGGTCACGCGGCGCGCTATCGCAAGTATGTTGCGAGCCAAGAGATTGTGCGCAAGACGCATCTGGTTCGCCAGATGCGCGGACGCAAACGCCTCCGTCCCGCCCGCGGGCATTTCTATGATCTGGACGCGATCTTCGAGGAACTCAATACGCGCTTCTTTCACGGGCTGCTGGCTCGCCCGTGCATGAGCTGGAGCCAGACCAAGACTCGCCGCATTCTAGGCCACTACGATCCTGCCCACAATGCGATCATCATTAGCCGCATTTTCGATCACTTCGCCGTGCCGCCGTATGTGCTGGAGTACATCGTTTACCACGAGATGCTGCATCTAAGGCATCCAGTGAAGCTACGAGGGAGCCGGCGCTGCGTCCACTCGGCGGAGTTCCAGGCCGAGGAAAGGCTGTTCCCCCGCATGGCTGAAGCGAATACGTTTCTGAAGCGGTTATAAGCGTGTTCGCCTTACATCAAGCATCGTAGTTCTTAGAGCGGAATTCGAGAAGCAAAACAGGACCATGCTGGGATTGGCAGCGAAGGTGTGTGCTGCACCGCTTCGGTCTTGGCGCTGGAGACTCGGAATGGGATCACCTTTTGATGAATTTGGACGGAGTACGGAAGAGGATTGAGTTAATTCATTCATGACCCTCCAGTTCAAGTCTAGACTCATAGTTTTCGCGCTTGTCACTCTGGGCTGGACGTCGTTCTGCTTGGGACAGAGCCCTCACGAAATGCCTGTGTCGGGTCCGACAAATAGTCCGGAACAGCGTGGGACAGCTACAAGCGGGGAGCAACTGCCCAGTCAGCGAGTGTCCGGAAGCATCAGCGGAACGGTTGTTGATCAAAGTGGAGCTGTCATCGCGGGAGCCCACGTGAGGCTTACTCGTACCAGCGAAGATCAATCTCTAAACCAAGAGGTGCTATCAGGCGGCGATGGTCAATTTTCCTTTGCCAACATCGCTCCGGGACCTTTTCAGCTCACCATTACGTCGGCGGGCTTCGACTCACAAACTTCCTCTGGAATCCTGCGTTCGCGGGAGATCGACGTTGTTCCGCAAATCGCGTTGGCGGTGGCTACCAGTATCTCTGAGATAGAGGTCGGCCTTTCCCGCACGGAAGTGGCAGAAGAGGAGGTCAAGGTTGAAGAGAAGCAGCGCGTGCTCGGCGTCCTCCCAAATTTCTATGTCAGCTACCTCCCCAATGCAGTGCCGCTCAACTCGAAGCAAAAGTTCAACCTTGCATGGAAGACGGCGGTGGATCCATTCACCTTCGTATTTGTGGGAGGCGCTGCGGGAGTTGAGCAGGCGCAGGATCACTTCAGAGGATATGGGCAAGGCGCGGAAGGTTATGGAAAACGATTCGGAGCCGGCTACGCTGACATGGTTGCGGCGACGTTCATCGGATCTGCCATACTGCCATCGCTTCTTAAACAAGATCCGCGTTATTTTTACAAAGGCAGGGGTAGCACGCCATCCCGGATCGTGTATGCGATCGTGAATGCAGTTATCTGTAAGGGAGACAATGGACGCTGGCAGGCAAATTACTCGAATATCCTCGGAAACCTTGCGGCGGGAGGAATTTCAAATCTCTACTATCCAGCGCAAGATCGCAATGGAGTGGGGTTGACATTCGAAAACGCAGCAATCGGGATTGACGAAAATGCCGTCGCCAATCTGTTTCAAGAATTTGTCATCCGGAACTTGACAGCGAAAGTTCCTAGGAACGCCCCACCCAAACCCTAAGCAACACCGGAACGAACCCAACTTGTTGGCGAGACAGGGCCCTGGCATTCATTAACGGCCTGAAGCGCGCAAGTCTAAGCCCTTCCCTGCAACCAGAAGCATTTCAAGGCCGGATTGCGACAGTGTGATCCTAATCACAGGCGGTTGTGAGGTCGCGGATTGACGCCTCCGGCGCGGCGGGGATATCCTTGAAGTTGAAATTGAAATTCATTTTCAAAATCATAGGGTTCCTTTAATTGCTTCAGGCTTTCATCATTACGCTCCGCGAAGGGGTTGAGGCTGCGCTCATCGTCGGCATCACCTTGGCTTACCTGACCAAAATCGGGCGGCAGGAGTTGCGCAAGACCGTGTACGCGGCGCTGGTCGCGGCTTTCCTTGGCAGCATCGGCGTGGCCGTGGTCATCTCCCGCACTCACTTGAATGAAGATGTCTTTGAAGGCTGGATCATGCTGGTGGCCGCCTTCTTCGTCGTCACCATGGTGATTTTCATGATGAAGACGGGGCGCAAGCTGAAGGGCGACATCGAGGGCAAGGTCGGACTGCTGGCGGGCAACGATGCGTGGTTCGGACTGTTCGTCTTCATCTTCCTGATGGTGTTGCGCGAAGGCGCGGAGACCGTGCTGATTCTCTCCGCCGTGTCTTTGAACTCCACCGAACTGATGAGTTTTCTGGGCACGCTGCTGGGCGTGCTGGCCGCCATCGCCTTTGGCGTGATGTTCGTCAAGGGCAGCGTTCGCATTAACCTGCAGAAGTTCTTCCGCATCACGACCGCCATCCTGTTTCTGGTAGCGGCGCAGTTGGTGATCGCGGGGCTGCACGAACTTTCGGAAAGCGGCGTGCTTGCCTCTTCGAAGCGCGAAATGGCGATCATCGGCCCGATTGTCAGTAACGATTGGTTCTTCTTTGTGACGATTTTGGCGCTGGCGGCGTTGATGATACTGTTCGAGGCCAAGCGGCGCGAGCCCGCACCCGCCGGTGCTTCGGCTGCGGAGCGCCGCAAGGCCGCGTGGAGCGCACGCCGCGAACGCATGTGGATGATTTCCGTCCTCACTTTCTCATTCGTCTTCATCGCCCTCATCACGGCGGAGTTTGTGTATGCCAAGAGCGTCAGCAATCTTTCCCCGGCAACCGAGGTGACATTTGCGAATGGGCGGGTGAGTATCCCGCTGGCGCAGATTTCGGGTGGCGACCTGCACCGATTCCAGGCGCAGGAGAATGGGACCGCGATCCGCTTCTGGCTCTATCAGAAGCCGGACGGCAAGATCGCGACGGTGTTCGATGCCTGCGAGATTTGCGGATCGGTCGGGTTCTACAAGAGTGCCAATGGAGTGGTCTGCAAGAATTGCGCGGCGCCGATCAATCCGCAGTCAGTGGGAACGGCCGGGGGGTGCAATCCGGTGCCGCTCAAGGCCACGCAGACGGCAGACGCAGTCATCATCGAGGAGGCGGACATTGCGGCCGGGGGTCGCATGTTCGCACCACAGTAAGCGATGTTCGTGCGGCTGGTTTACGAATCCTTTCGGCGGCAGAAGCGGCGCAAATTGCTGGCGGGCGCGGCGATTACGCTGGGAGTCACCGTAGCAACCGCAATGATTGCCGTGGCGACCGACATCGGCGACAAGATTAACCGTGAACTGCGAACCATTGGCGCCAACCTGGTCGTTACCCCACAAGAAGATTCGCTTGACCTGGAAATTGGTGGCGTCAACCTCAAGCCTCCTACCGACGGCGCCTTTCTCAGCGAAGCGGACCTGCCCAAGATCAAAGGAATTTTCTGGCACAACAACATTACGGGCTTCGCGCCCATGCTTCCGGTGAACGTTGCGATCGAGCAAGACGGCAAGCGGCAGGACGTCACGCTGCTGGGGACTTATTTTGCGAAGCAGCTTTCCTTCGGCACCGACGAGTTCGCCACTGGGGTGCGCAGCACGCATCCGTGGTGGAAAGTCTCCGGTGCCTGGCCCGACGATTCGTCGCGGAACGTTTTACTCGGAGAGAGACTGGCCCGCCGTTTGGGCGAGAAGCCGGAAGATGAACTCGCGCTCGCGGGGCGCCCATTGCGCGTGAGCGGGATTCTCTCTACGGGTGGGACCGAAGATGATGAAATCGTGGCTCCGCTTGCTCTCGCACAAGAGATTCTGGGCAGACCCGGCGCGGTTCGGCGCGTTTACGTCAGTGCTCTGACCAAGCCGGAAGACGCCTTTGGCCGTCGCGATCCCAAGAGTTTGTCGGGAGCGATCTATGATCGCTGGTATTGCACGCCCTATCCTCAATCGATTGCCTTTCAATTGGCGGAGGCGATTCCGCACTCACACGCCGAGCAGATCCGGCAGGTTTCGCAAAACGAGGGAGCGGTGCTCACGCGAATCGAAGGGCTTATCTTCCTGATTACGCTGGCGGCGCTTTTTGCGTCGGCGCTGGCGGTGTCGGCGGCCATGGCCACTACGATTTTCGAACGCCGCGCCGAGGTCGGACTGATGAAAGCTCTGGGCGCGGGCAAGCTCGCCATCGCGTCGATTTTTTTCGCTGAGGCCACGCTACTGGCTTTGATTGGTGGCTTGGCAGGATTCGTGGTCGGCGCTATGCTTGCGCATCAGATTGGGCACTCCATCTTCAATTCCGAAATTTCGATTCAACCGGTGCTTTTGCCGGTGATACTGGTGATCGCCGTGATCGTGACGTTTGGGGGCAGCGCTGCGGCGATCCGGCGGGCCGTCGGTCTGGATCCGGTGTTTGCGCTGCGAGGGGAATTGTGAGCGCGCCCATGTCTCACTCGGCGCGGGACCTGGCGGCCAGGCGCGCACATGTTCCGCACACTTCAATGTTTTTGCGGATGCTGGTACGGGCGGCGGTTCTGCGGCGAGGACGCGCTGCTTCCGCATTGTTCGCCATGATCGTGGCTGCCGCAGTGGCCACAGCAATGCTGAATCTTTATGTGGATGTGCAGGCGAAACTGCGGCGGGAGTTTCGCAACTATGGTGCGAATATTATTCTCGTCGGAAGGGACGGCGCTTCCCTGCCCCCGGATGCGCTCGTTCGCGTGGATTCCATTCTTGCGGGGCGCGGCATTGCGGCGCCGTTTGGGCTGGTAGTGGCGCGTACGAGTGACGGGCAGCCGATTGTGGTGGCGGGCACGGATTTCGATCGCGTGCGCCAGCTTGATCGGTGGTGGTCAGTGAGCGGTTGGCCCTCGGCTTCTCAGCATGCCTTGATTGGCGTACGCGCATTGCCGGCGGTGGCGCCAAAGAATCAGGCATTCGATCTCAGCTTTCAAGGACGGACGCTGCGCGTGAGTCCTGCGGGCACAGTGCAGACGGGAGCGTCCGAGGACAGCCGCATTTATATCTCGCTGGCCGATTTCGTGGCGTGGACCGGGGTTCAGCCGTCGACGATCGAAATTGCCGCGACCGGCTCTCCCGAAGAAGTGGCCAGCATCATGAACCAAGTGACGCAGGCGATTCCGGCTGGTGATACTCGACCAGTGCGGCAGATTATGGAGGGCGAGGCCCGCGTGCTGGGCAAGACCCGCGCGACGCTGCTGGCCGCGGCGGCGCTCATCATCCTGACCGCAGCATTGTGCGTGCTTTCCACGCTGATGGGATGGGTATTCGACCGGCGACGCGACTTCGCCATCATGAAAGCGCTGGGCGCGTCGGGACGCTTGCTCAATGGATTTTTCGCTGCGGAAGCCGCGGTTCTGGGAGCGACAGGGGCCGTCATCGGTTTCGTTGTCGGAATCGGCATCGCGGCCTGGATCGGCCGGGTTAACTTTCACGCTCCGGTTGTCCCGCGTTTGAGTGTGCTGCCTGTAGTTCTGGCTGGTAGCATGGCGCTTACGCTGTTGTCGGCGATCCTTCCGATTTCGCTGCTGCGCCGGGTGCAGCCGGCGGTGATTCTGAGGGGAGAGTGAAATGATTCAGATTAAGGATGTCACCAAGCTCTACCCCGCCAAGGAAGCGGGAAACGGGAACGGATCGGGCAAGGACAACGGCTCCGGCTCCATTCATGCTCTCGATCATATCTCGTTGCACGTCACGCAGGGGGAATGGCTTTCGATCATGGGGCCGTCGGGGTCGGGGAAATCGACGCTGGTGAATCTGATTGGCTGCCTCGATCGGCCTTCGTCAGGCGAGATCTGGCTCGATGGGCAGAATGTGGCCGGGATCTCCGCAGCGGATCTGAATCGTGTGCGCGCGGAAAAAATCGGATTCATCTTTCAGCAGTTCCACCTGATTCCCTTCCTCACCGCCGTGGAGAACGTCATGCTGGCGCAGTACTTTCACAGCATGACCGACGAAAAAGAAGCGGTCGAGGCGCTGACCCGTGTCGGCCTGGGGGATCGGGCGCATCACCTGCCGTCGCAGTTGTCCGGCGGGGAGCAGCAACGGGTGTGCATTGCCCGCGCTCTGATTAATGATCCGCGAATCATTCTGGCCGACGAGCCCACCGGGAACCTGGACGCGCTGAATGAAGAAATCGTGCTGCGGCTGCTGCGCGAGTTTCACCAACAGGGACGCACCATCGTGATGGTCACGCACGACCCGGTAGTCGCGCGACTGGCCGACCGGCGCATCGAGTTGCATCATGGCAAGATTGCGTCACAGGAAGTGTTCTCCATGGCCGACGAGGAACAACTCGACGAGGTTCTGGAGGAGCTGTGGGTTCTGGCCGAGCATGGAGAGATCGCCGAAGTCGAGCGCATGGAAGTGCACGGCGCGCTGCCGGTCAGCCTGGCCATTGAAAAGATGATCGAGATGGAACTGGTCGTCTCGGCTCCGCATCCGCCGCAACCCCATGATCACAAGCCGTTCGTGAATCCCTGCCACGACGCCCTGAAGCCGGTGGCTGCGTCTTCTGGCGACGGAACGCTGATCGTCGAACTCACGCCGCGCGGGCGGGAGCGCGCGGGCAACATTATCCGGCGCCATCGGCTGGCCGAGCGGCTCTTCACCGACAGCCTGGCGATGGACAGCGAATCGGAAATCGAGCAGCAGGCCTGCAAGTTCGAGCACATCCTTTCGCCGGAAGCAACGGACAAGATCTGCACGTTTCTAAGTCATCCACGGACTTGCCCGCACGGCGCGCCGATTCCGCCGGGGCCGTGCTGCGGCCACGCCTTCCCCGGCAACGAGGCGTTCGGAATAGAGGCGATGCGCTCAAAGTAGTTCCTTGGACCAGGATTATCGAAACGGGTTTTCGATTCTCAAATCGTCAACTCTCTGGCCGTGCTGCATATCTTCGCTATACAGAATCGAACAGCCAGCCTCCTGCGCCGCAGCCACAATCAAAGAGTCGTACCAGGAAAGATGGTGCTGAGCGTAGACCCGCAGCGCCGAGACAAGCAGCGCGGGGGAGGAGTGAACCGCCAGCAGGGGCCGAAACGTGGTGTTTAGATATTCTTCCGCGACGAAGGCAGACATCGGTTTGGCAAATCGGCGGAACGCTATGCTGAAAAACTCCTGGACCACTTGATAGCATACAATGCCGTTTCCGGTGTCAAGACCATCACGAATGAGTCTTGCCGCCCGGCGGGCTTTCGCCGGTGCCGTGGGGTCCAGGGAATAAATAAAAATGTTTGTGTCGAGAAAGTATTTAGCGCTCATTCATTTCGTCGCGCGTGAAGTGCCGGCCAGGCTGCACGTCGCCGAGCCTGCGCATGAGAGCATCGAATGCGGCGCCTCGGCCAGCCCGAGCCGCGTACTGCTGGAGCCACTCCCGAAATGCGGCGTTCAAGGTCTTGTTCTCGGACTTGGCCACGAGCCGGGCTTGTTCGATCAAGGATTCGTCCGCGCTGAGGGTAACGTTTTTCATACGAATTAAGTGTACACTATCTTCGTGTACACCGCAAGACCCGAATTGACTCTTACGGAGTTGAGAGTCAGAAACATTGGAACTCATTTGATGCGTCGTCCCACTATCGGCGTCTTCGATTCCGGCTTCGGGGGCCTGACCGTACTTAAAGCTTTACTTGAAGTGATCCCTCGCGCGGATTATGCCTATTTCGGCGATACGGCGCGTCTTCCCTACGGGTCGAAGTCGGTCGAAACTGTGGCCCGCTACGCGGTGGAGGCGGCGCACTATCTCGAGTCCCACGGCGCCCAGATGCTGGTCATCGCCTGCAATACGGCGACGGCGCTTGCGCTCGACCGCATTACTTCCGCTGCACATGTTCCGGTGGTCGGAGTGATTGAGCCGGGCGCGGAGGCCGCTGCCGACGCCACCAGGAATCAGAAGATTGTTGTGATTGGAACCGAGGCCACGGTCAGCAGCCACGCTTACCGCAAAGCTCTCGAAGCCCGAGGGCTGAGCGCTCGGGAAAAGGCGTGTCCTCTGCTGGTGCCGCTGGTCGAAGAAGGATGGGTCGAGCACTCGGTCACGGAGCAGGTCGCGCGCATTTACCTGGGGGAGGCTTTCGCGGACGGATTTCGCGACGCCGATACGCTGGTTTTAGGCTGTACGCATTACCCTTTGCTCAAACCGCTGCTGCATCGCGTGGCGCCGGGGCACGTCAGCATCGTGGACTCGGCGGAATCTACCGCTCGCGCTGTGGCTTCGCGGCTGCAGCAGTTGGTGCCCGCGACTGGAGAGGCCGAAGAACGGCGCGGGCTTCCGCGCCTCAAGTTCTTTGCCACCGATTCGGTGGAGAAGTTTCGTCGGCTGGGCGAGCGATTCTTAGGACATACGATTGTGGACGTGCAGCATGTTGATCTGAAGGAATGATTTGCGCCAGATCACGGGTCGTTATCAACCACAGGGTGGCTCCTCTGCTTAGGGTTCTGAATGACGGGGCACTGAGCGCCATCGGCTAGGTGTGTCAACTGCAGCAGCGGGAGAGGCGACTCGATATCCTCCCGCTCTGCTTAACGTCTCCCGGCTCGCAAATATGTTCCACCGTCGACAGCTTTATAGGAATTCCACCTACCGCTCCCCTGCCTTGGGTTCAAAGAGCAGATTATGAATGGACTCCCGCCCAATCGACGCCCAGCGAATGGAGTATCAACGAGTCTCCGGGCGATATCTTTGTAGCGTCCGCGACGATCTGGTAGGGGTACGACGCTCCGGGATCTCGAGTTGCACACCACGATTCATGCTCGAATATGCCCTCGCAAAGAGCACACCCGAACTGGGCACTCTGCTGGGAATTGCCATTGTTCATTTCCCTTGTCCTATACGCTGCGTATTTGTTTTCGGACCATGGACCGTGAATTTGGATGACGAACGGCGCACCTGTGCTAGAACCTGCAGTGCGATACTGCCGTAGATACTCGAAAAAAGTGTGGGATTTGCGGGAATCCACCCACGTGTGTCAGGAAAGCAGGAGGCGCCCACGGACAGAGGCATCCGTGAGCCTGCTGAAGGGAGTGTCCGTCCCACATCGCTTCACAGCTTCGCGTGGCGAAGGCGAAGCGCGTTGGTGATGACTGAGACTGAGCTGAAGCTCATGGCGGCGGCTGCGAAAATCGGGCTCAGGACCAGCCCGAAGAAGGGATAGAGCACGCCCGCCGCGATGGGAACTCCGATCGCGTTGTAGATGAAGGCGAAGAAGAGATTCTGGCGGATGTTGCGCATGGTGGCCTGGCTCAGCTTGCGGGCGCGGAGAATTCCCAATAGATCGCCTTTGACCAGTGTGATGCCGCCGCTCTCCATGGCAACGTCGGTACCCGTACCCATGGCGATGCCGACGTTAGCTTGGGCCAGAGCGGGCGCATCGTTGATGCCGTCACCAGCCATCGCGACTACTCTTCCCTGCCCTTGCAGCTTGCGGATCACTTCCAACTTTCCTTCTGGCAAAACCTGAGCTTCGAATTCGTCGATGTTCGACTGCTTCGCGATCTCAGCGGCGGCGAGGTGATTGTCGCCGGTAATCATGACGATGCGCACGCCTTGCTTTTTGAGTTGGCGTACTACATCTCGAGTTGAGGCTTTGATCGGATCAGCGAGAGCGAGGCTTCCCGCATACTTGCCGTCGACGGCAACTGCGAGATTCGTGCCGCCAATGGCTTTCGCCGGGGTCTGGGGCCGATCGAAAGCGCCGACTTCCGCCATCAACGCTTCGCTTCCGATCGCGACTCGTTTCCCATCCACAACACCGCAAACGCCTTTGCCGACCGTGTAGGTGAACTCCGTGGGATTGGAAAGATGCAGGCTTTTTTCTGCAGCGGCATTGACGATGGCCGCACCTAGAGGATGTTCGCTGGCTTTCTCGAGGCTCGCAGCCAGGCGAAGCATTTCATCGGCGCTGTCCGGTTGCGCCGTAGAGATTCCGACCAGCTTCGGTTTGCCTTCCGTCAGCGTGCCGGTTTTGTCGACGACGAGCGTATCGACTTTTTCCAAGGTCTCGAGCGCTTCGGCGTTCTTGATCAGAACTCCGGCATGGGCGCCGCGGCCGGTGCCCACCATGATCGCCATCGGAGTCGCCAGGCCCAGGGCGCACGGACAAGCAATGATCAGGACCGCGACCGCGTTCACCAAGGCGTGCGCCAGCCTCGGCTGGGGACCGAACAGGAACCACGCGGCGAAGGTCACGGCGGCCACGGCCACAACTGTGGGTACGAACCAGGCTGCCACGCGATCGGCAAGGCGTTGAATGGGAGCGCGGCTGCGCTGGGCCTGGCCTACCAACTGGACGATTTGTGCCAGCAACGTTTGTGCACCGACGCGCTCGGCGCGCATCACGAACGAACCCGTGGTATTCATGGTCGCGCCGATGACCGGGCTGTTGGGAGATTTCTCGGATGGGATCGATTCGCCGGTGATCATCGATTCATCGATGGCGCTGCGACCGTCGAGAAGCACGCCATCGACGGGAACTTTTTCTCCCGGACGCACACGCAGGCGGTCGCCCGGCTTCACCTGTTCGAGCGGAATATCTTTCTCTGTAACCTCGCCACCCGCCTCGGCGACCACGAGGCGCGCCGTTTTCGGGCTCAGATCGAGGAGCGCTCGAATGGCGGCGCTGGTGCGGCTGCGGGCTCGGAGTTCCATCACCTGACCGAGCAAGACCAGCGTGGTGATGGCGGCGGCAGCCTCGAAGTACACGTCTGGATATCCGCCCATGCCACGCAACGACTGGGGAAAAATCCGCGGCGCGAAGGTCGCGACTACGCTGTAGCTGTAGGCCACGCCCGTGCCCAGGCCAATCAACGTGAACATGTTGGGGCTGCGGTTGACCAGCGATGTCCAGAAACGTTGAAAGAATGGAAGGCCACACCACAGGACCACCGGAGTCGACAGCGCGAACTCAAGCCAGGGGAGATTTAGCCGGATGCCGTTCACGCTCAGCGCGCCCATGAACCGGTGCGGCCAGAGCATGCTTCCCATCGCAATCGCTAAGAGCGGTGCGGTCAGGGCGACGCCGACCCAGAACCGGCGCGTCATGTCGCGCAATTCCGGATTCTCTTCGGCGGCCGCAGTCATCGTGCGCGGCTCGAGCGCCATGCCGCAGATGGGACACGCACCGGGCTCAGCTCGAACGATTTCCGGGTGCATCGGGCAGGTATACTCCGTGCGCGTGGTGGAGAGCGGGACCTCAGGTTCGAGAGCCATGCCGCAGGATGGGCAGGCTCCAGGCTTGCTCTCGCGGACCTCGGGACACATAGGACATACGTAGGCTGGCGATGCGGGCGGAGTTGGTTTGGGCGCGGGTCGGAGCGTTATTTTGTGCGCGCCCGCGGGGTGAGGCGAGGGCGAAGATTTCGCCGGAGCAGGCATTCCCAGCATCACCAGGTTCGATGAGAATGCGGCGGGCTTATTCAAATATTCCTGAGGATGAGCTTTGAACTTTTCCACGCAAGAGGCGCAGCAGAAGTAGTACTTCTTCCCGGCATGCTCGTGGACATGCTTGGCGGAGGCGGGGCTCACGTTCATCCCGCAAACCGGGTCGCGCTCGAGGGCGGTAGTCGGATTCGAAGCCGTCATGTACGATGTCGCAAATACGTGAGGAAACTGTCTTCTTTGATTGCCGATGCTCTATATTGGATTCAGCCGGCGGAATGGGCCGGGCACTTCCCAATCATCATAGCGAAGGGTTTAAACCCATGACTTATCTGGACGTGGTTTTCCGGTACGGCGCAGTTCCCGGCGAGAACGAAATGCGGGCGATCGACACGATGCGTGAGGTATATGGCATCCGGCGGGTCCAGTTCAACGAAAAAGAGGGCACGGTGCAGGTGGAGTTCGACGCCTCGCGCCTGAAACGGGATGCGGTGGCGAAGTTGTTGCGGAACGCGGGAGTGGATGTGCGGGAGATAGTGGTGCGAGCCTGAGTTTCGAAGCCTATGACTTTGCTGGGGGTTAGTCGTCCAAATAGCCAACCCACGGCTTTTGGACCGTGGGTTCCTCTTCTAGCCGCTTCGCGGTGTTATGACGGGGGAGGGCTGCACAACACCTTGGAGACAAAAGCAAGGGGTGCTCACAGAAAACCTCTGGCCGAAGTTATTCTCTGAAGCACCCCGTTGCGCGCCACTTCGTCTGTTGTTTGGTAAGCAAACGGCGTGCCGTCCCGCAAATCGTTCAAAATAAAAGGCGATAGGATTTTCGGCTCTGTAGTAATTGCCCTGCCCGAGAAAGATTTACTTCGGGCACACCTGCGCACGGGATGGGCCAGGAACCGCGGTTGAAAACGTTTCTGGGAGTGCGGGCCGCTAAGATGCCGGTGAGCCTTGAGGGCGAACCAGAAGCGCGTTTTCAGCCAAACGATTCTTCGCTATAATCAACCGACGGTTATTCCTGCCGCGCAAATCCGCGCCCTTAGCTCAGTTGGATAGAGCGTCTGGCTACGAACCAGAAGGTCGGGAGTTCGAATCTCTCAGGGCGCACCATCTTTCTTCCTTTCGTTCAAGCACTTAGACCTGCTTGGGGCATCTGTCCGTTCTCTGCGATTTCCTCGCTGTGCCCAATTTTGTGCCCACCCAGCGTTTCCATCGCTGCCAAGACCGAGTCCTCGGAAGGATGCACGTAGCGGGCAGAGATAGCAACGGAACTGTGGCCTGCGATCCGCGCGAGTGTCCACACGTCGCAACCCGCCGCGCCTAGACGCGTCAAAAAGGTGTGGCGTAGGCTGTACAGGACGAGCCAGGTACGGATCGCATCCCGCTCGTGTTTCCTACTGCAATTCTTTTGTACATTGCACAGCGGAACGGGTGTACAATTTTTGCCGTTTTCGAGGTCGAACGAATCCCGGGGTGGGTCTGCGGTCGTATGAGGAGATAACCCATGGACATCAACATTTCTGGGAAAGTCGGGAAGGGCGTGAACAGCTCTCCGACGGATATTGCCAAGATTCAGAACCTCCTTGCTGCGGTTGGCGTTTATAAACTTCCGAACGCTCCTGCAGCGATGCCAGTTACTGCGAAGACTCCAGTCAAATGTCCCGACGACGTCGTTGAGGCGATCACATCGTTTCAGAAATTCTGGGGCTCTTCCGACGGCGTTGTGGACCCCGGCGGGATGACCTTGCGAAGGCTGAACAAAGTGGCCCACCCGCTCCACCTTCAAGGGATCACTCGCAAAGGCGGGCAGACCGGCATAGCTGCCGGAGGATACCACATCCGATACACGGGCGAACTGCCCCCCGGCGGCTATTCTCTGCTGCTGCACGTCGATGTGATTCCGCCTCCGGTATCCATAGGTGCGCGGCTGCCGGAAGCTCAGGAGGACAATTGCCTGGATCTAACAGATCGGGCGACGCACCAAAGTGATCTGATGAATCTTGAAAAACTGAAGGCCTTGCTGAAAATCTTTGACGATCAGGAATTGTGGGCGACCCAGGCGAGAGCGGCCTTGATTGTAGAGCGAGATGGAACGGTCGTATCGCTGTCCAACGTGCAACCCATTGATTGCCCGGTACAGCCCTACAGCGGCGAACTGGGCGACAATCTGTCAGACGATAAACTGGGTGAGGATGACGCGCCTTCCCTGCAATACACAGGTGCGCCTGACGGCAGTGGAGGTGGCGCGATCGCTTACATTCCTGCCATCGACGGTAAGTATTACTTTTATTACGGGGACGGGTTCGAGATCAATAATTCACGTCGAGGCTTCGACTGCACGACCTTTGCCGGTGCCGTGCTGAGGATCAGCGGAAACAGTGGGGCCATGGGCGGCAACGGAACGGACCTTGCCAACTATTTGGTCAATCATTCCGTGGCCTGCGCCTGTGACCTCGACAACGCCAAGGAGTCGGAGGTGCATGACTTCTTCGACGAGCATCCCACGGGCTCCTATTTCGCCTGGAGCGGCGGCCACGTAGTGCTAATCAAGGATGCATTCGTCCATGAATTCACTTTCGGAGGTTACCACCGAACACCTGTTGCGACGCGTAAATTCGCGGGTCACTGGAGCCTGCGAAAGATTACCGCGGGTCTCTAAATCGGAGTATTCACAAAGGCGTTAGCTAAGAACGGATGCTCTAACCGGCACAATGAAAAGCCAAGGAAGCTTATCGCTCATTGGTCTAGGCGAATCCGCACTCGACTCCTCTACCTCACCTACCGCAACTCCTGAACTACGGATACCCAATAGGGTCGTCGCTGCGCGTCGCCGCCCGCCTGGAAATCAGAACCATTTTGGAAGAGCATATGAAGAACGTTGACGCCCATCCATAATTTTGGGGAGCTAGGCGTCGAAATCAGTGACGAAGATGACCTCTCGTTTCTCCCACCCAGATCTGATCGCCACGAAACACTACTCTGTCCGGAAACGAATTTCGGAGAGACGCGGGTTTGTAATACTGACGCAATTCTGACAGTTTCGTTATGAAATGTTTTTGGGTGAAAAAGTTAGCGCACAAGGGGTGCCCCTGCCTGTGTGGGGGTGGGGTCGGACAATTCAAGAGTGCGCCCGAGCCGGAAGATTCGGTTCGCGATTCGAGTGTCAGATCGCTGTGCCCAATTTTGTGCCCACCACCAAACTCTACCAAGGGTTACGAATTGTCGCACGAATCGCTGGAAAGCCTTGCTGGACATGGCATTTGTAGCACTTGGTCACAATTCGTCGCACTCCGTCCAAGTTGTTGATTCTTCGTGCGGCAACGGCTACGAACCAGAAGGTCGGGAGTTCGAATCTCTCAGGGCACACCATTCTTGATCAATGTTCATGCTTGTTTCCTGAGCATCCCCAACCGACACACTTGGGGTCCAATAACTCCCTTTTGTGTCCAACAATGAGATTCATGCCACGTCGACGGGTGTATACCGTTCGCGAAGGGACGACTCTGTCTGCTCTACGAGGTGGTTCAGCGATGGGAATCAAATTCAACCTTGACGGTCAAGGTTTCGTTGGATGCCGCTGGGGCGTATCTCCATTGTTTGATTGCCTTCATGGTGGACTGACCAAGAATCGGACTTCCGCCCAGCAGCTTTGTGCTCTTGACAACCCCGTTGGGGCTAACCTCAACCTCTACTCGCACCACTCCCCCGATGTAAAGTCGTTTCAGAGTTTCAGGGTATTCAGGCTCGACCCGAGCGATCAACTTTCTTTCCCTTGTGCTTTGCTCCTGAATCTGAGCGACGAAGGGCACTACACTGAGCAGCACGGTTATCACAAGCTGACTTAGCGTCAGGAGAAGCCTGCCCCCCCTGCTTACCCGACAGCTCCCAATTTCGCTTGTCAACATAGTTCAGTCCTTGCGATCAGGGTCACGGCAGTTCTACGGTCAATCGGTAAACCTCTTGCGTGCTACGGTCACGCACAAACATCCAAGAGCCGTCGGCAGCTCGGCCGGTCCAGAGCCCCAACGCGCCCGGGTAACGTTCGATCCCCTCAAGCACGAAAACGCGCTGGGCATGACTGTCCCCCACTTTCACTCTTCGAATCGACTCATCGTCGGTGACTAAATCGTCGAAATAAAGAGACTGGCTGTCCGTGGACCAAACTGGATAGCTCACCGCACCGGCTGGCTCGGTCAGCCAATTCGACCATTTTCCGCTTTTAAAGTCGAACAGCATCACCGTTGTAAAATCAGTGGAGAGTGCGGCAATATATCGTCCGTCAGGCGACCAGCGGGGACTAAATAGCCCGTCAGACCCCGGAACAGTCACGGTTTTGTGAGTTTTCACATCCACAATTCGAATATTGAGCCCTTCGGCATCGTGCAAGAAATATCCAAACATGATCCGAGTACCATCGGGCGACCAATTTGCGTCTACTTGGTTGCGACTTTCCACCAAAATTTCTTGAGAAGTTCCGCCGCCCGCAGGGATGACAGATATCTTCCATGGCTGTCCAGGTTGCATGCTGACGTAAGCGATTTGCTTTCCGTCGGGCGACCAATGAGGCAACGCAGTGCGTTCGGGTAGGAACGTGAGCTGAAGCCGCTCCACGCCGTTGGCACGGCATCGCCACAAAGTGCCTTCGGGAATTGCTACATAGGTAACCCAGTTACCATCTGACGAGAAGTCCAGGTCAGTCGCGGAAACTCCCGAAACCACTGGAACGAACTTTTTCTTGTCGGGGACGTACTTCACGGCCTCAGCGGCCGGTTGAACACCGATCGCCCAAATGTTCTTGTTGTCCCCGGCCGGGGACGCATTCCCGAATGACATCGGACCGCCAGTCAATGGCACCACGGCCGGCGGACCGGCGTCAGTAGCCCGTCCGGAGTCTGGCGACGCCCATAGAGTCGTGATGGTCGTCGGAGTATTCTGAGTCGCCTGAAAAATATAGTATCGGCCGTCGGGTGTCCAACTCCCACAGCATGCAGTTGAGCCGTACTGCCAATTAGCCAGCAGAGCGTGAGGGTTTGAGCCGTCTCGACCAATCTCCCAGAGTGAGGTCTTATTTTGCGCCACATCACCCACCGTAAAGCGGATCCGCTGACCATCTGGAGAGAAGCGGGGCGCAAACACAGATCCATTTGCAGTGAACAGCTCCCGCACTTGCGTTCCTGTTGCACTGGCCAGGTAGAGAACCGAGCCTTTGCCGAACGCAAGGTGCTGGCCATCCACAGACCAAGTGGCATCGCGGCCGGTGAGACTACCAACTCGCTCCGGAGGTCCGCTATCCACCGGTAAAGTCCAGAATTCATTATCGCTAGATCCGCCTTGGATCGGTGACACCAACAGCTTGGTGTGATCGGGCGAGAGATCAAGCGCCTGGAGGTTTGAGAACGGGCTGGAAACGAGTGATCGATCGGAGCGTCGCAGCGATACTTTGGCAATCACATGATGTGCGGCTGGCCACTCTGTCACATAAAGATTGGAATCGTCCGACAATAAGTTGGTCTTGCTGACTCCATCATGCGTGATCTGCGCGACCGAAGTCACCCTCGGCAATGCCAGTGCCGATCCGCGCGCGCGGTTCCCGGGGAAAGCTCCGGCCAGGGCAACGATTCCGACGAGTGTCAAAATGGCGAGAAGCGAAGAAATCTTGAGTGCCGAGACCTTCTCATGCTCGGTGGTCATGGGCGCATGCTAGCAGGAAGACGTTCTTCTTAGGCCCGATAAACGGAGCTATGGATTACGAGCGTAACGCCTGCTGCGGGCATCCGCACGGTTGGCTACCAAGAAAGTACCCGCCTCAGCGAAGTGGCCTTCGCAAAGTATGGTCGACGCCTCTCGGGATTATTCCCGAGCCACGGGCAATGCGGAAGTAATTGCAAGTAGATAATTTGCGATTTACTGTCCTCCCCGACGGCTTCGACCCACCGCAGCCCAAAGCAATCTTCGGTGAGTCAGCCTCTCTTGTGGCCAGTAACGGCAGTAATACTTGGCCACATCCGTTTCTCGTCGTACACTTCGTCAGAAACTGGTTGGTAGTCGCGCTTCGTCGGTTCGCGGATTCTGCGGTCTGGACAGATGCCACTCATTTTTTATGGCTGAACAGAACTGGGACACGAACGAGAAGAACGCAGTCGAGAACCCCCGCGCCACGAAAAAGCCCTATCAAGAACCTGCATTCCGGCATGAGAGGGTTTTCGAGACTATGGCTTTGTCGTGCGGCAAGGTCCAAGCCACCCAGTTTAGTTGCCATTTCAACCGGCATAGTTCGTAGTTTGCTGCCATCGATGCCATCCGCACTGGAAGCTCGCGAGGATCCTAAGCTTGGTCTGGCGGCCGAAATGCTTCGCTGCCACGCTGCTGAGGAACATCTTGTTTTTCGCGGATGATCCTGAGCTGGTGGAACTGGTTTTTCAGGCGGCGTGCGAGTTTGCAAGTTTGGTTCCCGTCCACCGCTTAGTATTCGTCCCCGACCAGCGAGTGTGGGACATAATAGGCTAGTCGCCGGAGAATCATGATGGCAGAAAGATACATTGCGCGAAGCTCGGCGATTGCCGCCCGCCTATTGGGTGACGAAATGATGGTGATGTCGACCGCAGACTCGACTTTTTTCACCCTCAATGAAGTCGCTTCTGTGATCTGGCAGGCAGCGGACGGGAGCACGCCCCTGTCGGAAATCGTGGTGGGTAAAATCTGCCAGGAATTCGATGTCGATCAGGAACAGGCGCAGCGCGGCGCCGAACGCTTCGTCGACGAACTCTCCCAACACGGCATTCTGCTGGTATCGGATAAGCCACTGATGGATTCCTCCGCGTCCCCGGAGAGCCGATGAGCCTTCTGGCTGATATGAATCAAAAAGCACTGAAGTTGGGCCTGCCTCTCAGCGTTCACCTCGATATCACCTACCGCTGCAATGAGCGCTGCGTGCATTGCTACCTGGACCATGACGATCATGGCGAGATGACGACGGCGGAAATCACCGATGTGCTCACCCAGCTCGCCGATGCCGGCGTATTTTTTCTCTCCCTCAGTGGGGGTGAAGTTCTCATGCGCCGGGACTTTTTTGAAATCGTGGAGCGGGCGCGGCAACTGTTGTTCAACGTAAAAGTGAAGACCAACGGGGTGATGATCCACGAGAAGGAAGCCGCCAGACTTCGCCAGCTCGGCGTCGAGCAGATCCAGATCAGTGTCTATTCGCATCGGCCGGAGATTCACGATGCCATCACTAAGTTGCCGGGGTCACTGAAGCGAACCATCCGGGCGATTCGATTCCTGAAGTCCCAGGGGCTCAAGGTCACCATCGCCAACGTTCTCATGGCGGGCAATTTCTGCGATCAGCCCGGCGTGATTGCTCTGGCGAAAGACTTAGAAGTCGCCTACACGCTCGACCCCACCATCACTCCAAAAATGGACGGAGACACATCCACCCTGGCTCTGCGAATTCCGGGGTCTGACCTCAAGCAGGTGTTCCATAACCCGGAACTGGTCGGCAATGTGGAAGAATTCTGCGCGCCTCCGCCTGCGCCGGGCGAAGACATTATGGAGGGTTTCCCGTGTAGCGCGGGTCACACTGCCTGCTACATTTCTCCTTACGGCGACGTGTTTCCCTGTGTCCAGTTCCCTCTTCCCAGCGGCAATGTGCGTCGGCAGAAATTCCTCGACATCTGGCGCCATTCCCCGCAGTTGAAAGACGTGCGATCCATCCGCGCCAAAGATCTGACCGTCTGCTCGGCCTGCGCCCATGTTGGAACCTGCACCCGGTGCCCCGGCTTGGCCTACATGGAGGGCAGCATGCGAGGTCCCTCCACCGCAGATTGCCAGAAGTCCTTCCAGAGAACCGGCATACCCTCGGCCAACATGCTGAAACAAGCGCCAGCGGCTTCAGCCGGCCCCCTGATTCAAATCCAATCCCTCGCTAACTCATTGCAAAACCATGCTTTTTCGGGAGAAGACAGCCACCTCACCGCCTGAAGGATGGATTGGGATGTGGGCGAAGGCTCGATCAGCAGCCTCGGATCGGAGCGAGTTGGACCGACGCAATCGATCAGGCCCACGCACTTCAGTTACCAAGCGGGAATCCCGCTGAGCGCGCCGGGTTACGAAAGTTAGGTCCCAGATTCCAAAAATGTGAGCGAAGATGAAGGTGGATAAGAATGGCATAATGGTGAAAGTTTTAGGGGAGACACGATGCAAGGGCACGCATTCCGTTGGTTCTGTGTAATGGCTGGATCGCTCCTGCTAGGCATTCCAGTCTCGGGCCAGGCACGGCTGAAGAGTACCTCATCGAACGATGCCAGCCACGAACAGACGCATCTGGGGTATCCGCAGGACTGGAGTTCGCGGCACTTGTTGATGCCGGGCATGCGATCCGAGGATGTGTTAGCGGCGGGAGACCGCGAGCCGCGTCATGTTTACAACATGGTGATGCGGCAAGTGGCGGTGGAAAACCTTCGCCGCCGGGTGCCCCGCCCTCGGCCCCGAATGAAGATCGACTGGGCGGTTTCGCTGGAGAACGGGTATGTGCCACAGAACCAATTTCCGGCGAAATACCGGTTTGACGTGGGCGCGGAGGATTGCAATTCCGATTACGTTGTGTTTGGGCTGACCGTGCCTCCGGGGACGCAGGCTAACCTGGTCGGGATCAACAACCTGTACACGGGAGCGAGTCCGCAGTGCCACAGCGGATCGCCGTGGGTGGCATTCGCCTACAACACGGTAACGCAGACCGGGGGACAGATCAAGACGTCGCCGGAGCTTTCGATGGACGGAACGAAGGTAGCGTTCGTGGAAAGCACTGGCGGGGCTTCGTACTTCCACGTTCTGGTGCTGCCGAATCCGATTCCCACGCCGCCGTCGCAGTCTGGATCGGTGTTGACCCCGCAGGCTCCCACTTCGTGCACAACGCCCACGACGGTTGGCTGCATGACGACCCTCACCATCGAAACTGCCGCGACGAATTCGAATTCCTCCCCATGGATCGACTACGATGCGGATACGGCATACGTCGGCGCCGACAATGGCTTGCTATATAAGATCACGCCGGTATTCGGCGGCGGCGCTCCGGCGCTGGTCAGCGATGCGAGCAACTGGCCAGTCACGGTCTCGACCAACACGCGCAACACAGTGTTGACCGCTCCGGTCGTCGACAATACTGCTGGCTTGATTTTTATCGGAGACGGCGAGGGATTCCTGTATTCCATCAAATTGACCAGTCCGGGCAAGACCTTTGCGGCGCAGCAGACGATCGGATGGGCGTTCGTTACCGGGCAAACAGGAAGTGGACTAGCAGGGACGGGGATTGTGGACCCGCCGATTGCAGTCACGGATCCCGCTAGTTCCGCAATCGACCAAGTGTTCGCCTTTACCGGATGCAGCTTCGTGGGAGGCATTGGTGGGGCGATCACCCAGCTTCCGGCGAACTTCACTACCGGCACGCCCACAAACGCCAACACTGTAGATTTGGGATCGGCCAGCGGTAACGGAGACTGCACGGGCAAAAACGTACATTCGGGAACATTTGACAATACCTTTTGGGTGAACGGATCGACTTCAGGTCACATGATCGGCTGCGGATTCGTGAATAACGGAGGCGTACCAGCGAATCCACAGATGTATTTCTTCCCGTTTGCCAGTCACGTTATCACCAGCACGGGTAAGTCTACCTTTCTGATAAACACCACGAAGGGGGACGAGTGTTCGCCCCTGACCGAGTTCTACAACGGAACGACGGACCGATTGTTCTTTGGCGTGGGATCGACCGATGGATTTCTGGAGAGCTCGCCGATCACAGCTTCGCTGACCACACCGACCTGCACCGGCGCACCGACATCCAGTTGCGTGACGTCCCCGAGCGCTCTCGGAGGAACCAGCGGGATCGTGATCGACAACCAGGTGTCGAACGGTGGGACCAACATCTACTTCTCGACTCTCGCGGCGGGATCTGTGAACGGCCAGCAGTGCAACGTATCAGGTGGAGTTGCAAGTCCCCATTGTGCCGTGAAGCTGACCCAGTCGGCGTTGCAGTAATTTGGGCCTGACGTGGCCGAGCAAAGAATGACTGCGCTTTGCCCGGACCGTATCAGGGTTGGCGCGAATCGCGGCTCCTGGAATTACTTCTGCATAGCCCGTCACTCTGGTGGAACCGAGACCAGTTGGCAGGCCGGCACCGACTTCCATGGAGTGTTATGCGCGTCGTATCATAGAGCGTAAATGGCTTTCCCTATCAAAGTCTGCAGCGTCTGCGCGGAGGAGTTCGAGCTGAAGCCGGGTAAACCCGGTTTCGCCGACCGCTGCCCGGAGTGCAGTACCCCCGAGATAACTGCCCCCACGACGCAGCGCCGCATGGACGCCGACGAGCGCAAGAGTGTGAGTGAAGCGAACGCGGCTCGGAGGCAAGCGATGCGTGATCTGCTGTACCGCAAGGATAGCTAATCGCTCTCCCAGATACCTCCACTCGGCAAATAGAAGCTGGAAGCGACAGTCACCGGAAAACTTTCAGATGGGTCTCCGAGGCGCCCAAGAGAAACGATCCCTTCCAACTCGCCCATGACTCGGACACAATCCTGCGAAGCGCCGCCGGATCGGCCCCGTCAGCGGTGTTGCCATTGATGTCGCCAGCACTCAGGCTGCAATCAACCTGAACAGTTATCGAGCGGGCTCCCACGCCTACAGCGTTTGCAGGAAATTGATCAAGTCTTGCATCTGCTGCTCCGACAGGTCAATCTGGAATCTCTTGTTATAGAAATTCACAACTTGCTGCAGATTGGCTGCGACTCCGTTATGGAAATACGGTGCACGCGCCGCCAAGCCTCGCAGGATGAGGCCCTTTCCTCTGCCAATGTCGGCGCATTGACCGGAGATCAGGGCTTTGCCCGGATCCGAGGTGTAATAGGTAGCGCCGGCGAGCGCCCCCGTCGTGCAGACTAACTCGAACACAGGCAAGGTCGGCGGCTGCAGTTGCAGAAGCCACCGCGGAAAGCTACTAAAAAATCAGTCCGCGCAAGCGACGTGTCGCTCTGCCGGTCGAGAACGACGCCCCATCAGACCCTCAGCTCCATGCAACAACTGGCCGATTGGCATCACCAATGCTGGTCCCATAAACTGCAGCACCCTCCGCCTGACGGGTGTCTCTCCTCGCTCTTCATTTACGGTTTGCTCGAGTTCCAACAGGACTTCAACCCGCCGAACCACGATGGGGCTAAACACACCGCCGCCTTTGGTCCCTGACACAAGGCGGATACGTGCCATCTCAGGTTCCGACTGGACTCGCTTGAACGCAATTTTCTGCTAATCTCGGTTCAGCCCTGTTGTTTCTGTCGTTTGTTCTGTCAACTTTGTTCAGTCGAATCGCGACCGGAGGGTCTCGCCGGCTATCGAGCACGCGCCATGTCAAATGCAAGTCTGCACCAGGATGTGTCTGTACTATCGGCCGCCAAGAATGGGTTGGTGTATCTCACCCCAAACGACTGGGCGCTGATCGTGGACAAAGCCGTTCGTATGCAGTTCCAGGCTGGCCAGAGCCTGGTTCAAAAAGGCAGACGAACGCACGGAGTGTATCTGGTTCTGAAAGGCACGGCTGCGGTGCAGATTCCTTCGCATGAGACATCCTTGGGAATCAGTGCGGGCGAGGTATGCGGCGAGATTTCATTTCTCGACGAACTGCCAGCCACGGCGGATGTGGTCGCGACAGAAGCCGTGGAGGCGTACTACCTGGATCGGCCGACGCTGCAGTCGCTGTTTGAGCTTTTTCCGCATCTGGGTTCCCGCTTCTATCATTCGCTGGCCGGTATTCTCTCGCGGCGACTGCGGGAACTGATTGGTCCAGCATCGCCTCGCAAGCCGCCAGCTCTCCCAAGGAAAGAGTAGCCGGAGGGCCGGTCTCTGGCCGAGAGTGTGCTAGCCTACAATCCAGTTTGGTGTGGGATTGCGCCGGCTGGCGGATTTCCCTGCGCGGAATTTCTTTGATCGATCCTGTCAATCTACGACTGGCCCTGCTGTCGGCTGCAATGCTGGGGTTCCGGCACGGATTGGACTACGACCACATCGCGGCCATCACCGACATCAGCAGCGTGCAGTCCAAAGCGAGCGACGCGATGCGCTACGGCCTGCTCTATGTCGCAGGCCATGCGACGACTGTGGCCATACTGGGCTCGGCAGCAGTAGTCTTCCGCCTCTCCCTGCCTGCAGCCAGCGATCGTTGGGCGGAACGTCTGGTAGGAATCACTTTGCTGGTATTGGGACTCTATGTGCTCGGCACCTTTTTCCGGCCTTCGACTCATAGTCATGCCCGCCCGCGAACTCGCATCACGTTATTGATCAACGGGGCGTTGTGGATCTACTGGCGGATGAGCCGGATTTTTGGCGGGACGAGGGTGGAGGCCCCGCAGGTCTTCAAGGACGGATACGGCACGACCTCGACATTTCTGGTGGGTGTGATTCACGGGCTGGGGGCAGAGACTCCAACGCAGATTCTGCTATTTCTGATGGCGGCAAATCTGGGTGGAACGGGCGCGGGATTATTGGGGCTGTTGATGTTCATCCTGGGTCTGCTATTGATGAACACCCTGATGTGCGCCTCCGCTGCGGGACTGTTTTCGGCGACGCTGGCAAAACCGAATGCCCTGCGCGCATTGACGCTGGCGACTTCTGCCTACAGCATTGTGGTGGGAACAATCTTTTTGCTGGGGTCGGCAGCCAAGCTGCCTTCGCTGACAGGATAAGCAACCGGTTTTTCACCCCCTGATAGAAGCCCGCCGGGGAGGCGGGCCCTTTTTTTGCCTGGGCCGGAGTGCTTTTTCCGTCGAAATCCCGTTACCCCGGTAATCTGATGGCAGGGATTACCGTTGACCCATGCGGCACGCCGTCCTTAGATTGCCAACAGGGGGTTGTATGAAAGACATCCATGAGGTCCTGCGGCAGAAGCAGGCGAAATACGCCCAACTTGGCAAGCAGATCGAGATGCTCCAGCAAGCAGCCGAAAAGCTGCGTGAAGTAGCGCCATTGCTGGCGGAGAATGATGACGAAGACAATGTCGTTCTCGCGGAAGTGGACGAGACTTCAAACCAGGCAGACGCGATGGCGGCCAAGGCAGGAGCGGGTTCGGGCAGCCCGGCTTCGTCCAAGGCAGCGCGGCCCACGGCTCCTCGCTGGCCCTAGTCCCACAGGCTTGGGCAATCCGAACGGTTTATGACTCTTCAGGCATTACTGGTTTCGACCGACGATCAGGCGGCTGAGGTTCTGGGCAGAGTTCTGCCCCCCTTCGGCATTGCGATGGACCGCTGCAGCAATCCGGAAACCACCAAGACCCGAATCCAGCAGCAAAAGTTTGCCGCTCTCATTGTCGATTTTGACGACCCCGAGGGGGCCGAAGACGTACTGCGGCAGGCGAGGAATCTGGGCACGGAACCGTTAAGCGTTGCTTTGGTCGCGGATGCGGCGAAGGTGCGCGACATCCTTACGGGCGGGGCACACTTCGTGCTCTACAAACCCCTTTCCGAGGAAGCGGCGAAGGCCGGGTTACGCCCAGCCGCCGCTCTGTTGAGCCGGGAACGGCGCCGGGCATTCCGGGTTCCGGTACAGGCGCCGGTAGAGATTACGCTGCCGGACAATCGCAAGGTGGATGGAATTCTTCTGGATCTCTCCGAAACCGGCATGGAGGTGCTCACCGCGGAACCGCTGGACCGCGGAGTACTGCTGGCTTTCTACTTTAAGTTGCCGGATCGAGTCCTGGAAATTGAGGCACGTGGTGAGGTAGCGTGGGCCAATCCCAATGGGCAGACCGGAGTTCGCTTCCTGGATCTGGCGGAGGACAAGTCAGCGGAACTGAAGACCTGGCTGCAAGCCGCTGCCAGCACCGTCGGAGCTGGGCCCAACGAGACTGTGCCTCACTGCAAGCTCACCGACCTGAGCCTGGGCGGCTGCTACGTTGAAACCGACGCACCTTTTCCGGAACGCGCTCTGGTTGACCTCTGCCTGAAAACCGAAGAGCTTGAAGTTCATACCGAAGGCATGGTTCGAGTCGCTCATCCCGGCCACGGCATGGGAGTGGAGTTCCCTTCCCGCACGGCGGAGCAGCGCGCCCAAGTGGGCAAGCTGATCAACCTCCTGCGCCAAGGCTCCGCGACCACGCCGCAGCTGAGTGTTTCTCCGCGGGCTCTGGTCGCCGATCTTACCCAATTTGAACCGGCGGACAATCAGGCGGAAGAGTCGACTGAGGATTTGGAAGATCCGTTGCTCGAACTTCTGCGGCGCGGCGCCTCGTTGCAACAGGACAAGTTTCTGTCCGAGCTTCGGCAGCAGCGTAATCCTGAAGACGTGGCCTCGGTCTAGATTTCTACTCCACAATTTCCAAACGACTCTTCGCTGTCGCTTCCACCCTAATTCAAACTACGGTAGTCGAACTCCATGGCATGATGATTTCAGCGATGTTAAATCTGGGTTAAAGAAATCTGGGTTAAATGTAGACTGGTGAGCAGCTTGTAGTTCGCGTGCGTTGAATTTTCGCGGCGAGGAAAACTAGTCTGGGAAAGACCAGCACGGCTGAGCATCCATTCACGGAACCGCCCGGTGGGTCTGGGCGCGGGTCGTCGCTGTTATGGGCGCCGCTGCTCGCGATCGGGGCCGCGGCCTTCGCTGTGGAAATCCCCTTCTTCTTCCTTGGGACTCCGTCGGGGCACGACGTCGAGTTCCATCTCTATTCGTGGCTCGAGGTTCTTTCGCAGTGGAAGCACGGCATTTTTTATCCACGCTGGGCCGCTCTGGCGCATTTCGCCTACGGCGAGCCGAGATTTGTGTTTTATCCGCCTGCCTCGTGGATATTCGGCGCAGCGCTGAGCGCGATTTTTCCCTGGACCGTCGCGGCTAGCATTTACATATGGATCGTGCTGGTCGCGGCGGGAATATCAATGTTCGTTTTGGCGCGCCGCTGGCTCAACCGCCGCGACGCGGTCTTCGCCGCAGTGCTTTATGCTGTCAATCCCTACCACCTGGTGATTGTTTACTGGCGCAGCGCATTTGCCGAACTGCTGGCGAGTTGTCTGGTCCCGCTGTTACTGCTGTGCGTGCTGAAAGCTGTGGAGGAGGGTCGGAGGGCGATTGTGCCCCTGGCGCTGGTGCTGGCGGCGGCGTGGCTGACGAATGCTCCAGCGGCAGTGATGGTCCACTACTCGATGGCGCTGCTGCTTTTGTTCTTCGCCTGGAAGCAGCGCTCGCTCCGCGTGCTTTTCATAGGAGCAGCCGCGGTCTTGCTGGGTGCATTGTTGTCGGCGTTCTATCTGCTTCCAGCGATTTACGAACAGCGCTGGATCGATATCGCCCAGGCCGTGTCGGCCGGATCGCGGCCGGCGGATAACTTTCTGTTCATCCATACGACGGATGCCGATCATGACGCTTTCAACCGCATCATCACCGGTGTCGCGGTTTTGGAAATGGCGGTGATTTTCGCCGCCGCTGGGATGAGCAGGCGGTGGCGCGAAACTCAGCGCGAACTTTGGACTGCTCTGGTGGGATGGGCGGTGGCTTGCAGCCTGCTCATGTTTCCGGTGTCGGCGCTGCTGTGGAAGATCTTGCCGAAGATGCAGTTCATGCAGTTTCCATGGCGATGGCTGCTGTGCCTTAGCATGATCTTCACTCTTTTCGTGGCGGTGGGAATGCGGAGCTGGTGGTGGCGTGCCGCGGTCTGCGGGATCTCGATTCTGGTGATTCTGATGTCGTGGCATCGCATCCAGCCGCCATGGTGGGATAATGCCGCCGACCTCCGCGAGATGCGGGACAACATGGGGGACCGCGTCGGCTACGAGGGGACCGACGAGTACACGCCGTCGGGGGCCGACCCTGGAGCCATCGACAAAGAAGCGCGCAACGTAACCGGCGCCGGTCCGGCGCATGCGGCGATTCGCGTCTCTCGCTGGGAGGCTGAGTCGAAGATGTTTACGGCGGAAATGTCTGCGCCGGACGAGCTGGCGCTGCGCTTGTTTCGCTATCCGGCGTGGCAGGTGGAAGTCAACGGGAGCGTGGTGCAGACGGCAAGCACAGACACGGGTCAGATGCTGGTTCCAGTTGAAGCTGGGATGAATCGCGTGCAGATTAACTTCGTTCGCACTTGGGATCGGGCCGCGGGAGGATGGATTTCGCTTGTAGCCGCCGGCGGACTGGCTCTTTGGACCCTGCTGGCACGGAGACGCACACCTCGAACTCCAACGTAAGCTTCGTATTCTTCATCGCAGCTCTGTGGCCTCTGTGGTAAAAAGTTTTTGCTTGAACATCATGCGACGAATTCTCATTGCCACTTCGAATCCCGGAAAGCTGCGGGACTTTGCGGGAGCGGCCGCGCGGCACGGAATCGAAATTGGCGGCATTCCGAACTTCTCTTCCCTGCCGGCCGTGGTCGAAGACGGTCTCACCTTTGAAGAGAACGCGCGCAAGAAAGCGGAGGAATATAGCCGGCACGTGCCAGGAGAGATCGTCGTCGCCGACGACTCCGGGCTTGAGGTAGATGCGCTGAACGGGGCGCCGGGCGTGCATTCGGCGCGGTATGCTGCCGATCAGCCGCATTTGGCCAACCAGAATACGGATGACGAGGCCAACAACGCGCGCGTTCTGCGGGAACTGCGGAAGGTTCCGCCGCACAAGCGCACCGGGCGATTCGTGTGCGTGTTAGCCGCCGCGCGCGACGGGCAGACTCTCGCTACTTTTCGTGGGACGGCCGAAGGCGTGATTCTCGACTCCCCGCGCGGCACGAACGGGTTCGGCTACGATCCACTGTTTTATTTTCCTCAGATTGAAAAGACCTTTGCCGAACTCACCGCCGAGGAAAAAGCAGGCTACAGCCACCGAGGCGCGGCGTTCCGGCAGTTTCTGGAATGGTGCGATAAGGACACCTTGAGCAAAGTGAAAAGCTAAGTCAAAGGCGGCGGACCGGAGTGGTTTGCCTCACATGCGCTTCCTTGACTTCACTTCTCTCGGCACACGATAATGTCAGGTTCTTTTCTCATCGCCGAACTCATAAGGAGCGTTTCGTGGCGTCAGCCAGTTCTCCTGCTCCCGTGGCAGCGCATGGCGTAGCTCCGTTGCGCGCTGGTCAGGGATATTCATTTATTTTGCGCCGGCTGCATTCCCTTTCGGGGATCGTCCCGGTGGGCGCGTTCCTGTTCGAGCACATTCTGATTTCGAACTCGACCGCCATCACCGGGCCCGACGCTTATGCGCGCCAGGTCAGCTTTCTGGCGAATCTTCCGCTGGTGTTTTTTCTGGAACTGTTCGGCATCTGGCTGCCGATTTTGTTTCACGCGCTCTACGGCTTCTACATCTGGTATCGCGGAGACGGAAACACGGTCGCCTATCCGTGGAGCGGTAACTGGATGTATACCGCGCAGCGTTGGACGGGCGGCATCGCCTTCTTCTACATCGTGTGGCACACGTACACGATGCGGTTTACCGGAAACGACCTGCACGACAATCCGGCCGGATCGTTCGCCAAGGTGCAGGCGGAAGTTCACAATCCGTGGCTACTTGCTTTCTACGTGGTCGGACTGATCTGTGCGTCGTGGCATTTCGCTTACGGGATCTGGTTGTTTGCGGCGAAGTGGGGCATCGTTTCCGGCGACAAGGCGCAACAGCGGCTACTGCGAGTGTGCCTCGGATTTTTCATGCTCCTGGCCGTCGTGGGTCTGGTGAGCTTGTACACATTCCGGGAGCGGTTCCAGGAGCCTCCAAGTCCGGCTACAAACATAGTGGACACGAGGCCCGCGACAGCCACCAACGGAAGGCCGGTGCAATAAGATGGCGACTCCCAAAATTATTGTCGTAGGCGGCGGCCTCGCCGGACTAGCCGCAGTGATCAAGATCGCGGAGATGGGCGCTAACGTCGACCTGTTCTCCATTGTTCCGGTGAAGCGGTCGCACTCGGTGTGCGCGCAGGGCGGGATCAACGCCGCGAAAAACCTGAAGGGCGAGGGCGACTCGACCTGGATTCATTTTGACGACACGGTGTACGGCGGCGACTTTCTGGGCAACCAGCCTCCGATTAAAGACATGTGCGACGCCGCGCCCGGGATCATCGACCTGCTCGATCGCATGGGCGTTCCCTTCAACCGCACGCCGGAAGGGCTGCTCGACTTCCGCAGGTTCGGCGGGACTCTATATAACCGCACGGCGTTCGCCGGCGCCACGACGGGACAGCAACTGCTCTACGCGCTCGACGAGCAAGTCCGGCGCTACGAATCCGAAGCTAAGGTGAAGAAATACGAGCACTGGGAGTTCCTCTCAGCCGTGCTCGATAACAACAACGTCTGCCGCGGCATCTGCGCCATGGACCTGCGGTCGATGGAAGTGCGAACGTTCCCGGCCGACGCCATCATCATTGCGACTGGCGGCATTGGCGCGATCTTCGGCAAGTCGACCAACTCCGTGGTTTGTACGGGGTCGGCGCAGTCTGCTCTCTACCAGCAAGGGTGCTACTACGCCAACGGCGAATTCATACAGGTTCATCCGACGTCGATTCCAGGCGAAGACAAGCTGCGGTTGATGTCGGAGTCGGCGCGCGGTGAGGGCGGGCGCGTATGGGTGCCGAAAACGCCGGGCGACAAGCGCGATCCGAAATCCATTCCCGAGAACGAGCGCTGGTACTTCCTCGAAGAGTGGTATCCAAAGTACGGCAACCTGGTTCCTCGCGACGTAGCCACCCGCGCTATTTTCAAAGTGGTGTACGAGTACAACCTCGGCATTGACGGCAAGCCGATGGTGTACCTCGACCTGACGCACATCGACCGCAAGATTCTCGATCGCAAGCTGGAAGGCATTCTCGAAATCTACGAGAAGTTTGTGGGCGACGATCCGCGCGACACTCCCATGAAGATCTTCCCCGGCATGCATTACACGATGGGCGGCCTCTGGGTAGATTTCAAGCAGGCGACCAACCTTCCGGGAGTCTTCGCGGCGGGCGAATGCGAATATCAGTACCACGGCGCCAACCGGCTGGGGGCGAACTCGCTGGTGTCGTGCATTTACGGGGGCGGCATCGCCGGGCCGAACGCGGTGAAATACGCGCGGGGGCTGCAGGCTGCATCCGACGGCAACGGGTGCTTTGCGGCCGAACAGAAGCGCCAGGAAGACATCAACGCCAACCTGATGAAGGCCGACGGCACCGAGAATCCGGTAAAGTTGTGGCGCGAAATGGGCGAGCTGATGACCAAGGATTGCACCGTCATCCGCTACAACAAAACTCTGCAGCACACCGACGGCAAGCTTGTGGAGATGATTGAGCGCTATCGCAAGATCAATCTTAGCGACCGCACGCAGTGGGCGAACACCACCGTGGTCTTTGCGCGACAGCTTTACAACATGCTGCAGTTGGCACGGGTCATCGCGCAGGGCGCGTGCATGCGGGATGAATCGCGCGGCGCGCATTACAAACCAGACTTCCCGGAACGCGACGACAAGAACTGGCTGAAGACGACGAAGGCATATTTCGCGCCCGATGCCGACGAGCCGAAGTTTGAATTCGAGCCGGTGGATACGTCGCTGATTCCGCCGCGGCCGAGGAAGTACTGAGAGAATCTCGACTGACGATTCGACCGTCAATCGCGGCTTTGTCAGGGTTCGCGTAACACCGGGAAGGGCACGAGTTCTACTCGTGCCGATTAAGGGCTCTTTGAAATCTCGGCTTTAGCCGCTGAGGGCCACGGGTCGAGCTTGAATCCGGGGAAGGCGGAGCAGTAGCGGTACTCGCGAGGGTCGGTGACGAGAGTGCGCTCGACGGGATTTTGATGGATGTAGGTGCTGTGAGTATGAAAATCTTGGCCATCGCGAATTCGGTGATCCGTGAATCCACGTTGCCAGATTTCTCGTTTTCGCCCAAGGACCGAGCCGAGGGCGTGCGAGTATCCGCCTTTGATCAGTTGGATCGCGTGTTCGAGAGTGACCGTCATGGCAGGAGTCAGCATTAGGTGAACATGTTCCGGCATGAGAACGAAGGCATGGAGTTCGTAGCGGCCGTCCCGGCGATATCCGTAGAGAGTTTTCAGAAACAGTCGGACATAGGATTCGACAACAAAGAGCCGTCGACGCTGCCAGGTCGAGAACGTTACGAAGTAGGTTCCGGGCGGGGAGATGAGTCGTCCAGGCTTCAAGAGCAAACCTCAGCGGCTGGAAGCCGCGACCTTTTGCTTAGCCTAAATCGGCACGAGTAGAACTCGTGCCCTTCCCGGTGGTTTTTCTGGCGAGGTTGTCGTTTTGGGAAAGACGCTTTGGGACGGCAGCGCGGCGATTCGGCAGATTTTGAGATTATGCGCGGAGCGAACCGGGAAGGGCACGACGTTATAGTCGTGCCGATCACGGCGTTATGATCGATGGGCTTCAGCCCCTGAGGGCCGGTTCTGATTTGCAGACAGCAAGAGCAAACCTCAGCGGCTAAAGCCGCGTCTTTTGCTTAGGCTAAATCGGCACGAGTAGAACTCGTGCCCTTCCCGGTAGTTTTTGTTGTGAAAGTTCTCGTTTTGGAAAAGATTTTGAGAATAGAATTCGAGCCGGTGGACACGTCGCTGATTCCGCCACGGGCGAGGAAGTACTGATGGGACGAAGAAGAAGCGGACCCGAATGGGGTAAGGACGCGTTGCGCGACATCGGCTTCTCGAACATCGTGCAGCACCGGCTACGCATCGTCGATGGCATCGGTGAGGAAAACGTCGATGTGTACCTCTTCCTAACGGAACAGTTCGCTCGCGGATCGGTTACGGACAACAGACTATTTCAGTTCGTTTACCGGTCATTCTACATGCTCGACGCCGCAAAAAGCCTCACCCAAAACTTCAAAAAGAAGTATTTTGAATTAATGGAGGCCGCTCGCGGCAAGGTTGTTGACGTTCGCACCATTGCAAGAACCCTCTTTGAGATACCTAACGCAAAGGATCAGGAGAACCTTCAGTTTTCCTTCGTGACAAAGCTGGCACACACCGTGGACTATGGCAACGCGCTTTACGATTCCAACGTCGCGAACTACTTTGGCTTCCGCGCTCCATACAGCAAATCAAGCGGGTTCGACAGCCGAATTAAGCCGCTTATGGATTTCTACGGCGATCTCGCCGTCTGCTACAAGAGGATCTTGGCGGACGGCTTACTTGAGGATGTAATGCAGCTCTTCAGAGAAACGTACTCTGCGGGCGTTCCCGAGATTAAGATCCTGGATTTCATCTTTTACTCTGCGGGTCGCCTGCGCTTGTCTGTCGAATTCCCCTCCACGGTCACGACGACGAAAGCGGTCATCGCAAGTCCGATGGATGCTAATTGCTAAAGGCTAACTGCTAATGGCTGACAAATCCGTAATCATCAAGATCAAACGCCAGAACACTCCCACCTCCAAGCCCTATTGGGAGGAGTTCTCGGTTCCCTACCGGCCGAACATGAACGTCATTTCGGCGCTGATGGACGTTGCCGCCGACCCGGTCACGCGCGACGGCAAGGCGACCACGCCCATCACCTACGACTCGAACTGCCTTGAAGAAGTCTGCGGGTCGTGCGCCATGCTGATCAATGGGCGGGCGCGGATGGCATGCTCGGCGCTGATTGATAATCTCGAACAGCCGATCCGGCTGGAGCCATTTTCCAAGTTCCCCGTCGTGCGCGATCTGGCCACCGACCGCAGCGTGATTTTCGAGAATCTCAAAGCTGTGAAGGCATGGGTCCCCATCGACGGCACCTACGACCTGGGCCCCGGGCCGCGCATGTCGGCCGAAGACCAGGAAGTGGCCTATCCCATCTCGCGCTGCATTTCCTGCTGCTGCTGTATGGAGGCCTGTCCGCAGTTTAATGACGACACGGGCTTCGTGGGCGCGGCCACGATTGCGCAGGTGCGGCTGTTCAACACGCATCCCACGGGCAAAGCGTTGGAGCGGGAGCGGCTCGCAGCGCTGATGGGCGACGGCGGCATACAGGAATGCGGCTATGCCCAGAATTGCGTTGAGGTTTGTCCCAAGGACATTCCCCTGACCAAATCGATCTCTGAGGTGGGCGGCCAGGTCATGAAGCAGGCCCTGGGTGACCTTTTGCGGCGCTGATTTTTGTCATTTGCCACAACCATGACTCGTCCAAGCGTCATCCTAATCCCGCCAAGTCGCGGCTACCCGCGTACATAGCCTGGCCCCTGTGAACGCTTGGAAATGGCCCATCGTTTGCCGATAAGAGTGTTGCGCATCTCCCATCGCGGGTGACAGTAACCGGCGGTAACCACGCGGGCAGTAACCACGTGGAACGGGCTGTTTGGGTACACACGTAATGGCGCTGCGGCAGTATCGGGTTGGACCGCTTGACAGCATGGCTTAGAATAACCGCTACTCGCACGAAAGAGCTTCGCGAGGGCGTTGGAACCACTTCGTGAGACGCACGGCTCAAATCCAATTCGTGGCCGCCTTCTTCCTGGCCCTGATATGCGGGGGCCTGTCTGGGACGGCGTTTGCGGTGCATCCCGCAATCAGGCAGCATCATCCCCGCAGGCACTTCCGGTGGCTGCGCTGGAATCCGATGTTTCGGCCGTCTCACGAATCGCTGCTAATCCAAAACGCTGAGATTGACCGCCTTGAGCTGCCCCGTATTGAGGATGAAACCGAACTCGAGGCTCTCAAGGCTGACGGTTCCCTGCTGGAGATTCGCGCCGGTGAAATGCTGCGCTTCGATCCTCGGCTCGATCCTTCGCGGCGTTATTGCCGTCCGTGGACGCGGGATTTTGTAGAAGATATGAGCCAGGCTTTTTACAATCGCTTCCATCAGCAGATTCAGGTGAACTCCGCGGTGCGCACGGTCAAGGTTCAAAAGAAACTCCGCCGCCACAACCGCAATGCTGCGCCGGCCGACGGCGATACCGCCTCTTCGCATCTCGCTGGAGTCACGGTCGACCTCCAGCGTCGAGGCATGAGCAAAGACCAGATTCGCTGGATGGAGCACTACCTCTTTTACATGAAGGCGCTCGGCCTGGTGGAACCGGAAGAAGAACGCCACCAGTTGGTCTTTCATATTATGGTGAGCGGCCACTATTCGGAGTGGCGCCAGACGCAGGACATCGTTCCCCTGGACCGTCCTGACAGGGACAAGCCAGAGACGCAGGTTGCCATGGGTAGCGGCACCAAGTAAAAACCTGCAGGTTGCAAAGTTTCAGGGTTTCAAAGTTTCTTAGGGCGCAGGTAATGCCTTCCGCAGCAAATCCGTTACGATTCTCTTCTTATGATCGTTTTGATGGCTGGGCTTCCCGGCACCGGCAAGAGCACGCTCGCTCGCGAGTTGGCGGCCTGGACGTCTGGCCGCGTGTTGAGCAAGGACGAAATTCGCCACGTCCTCTTCCGGCCTGCTGAGATCGAATACTCCGCGGGGCAGGACGACTTCTGCCTGCATCTCATGCTCGAAACGGCGGGATATCTTTTGTCGCGAAATGGGGCGCGCCCGATCTTTCTGGATGGGCGTCCGTTCTCGCGCCGTTATCAAATTGAAAACGTGATCGCCGCGACCGCTTCCCTGCACCAGTCTTGGCGGATTCTAGAATGCGTCTGCTCGGACGAGACTGCAAGACACAGACTTGCGGCAGACTCGGAAGGCGGCGCCCATCCCGCAAGCAATCGCGACTACCACCTCTACCTTGAAGTGAAGTCGCGCTTCGAAGCCATTACCCACGCCAAGACGGTGATTGACACCGAACAACCGTTAGAGCCTTGTGTTCAGCAGGCAGTCGCGGCGATACGCTGACCGGTTTGGTTGGCCTGCTGTTTCCCTATACAATCGTGGCTCCACGCATCTTTCATCTTTCCGTGGGCCACACCTATGACAAGCAGGCTCATTTTCATCTTGGCGCTGATTACTTCTCTTGCTGCGTCTCAAGCCCCGGAAAAGCCGGCGACTGAGCCCGACATGATTATCAGCGCCCGTGCGCGACAGATTCACGATTCCGCCCTCGTCATTGACACGCACGCGGATACGCCGCAGCGGTTTCTTGACGAAGGCTTCGATATCGGCTCGACGGATCCCAACGACAACGGCCACCTTAGCCTCGACAAGGCGCGGCGAGGAAACCTGGGCGCGGAATTTTTTTCCATCTGGGTGGACCCGGAGACCAACCAGGGACGATTCGCGCGGCACACGTTTGATCTGATCGATTCGGTCTACGAGCAGGCTGCACGCCATCCCCATCGCATGATGATGGCCTTCTCGGTCGCCGACATTGAACGGGCGCACCGTGAACACAAGCTTGCCGCGCTCATGGGAATCGAGGGCGGGCACTCGATCGAGAATGACATTCACCTGCTACGCGATTATTACCGGCTCGGCGTGCGCTACATGACGCTCTCCTGGTCGAACACCAACGAATGGGCCGACTCTTCTGGTGATATCGACGATGCCAAGGTGCAGCACCACAACGGTCTCACCGACTTCGGCAAGCAAGTGGTGCTTGAGATGAATCGGCTGGGCATGATGGTCGACATCTCGCACGTGGCCGACAAGACGTTCTGGGATGCGATTGCGACGACCAAGGCTCCGGTGATCGCGTCGCATTCGTCGGCGCGCGCGCTGGTCGATGCTCCGCGCAACATGACCGACGACATGCTTCGGGCTGTAGCCAAGAACGGCGGAGTGGTGCAAGTTAACTTCTACAGTGGTTTTGACGACGAGAACTTCCGCAAGGCCATGGAGGCCCAGGCGAAGGACCAAGCGGCCGCCATTCAGAAATACATGGACGAACTGAAGGCTGAAGGCAAACCTGTGAACTACGTGGACGTCGACCGCATTGAGCGCGAGTGGATGGCGAAGATCCCGCGTCCACCGCTGAAGTCCCTCATCGATCACATCGATCACATCGCGAAGATTGCGGGCATTGATCACGTGGGCCTGGGCTCCGATTTTGACGGTGTGAGTGGGGCTACGCCGCAGGGCATCGACTCGGCTGCTGATCTGCCGAAGATTACGCAGGCGCTGGTCGAGCGCGGGTACAACGCGAGCGACGTCCACAAAATTCTTGGTGGTAATCTGCTGCGAGTCTTTAACCACGTTGAACGCGTGAGCCGTGAAATGCAGGCCGCGACCGCCTCAAAATAAACTGACTCCGACGATTCCGCCTCACTCCATCGCAGGAAATGATGGCCGCGGCTGTCGTACAATGCAACGTTGCCCAAATTCCAATAGCAACATCTCCAGTTTGCAAGGAGCATCCATGCGTAAGGCATTCGCGATCTTAATGTTGATGATGGTAGGCGCCTCGGCCGCTTTGGCGCAGTCCGGCTCGGCCACGAAAAGCGCGCCCGCTGCCAAGCCGAGCGGCACCGCCAAACCGGCTGTTCATACGGCGACCAAGCCGACCGCCGTCATCAATACCACCGCGGGCAAGATGACTTGCACGCTATTCCCCGATAAGGCGCCGATTGGCGTGGAGAACTTTATTGGTCTGGCGAGCGGGACAAAAGACTGGAAGAATCCAGTCAGCGGCGCCAACAAGCACGGGGTTGCTCTCTACGACGGAACCATCTTCCATCGCGTGATTCCCGGCTTCATGATCCAGGGCGGCGACCCCGCGGGCAACGGCACGGGCGATCCGGGCTACAAGTTCAAGAACGAAGTGTCCTCCGATCTGCTGTTTGATCAACCGGGGCGACTGGCCTATGCCAACTCCGGGCCCAACACCAACGGCTCGCAGTTTTTCATCACCGAGGTGGCGACGCCGCATCTCAACGGCGGCTACACCATCTTCGGCCAGTGCGATGAACCAACAGTGGTGTTGGTGAAGCAGATCGCACACATGGCCACCGATCCCGCAACTGACAAGCCGTTTCGGCCGGTGAAGATTATCCACATAAGCATTGTGCGCGGTACGGGGAATTCTCCTAAACCAGGAGCCGGAACCACCACGAAGAAGCACGCGGGGACCGCGCCAAAGACGCCGGCGAATTCAAACTGACAAGAAACTCATGTGGGGACAGCCGCCACGGCGAAGCCCGGCGCTTCCGCTAACAGCCACCGACTAACGACCGATTTCGAAAGGAACCTCATGACCCGCCAACCCGGACTCTACGCCACGTTTGAAACCAGCGAAGGAACTGTTGTTTGCCGCTTGTTCGAAAAGGAAGCACCCAAGACCGTCGCCAACTTCGTCGAACTTGCCGAGGGCAAGCGCGAATGGACGCATCCTTCGACGCGCAAGAAATCCAAAGACCGCCTCTATGACGGAACCATTTTTCACCGTGTGATTCCCGACTTCATGATTCAGGGCGGCGATCCGCAGGGCACGGGCACGGGCGGACCGGGATATCAGTTTGAAGACGAGACCAAGGGCTCTCCGCACAAATTCGACAAGCCGGGCAAACTCGCCATGGCCAATGCCGGGCCCAACACCAACGGCTCGCAGTTCTTCATCACGCTGGCGCCGACGGCTTGGCTCACCGGCAAGCACACGATTTTCGGCGAGGTGGTCGAAGGGCAGGATGTGGCGCAGAAGATTGTGGCCCTCCCGCGCAACCGGCAGGACCGGCCGAATAAGGATGTGGTGGTGAAGAAGGTGACGATCGAGAAGGTGTGAGGCGTTGCTGCTCAGGCCGGTACGCTGTATGGAGGGATATCCATATTTTATTTTTTCCGTCCGGGTATCTAAAATATTTGAATTCATATGGTTACGGGTTCCAGGTATGTCGCGGATATGTGCAAAATATTGAGCCGCAAGAACTTAGACGTAAAATATTGGTGAACAAGGACTTAGCTTCGGATTTCGAAAAGGCGGGCGGGCGGCCGCAGCCGAGGGTATTGGGATAGCCTTTGCGCATATTTCTAATTTGCGCCTTCGTCTATTCTCGGTAAAGGTTGTTCGTCACAGAAACTGAGAAATGTTCTGTGGAAAACTAAATGGGGTGTTTCGCAACGGCAACCCCGCACGAACCGAGATATGGTCCTGCACGCGACGTTAGACAGCCATACTTCATTCGCAGGATCTGATAGCGCCTTGGCTAAGCGGCGCATAAAAGCCTTGTGTTCCGAGTGAGACTCCGGAGCCAGATGTGGCTGTCAAGAAGTAAGCCTCACCGAGAGGCTTCCCAATCGTCCAAGCTGCCGGTTGGGCCAACGATGTCCCCAACGATCTTGCCGGTTCCGACCATGGATCCCAGCCGCCTTCCTGTTTCCTTTACGGGAGACGGAGGAATCACTTCGGCGGCTGGCTTACCGAAGCGGGTGACTCGAATCGGTTTCCGTGTCTTCCGAACCTCTTCGAGGATGCTGAGGCACTTGGCTTTGAATTCGGAGATGGCAATTTCTTTCACCGCTTAATCATACTATGGTCAATGACTATGGTCACGAGTAAGGTGGAAAATGTGAGGTGATTACTGTCTATTGTCCTTGCTGGATTATTGTTTGTTACCATGCCTACTGAGATGATGCGGCGGATCAAAACAGCTTTGTTCGTGGCGTTTTTCGTCAGTTGCAGTTGCGCACAACTCCGGAACATGGCCGTCGATGAAACACAGGTCCTTAGAGACGCGAAAAAGGTTGCGGTGCTTATAAGACTGCGAGCTCCAGCGGCTGCTCCTTATCGGCCAGATTTTGAGCGGGCGAAGAAGCAAATTGGTGCGAAGCTCGCTAAGCAAAAGTTGCACTTGGTTTCAGAGCCGGCTGACGCGGACATTGTCATAGTTGCCACCGAATTCAACGAGGATCGCGGTGCAGTTGCAAGCGCCACGACCACCGGCCAGACAACAACCGCAGTTATGCATGACATGATCTGCTTGGGCGACGAAGTGAATGTTTTCAAAGGTGGGAAAGCGCCGTCCGATTCAGACGCGCCAATTTGGTCTGCGAGTGAAGTTTGCGGATTCTCGTGGCCGCTGAACCGCGCCATGGAGAGGCTCGCGAAGGCGATGAGAAAGTGAAGCAAATATGCAAAAGCATTCGCCATTCGCTACTCAATGGGGCGCGGCGCGGATCCATGGCACCCTAAAGATTGCCTTCCAGTTCCCAATGACTACAGGAAGAAGGCTATCCGTCACTATCTCGGAACGAAACAGGTGCAGGTATTTTTTTAAAAGTCTTTCCAACCCCTCGACCGCCGCGTCGATATCCCCCAGTGTAGTTGGACCAGCGGTTGCGCCCTTGGTGCGATGGGCGACCCAGCTATTCGCGTAGGTCTGAACTGAACCGGCCTTGCCCTTTAACGTATTAAGGTCGCATTCCACTTCCGAGGGGTCCATGTAGTCCCTACCTGCGCCAACTAAGCCATCGAAATCGGACTTTATGCTCTCCGCCGATGAGCTACTAAAGAATGTGCTGTAACGCTTTCGCGTTACCACGCAAGGGTGACGCCCAACTTCTTCGAGAAAGCGTCGAAACGAAATAGAGTCCTTACTGCCATCGACCTGCCGGCGAATCGCCACTGACATCGATGTGGCATAGATCTCCTCAATCCAATCGTAGAACTCATTGGACACGTTTATATCCTGGTTGGCCCCGATAATCTTTTGCAGCTCCCAAAACATGTGCTGCTTTTCGCGAAGGTTTACGACCTCCTCGCGGATAATGTCGAGTTCTGCACTAAGTTTCTTGTAAAGCTCATCATCGGACATCACAACACCCGTCCACCACGAATCCGGTCTACACTCCGATCACGCCCACCAGTTCCTTCACCGCGGCGGCGCTCTTGTCGAGGCCGGCCTTCTCTTCCGGCGTCAGCTTGATCTCGATGATCTGCTCGATTCCCTTTGCGCCCAGTTTTACTGGGACGCCGACATAGAGGCCGTTGATGCCGTACTCGCCCTGCAAATACGCGGCGCAGGGAAGGATTTTCTTTTTGTCTTTGAGGATTGCCTCGACCATTTCGGTCGCAGCTGCAGACGGCGCGTAATACGCCGAGCCGGTCTTGAGATACTTGACGATTTCGGCGCCGCCGTCGCGGGTGCGTTGTACCAGGGCTTCGAGCTTCGTCTTTTCGATCAGCTCGGTAATTGGGATGCCCGCGACGGTCGAGTAGCGCGGCAATGGGACCATGGTGTCGCCGTGGCCGCCGAGCACGAAAGCGGTTACGTTCTCCACGCTGACTTTTAATTCGTCGGCGATGAAGGCGCGGAAGCGCGCCGAATCGAGCACTCCGGCCATGCCGATGACGCGCTCGCGGGGAAAGCCGCTCAGCTTGTAGGCGGCTTGCGCCATGGCATCCAGAGGATTGGAAACGATGATCAGGATGCAATTCGGCGAGTGCTTTACCACCTCCCCGACAACTGCCTTCATGATGCCGTAATTGGTGTTGAGCAAATCGTCGCGGCTCATGCCCGGCTTGCGCGGAATGCCCGCGGTGATGACGACGATGTCGGAATTTGCGGTGTCTTTGTAGTCGTTGGTGCCGCTGACGTAGGAGTCGCGCTTCTCGATGGGCATGGCTTCGAGGAGGTCGAGCCCCTTTCCTTGCGGGACGCCTTCGATGATGTCAATGAGAACGACATCGGCTAGTTCTTTTGAGGCGATCCAGTGAGCCGCCGTCGCGCCTACGTTGCCGGAACCTACGATGGTTACTTTCTTTCGCATAATGAGTCCTTTCAGGATTGAGTAATCGGGGAATTTAGCAATTGAGTAATTGAACCCCCTGTTCCTTACTTCAGCGGCCTGGAATCTGGGAAATTTCCCAATTACTAAATTTCCCAATTCTCCAATCGTCCTTACACCAGCACGCCTGCACTCATGTTCTCGATGATGTGGCCCGCAAATTCGCTGGTCTTGACTTTGGTGGAGCCCGGCATCAGGCGCTCGAAGTCGTAGGTGACTTTCTTTTGCTCGATCGTGCGTTCCATGCTTTGTTCGATCAGGTCGGCGGCTTCCTTCCAGCCCAGGTGGCGGAACATCATGACGCCTGACAGAATCACCGAACCGGGATTGATGACGTCTTTATCCGCGTATTTCGGCGCGGTGCCGTGCGTGGCTTCGAAGATGGCATAGCCGTCGCCGATGTTGGCGCCCGGAGCGATCCCGAGTCCGCCCACCTGCGCGGCGCAGGCATCGGAGATGTAGTCGCCGTTCAGGTTGGGTGTGGCCAGGACTGAATATTCGTCGGCGCGCGTGACCACCTGTTGGAAGATCGAGTCGGCGATGCGGTCGTTGATCATGACTTTCTTCTTCCACGCCCCCTTGCCGTGCGTGCCGTAGATGCGGTCGAGGATCTCCTTTACTTCTTTTTCGACAGCCTGGCGGAACGCCGGAGGAGCGAACTCCATGCCAGGCTCAATCATCTCCGCATTCTGCGCCACGGTCAGATTGGGATTCTTGTCTTGGTTGTCGACAATCCAGCTCTCGCGTTCGGTCACGACCTTGTCGCGGAATTCCTCGGTGGCAACGTCGTATCCCCACTGGCGGAATGCGCCTTCGGTAAACTTCTGGATGTTGCCCTTGTGCACCAGCGTGACCGATTTGCGGCCGGACTCCAAGGCGTGCTGGATCGCCATGCGCACCAGGCGCTTGGTTCCGGTCACGGAAATCGGCTTGATGCCGATGCCGGAATCGAGGCGGATTTGCTTCTTGCCGCCTTTCAACATGTCTTTGTTGAGGAACTCGATCAGCTTGGCACACTCCGGAGTTCCCTGCTCCCACTCGATGCCGGCGTAGACATCTTCGGTATTTTCGCGGAAGATTACGACGTTCATTCGCTCGGGATGCTTCACCGGGGAGGGCACGCCCCTGTAATACTTCACGGGACGCACGCAGCAATAGAGGTCGAGCATCTGGCGCAGCGCGACGTTGAGCGAACGGATGCCGCCGCCCACCGGCGTGGTCAGTGGACCCTTGATGGCAACGCGAAACTCGCGGACGGCGTCGACCGAGTCATCGGGCAGCCAGGTGTCGAACTTGGCCTTGGCCTTCTCTCCGGCAAATACCTCGTACCAGGCGACGCGGCGTTTGCCTTTGTAGGCTTTCTCCACTGCCGCGTTGAACACGCGCAGAGAGGCTTTCCAAATGTCGCGGCCGGTGCCGTCGCCCTCAATGAAAGGAATGATCGGGTTATCGGGAACGTCGTAGGTGCCACCTGCATAACCGATTTTCTTTCCGTCCGCCGGTATAGAGACGCCATTATAAGAAACCGCCATCCACAACCTCCGCTACTATAGTTTCCAACCACGATTTATAAAACTTCCAATTATAAAGAATGCTTCAGATTCGAGGCAGATTATTGTTGTTTTGGGTAGGGGTGCCGTTTGAAGGGCCAGGGCTGTCCTTGCTTTGCATCCTTGTCGGAGTTCTTTGCGAACTTTGCGGGTAAGAAAGACTTTAACCGCGAAGAACGCAAAGGAATCGCACAGTTCGCAAAGCACATCCGGCGGACGCAAACTGCACCACGAAGTTGGCAGGACTGATGAAAACGGTCGCGAGTACCGTCTGGCTATGCCATAATTCGTCGTGAGTTCAACTGCCGGGGGATACTCCATGACCTGCTATCTTCGCTACCTCCGAGTGATATACACCGTCCTGATCTTCATCGCCGTCCTGTCGAGCGCTGCCTTTGCCGATCGTGATCGCGACCGCACCCAGGTCGGAAGCAACATCAGCATCGGCCCCGATGAAGAAGTCGGCGAGGCAACCTGCTTTGGCTGCAGCATCCGAGTGCGTGGACATGTTTCCGGCGACGTGACCGCGTTCGGCGGCAGCATCGTGGTTGAGGATCAGGGGCAGGTTGGCGGTGACGCCACGGTTTTTGGCGGCGATGTCCGGATCGCCAAGGAAGTGAAGGTTGGCGGCGACGTCACAGTATTCGGCGGCCGGATTCGCCGCGACCCCGCAGCCACGGTTGGGGGCGATGTCACCACGATGGGGGGACCCGGTTGGATCTTTTTGATTTTCCTGACCCCTCTGATCTTCGTCGGGCTGTTTGTGGCATTCATCGTCTGGCTGATCCGGCGGTTGCTGCGGCCGTCGGTGCCGGTTGCGGCATAAGGCGCGGCTTGGTGATTCACATTCCGCTTACCACCGCCGCGTGCCGAAGGTCTTGCGCACGCCCACGGTCATGAACCGGCCCCAGGGCCCGTTGTTGCCCAGATCGGCGACGCCCAGGTTTTTGTCACGCGCACCCAGACGATCGAACAGGAAGTGTTGCGTCACCCGAAATTCGAATCCCTTGTCGATATAGATCCCGACTCCCCAGGAGTGTTCAATGCCGATCGCATCGGGAGACCAGGTGTAGAACGTCTTCGGTATCGTCTTGCCGAACAGGAATGTGGGCGCTCCGTAAACCATGAACCTGCGTAAGGGACCCCGGCCAAAGGGGCGAACCTCCAGAATTCCCGAAAGCATGTAGCGCGCGAACAAACTGCAGGGTGCGTTGGCCCCACCGTACTGCCCCGCATTGCCTGCGCAGAGGTTGGGATCAATCTCGTTATGCGGAGGCGCCAGGTCAAACTGCGCCCAGCCCCAGAACATGTCCCGCGGAAAAAACATGCGGTCCCCGGAATCCGCCTCGTGCCCACTGCCCTGCGAAGTCTTGCTTTGCGAACCATTACCCTGCGAATCCAAGGACGAGGCAATCTGCGCTGCCGCCACCGAGATGAGTACAGGAACTGCGAACAGCCATGCCCACCTTTTCATTTGGCCTCCGAAGTGAGTTCAGTTCGTTCTGCGAGATGCCGGATTCCAGATATGCCTGCATTCTTGGGTTGGAGATAGCAGGATTCGACGAAAGTCCGGTTGAGTAGAGCGCAACATTGTAACCTGCACAGGCCGCTTGGCCGGGTACACGCGCAGTTTCCGGAGACGCCGAGAGTTTGCTTGTTGACCAGAAACTTCCTAACGCTCGCGACCTTACCTTCCAACTCGCCTGGGCTTAGACCCGGCTGAGCCTAAAACCTTCAAAGCGCCCTTTCGACGGCTTCCAGAATTCATATCCCATACCCGATTTATTCCATTCATAGTACGTTCACACTCGCCAATAGCCGTAACCCACGCCAAAACAGGGGTCTACGGTTTGGTGTGCAGATTGCACATTGGTGAGATAACAGCGCAACCCAGGAACCCTATGCCCCAAGAGATTTCCGTCTCGTACCAGGCGATCAAGAGCAAAGTCTACCGTTTGATCGATTCCCTTGTGGTCGGCGAAAAGAGCGAAGCTGAAGTGCAGGAGTCGATTCATCGCTGGTGGGCCCTGATTCATCCAGCGGACCGACCCATCGCCCAGAAATACTTGTTAATGGTGTTGGGGCGCTCCGCCTCCGCTTTGGACTCCATGGGAGACGCGTTTCTTTCCGTGAGCAGTTGTGAAGTAGCCCGGCCGCAAATGACCGATTCCCCGCTTCCGGGCAAACGCATGCGCATGCTGGAGCGTATGGTCAAGGAAAGCGCCGTCCGAACCGCGGTATAATCCCGGTCCAAGTGGCGGCAAGACATAGAATTTACATTTCCCTCATTGCGCTGAGCATCCCTTCGCCTGTATCTTCAGACTCGTCCCTGCAGAAATTCACAACATAAGAGGTCAGGAATGAGACTGTCCGCCGGTAAACTGGGAACCTATCTTACGTTCGGAGTACTACTAATGATGGCCACATCGCTGATTGCAGGCTCGGGTGTGTACGGCTTCACGCTCAACTCCATCGACGGCAAGCCAGCGCCGCTGGCCGACTACAAGGGCAAGGTCGTCCTTCTGGTGAACGTGGCCAGCCAGTGCGGCTACACTCCGCAATACAGCGCGCTCGAAGCCGTCTACGAAAAATACAAAGATCAGGGCTTTGTCATTCTCGGCTTTCCGGCCAACAATTTCGGAGCGCAGGAACCGGGAACGAACGAGGGGATCAAGACGTTCTGCACGCGCAAGTACAGCGTGAAATTCCCGATGTATTCGAAGATTTCGGTGAAGGGCGCCGACCAGGCGCCGTTGTACGGCTACCTGACCAAAGAAACGGGCGCGGGCATTGCCGGAGACATTAAATGGAACTTCACCAAGTTCTTGGTCGATCGTGACGGCAAGGTTGTCCAGCGGTTCGAGTCCGCGGTTACGCCAGATTCAAAGGAAGTAACCGCGGCGATCGAGAAGCAACTGAAGCCATAACGTCGGTAGTTAGTGATTCATCCTGCCCTGCACGGGGAAACCGCGCTGCGACTTGCGAATCCGCACCGAACAGCAGAATCAGATGCGTGAATTTAGAAAACAGAAAGGACTTCCCGCGCCGTATTCGTGGAGCAAAGACTAGACGGGCGAGGCCATTCCCCTCGAACGGTTACCTTGCAGATGGCGCTGCGGGGTAGCCTGATTTCGATAAACTGCGTGGCTTGATGAAAATGTACAATGTCTGGATTATGCGGACGGTCCTAGACATCTTCGCGCAAATCTTCCGCAACCTGTGGGCGCACAAACTGCGCTCGTTCCTGACCATGTTCGGTATTGCATGGGGGGTGGGATCGTTACTGCTGCTGGTGGGAGTGGGCGAAGGCTTCCGCTCGGGCAACAAGCGCGAGTTGGCCGAGTTCGGCAGGAATATCATGTTTCTCTTTCCGGGACGGGCGCCCGCGGTAAAGGGCAGTATGAACTCCGCCCGTCCGTATTTGCTCACCTACCAGGATTATGTCGATATCCGTACGCAAGCCCCACACGTGGGCAATGCCAGCCCTATGCTTTCTCGCACCGACCTGCATCAGGTCAGCGAATTCGCCACTGCAGGGGTCGAAATCCTGGGCGTGGAGCCTCAACTGAATGAGATCAGTTATCTTCCCCTCAAGGAGGGGCGCTGGCTGAACGAAATGGACGAAGCGCAGAGACGCAATGTAATCGTCCTGGGTAACGAACTACTGAAAACCCTGTTCCCTGGCCGTCCGGCAGTTGGCGCATTCGTCCTGCTCAACGGCATTCGGTTCGAAGTTATTGGCAGCATGCCGCACCTTGGCCGCGGCGACAACACTTGGCTGAATATGCGTGGCTACATTCCCTTCCCGGTGATGGCCACGGACTTCCCGCTGAAGGGAGAAAACCACCAGAACTCGATTTCCTTTATTGAATATCAGCCGCGCGTGACCGCCGAGCACCTGCTAGCCCAGGACGATGTGCACAAGATCGTTGCCCGCAATCACGGATTCGATGCCAGCGATGAAAACGCCTTTGACGGCTGGGATTCTATCCAGGAATCAAAAATGGTGGGAACGATTTTCGACGTCATGAACATGTTCCTGGGTGCGGTGGGAATGGTGACGCTGGCGCTGGGAGCCATTGGGGTCATCAACATCATGCTGGTCGCAGTCAGCGAACGCACCCACGAGATCGGATTACGGAAGGCGCTGGGCGCCACCAACCGCAGCATTCTGTTTCATTTTTTTCTGGAAGGATTGCTTCTCACGCTGAGTAGCGGGCTGATCGGCATGGGTCTGGCGACGGCCCTGATGGCGTTGATGGGAGGAGTGCAGGGACCGGGCGGATTTGATCCGCCCAAATTGGTGCCGATGTCGGCCTTACTGGCGATTGGCAGCCTCACGCTGGCCGGAGTGGTCGCCGGTCTTTATCCCGCGCGCAAAGCAGCCATGCTGCAACCGGTGGAAGCCCTGCGGCAGGAGTGATGCCCGGAGTGATGCGATATGTTCCATGATCTGCTCCAGGAAGCCTACGGCGCCATGCGGCACAATCGCCGCCGCACCGCACTCACCATGCTGGGCATGGCGTGGGGCATTGCCACGGTAGTCATGCTGCTCGCTTATGGCGATGGTTTTGGTCGGGCCTGTGCCAACATCTTTGCCAATTTCGGCTCCAAGCTCGTCATCGTAGTGCCGGGCCGTACTTCCATGCAGGCCGGTGGTCAGAAGGCGGGAGTCCTCGTCCGCTTTACTCAGGATGATGTAGAGACGCTTACCACCAACCTTCCCCAAATCACCCATATCACGCCCGAAGTCAGCAAGCAGGCCAGCATCCAGTACGACACCAGGATTTTCACCTGGGCTGTCACCGGCAATGATCCCAATGTGATTGACGTTCGCGCCCTCAAGCTTGGGCAGGGCCGCTTCTACAACCCAGAAGACGAGATCCAGCGCTCGCGCGTAGTGGTGATCGGTTCGGAAGCGAAGGAAAAACTGTTTTCCGGACGCAACGCGCTAGGGGAGCACATCCGGGTTGACGGCCTCAGCTTCGAAGTCATCGGTGTCCTGAGCGCCAAAATGCAGGAGGGAAATGACGATATAAACCGCGTGATATACGTCCCGTTCAGCACTATGAGCGAGCTGAAGAATACACATTACCTGGACACCATCTGGTTCACCTACCAGACGCCGGAGTACGAGAGCCTGGAACAATCGGTCCGCACCATCCTGGCGACGCAGCACAAGTTCAACCAGACGGACCGGCAGGCTGTGGAAGTGTTCAACCTGATGACTCAGGTCCATCAGTTCGAAATCATTACGCTCGGGTTGAAGGTCCTGATGGGTTTCATCGGCACGCTTACACTCGGCATCGGCGGCGTCGGCCTGATGAATATCATGCTGGTTTCGGTCACGCAGCGCACGCGTGAGATTGGCGTGCAGAAAGCCCTGGGCGCGCAACGGCGGTACATCCTGCTGCAATTCCTCGCCGAAGCTCTGACCATTACCTTCATCGGCGGGGTGCTGGGAGTGATACTGGCCTACGCGGTCGCGCTTTCGGTGGGTAGGCTCACGTTGTACAGTGCGTTTGCCAAGAACGGAGAAGCCGGCGACATCCGGCTGATCATCGCTCCGGGAACTCTGATCGCATCTACGCTCATTCTCGGCGCCGTGGGCCTGGTCAGCGGCATGGTTCCGGCCTTCCGCGCCTCCCGCCTCGATCCGATCGAAGCCTTGCGACACGAATAGCGGCTGCGTAAGAACAACCGCATTTCGGGTTGCAGTTTGACGCTGTCGGAGTATCCATTCCTGGCCGCACCCCCTCATCTCCATACACGGTAGTCCGCCAGCGTTTTCGAACCCGCCCAAAAGTAGCGCTCAGGCGGCACACAGCCGTGTTCCCAAAGTGATCTGATGTCACCGCCAGGCGTGATCAGCATCACCAACTCGGTCGGCAGATCGTACTACGATTTGTGTTGCTGCAGACTTCAGATAGTGAGACAGCAAGACTCCGAACGCTCCAGAGCGATTCAGTCTGCAGTCCACTGTTGCCAGGTGATACACGAGTCTCCATTCCTCGGAGGTCTTATGAATTCATGCAAATTGTTTCTGGTGGTCTTCGTCACCGTCGTCGCCTCTGGGTTGATGCTTCGCGGCCAAAATCAACCGACCTCGCCCCTGATGCCTATCGGCAAGCCAGTGCAGATCAAAGTTCCGCTGGGGCTTCCGCCCGTGGTGATTCCAGCCGACAATCCACCCACTGCGGAAACCATCGCCCTGGGGCGCCGACTCTTTTACGATCCGATTCTGTCGCTGGATCGCAGCGTTTCTTGCGCCTCTTGCCATAGCCCGCAATTCGGTTTTGCCGATTCCAGACCTTTCTCCGAAGGGGTGGGCAAGAAAACGGGAACGCGCCACTCTCCGCCGGTGGTGAATGCCGCATATTTCAAGGTTCAGTTCTGGGATGGGCGAGCTCCCACCCTGGAAACCCAAGCGGAAGGTCCCGTGCAGAACCCGGTGGAAATGGCCAACACTCTGACCACGGTCGAGCAAAGGCTGAATGCCGATCCAAGCTATCGCGAACCGTTCGCCGCTGCCTGGGGTGCGAAACCCATCACCTATGAGATGGTGGAGAAGAGCATTGCTTCGTTCGAGCGTACGGTGATCAGCGGCAACTCGCCTTTCGATCGTTGGAAATATGGACATGATAAGAAAGCCGTGGACGATGCGGTGAAGCGCGGATTCGTGGTATTCACCTCGAAGAAAAAGGCGGACTGCGCCTCCTGCCATACGGTGGGAGAGAAATACGCTCTATTTACCGATAACCAATTTCACAATGTCGGAGTCGGCGTGAATGCGGGAGAATTCACCGATGTCGGTCTATACGCTGTGACCCACAACGAAACTGACAAGGCGAAGTTCAAGACGCCGTCGCTGCGAAATATTGCACAGAGGACGCCGTACATGAGCGATGGCAGCCTCACAGACTTGAAGCAGGTTATCGACTTTTACATCGGAGCCGGCAACTCCAATCCCAACCTGGACCCGAAGATTCATGTCCTGGACTTCTTGAGCGGGCAGGAGCGCAGCGATCTGCAGGCGTTCTTGAACTCTCTGACGGGAGAATTGCCGCCAGATGTCGGTCCGCCGGAGACCGTAAAGTCGCAGATTAGCAAGAGGTAATACCTAAGCCTAGATGTCATAGTAGAGCGCGAACTCATACGGATGCGGGCGCAGGCGGATGGCGTCCACTTCTTTCGAGCGTTTGTAGTCGACGTAGGTTCGCAGCAGTTCCTCGGTGAATACGTCGCCTTTCAGCAGGAACGCGTGATCGCGCTGCAGGGCGTCGAGCGCGTCTTCGAGCGAGCCGGGCATCGACGGAATGTTCGACAATGCCTCGGGATCCAGTTCGTAAATATCTTTGTCCAGCGGCTGGCCGGGATCCATCTTATTCTCGATGCCGTCGAGACCGGCCATCAACATGGCGGCAAAGGCCATGTAGGGATTGCAACTCGGGTCCGGAGGGCGGAACTCGACCCGCTTGGACTTGGGAGCGACGGAATACATGGGAATCCGGCAGGCCGCGGAGCGATTGCGCCGCGAGTAGGCCAGATTCACCGGGGCCTCAAACCCGGGCACGAGCCGCTTGTAGGAATTAGTCGTCGGCGCGATGATCGCCGAAAGCGCGGGGCCGTGCTTGATCAAACCGCCGACGTACCAGAGCGCAAGCTGCGACATCCCGGCATAACCGTCGCCCGCAAACAGCGGTTCGCCGGCTTTCCACAGCGACTGGTGCGTGTGCATCCCGTTTCCGTTATCGCCAAAGATGGGTTTAGGCATGAACGTGACCGTTTTGCCGTGGAGGTTGGCCACGTTCTTGACGATGTATTTGTAAAGCAGCATCTTGTCGGCGGAACGCACCAGCGAGTCGAATTTAAGATCAATTTCCGTCTGGCCGCCGGTAGCCACTTCATGATGGTGGGATTCCACCTCCATGCCGCAGATTTGCATCGTCAGCACCATCTCCGAGCGCAGGTCCTGGTAATGGTCGGTGGGGGGCACGGGAAAGTAGCCTTCCCGGTAGCGTGGACGGTATCCCAGATTGTTCTCTTCCCTGCCCGAATTCCAGCGGCCCTCTTCGGCGTCAATGTAGTAAAAGCCGTACTGTTCGCGCTGATCGAAGCGCACATTGTCGAAGATAAAGAATTCGGCCTCCGCGCCAAAGTATGCGGTGTCGGCAATGCCGGTGGAGATCAGGTAGATCTCGGCTTTTCTTGCGATGTAGCGGGGATCGCGGTCGTACTGCTGCTTGGTCACCGGATCGACTACATCGCACACCAGCACCAGCGTGGGCGCCTCGGTGAAGGGGTCGAGCAAATGAAAATTGGCGTCAGGCTTGAGCAGCATGTCGCTCTCGTGAATGCCTGCCCAGCCACGAATCGATGAGCCGTCGATGCCGAATCCCTCTTCAAAAGAGGATTGCGTCAACTTTGCGATGGGATAAGAAACGTGGTGCCACAGCCCTGGAATATCGGTGAAACGCAGGTCGAGAATCATCGCGTTGTGCTTCTTCGCAAAGTCAACAACGGTCTTGGCATCAGCCATGAGAACTCCTTGCCATGAAGCAAATTCTTTCGGAAATCGGGCGAACGGTTGCGGGGAGTCCTGCAGGCGGGCAGGCTGCTACAATCGGTCGCGTTGTGCAGGACGGAAAAGTCTAAAGCGAGTCGAGGGCGCTGGCAATTCGATTGTTCTTATAGCGGGGATAACCCGACTTTATACTGGAGCTCTCAGCTATCAGCTTTCAGCCTATCTCGATCGTTCCCGGGATCGCAACGCTGAATCGCTTTGGCTGACTGCCGAGAGCTGACAGCCGAGAGCTTCTATGGACTTCGACCAACTCGAAACCTTCCTCGAAGTGGCGCGGCACGCATCGTTCTCGCGCGCGGCGGAGAAGCGTTTCCGGACTCAGCCTGCCATTTCGTCGCAAATTCGCGGGCTTGAGGAAGAAGTCGGCGCCAAGCTGTTCGACCGCTCGGGCGGCAAGGTATCGCTGACCGCCGCCGGCAAGGCCTTTCAGAAGTATGTCGAGGAAACTCTCGATGCCCGCAAGGCAATGCTGGTAGCTATTGCCGAGATGGAGCGCGTGCCCCGTGGCGAAATCATTGTGGGCGCGAACGAGGGCACATGCCTGCACATCCTGCCCTATGTTTTTGCCGACTTTAAGAAGCAGTATCCCGATGTCTCGGTGAACATCAAGCGGGCCGACTACGGCAAGATTCTGGAATCCATCATCGACAACTCGGTCGACTTCGGCGTCATCTCCCTGCCCGTGACGGACCCCCGCTTGACCGTGGTTCTCATCCATCGGGACGAGCTGATCGTGATCGCGCCGCCACAGCATCCTCTGGGAAAGATGAAGTCGGCCACCGTTGCCGACGTGGCCAAGTTTCCGCTGGTCGTCCCCAAGGCCGGACATACCCGGGATGCCATCGAGCAACTCTTTCACGAGCGCCGCCTGAAGCCGAACTTCACCATGGAGCTAGATTCCAGCGAATTGCTGAAGCGCTTCGTGGCCGCCGACGTGGGGATCGGCTTCATCGCCCGTTCGAACGTGGAGGAAGACGTTCGCGCCAAGGTTCTTGCCGCCGTCCCCATTGCCGACGCCCAGGTCCGCCGCGATCTGGCGCTCGTCTTCCGCAAAGACAAAGCTCTCAGCCGCGCCGCCCTCGCCTTCATTGACATTGCAGTGAAGCACAAATCCACGGAAGAATTGGTGCACAACCCAAGTCGATGACGAAGGCGCTCTCCAGACTTCTGCTCCTGTTACTTTTTGCCGGGCTCCGCCTGCCGGGGATGGGGCAAGGAGCGTCCGCGCAGAAACCCCTCGCGCAAATGCCGGCCTCAGCCCGCCAGTTGATCGCCATCAAAGTCACGGGAAGCAAGCGGTTCCTCGAAGAGGCGGTCGCCGCGGCGACGGGCCTGCAGATGGGTACAGCAGTCAACGACGATGACTTCAAGAGAGCCGCCCGCCGTCTGGGCGACATGGGAGTTTTCACCGACATCGCATACAGCTTCTCTTATTCCTCCGCGGGAACCAAGCTCGAACTGCACGTGACTGACGCCGCGAAGTTTCTCCCGGCCCGCTTTGAGGATTTCGTCTGGTTCTCCGATGCCGAACTGCGCCAGCGCATCAAGGAACATGCCCCGCTGTTTGACGGAGAACTGCCCCTATACGGCCGCCTCGCCGACGAGGTTTCCGACGTGCTCCAGGCGATGCTAGTCGAAAAATCAATCCCTGGACACGTCGAGTACCTGCGGACAGGCAAACCCGACGGGCCCGTCGAGTCGATTAATTACCATGTCACCGACGTTCTCATCCAAGTCCGGAACATTGAGTTCACCGGCGCAGCCGCAGCCGATTTACCCGCGCTCGAAGCTGCCGGCCAAAGGCTTCCCGACCACGAGTACTCCCGCAGTCGCCTCAATCTGCTTGTCCAGCGGCAACTTCTCCCGGCCTATTACGCGCGAGGGTACCTGAGGGCGGAGTTCGGAGAGCCCCAACCAAAAGTGGTGAAGCAGCCCGCGGCCGAAACCGAAGACGGCCCCCGCAACCAGACCGTCGTCGATGTCACGTTTGCAGTCACACCCGGCCAGCAGTACAAGCTGAAAAGCATAGAGTGGTCGGGCAATCACGAGTTCTCTACCGACACGCTGCAGAAGATGGTCCGCGCCGAGCCCGGCCAACCGGCCAACACGGTCCGCCTCGGCGATAACCTGAAGGACATCCAGAAGCTCTACGGATCCCGTGGATTCATCACCTGCACGGTCAAGCCGGATGCGCAGTTTAACGATGCTGCCGGCACCGTGGTGATTCGCCTCGACGTGAAGGAAGGTTATGTCTATCACATGGGCGAACTTGAATTCCGCGGTCTCGACAACAGCCTGACGGCGAAACTCCGCAACGCATGGAAGATCCGGCCCGGGGAGGTTTACGACTCCACTTACCTCAGTGAATATCTGCCCGCAGCCCACAAGCTGCTCCCGACGGCCTTGGACTGGGATGTGGCGCCGCATGTGACTGCCAACGTCCGCGACAGGAGCGTCGACGTCGATCTCATCTACTCGGTGAAGGCGCCGAAATAAGGCTGGACGAACGGCCGGGACATTGGTCGAGGTGCTTGTCCGGCTTTTGTAACAGTTTGACAGGGCTTGTCGGGGCAGCCTTTTGTCGGTTAGTCTTGGGTTTCTTTGTTGAAACAAGACTTGGAGAAGGGCCTTCCTGTGGCATTTGAAGTCAGCAAGACTTGGTACGCTGGCCGTCTTCCATATAATGAATTTCGTCGCGAATCGCAGCGAAAGATTTGGACGTAAAAGGCTTGGCCCGGGCCCTCCCCCCTAAACAATCCGGGCAGTATGCGGGGATGTGCGTCTGCGCTCCCCGCATTTTTTCTTTCTCCGCGTGATGCTCACTTGTAACTTCTCGTCTGTTGGATGATCCTTTAAGACAGAGGCTGTGCCAGCAGCATCGCTCCGGTACCAGCCCACAAGGAGAATCTGTGATGAATGCACGAGTTCGGAAAGTGGGATTCCTGCTGTTGAACCTAATTGTGATTTCAGGCCTGGCCGTTTCCTCCGCATTCGCGGCTAAGGCAAAAACTTTCACCGGCACCGTCAGCGACTCGATGTGCGGCGCCAAGCACGCCATGCCGGGCGACGATGCTGGCTGCACCCGCGCCTGCGTCGCCAAGGGATCGAAGTTCGCTCTGGTGATGGGCGACAAGGTCTACACTCTCGACACCAGCGACAAAGCAGCCTTGGCGACTCTCGACAAGCAGGCCGGCGCCAAGGTCACGGTTACAGGAACAGAAAAGGACAACACCATCAGTGTCACGGGTGTCACCGCCGCTCCCTGAGCCTTTCTGTTCGACATCCAGCGGGGACGCGCGCCAGCGCTCCCCGCATTTTTTTGGCCTCTCGCCTGTAAATTCATATTTCCTTTACAAGGCATTGTGTTAGATTGTGCATTCTTAACACTCAATTTTCTTTCCGGAGGATCACGATTTGGGCAAAGACATGGTTCCGAAGCGGATTTTCTTTACCAAGGGAGTGGGGAAACACCGCGAGCGGCTGACATCGTTCGAATTGGCGTTGCGTGACGCCG
>OCTA010000025.1_pt1 | contig 174750 bp, 149 predicted proteins | sample 1538991 | NCBI WGS metagenome assembly OCTA01 (sample SAMEA3539302, study PRJEB22396) | soil metagenome | biome: tundra; feature: field; material: soil | place: USA | collected 2010-05 | depth 0.15 m
AAACAGCTTACCCTTTACGCGTATGTCTTGTGTCCATCAAATCGAGGCAATCTCAGATCATTGACTCCTCACCCTTCATCTTCTTGAGTGAGGTCTTCTTATTCTCTAGCTGATTGCGCATTATATGCATCGCTTCTGGGCATCGTTTTTCCTGAGCGCCCTCATTGTTTGTCGGGCCGTTTCCTAAAACGCCCCGCCGACTAGTCCTCAAGACCCGCAAGCGGCTCAAGCAGCTAATGAGCCTCATGTACCGGGCGATTATGTGATTCGTCACCGTGAAATTCTTAGGGCTACTTGGGGAATATTTCACAACGCAATCGCGAGTCTTAACCTCACTTCGGAGCAGCGAACCAGGTTACTTAATCTTCTCGTTGCACGCAACGAAGCCAAATGGGACGCTCATTACGTTTCAATAGACTTAGGCGTCACGGATCAAAAGGAAAAGGACCGCGCAGCGTATGAAGCCTATTTGTCGTTCTCATCCGAGATAAGAGATTTGGTTGGCAATGAGGGAGCTCAAGCGCTCTACCACGCAGAGAGTTTCTCCGGCTGGCGCCAAAACCTCCACGGAACCGTAACGGCTGATTTGGCGATCGATGGAGTACCGATCACCCTGGAGACGGAGTCTGCGTTGGCCAACATCTATCTCGATGTCTTGAATGGGCCCGAGGAATCGCGGCCTCGTAACAGCGTTCCGTTGCCTGTTGATCCACAGGGCGCCCTGTCCGAGACCGACCAGACAATCCTAGACCGCGCTTCAAATGTGCTTACTCCTCAGCAGGTTTCAGCCCTAAAGAAGTCACTTGTGGCCTCCAGGAAAGAGAAAACATTTCTTTCAGAGGCGGACGGACCACGCCAAGCTACAGTCTTGACCCCTTCGACGGCAAAGATCGCATCGCCGGGTGGCGGTCCAAGCTCGAAAACAAGCCAGTCTGCCGACGCCCTTCGGGTCGCAAACGACGATGTGATTCGCCACCGGGCAATGCTCAGAAACACTTGGCTTAATTTTCACGAAGTCATCGCTAGCTTCGACCTTACTCCCGAAAATCAAACAAGACTGCTGAACCTAATTGCCGCACAAGGTGAAGCGATAATTGATGCCCACGCCGCCGCGCAAGACATCGGCGAAACGGACCAGAAGAATTTGAACCGCTCAGAGGTTGACGCATATTCCTCTCTAACATTCGAGATAGCAGAGCTCATTGGCCATGCAGGTGTTCGAGCCCTTGAGCACAATCAATCTCTTCTGGGAGCTCGACAGATCGTTCGCGATTCTTTCGGAGTTGATCTGGCGATGGCCGGAATTCCTTTGACTCCGGATCAGGAGATAGCGATGGCGCAAATATATCACGACGCTATTAGCTGGCCCTTCAAGACCTCCCCTGACAAGAACGGGCAGTTCCCTGTTGATCCGCAAACTGGCCTATCCGAGATCGATCGACGAATATTAGACAACGCTTCAGCGGTGCTTTCTCCAGACCAGATTTCAGTGCTAAGGAAGTCCCTAGTTACGACTCAAGAGGAAATGCAACTCCTCATCGCTTCCCGTGGTAAGAACGCTCCGTAATGGAACAAGGAAGAAAGCTGTCACCCGATTAAGAAATTTAAGCCTTTTCGGGATGACTCAGGATCACTGCCCATTCGTGCAACCGCTTCCGTATCCAGCCAATTAGCACACCAGAAGACTCAGGATAAAACAGGCCAAAATGCAAATTGCGTTTTTGCAGACCTCGGCCTCAATCTTGGTCCCGCTCGCTCATTAATTTTTGAAGCGCCCGCAATCAGGCAGGCGTAATGGGCGCGAGGGCGAATTCGAAGATATTTCAACGAACTACCCTCGAAATTCCGACGGAACGTTTGCTCGGCATTAACTGTCAGTGAAACTGTCAGTAAAGGTGCTGACAGAGTTAAGCCGGGTGGTGCCGAGTTAGCCTGGATTGTCCTTGCGCCACAAAGGGAGAAGGATTTTCTCCCTCTGTCCGGATTGTTAAGGTTAGTCCGATTCCGACCCGCGCCTCCAATCTTAACTGTCTTTGCAGCAAGGATCTTGGAGGTCCCGGGTTCGCAACGGGCAGCAAAATGGACACCACCATTGTTACTCCGTGAGCATTCCGGGTAACTGGCGTTAACCCGCCGACTACCCGCTAACTGCCCGGGATCGGTTTCATTTATCCTCGCGGTTGCAAAGAGAACCATGAGGACACGTTACCGCCTAAGTCGCCGGGGAAGCCGTGGGGATACCTTCTACTGCGTGGATACTCACACGTCCAAACGCACCAGCCTCCACACCTCAGACAAATGCATTGCGGGCTACCAATGGTGTTATTGGGCGGCAGCATTTCCTTACGCCTCCCGTAATCCTGGCGAGGTATCTAGCGTTCAATAGGTTATGACTCGTGATTTGAGTTTTCCGCGCACAACGTCGGAACACTTTACAGCCACTATGAAACCCGGCTTGGCCGACAAACACGCAAGCCGTTTGAATACAATATCTTGTGATATGAAGGCTGCATGGTCGAAAATGGCATCATTCCTGCTGCATCCGAGGCATGCTGTGCTACTGCGACAACGTTGCCAGTGCCATCCGCATCCAAACGTGGGGACAAATGGGTGGAGCGGGTTCAATCGACAAGACCGCAGACCTGACAATATCAAAGCAAGAAACTAGGAATATCACAAAAAGAAACTTATGAAGACGACCAGAACCCCATTGATCCTCGCAATTGGCGTGCTCGCTGCCGGTATTAGCAGTGCTAATGGCCAGAACCTCATCAGCAACGCCAGTTTCGAGGACCCCCCGCTCCCCACTCCGAACACTTATGTGTTCGAACTGCCAACTGATTGGAATCAGAATTTGGATGCGAACTCGCTTCCGATCATTTTTAACGGCACCATTCCGGGCTGGCCGTCTCCTGAGCAAGGCAATCAGTTGCTTGATATCGGGAACTCCAGTGGCAATTCGGCAGGCGTAAACCAAACTTTCACGGTGACGGTGCCGGGCACTTACGATCTCACTTGGTATGACAATGCGGAAATAGGCGAACCCCACACCTATTCCGTTAGCCTCGGCGGAACCACAGTCGACTTCACCAACGGGGTCGGGAGCACGACTTGGACCGAGCACGAACTTTCAGTAGTTCTCAGCGGGTCCGCCACGCTGACGTTTGACCCAATTCTAGGAGGCGTTGATACGCTGCTTGATAACGTGCAATTGCAGCCGGCGCAGGCTTCTGTACCCGACGGTGCGGGCACCTTCGGGCTGCTAAATCTCGCCTTGGGAGGAATGGCCGTCCTGGCCCGGAGATTGCGTCGGCACCACTGATTGGAACTGATAGTGAAAGGAATTTGCTTTTTTACCGCGCCGGCGGTTTTGACGCTGCGCGGGTGAAGCGGCTCATTCGGCAACTGCCAGGAAAGCTCTTTGGGAGGAGCTCACCGGTTCGAGCCCGGAAGCGTCCCGGATCTCCATAGCTCAACCAACGACAACTTACAATAAGGTGAGCCCAGACTTTGGCCTCAATTTGGGAGTGGTTCGCTCTTTGATTTTGTAAACACGCCAGAGATTTCCTGCACCGACGTTAAGTTCAGGCCTCCTGACATAGGAGGGGGGGTTTTCCGCGATTTCTAGAGTGAGAAGGCCGCTTTTGGCAGGGGACGTGGGGTGCGAACCAAACCTGTCCGCTTTTTCGATTTGGAGCGGTATGACGGGGTCCTATGGAAGACCCCGAAGGACAGGCCGAGCTGTTCCCTATTTCGAGTGGCGTGGACGGTGCACAGGTCATTAATGATCGATGTTTGGTGCGCACCCAGGAGGGCCGACGCAGGGTGATCGTTTCTGGGATTGTGCTGGCCCACTACGCTGTGGGCGATCGCATCGCCGAGGCCCATGCGAGAGTCAATCTGGTGGAACAGAGATGGGCCGATCAAAACGATGTTGCGAGGGCCTTCGATTGTTCGGCTCGCACGGTGCGCAGGGACGAGCAGCGTTTTGATGACGGCGCCATGGCCGCGCTGGGTCAGGCCTGCGGCTATCCGAAGGGACGCTTGCGGGTGACGCTCACTCGAAGCGTAGAGCGGCTCAAGAGCGAGGGACATTCCAACCGCGAGATCGCGCGGCGGCTCGGCGTCAGCGAGACCGCTGTGCGTAAACGGCTGCGACGGATGGGCTGGAAGGATCCGCAACCCGAACAGAAGGTTTTGTTCGAGCCGACGGGCCCTGAGTCGGCAATGCTCCCGCCGGCTACCGAACAGGGGTGCGAACCAAACCTGTCCGCTTTTCGCTCCGAGGACGATGCGCCGATCTCCTTTGACAACGATCCGGCCGATCGGCGCGTGGACCGACTGATGGCGTATTTGGGACTGTTGGAGGATGCGGCGCCGCTGTTCCGCTCCGAAGCGGCCGTGCCCCGCGCCGGGGTCTTGTTGGTCGTCGCTCCCATATTGCAAAGCGGCGTTCTGGAGTGTGCCCGCGATATTGGTAGTGTCCGTCAAGTTTCGCACATTTGGTGACCGGCCAGGCCGGAGGAAGGTTTTGAGTTTGGGTTTAGGATGAGCTGCCAGCGGAATGCCGGGAGCTGGGACTGAAAGATACGAATATGTCGCGGGAGGGGTCTAAGGGGAGGAGCTCCTCCCCTTCGTGACTCTGGTGAGATGCGCTTGGGGTCACGCGAACTCTCCGGCGACGAGGTTGTTTGGCGCTGCTGGTGCCGGAGCTAGGTCCTTGATGTGGGACATATCCATGTAGCGTTTGCGGCCCCACTGGGTGCCGACGATATGGCGCAGGCGGGCGGGGACGAGGATGAGGGCGCTGTTGCCGTCGGGAAATGCACCGACGGCACGGGTACGCCGGCGGATCTCGCGCATCACGCGCTCGAGGGGGTTGTTGGTGCGCAGGCTGCGCCAGTGCTCCGATGGAAAATGAAAGTACTGGAGGGTCTCCTCGACGCCCTTGGCGATGCAGTCGGCGGCCCCTGCCAGCTTCATCTCCCTTAGCTTGGTGACAACGAGCACGGCCTTGGCCTGTGCGGCCGGGCGGTCCTCCTGGGCGTGGATCGCCTTTAGCATCGCGGCCACCTCACGCACCTTCGATGTCGGCACCGCGGTCCATACGTCCCTGTAGAAATGCACGGCGCAGCGCTGCCATAGTGCGTCGGGATAGAACTCGGCCAATGAACCAACCAGGCCGAGGCACTTGTCGCTGATGAAAAGCCGCACTCCGGCGAGCCCGCGCTCCTTCAGGTGCCTCATGAAATTGACCCACGAGGCCTTGTCCTCCTTCGCGCCTTCCATGACGCCCAGCACCTCGCGGTAGCCATCCTGGTCGACGCCGATCGCGACCAGGATGCTCACGTTCTTCACCTCGCCGCCCCAGGAGCGCTTGAGCCAGATACCGTCTAGGAAAACGTAGGGATGCTGGCCCGTGAGCGGCCGGTTGCGCCACTCCTCGATCTGAACGGCGATCTTCTGGTTTAGCTCGCTCACCGTGCTTGGGCTCACCCGCGTGCCCCAAAGGGCCTGGGTGATGTCCTCGACCCGGCGGACCGAGACTCCGGCCAAGTACATCTCCACCAGGGCCTCCTCGACGCTGATCTCGCGGCGCTGGTACCGCTCGATGATCGCCGTCTCAAAGGGCAGCTTGCGCAGCTTCGGCATCTTGAGCGTCACCTCGCCGGCCTTCGTGTGGAGCTGGCGCTCGTAGTGGCCAGCCCGGGTATCGACGCGGTCCGGGGAATGCTCGTAGCGCTTGGCGCCACAGAGCTGGTCCGCCTCGGCGTCCAGGAGAGCGTTTAGAGTCTCTTCCACGGTCGTTACGACGATTTTATTGAGGTGGTCCTTGATCAGGCCCTCATTGATGGCGATCACATCACCAAGGGCCTTCGATTGACTGTCCGGGGCGGGCGCCGAAGCGCCGGGGGGAGTGCCTTCGTTCATGGGAGGAGACCTTCCTCCGTACTAACCGATTAGAAAATGTGCGCAACAATCCGGACGTTACCGCGATATTTACGGCACTCTGGGCCCCGCCTTCCAGGGACTTCGGACAAGCTTGGTGACGATGCACTTGATGGCGCTATTACGGATCAAGCGACCCGAAGCACTGAAGGAGCATTCTCCGGCCGATTTGGGCCGGGTGCTCGGCCTGGATCGGGCTCCCGAAGTCAAGACGCTGCGGCGCAAACTCGCCCGCTTGGCCGGGGCGGGCCGTGCTGCCGATTTCGGGGAGGCCCTTGCTGAACGCCGGATAGCCCAGCGCGGCGAAGCGCTGGGTTTTCTCTATGTGGATGGCCACGTCCGCGTCTATCACGGCAAGCACACGATCCCCAAGGCCCACGTGGCCAGGAGGCGCTTGGCCGCTCCGGCAACCACCGACTACTGGGTCAACGATAAACACGGCGATCCGCTTTTCGTGGTTACCGCCGAAGCCAACTCGGGCATGGTCAAGGTGCTGCCGATCCTGCTGTCGCAAGTGCGCGCCATGATCGGAAACCGGCGCCTGACGGTCGTCTTCGACCGCGGAGGCTACAGCCCAAAGCTCTTCCTGCGGCTCGTGGAATCGGGCTTCGACATCCTCACCTACCGCAAGGGCCGCTGTCCCCCGGTGCTGCGCAAACGCTTTCGCATGCACGAGGGCCGCTTGGACGGACGGGCGCTCTCCTATGTTCTGGCCGACCAACAGGTGCGCTTCTTGAAAGGCAAGCTGCGGCTGCGCCAGGTCACCCGCCTGACCGACAGCGGCCACCAAACCCAAGTGCTGACTTCCCGCCGCGACCTGAAGGCCCTGGAAGTGGCCTTTCGCATGTTCGAGCGCTGGAGGCAGGAAAACTTCTTCAAATATTTGAGAGAGGAATATGCCTTGGACCCGCTCGTCGAACACGACGTCGTCCCGGACGATCCGGCCCGCCAGGTGCCCAACCCGCAGCGCAAGGCGCTCGACGCTGCCCTGCGCTCCGCTCGGGCCGAGCTAACGCGTCTCCAAGCTGACTACGGCCGGGCCGCCTTTTCCCAACTGGAGGGCGCGCCCCACCCGATGCGCGGCTTGAAGAACGCACAAGTGGCGCTTGGGCGCTCCATCCGCTCGGCCCTCAAGCGCGTCACCGGCCTCGAGGCCAAGCGGGCCCCGCTGCCCGCCCGCATTCCCGTGCGCCAAGCCGTTTCCGGAGAGATCGTGCGCCTGGCTCCGGAGCGCCAGCACTTGATCAGTCTGCTTAAAATGGTTTCCTATCAGGCCGAGAGCGACTTGGTTTCGCTGGTCGAGCCGCATTATCGGCGAGCCGATCAGGAAGGCCGCACGCTCATCCAGTCGGCGTTGGCCAGCGCTGCGGATTTGGAAGTGACAGACAGGCAACTCCGCGTCCGATTGCACCCGCTCAGCTCCTCTCATCGAAGCCACGCCCTCGCCGGCCTATGCGACGAACTCAACCGCTCCCCATTCCTCTTTTCCGGTTCCCGTTTGCGCCTCCACTTTTCCATCTCCACCCAGCCAAAATGAACAAAAAGCGGACATTTCAACAGGACCCTATGTCAGGAGGTCTGAACCTGGGAAGGGTCCGATTAAGGAGAATCCTGGCATGATTGGCAGCAACAATAGCGAACATTACAGCACCGATTTAGCCTGACCTTTGCCCGAGAAGGCATTGCCTGACCGCCCATTTCTTGCGATTCCTAGGCTGCAAAGAAACGTATGCAACCGCCAGACCCGGCCCCTCCGCCCGACCCACAGGCGCCCTCTCGTTTTCCGACACCGGTCCTAGCATTGGCCGTATTCGGGGCGGCGCTGGCAGCATACTGGCCCGTCCTCAGGGGCGGGATCTTATGGGACGATGCCGCTCACATTACGGCTCCCGCGCTCCAGAACCTGGGAGGGTTGTGGAGGATCTGGTTCCGGATCGGGGCCACCCAGCAGTATTATCCGATCCTTCACAGCGCCTTTTGGCTGGAGCACCTGCTTTGGGGCGACTCGGTACTCGGATATCACCTGGTCAACGTCGGCCTTCACGCCACTGCGGCCTGTCTCTTCGCGCTCACGTTGCTGCGAATTCGGCCGGAAGAAGGAAGGGCACGCATTCCGCCTGGGGCCGCATGGCTGGCGGCCGCTGTCTTCGCCCTCCATCCCGTCTGCGTCGAGTCGGTCGCCTGGATATCCGAGCAGAAGAACACGCTTTCCCTGGTCTTTTACCTGCTTTCCGCCCTCGCCTATCTGCGTTTCGACCGGGAACGAAAACGGGGCTGGTACGCCTTTGCTTTCGCCTTGTTCGTGCTTGCCCTGCTCAGCAAGTCGGTGACGGCGACGCTGCCCGCCGCGCTGCTCCTTGTGCTCGCTTGGCACCGCCGGCGTCTGGCCTGGCGGCGCGATGTTCTTCCGCTCGTGCCATGGCTTTTACTCGGCGTGTGCGCCGGGGCTTTCACGGAGTGGGTTGAGCGGAACTATATTGGGGCGCGCGGCCAGACCTATGACCTGAGTGCCGTCAAGAGGTGTTTCCTCGCCGGAAGGATCGTCTGGTTCTATCTCGGCAAGCTCTTCTGGCCCGCGGACCTTGCATTCATCTACCCGCGCTGGCGGGTCGACTCCGGCTGGACATGGAGCCTGGGCTGCGCCGGCATGGCCGCAACCTTCGCGATTCTCTATCGGATACGCCGCTGGAGCCGGGCCCCGTTGATCGCGCTGCTATTTTTCGTGGGCTCGCTCTTTCCGGCGCTCGGCTTTTTCAATGTCTACCCGTTCATCTTCTCCTACGTGGCCGACCACTGGCAGTACCTGCCTTGCCTGGGGCTGATCGCGCTGGCGGCTGGGGGCGCGGCCGGAATCGCCCGGTGCCTCGACCAGCGTCTCGTCGGTCCTCGAAGGTCGCCGGCGAGATTAGCCTTCGCGGCCGCGGAGGCCGCGGTGCTTGCGGTTCTTCTTGTCCTGACCCGCCGTCAATGTGGCCTGTACAGGGATGTCGGAGCCCTTTACTCGGACACCCTGGCCAAGAACCCGGACTGCTGGATGGCCCATAACAACCTGGGCGCTTACCTGACCGAGAAGGGCTCGTGGAGCGAGGCGATCCCCCACCTGGAAAAGGCGGTCAGGCTGAAGCCCGACCAATCGGACGCCCACAACAACCTCGGGAACGCCCTGTCAAAGGCTCCGGGCAGGTCCGCGGAGGCGATCTCCGAGTTTGAGACGGCGCTCAGGCTCGATCCCGGCATGACCGAGGCCCACGCGAACCTTGGCTCGGCCCTAATCAATATCCCGGGCCGGCTTGCCGAGGGGGTCGTGCACCTGGAGACGGTGCTTCGGGGCAACGCGGACAATCCGGCCTATGCGCAGGTGCACGCCGACCTTGGGACCGCGTTTACTAGGATCCCGGGCCGCCTGCCCGAGGCGATCTCGGAGTTCGAGGCGGCCCTTCGACTCAAGCCGGACGCAATGGACGTGCGAAACAGCCTTGGCATCGCCCTGGACCTCGCCGGCCGCCGCCTCGACGCGGTCGCGCAGTTTGAGCGGATCCTCAGGGACCGGCCGGACAACCCGGAGGCCCACAACAATCTCGGTAACGTCCTGGTGGAGCTCGGCCGCGGGCCCGAGGCCATTGCCCAATACCGGGCCGCGATCCGCCTGAAGGCGGACCACCTGGAGGCCCATTTCAACCTGGGCCGGGCGCTGCGCTACGTTGGCGACGGGCAGGAGGCGGTCGCCGAACACCGGGAGGCATTGCGCCTGGCCCCCGGCTCCGCCGAGATCCGGAGCAGCCTGGGATCGCTCCTGCTCCGGCTGGGGAGGACCCGGGAAGCCCTGGCTCAATACGAGGAATCCGTGCGGCTCCAGCCCGGCTCCGCCCCGTTCCGCAACAATCTCGGAATCGCGCTGACCCGCGCCGGCAGGCTTGAGGAGGCGGTCGCCCAGTTCCGAAGGGCGCTGGAATTGGCGCCCGCCTTCTCCGACGCCCATTATAACCTGGGCCTGGCCCTGCAACACGAGGGCCTTGCGGAGGAAGCGGCGGCAGAATTCCTAAAGTCCGGCCGGCTGCAACGATGAGGACGCGCCTATGCGCCAATGCGCAGGCGCGCAATGTGCCCCGCATGAAGACGGGGAAGCATCCCCCACCCTCGGAGCAAACGGCCGCGCCGTCCCAGGCCTCAATAGCGGTAATGCTCCGGCTTGTAGGGGCCGTCGACGGGCACCCCGAGGTACTTGGCCTGCTTCTCGGTCAGCCGGGTCAGCTTCACGCCAATCCTTTCGAGGTGCAGCCGGGCGACCTCCTCGTCCAGATGCTTCGGCAGCCGGTAGACTCCGGGCCTGTAGCTGTCCCGGTTCTTCCAGAGATCCAGCTGGGCGAGCGTCTGGTTCGTGAAGCTGTTCGACATGACGAACGAGGGGTGGCCGGTGCCGCAGCCGAGGTTCACAAGGCGGCCCTCGGCGAGAACGTAGATGGTGCGCCCGCTCGGGAACTTGAACGAATCGTACTGCGGCTTGATCGTCACTCGCTTGACGCCCGGCGCCTTGAAGAGCCGCTCCACCTGGATCTCGTTGTCGAAGTGTCCTATGTTGCAGACGATCGCCTGGTCCTTCATCGCCTCCATGTGCTCGAGCGTGATGACGTCGCAGTCGCCGGTCGTCGTGACGTATATGTCCGCCTCGGCGAGCGCGCTTTCAATGGTGTTGACCTCGAAGCCCTCCATGGCCGCCTGGAGCGCGTTGATCGGGTCGATCTCGGTCACGATGACCCTCGCGCCAAAGCTGCGGAGCGAATGCGCGCACCCCTTGCCCACGTCGCCGTAGCCGCAGACGGCTGCGACCTTGCCGGCGATCATGACGTCCGTGGCGCGCTTGAGCCCGTCAGCGAGCGACTCGCGGCAGCCGTAAAGGTTGTCAAACTTTGACTTGGTAACGGAGTCGTTCACGTTGATCGCGGGAACGAGCAGCTTTCCCTTCTCGTGAAGCTGGTAGAGCCGGTGCACGCCGGTCGTCGTCTCCTCGGAGACGCCGCGCCAGTCCTTCACCATCTCGTGGAAGACGTACGGCGCCTCGGCGTGGATCCTCTTAAGGAGGGTCTTGATGACGTCCTCCTCGTGGGATGCGGAGGGCGAGTCCACCCAGCCGCTTCCCTCCTCGAGCTCGAGGCCCTTGTGGAGGAGGAGCGTGGCGTCGCCGCCGTCGTCGACGACGAGCTGCGGGCCCTTGCCGCCCGGATGGGTGAGGGCCCTCCACGTGAGGCTCCAGTACTCCTCGAGGGTCTCGCCCTTCCATGCGAAGACGGGGATACCGGCCTTGGCGATCGCGGCCGCTGCGTGATCCTGCGTCGAAAAGATGTTGCACGACGCCCAGCGGATCGAGGCCCCGAGTTCCGCCAGGGTCTCGATGAGAACCGCGGTCTGGATCGTCATGTGGAGCGAGCCCGTGATCCGGACCCCTTCGAGCGGCCTCTTGGCCCCGAATTTCCTCCGCACGGACATCAGGCCGGGCATTTCGTGCTCGGCGATGGCAATCTCCTTGCGGCCCCATTCGGCGAGGGCGATGTCCTTGACCTGGTAGTCCTGGGAGCTGCGGGCGGCGGCGGTGATCGTTGGCATGGTCGGAAAGGATTGGTTGTTCTTGGGGCGGCCGGTCACTTGGCTGCGGCCAGGAGCTGCTTAACCTTGTTCGTCTGCTCCCAGGGAAGGTCGGCCTTGCCGAAGTGCCCGTAGTTTGTCGTGGAGCGGTAGATCGGACGTAGAAGGTCAAGCGCCTTGATGATGTTCGCCGGCTTGAAGCTGAAGACCTTCTGGACGGCGCGGTTGATCCTCTCTTCGGGAATCTTGGCCGTTCCCATCGCGTCCACCCAGATGCTCACGGGCTCGGGGTAGCCGATCGCGTAGGCAACCTGGAGCTCGCAGATATCGGCAAGGCCCGAGGCGACCACGTTCTTTGCGACCCAGCGGCACATGTACGCCGCCGAGCGGTCGACCTTCGAGGGATCCTTGCCCGAGAACGCCCCGCCTCCGTGGCGGCCCCAGCCGCCGTAAGTGTCGACGATGATCTTGCGACCGGTGAGGCCGGAATCGCCCTCGGGGCCGCCGACCACGAACCGGCCGGTGGGGTTGATCAGGAACTGGGTCGTAAGGTCCATCATCTCGGCGGGGATGACCTTCCTGATCACGTATTCGATGAGGAATTCGCGGATGTCGGCGTGCTTAACGTTCGGTGTGTGCTGGGTCGAGATGACGACATTCTCCACCTTCACCGGACGGTCATTCACATAGCGGATGGAGACCTGCGACTTGGCGTCCGGGCGCAGCCATCCGACGACGCCGGCCTTGCGCAGCTTCGTGAGCTCGCGGCCGAGTCGGTGCGCGTACATTATCGCGGTCGGCATCATCTCGGGCGTCTCGTTGCAGGCGTATCCGAACATGAGTCCCTGGTCGCCGGCGCCCTGCTCCGCCGTCGCCTTGCCGTCGGCGCCCCGCGCATCGACGCCCTGGGCGATGTCGGGCGACTGGCGCGTGATCAGGTTGTGGATGAAGACCTTGTCGCAATGGAACACATCGTCGTCGTTCACGTAGCCGATGTCCCTCACCGCCTCGCGCACCACCAGCTCGTAGTTGATCTTGGCAGTGGTGGTGATCTCGCCGGCGATCACAACCTGGTTGGATTTCACCAAGGTCTCGCACGCCACGCGGCTCGTGGGATCCTGCGCCAGGCAGGCGTCCAGGACGCTGTCCGAAATGAGGTCCGCCACCTTGTCGGGATGGCCTTCGCCAACGGACTCGGAAGAGAATACGAATGATTTTGACATTTGAAATCGGCTGAAACTCCACCAGCGAACCGGTGCGAACGGGGGTAAGGCAAGCTAAATATCAACATATCTCGATTTTGTGATGCGACATGGTCACGAAGGTGCTAATCTCCGGCTTACGTATTTCTCTGGCCTGAAACCAGCGCGAGATATGTTATACGACACTAGCCACATCCATGGATGATTCACAGACAACCCCGTCCATCGATCTCAAGGGACGCAGCGTCCTGATCGTCGACGACGACCGGGTGAACCTGAAGATCATCGGGGGCATCCTGCGGCACGAGGGATACGAGATCTCCGAGGCCGGCTCCGGCGAGCAGGCGCTGGAGATCTACGCCGAGTACCGGCCCAACCTCGTGCTCTTGGATGTCATGATGCCGGGAATCGACGGGTTTGAGGCCTGCCGGACGCTCAAGAAGACGTACGGGGAGACGTGCGCTCCCGTCATCTTCATAACGGCGAAGAACAAGGCGGACGACATCGTCATGGGGTTCGATGCGGGCGGCGTCGACTACTTGACGAAGCCGTTCCGGCCCAAGGAGGTACTCGCGAGGATCCGCACCCACCTGAGCAACCAGCTGCTCCTCGAGCAGCTGAGCAAGGCGAACGCGGCCAAGGACCGCTTCCTTGGAATGTGCGCCCACGACCTGCGCAACCCCCTTTCGTCGATCCGCGGACTGGCCGAGCTGATGCGCGAGAACGCGGCCGGCAGCCTCACGGACGAGCAGATGGAGATCGTCCAGACGATCCACGCCGCGAGCCAATCCATGCTCCAGCTCGTGAACGAGCTTCTCGACGTCGCGACCATCGAGGCCGGCCATCTCAAGCTCGCGAAGGAGCCGACGAAGATCGCGGACCTCGTCAAGCGGTCGGTCCACCTGAACGGCATCGAGGCCGCGAAGAAGAGCACGCGGGTCGAGATGGTGAACAAGACCAAGAACCCGGCGATCGACGTCGACCGGAACAAGATGCGGCAGGTCGTGGACAACCTCATCAACAACGCGGTGAAGTACTCGCCGCGGGGCTCCCTGATCACGGTGCAGATAAACGCGGATGAATCCTCCGCGGGCTTCTCCGTGAAGGACAACGGCCCCGGCATTCCCGACAACGAGCGCCACAAGCTCTTCAAGGACTACGGGCGCCTGTCCGCGCAGCCGACGGGCGGCGAGAAGAGCACCGGGCTCGGCCTCGCCATCTGCCGGAATATCGTCGAGGCGCACGGGGGCACCATCGGCGCCGACAACATTCCCGGCCACGGGTGCGAGTTCGTCGTCCGCCTGCCCCGCCCAAAATGAATTTCAACGGAAGCATCATGCTGGTCGACGACGAGGCCCACATCCGAACCTTCATCTCGCTGCTGCTTCGGCACCTCGGCGTGAAGCGGGTCTTCGAGGCGAAGAACGGGAGCGAGGCCCTCGAGGTCTATGAACGGGAGAAGCCCGATTTGGTGCTGCTCGATGTCAACATGCCCATGATGGACGGCATCGAGACGCTGCGCGCGTTGAAGAGGATCAACCCCGACTGCGTCGTGGTCATGCTGACCTCGCTCGCAAACCGGCAGACCGTGGATGAGTCCGCAACCCACGGGGCCGCCAACTACATCCGCAAGGACGCCCCCTTCGAGGAGATCGGCCGCGCCCTCGCCGAGACGATCGACACGTGCTTCGAATCCGACGTGCCGGACGCGCCCCCCCCGCCGCAGCCCTGACCATGAGCCCGCCCGATTCCAGCCCGCCGGACAAGGGCGCCGAGGCGCCCAAGGCGGTCACGCTCACCGAGGTCAAGTACTCGCTCCCCGAGATGCTGGCGGAGCTCGAGGCCGAGAAGGGCTCCGCGATGTTCGCTATGGAGAAGCTCGACCAGGCAGAGATCGGCAAGCTGTTCAAGGCCAAGAAACCAGCCCGTGTTAAGCCAAAAAGTTGAGAAATTCCTGGCCCGGATGAAGGAGACCCCGAACTTCGTGGGTCACGCGGAGCTGCGCAGCATGGGCGAGCATTACGGGGACAGCGCGGAGCTCGTCCAGGCCCTGATCGACGCCAAGATGATTGGCAAGGACGACGCCTGCCGGTTCTGGGCGGACACGATGAACGTCGCCTATGTGGATCCCTTCGTTTCGGTGATCACCGACGAGGCGGTCGAGAAGATCCCGCTCGAGGTCGCCAAGAAGACCAAGACCATCGGGCTCTACATCTTCAACGGCGTGCTCACGGTGGCGATGGCCGCCCCGGACGACCAGGAGACGGTCAAGAGGCTCGGGCAGATCGCGCGGATCCCCATCAGCCCGGTCTTTGCGCTCCCGAGGGAGGTCGACGACGCGATCGCGATCCACTACTCCAATGAGGACCGCCTTGAGGACAGCCTGGAGCAGCTCGAGCGCTCGACCCTGTTTGACCAGCCGGAGCTCGCGGGGGACAAGCTCGCCCATCTCGCGGAGAATAACGCCCTTGTCCAGATCCTCGACGAGATCGTGTACTACGCGATGAGGGAACGGGCGACCGACATCCACATCGAGGCCCAGGAGATCAACTCGAGGATCCGTTTCCGCGTCGACGGCAACCTGCGCGAGGTCGTCGTGTTCTCAAGGAAGCTCCACCGCGCACTCATCTCCCGGATCAAAATCGTGTGCAACCTGGACATCGCCGAATCGCGCATCCCGCAGGATGGGAGATTCTCGCTTCCGATCGGAAACCAGACGGCGAATTTCCGCGTTTCGACGATCCCGTCCGCGTACGGGGAGAAGGCCGTCGTCCGCATCCTCGCGATGTCGGGCAAGAAGTCGATGATCACGCTCGAGAAGATGATGATGTCCCAGTCGATCCTGGAGCCGTTCAGGCGGCTCATCCAGAACCCGAACGGGATCATATTCGTGACGGGCCCTACCGGCTCGGGAAAGACGACCACCCTGTACTCCGCCCTCCACGAGATAAACAAGCCGGAGCTGAACATCTCCACGATCGAGGACCCGATCGAGATACAGCTCGAGGGTGTCACCCAGAGCCAGGTCAACGCCACGATCGACCTCAAGTTCGCCAACCTCCTGAGGGCGCTCATGCGGCAGGATCCCGACGTGATCCTGATCGGCGAGATCCGGGACCTTGAGACCGCGAAGATCGCGACGGAGGCCGCCCTCACCGGGCACATCGTGTTCGCGACCCTGCACACCAACTCGGCGCCCCAGGCGATCACCCGGCTGATCGAGATCGGGGTCGAGCCGTACATGGTTGCCCCGTCGGTCATCGGCGTGCTCGCCCAGCGCCTGGCCGCGCGCATCTGCGAAAACTGCAAGGAGGCCTATACCCCGACAAGGGAGACGCTCGGCAAGTATTTCAAGGAGGACGGGCTCACCGACGTCAAATTCTACCGCGGCAAGGGATGCGCGAAATGCCGCGGGACCGGGTACAAGGGCCGCGTCGCGATCCACGAGCTCGTGCTGATAACCGAGGAGATTCGCGCGCTCATCTCCGAGGAGCGAAGCGTCCAGGAGATCACGCGCGCGGCGGCCAAGGTGGGCTACAGGCCTCTCCGCTACGACGGGCTCAAGAAGGTCCTGCTGGGCCTCACGACCATCTCCGAGATCGAACAGAACACCTCTTTCGAGTGGGCAACGTAGCGCGATCCCCCGAGGAAGAGACCCTGAAAACCCGTCCCAATACCCCATGCTCGACCCCAATATTATCGACCCTGAGGCAATCGCCACCCTCAACGAACTAAACCCGGATGACAATGGCGCGTTCCTACGGGAGATCATAGGCATCTACATCGAGGACACGCCGCGGCGGCTCCAGGACCTCAAGTCGAGCCTGGCGTCGGGGGACGTCGCCCTTTTCACGCGCACGGCGCACACGATCAAGGGCAGCTCGGCAAACGTCGGCGCCATCGCACTCGCGGGCGTCGCCGACCGCCTCGAGCTGCTGTCCCGGAAGGAGGGGTTGGGCGGGGTCGCGGCCCTTGTCGCCAGCTGTGAGAATGAGTTCGGACGGGCGCAGGCCGAGCTCCGCGGCCTGCTGGCCTGACGGGCTGCGCGGCGGGCTACCGGTAGAGCGCGGTTGTCGGCACGGCAGCCAGCACGTTGTACTGCCTCATCGCCAGCCGCCACCAGTCGGCAAGCGATTCCGAGGGCAGCCTCCAGAGCTCGCGGTGCAGCCGGATCATCGACTGCGGATCGAGCAGGAGCGCCATCTTCTCCTTTGTCGTGAATCTCCCGGGCCCCTCCCTCAGGAGGCGGGCCTGGAGCGTCGCGAACCATTCCCGCGCCCCGGCGCTCGGACGGCGCTGCCTGAGGAGCGCGACGTGCATCGCGTTGATGTAGGGGTCGAGGACCGCCTGCATGATGCCGTAATCTGCCCGAAGGGGCTCGAACGGGGGCAGGTGGCGGTAGCACTCGGCGAGGTTGCGCTCCAGCAGCTCCAGGTCTGCGGGGGCGCTCGTCTCCTCGGGGGTCAGGAAGATTCCGAGTTCCCTGGCCCTTCTCCCGAACCCCACCTTGCTCAGGAAGATCGACAGCGGGATTGAGCAGACGAGCCCGGCAAGCACGAAGCTGAGCCACGCGAAATAGGCGGGGATGAGGATGAGCGAGGAGACTCCCCAGAACAGCCCAAACACGGTGTGGAACCCGTGGGTAATGATCGCCTCCCGCCAGTCGGTCCCGTCCACGTCAGCGGCGCGTTTCTGCGCGACCCACCCCACACCCTGCCCCAGCAGCGTGAAGATGACGAACTTTGTGTTGAAGAACATGTTTACCGGGGCGAGGAGCATGGATCCCGCCGACTCCAGGACCGCGCTCGCCACGAGCCTGCCCCGGCCCCCATACAGAACCACCTCCGCCGGGCGGCCGAGCATGACCACCACGCTCACGAACTTCGGTAGAAACAGAAGGAGCATCGTGAGGAAAAAGAGGGTCAGCGCTTCCGGGACCGCGACCGAGTACCCGAACAGCGACGTCGTGTCCGCGGACCCGAGCGCCTCCTGGTTGCCCAGGGCGCTCTTGTTGACCATCTCGAGCGTGCTCAGGAGGAGGAAAAGCAGCCAGAGCGGCGACGACACGTAGGCCATGATCCCCATCAGCAGGTGAAAGCGGTTGGCGGGCCGGAAGCCGCGCGCGGTCAGGAGCCATGCGTGCTGCAGGTTGCCCTGGCACCAGCGCCGGTCGCGCTTGGCGCTCTCGATCAACGTGGGCGGCCCCTCCTCGTAGCTTCCCTCTAGGTCGTGCGCGAGCCACACCGCCCAGCCCGCCTTCCGCATGAGCGCGGCCTCGACGAAATCGTGGGAAAGGATCCGCCCCCCGAACGGCTCGTTCCCGGGAAGGTCCGGAAGGGCGCAGTGGTCCATGAACGGCTGCACGCGCAGAATCGCGTTGTGTCCCCAGTAGTTTCCCTCGTGCTGCTGCCAGTAGTTGAGGCCCGCCAGAAAAAGGGGGCTGTAGAGCCGGTTGGCGAACGCCTGGAGCCTCGAGTAAAGCGACTCGCCGCGGACGATCCTGGGCGCCGTCTGGATGATTCCCGTGGATGGATTCGCCTCCATCATCGACACGAGCCTCACGAGCGCCTCGCCGGTCATGATGGAGTCCGCGTCGAGCACGACCATGTACCTGTAGTTCCTCCCCCACCGCCGCAGGAAGTCGGCGACGTTGCCGGCCTTCTTGTTGATCGCCTGCCTGCGCTTCCGGTAGAAGATCTTCCCGAATCCCCCGACCTGCTTGCAGAGCTCGGCCCAGGCGACCTCCTCGCGGATCCACCGGTTGGGCTCGTTTGAATCGCTCAGGATGAAGAAATCGAAGTGGTCCGCGCCCTCCGTTTGCTGGACCGACTTGAAGACCACCCGGAGCCCCTCGAACACCCGGCTGACGTCCTCGTTGAAGATGGGCATCACGACCGCCGTCGAGGCGAGGCTGGGCTTGCCGTCGCTTGGCAGGCTCGCGGTTATCCGCGAGCTGTCGCCTCCGCGGTTGATGACGTAAAAGCCGACGAACGCCGTGCAGAAACCCACGGAGATGTGCGCAAAGAGCGGCGCGAACAGCACAAGCAGGGCGATCTCGAGGCCCGTCAGCCCAGCGGCGTCGCGCCAGTAGAGGTCCGCCACAAACCAGGTCGCGAGGCTCGTGAGGACGAATACCGCGGAAAAGAAGAGGAACCTCCGCCGGTTCAGGCGCGCGGGGTCCATGGGGTTGGTGATGAAGATCCGCATCGTCCGGCCTCAGCGCGTGAGGTAGAATATCCCCGCCAGCGCCGCTGCGAAGAGCATCCAGAGGAGGAGGGCGCGCAGGATGGGCCACCGCTCGAACCGCTCGAGCGTCTCACCGGCGGCCTCGGTGATCCTGCCGAGGTCGATCGGCCGGGGCACCATGCTGGAGACGGCGAGATCGGGACCCGCGTTCAGGTGGCTGGTCCTCATGGCCTGCACGAAGTCGGCCGGTGTGTGCTCCTCGTCGAGGAACGCATAGGGCCAGTGCTCCGGCCCGTCGCAAAGCAGAAGCGACACCCGGCCGTCGACGGCAAGCCGGTCGAGCGGCTGCCCCTTCTCGTCGAGGACCTCGGCGAACCATGCCTCCATCAGCGCCTCCGTCTCCTCCGCGGCGATCGTCGTGGGATCGAGCGCGGGGTGCGCCTCGTGGCTCCTCGCCGCCCGCTCCAGGATCTTCTGGATCAGCCTGCTCTGGTGGAGCCGGTTGTGGATGCGGTGCGCCCTCAGGTAGTCCTCCACGCGCACGTACGCCGCGTTCCAGGACTCCATCGTGCCCGTCCTCGGGCGGAAGGCCTCGGGAAGCGCGATCTGCTGCGGCGCCTCCCCCGGGGCTTGGCTCACGGCTGCCACAGGTAGCTCCACGTCTCCGTGAGCACATGGGGCGGCTTCCGCAGGAAGCAGCGCAGCTCGACGGGCCGCCCGTTCCCGTCGGACTTCAGCGCGAACGCCACCCGCCACGTGCCGTTGAAGGGGTTCTTCTGCACCGTCGAGTTCACGAGCGTGGCGCCCGCCCCGACCGTGACCACCGGCTCGATCAGCGGGTCCGGGCCCTGCTTGCTGAGGTAGGCGCCGTCAAAGTCGACTAAGAACCGTTCCAGGTCTGGCTCATGCGTCTTCGTCCGCCCGATCCGCGTGGCGACCGCATAGCCGGCCGGCGGGTGGATCTGCTCCATGGACCAGTGGATCTTGTAGCTCAGCTCGATGGGATCCCCCGCCTGCGGAAGCGATTCGGGCACCCAGAACGCCGTGACGTTGTCGTTCGACTCGTCGTCGGCGTGCAGCTCGAGCAGCCTGACGCTGCCCTTGGCCCACCTGCCGATGGGCTCGACCCAGGCGCTGGGACGCAGGTGGTAGAAGGCCTCGAGGTCCTGGTAGTCCTCGAACTGCCGGGCGCGCTGGATCAATCCGAACCCCCTTGGGTTCTCGTCCGAGAAGGACGCGATCCGGGCCGAGTTGGGATTGGTGAGCGGCCTCCATATCCACTCCCCCGCCCCGGTGTATATCATCAGGCCGTCGGAATCGTGCACCTCGGGCCTGAAGTCGTCGTAGCTCGTGTTGGTGTTCTTCCCGTGCCAGAACATGCTCGTCAGCGGCGCGAGCCCGAGGGCCGCCGGGTTGCGCCTGCAGTAGAGGACCTCGTGGACCTCGGTCACCGTTTCGGCGCCGGGCGCTATCGAGAAGCGGTAGGCCCCCGTTGCGCTCGGTCCGTCGAGAAGTGCGTACACGACGAGGGCCTTCGAGTCCGGGAGCGGGCGCTCCACCCAGAACTCGCGGAACACAGGGAACTCCTCGCCCCCCGGCTCCCCGGTGTTGATCGCGAGGCCCCGGGCGGATAGGCCATACACCGCCCGCTGGCAAACGAACCGGAAATAGCTCGCGCCCAGGAACGCCCCAATCTCGTCGCCCGGCTTGTTGAGCGGGTATAGGATCCTGAAGCCAGCAAACCCCATCGTGGAGCGGACCGAGGGGACGCGGTTCATCCCGTAGTCGAAAAGTGCGGGCGAGAACGGGACACGATCGACCGCGTTGCCGCGCACGATGCTTATCTGGACCGTCTGGTCGAAGTTGAATCCGGGATGGAAGAACTGCAGCTCAAACGGCAGCCGGTCGCGGCGCCAGAGCGACTCGGCAGGCCTGAAGCGGATGTCGCGGAACTGGTCGTAGCTCAGCTTGAGCAGCGCCTCGGGCACCGAGCTGGGCCTGGGCGCGTAGGGTTTGGCCGCGAGCATCTTGGCATCGTAGCGAAGCACCTCGAAATCGAACACCTCGTCGGCGGCGAGGCTCCGGAGACAGGCTGCCGCGAGGCCGGCGGCAAGGAACAGGACGGTGCGGCGGGAGCTCATTTTCAAAGGAAGAATCGGCGCTGTTTCTCCGACACGGCCAGATTGGCCCGCTCCATGACTTTGAGCAAATCTTCCCAGATCAGCCGTTTCGTCCGGTTCGTCGGGTTGCGCAGAACGTAGCTGGGGTGGTAGGTGACCATGAGGGGCCGGCCGCCTAAATCGTGCCAGCGTCCTCGGACCTCGCTGAGCGCGCCGAAGGAGCGTGTTCCCAGGAGTCCTTTCGCTGCCGTCGCGCCCAGCGCCACCAGCAGCCGGGGATTCACGATCTCGACCTGCGCCCGGAGGAACGGAAGGCAATAGGCCATTTCGCTCTCGGTTGGCGGCCGGTTGCCAGTCTGGACGCCGTCCGGCCCCGTCGGGAGGTCCGGGCGCCAGTTCAGGATGTTCCCGATGTAGACATCGGCCCGCGAAAGGCCCATGCCGCCGATCATCCTGTTGAGGAGCTGGCCTGCGGGCCCCACGAACGGCTCGCCCTGGACCTCTTCCTCCCCTCCGGGGGCCTCCCCCACGAACATGATCGCCGCGTCCAGGCTTCCAACCCCCAGCACGACCTTCTTGCCCGGCCGCACCTTCGACCTGCAGACCGGATCGTCAAGCACCCTCTGCCGGAGGGCGGCCCAGCGGACGCTCTTGTCCCCTTCGGGCAGGACAACCTCAGGCGGCGCGCCGGAGGACGGCGCGGCCGCCGGCTCCGGAGCCGGCTCGGGCACGCCGGCGGACGGCTGTCTTCCGGCCGATCGGCGGAGGGCTTTGAGGCCGTCGTCGGAGACGGCGACCCGGTCGACTCCGCAGGCCTTCAGGCGGCGTAGCTCGTCGGTAAGCGCGTTGAGGGCATTGCGCATCGATCTATGCTTCGTTTCTATGCAATTGAAGCTGCTTGTCCACGCACTTGGCCTCCGTGTCGAATTCCAAATTGGCGGCTGCGCCGCGGCCGGCGGCGATCCCCCCCGGCCCTCGCCAGGCGCGGGTGCGCGGCCTCCACGGGACGGCCTCCCCCGCCAACGGCCCCGCCGAACCCGCCTCCCCGAGTTTTCCGGTGGACATGGCCTCCTTTGGCTGGCCCTCAGCGCAGCTTGATCCGGAGCACGGCGGTGTCGCTTCCGCGGCTCACGAGGAACACGGTCTCGGCCCGGTGGGGGTCCTTCTCAATCTCGGAAAGCTTCGCCGCGGCCGCGGCAAAGCTCGGGATCGAGGCCCCGTCTATCTCCTTGACCCAGTCGTCGGGACGGAGGCCCGCGATGTCCGCGGGGCTGTTCGGCTTGACAAGGTGCGCCACCACTCCGCTCGGCTCGTCCGCCCTGGTATGCCGCGCGATCGCGTCGCCGTAGACGAACTCGCGGGCTGTGAATCCGATCTTCTCGAAATACATCCTGTCGGCCTCTCGGACCAGGCGGGGCTCCTCCTGCAGAGACGCCTTCAAATCAACGCGGCTCGAGCCTCGGAGCACGGAAATCACCATGGCGTCGCCGGGCGCGCGGGCCGCGATCAGGCGCTCGACGTAGTCGACGACGACCCGGTCGGGCCTGAACCGCGGCAGCGGCTTTCCGTCCACGCCGAGGATGATGTCGCGCGCCTTCATGCCGGCCTTCTCGGCGGGGCTCCCCTCGAGCACCTCGCTGACGACCGCGCCCGACTGGGACTCGAGCTTGAGGAACGTCGCCACCTCCCGGTCCATCGGCTCGAGGCCGTATGCGCCGAGCCACGCAAGCGGGCGGCCGAACACGCTCCCGGGGATGCGCGCGATGTAGGGGAGCACCTCCCCCGCGACCAGGAAGGCGCTGCTCTCCTCGAGGTTCACGAGCATGATGGGGGCGCCGCCCCTCTCCGCGCCGGAGAACTCGAGGAAGGTCTGCCCGAACGAGCTCGCGCCCAGGCCGACGAAGCGGCCCTCCCGGTCGAAAACGGGCAGGCCCGGCCCCGCCACCTCCTGCTGGGCAATCGCCGTGCGCTGCGGAAGCATCTGGATGAGAGCGACATGGCTCTGGAGGATGTAGGGCGTGAAATCCTCATCCTTGTTCCGGAGGCCTATCCCCCAGACCTCGTCGGCGAGCCCCAGCTCCCGGGCTTCGCCCGGTCCGTTGAACGCCGTCACCGGAACGAGCCGGTTCAGGATTGTGGAGCTGGCCCTCACGAAGTGCCAGCCCGTGAACGCATCGCGGCCAAGGTATTCCGCGGGGTATCCCTCGGGGTCCCCCGGCACGTGCACCTTCAGATCCCGGATCTGCCTCGGGGCGATCCGCAGGTCGATCGCGGCGGAGGGAAGAATGATGGTCCCGGCCGAATCAACCACCGTGCCGTAGGCGATCGTCGGCCGGCGCTCGAGCTCCGTCTCCGTCACGTACTCCACGGCCACGGTGCATTTGATGCGCTCCTGCCAAAGGGCGGGCAGGCCGCCTGCGCTGGCGCGGGCTCGCGTTCCCGCGAGGCAGGCCGCCGCCGCGATTATGAGGGCTGTGTGCTTCATGGCTTTAATACGACGAGCGACACGCGCCGTTCCCTCTGGACCTCGAAGAGCGTCGGTGCGGGTCTGGCGGCGTAGGCCATGTCGACCGCCTTGACGACGTCGAGCGAGACCACCGGGTTTTGGTTGATCTTCGTTATGATGTCGCCCCTGGCCAGGCCGGCGACGTCCGCGGGGAATCCCCGCTGGACCCCGATCACGAGGACCCCCGTGTCGTCCTGGAGCTGGTTCTCGCGGGCGAACGCGCGGGAGACCTTCCTCACGCCGATCCCCCACGTGTCGGACACCCATTCCTCGCCCATCCGGCTCTCGAGCCTCGCCGTGACGAGGGTGGCGGATTCCTCCTTGGACGCCCTCTTGTAGGCGATCACGAGGGAGGAGCCCACCGGCTGGCTCGCGATCATGTTCTGAATCGGCGGCAACTGCTCGGGGAAGCGGCCATCGACCTTCTTGCCGTTGATTGCGAGAATGATGTCGCCGGCCCTGAGGCCGGCGCCGGCAGCGGGCGATTGCGATTCCACGCTGTCGACGAGCATGCCCGTGTTGGTCGCGACGTCGTAGAAGCCCTCGAGGTCCTGGAGCGCCTTGGGCACGACGCCGATGTAGCTGCGAGTGATCGACCCGTCGCGGACCAGGCCGGCGACGATCCGCTTGGCGGTGCCGGAGGGGATGGCGAACCCAAGGTTGTTCGCCCCGAGGTACGCGCGCGAGGTGATCCCCACGACCCGCCCGTCGTCGGTCACGAGCGGGCCCCCGGAATTTCCCGGGTTTATCGCGGCGTCGGTCTGGATCCAGGTGTTGAAGTTGCCCGTCTCGTACCCGTCGACTCCCTCGGTGTCCTCGAAATAGCGGTTGTTGTTCGAGATGATGCCGCGGGTCACCGTCCGGGTGAGCCCGTGGGGTGTGCCGACGGCGTACACGGTCTGCCCCACGTAGAGCCGGTCGCTGTCGCCGAACTCCGCGTGCTTGAACGCGAGCCCGCGCCGCTTGGCGTCGTCGAGGTTGATCCTGAGCAGCGACAGGTCCGTCCAGTGGTCCCAGCCTACGAGCCTCGCGCCCACCCGCTCCAGGCTGGAGAGCGTCACGTTTATCTCGACCGCCCTGGGGCCGGCGACATGGGCGTTGGTGAGGATAAGCCCGTCCTGCGACAAGATCACGCCCGAGCCGATGCTCGCGTCGATCCTGCGCGCCCCCTCCTCGAAATTCAGCTCGCGCACGTCGATCCGCACGACGGAGTCGAGCAGCCGCTCAAACCCGCCGCTCATCGAGGCGCGGGCCTGGGTCGCGCAGGCGGCGAGGAGCAGCTGGACGGCGGCCAAGATTGACCGGCGGAGTGAATGGTTCACAATGGCGGGTTTCACACGATGGTTACGGAGTGCAAAGACTACAACTTTCAGGAGATTGAGCGCCGCTGGCAATCTTTCTGGGAGAGCAATCGCCCCTTCCGGGCGGCGGGGGACCCGGCCAAGCCGAAGTTCTACGTGCTCGACATGTTCCCCTACCCCTCCGGGACGGGCCTGCACATAGGCCATCCCGAGGGCTACACCGCGACGGACATCATCGCGCGCTACAGGCGGGCCCGCGGGTTCGACGTGCTCCACCCGATGGGGTGGGACGCGTTCGGCCTGCCCGCCGAGCAGCACGCGGTGAAGACCGGCACCCACCCCGCTGCGAACACCCAGAACAACATCGCCAACTTCAGGCGGCAGATCAAGGAGCTCGGGTTTTCCTACGACTGGGACCGCGAGATCGACACGACCGACCCCAAGTACTTTCGCTGGACGCAGTGGATCTTCCTTCAGCTCTTCCGGAGGGGCCTGGCCTACGTGGACGAGCGCCCCGTCTGGTGGTGCCCGGAGATGCGGACGGTCCTCGCCAATGAGGAGGTCGTCGACGGAAAGAGCGAGGTGGGCGGCTTCCCAGTCGAGCGGCGCAACCTGCGCCAATGGGTCCTGAGGATCACCGCCTACGCGGACCGGCTGCTTTCGGGCCTCGACGGCCTTGACTGGCCCGATTCGACAAAGCGGATGCAGGCGGCCTGGATAGGAAGGAGCGAGGGCGCCGAGATCGTCTTTGGCCTCGAGAATCCCGGGCTCGGCGGGCTGAGGGTCTTCACGACCCGCCCCGACACGCTCTTCGGCTGCACCTACATGGTGCTCGCGCCGGAGCACACCCTGGTCGAGCCCCTCACGGCCCCCGAGAGGCGGGCCGCCGTCGAGGACTACCGAAGGCGGGCGGCCTCGAAGAGCGATCTCGAGCGCACCGACCTCGCCAAGGAGAAGACGGGTGTCTTCACGGGCTCATACGCGGTGAACCCCGTGAACGGGGCGCGCATCCCCATCTGGATCGCCGACTACGTGCTAACGGGCTACGGGACGGGCGCGATCATGGCCGTGCCGGCCCACGACGAGCGCGACTTCGAGTTCGCAACCCTCTACAGCCTTCCCGTCGTCGCGGTGGTCGAGCCAGCCGCCCCCTCCCCGGCCGGCCAGGCCGCGAAGCTGCCGTACCTGGGCGAAGGCAACCTGGTCCGTTCGGGCGGATACTCCGGCCTTGGCTGGAGCGAGGGCAAGCGGCGGATCACCGACGACCTGGCCGCGAAGGGCTCCGCGAGGCCTTCGGTCAACTTCAAGCTGCGCGACTGGCTCTTCTCCAGGCAGCGCTACTGGGGCGAGCCGATTCCGATCGTATGGGTGGGCGAGGAGGACTACCGCCGGGCCGCGACCCGCCTTGGCGACGCCATTCCGAAGGAGCCCGTCTCGTTCTCGCAGGACGGTGTCGCCCGGTTCGCGCTTCCGCTGCCCGAATCCGCTCTTCCGCTCGAGCTGCCCGTCGTCCAATCGTACCTGCCGAGCGGCAGCGGCGAGAGCGCGCTCGCGAACGTTTCCGGCTGGGTCGACATCTGGTTCGACTGCACGACGGGCAGGGCGGTGGCGGCCACGGAGCCGAGGCCGGGGGGCGACGGATGGGTCCGCGCGCGCCGCGAGACGAACACGATGCCCCAGTGGGCGGGATCCTGCTGGTACTACCTGCGGTTCACCGATCCCCACAACGACCGCCAGTTCGCATCGGCGGAGGCGTTGGCCCGCTGGGGCGGCCCCGACCTCTATGTGGGCGGCGCCGAACACGCGGTGCTCCACCTGCTCTATGCGCGCTTCTGGCACAAGGTGCTGTTCGACATTGGCGCCGTGCCCGGCGACGAGCCGTTCAGGAAGCTGTTCCACCAGGGCCTCATCCTCGGGGAGGACGGCGAAAAGATGGCGAAGAGCGGCGGCAACGCGGTGAGCCCCGACGCGATCATCAAGAGCCATGGGACCGACAGCCTGCGCCTCTATCTCATGTTTCTCGGCCCGCTCGAGGCGATGAAGCCCTGGAACCCGAGGGGCATCGAGGGCGTGCACCGCTTCCTGCAGAAGGTCTGGCGCGACTGCATCGGCGACGATGGCCGCGCGAACCCCAGGATCGCAGTCGATGGCCAGGATCCCGCCGAGCTGCAGAAGCTGCTGCATGAGACGATCCGCAAGGTCGGCGAGGACATCGAGGCCCTGCGCTTCAACACAGCCATATCGCAGATGATGATATTCGAGAACGCCTTGCACAAGGAGGCGACGGTCGGCCGCGCGACAGTGCTGGCGTTCATCCAGATCCTGGCCCCGTTCGCCCCCCATTTCGCCGAGGAGCTGTGGTCCCGCCTGGGCGCCCCCGGCCTCGCCTCGGAGGCTACCTGGCCAACCGTCGATCCGGAGAAGATTTCCGCGGCCGAGGTCCGGCTCGTCTTCCAGGTGAACGGGAAGCACCGGGGCGACAAGCTCGTCCCCGTCGGGCTCTCGCAGGATCAGGCGGTGGCCCTTGCCCGGGCCGACGAGAAGGTGTCGTCGTTCCTGGCGAACCGGACGATCAAAAAGGTCGTCTACGTTCCGGGTCGGATCCTCAATCTTGTCGTGTCGTAGGCCGCGCCGCAGGTCCTTTCGGGCCAAATGGTTGAGTACGGCCCGGGCCCAATCCTAAGCAATTATACTCTCTTGCGTGGGGCGGCTGGCGCGGTAGCATGGCAGCGTGATTAATCCCCGCACCTTACTGCGCTTTGCCTCCGCCGTTATCTGCGTTGCCGCGGTTGCGCAAGCACAGGCCCCGACGAGGAATCCGACAAGCAAGATCTATATCGCGGACACCGAGGGGAGCTCCCAGATCGCGCTGGGAAATTCGGTCAGCGTTCTTTCGAAGAAGTCCGTTTTCAAGGGCTCGGGGGCGGCGATCGAGACCAAGGCCAATTCGAACTCGTCGATTGTGCTATCGAACGGCATCGGGATCTATTTCGACGTCAGCACCCGCGTCGAGATACGCGGATTCAACCAGGCGCCCTTCCGGCCCAACCGCACGGACTTGGACGAGGAGCCCTCGATCTCGCGCACCGACATGTTCATCGATTACGGCGTGGTCGGGGCCTCCACGAGCAAGATGGCCGCCGGAAGCACCCTTTTGTTCGAGACGCCGCTTGCCACGGCGAACATCCACGGCCGCCAGGCAGTGTTCCAGGTGGGCGACGACATCACGACGATCTCGCTGCTGCTTGGCGACGCCACGATACAGGCGGGCCCCATGGACCGCCCGCGCGATGTGGACGGCGGCAAGCAGGTGATCATCCGCCCGGGCAAGCCGGGCCAAGCGAACATCGTGGAGGTCCAGGACATACCTGAGGGCAGCCTGGAGGGCCAGCGCATCTGGCTGAACGAGCGGGTCATCGCCGCAGACGGCGCAAGGAAGCTCGTCTACTTCGAGATGCAGTCGAGCCCCGACTCCGACGGCCGGATCACACTCTTTGACGGGGAGCAGGCGGGCGGGACGGGGCTTGACATCGTCCCGGTGCCCGTCGTGCCGGTCAACCCTCCGGTCGAGCCGACCGTAAGCGCCGCCAACCTTTCCAGCCGATAATCCTGTCGCCCTTCGCCTGCACGAGGTCCATGAATCTGCAGCACCGATTGCTCACGGTCGCAGCCGTGATGGCGACTGCCGTCTTCCCGCCTAGTGCGCGGGCGCTGGTCTCGCTGGAGGACGGAAGGGACCACCTCTACATAGACGGCTCGGTCGAGATCGGATACGACTCGAATGTGTTCGCGAACGCGCATAGCGGCGGGAGCATGCTGGTCGAGGGCTCCCTGGGAACCGAGTTCGCGCGCAGGGCGGGCTGGATCGGGGTCGACGCGACGGCTTCGCTGACCTTTGCACGGTACGCCAATTTCAGAGAGCAGGACTACGTGGATCCGAAATTCACGGCGGAGCTGACAAAGCAGACGGGCAGGACAACCGGCTCGCTTGTCCTCAGCGTGCAGCGCGAGAACCGCGCGGATGTGGACGTCAACACCCGCGACGTTTCATGGGATTACGATCTGGACCTGAGCATCCAATACCCCGTCATCGAGCGCTACTCGATCTCAGGATCCTTCGACTACAGCTACGTGGAATACCAGAACCAGCAGCTGTTCACGAACCTGGCCACGTACACGGGAAGCCTTTACCTTTACTACCTGCTGGACGCCCAGCGGGACTTCTTCATCGACTACCGAGCCCGGTACTCCGCCCTGTCCAACGCATCCGACGACGTCGACAATTCGCTGTCGGTCGGTGTGAATGGGAGGGTGTACGGTCCGTTCAACGGATCGCTCCAGGCCGGCTACCAGGTCAGGTCGGACAACGGCGGCTCCAGCGCCGGCGTATACAGCGATTTCACCGCGAGCGGTTCGATGGCCTGGAACATGAATCGCCGGATGAGCCTGACCGCCGATCTGTCCCGGGATTTCTCGACAACGGCGCAGGCGCAGTCCATCGATTCGACGAGAGTTGGGCTCACCTTCAAGGATTCCTTCACCTCAAGGGCCAGCGGCAACTTGCAGGGGGCCGCAGGACAGAACCGGTTCCTCGGCGCCGAGGGGCTGGTGACCCCCGACGGAACGCGACGCATTGACAACTTCATAAGCTTTAGCGCTGCCTACTTTTACACCCTCAACGAACATTTGAAGATCTCGATCGATTATGTTTACTTCAGGAACTGGTCCACCCTTGCTTATGCGGAGTTCCCACGATCCCAGGTGAACCTGTCCCTGACATCGCATTGGTAGACCCCGCGCCATGAACACCCCCTTCAGGCCCCTGATGATCGCCGCCGCGCTGGTTGCGGCGGTGTCGGTCTCTGCCCAGGCGGACAAGGGGGCCTCGTCCGGCAATTCCAAGAGGACGCAGACCTACAAGATCCGGACCACCGACAAGCTCAGCATCCGCATATTCCAGGAGGACGATCTCTCCACGATCTGCAGGGTCGACGCCAAGGGAACCGTCAATCTGCCGCTGGTGGGCGAGGTCCGGGTCTACGGGCAGGCGCTCAGCCAGGCGGAGCGGACGATCGAGGCCGCCTACAAGGATGGCCGGTTCCTCCGCAAGCCCGAGGTCACGATCACGATCGACGAATACGCCTCCCGGGAGGTTTCGATCCAGGGCCAGGTGAAGAACCCGGGACGCTTTGAGCTTCCCGTGGAGGCGACGATGAGCGTGCTGGACCTCGTCACGAAGGCCGGAGGATTCACGGACACCGCCCAGGGCACGGCGGTTCGGGTCACCCGGATCCTTCCGGACGGATCGACGAAGGTCCTCACGATCGACGTCGAGAGCCTCATCAAGGGCAAGGGCAACGTTAAGACCAACGGGGAGGACAGCTCCCTGCTGCTGGATCCCGACGATATCGTCTACGTTCCCGAGCGGATCATCTGACGCCGCACCGAGGACATCCGATGGCTGACGCCGACCAAGCTAGAGGACTCAAGCATTCCGGCCACGGTTTCGACGATGAGGTCGCGATCGAACGCCGGACGCTTCGGGATTACTACATCATCCTGCGCGAGCGCGTGTGGGTCGCGCTCCCGCTGGCAATCGTCGCCGCCGTGGGCTTCTTTTACTGGCAGGCGCGAAAGACGCCCGTCTACGAGGCCGTCGCGTCGCTCCAGTTCGAGAAGCCGGAGACCGTCGTGACAAGCCAGGGTGTCGTGGACCCCTCGGTCCGGTCGGAGGTCGACCTCAACACCTACATCCACGACATCAACAGCAACCGGCTCCGGGCGAGCGTGATAGAGTCCTTCACGCCCGATGAGCGCAGAATCCTCCAGAGGGCCGCCCTCAAGCATCTCCCGCCAGGCGCCACCCCCCCTCCGGCCGCGGTGCTGCTTGGATCCATCGACCCCGAGCCGTTGAGGAACAGCTACCTCATCACGATCTCGGTGCATCACGAGGATCCGGCGGCGGCGGCCCTGGTGGCCAACCGCTACGTCGAGAAATTCATGGACTACCTGTTTGAGAGCGTCGGCGGGAAGAACGAGGAGGCCGTGAACTACCTGAAGGGACGGGCCGAGCAGCTCCGGAAGGATGCCGAGGGCGCCGAGAAGCAGCTGCAGGACTACATGCGCCAACACAATCTGGTCTCGCTCGACAAGAGCATCGACATCGTCTCCGACAGGCTGAAGTCCGTGAACACGGCGCTCACGAATGCCCGGCTCGAGATGCTGGGCGTGGAGGAGCTCGTCCAGCAGGTCGCGGAATTCAAGAAGAGCGGCAAGGAGCTCCTCGAGATCTCCTACATCGCCTCCCACGGCGCGGTGCCGGCGCTCAAGACCCAGCTGAGCGACGCCGAGCAGACGCAGTCGCTGCTGATGGAGCGCTACCTCGAGAGGCACCCGAAGGTCATCGACAACGCGAACAGGATCGCGGTCACCAAGACCGAGCTGGGCAAGGCCGTCGAGCTGGCGATAGCGGACCTCAACACCCGGCTTTCAAGCGCCCGGGACAGCGTGCGGTCCCTCGAGAAGGAATACGCCTCGCAGGAGGCCGAGGAGCTCAGCCTGCGGGCGCTCAGCGTGGACTACAACTCGCTCCAGAGCCGGGCCACGGTGGCGAAGAGCTACTACATGGAGATCCTGGATCGCCTGAACCAGACCACCACGTTCAAGAACCTGGACAAGATATCGCTGCATCCGCTGGACCGGGCGCAGGTCCCCTCCTCGCCGATATCCCCCAACGTAGGGGCGATCACCCGCACGAGCGTCGGGCTCGGGGTCCTCGTTTTCCTGGGCGTAGCGATCGGGCTGGGATTCGTCGACGACCGCGTCAAGAGCGCGTGGGACGTCGAGTCGTTCATAGGCGCGCACCTGCTGGGAATCATCCCGCAGCTGGGTTCGATAAGCAGGGACGGCCAATTCGGCCTATCCAAATCGGCGTCGGACAGCGAGTCGGGCAACGAGGCCTTCCTCAGCCTGTACAGCTCGGTCAAGATCCAGTCGAAGCTCGATTTCCCGAAGGCGATCCTTGTCACGAGCACGATTCCCGGGGAGGGCAAGACCCTCATTTCGGGCAATCTGGCGGCATGCTTCGCCCGCCACGGGAAAAAAACCCTCCTGATGGACTGCGACCTGCGGCGCCCGATGCTGCACAGGCATTACAGCCAGCAGAACGCCGCCGGGATCATTTCCTGGTTCGAGCAGGGCGCCAACATGGACGGCGACGTCCTCGCGAACCCGCATCTTGGAATCGTGAAGCTGGGCGCTAACCTCTGGCTGCTCACCTCGGGAGGGAGGTCCAAGAGCCCGACCGAGCTCCTCGAGAACCCCGTCTTCCCGCTGCTGCTCGAGCGCCTGAAGAAGGAGTTCGACCTCGTTGTGATCGACTCGCCGCCGATGGGCGCAGTCACCGACTCCATGCTGATCGCGGAGCGCGCCGACGAGGTTGTCTACGTCTGCCGCTTCAATCGCGCCTACCGCAAGCACATCAAGCTCTACATCAAGGGCCTGAGAGACGGGAAGAACGAGATTCTCGGCATTGTCCTGAACGGCCTGTCACCCCGAAGGATCGAGTATTACTCGAACTACCGGTACTACAGGAGCTACAAGAAGTACTACGGCGCGCAGACCTAGCGAACCACCGTCCGTGCAGACGCCGCCTTCAGCGTATCTCCCGGAAACGTTCGACCCAAAGCTCCCCATCGCCCTGATCGCGGGCAAGGGGATCTATCCGATGCTTGTGGCGAAGGCCGCCCGCGAGGCGGGGGTCCCTGTGAAGCTCATCGCATTCGAGGACGAGACTTCCGCCGAGCTCGTCGCCTCGTTTCCGGATGCGGACCGCCACACCGTGCGCGTCGGCCAGGTGGGCAGGACGCTCAGGCTTCTCGCGGAATTCGGTGCGGGATACGCCCTCATGGCGGGCCAGGTGACCCCCAGGCGCCTGTTCCACGGGCTGCAGCCCGACCTGAAGGCCGCGCAGATCCTGCTCTCCCTCAAGCGCCGCAACGCGGAGACCATCTTCGGGGCCGTGGCGAAGGAGATCGAGGCGCTGGGCATCCGCCTTCTGGACGCGCGCGCGTTCCTGGACGACCATCTCGCGGCGCCGGGCTGCATGACGGGGGGCCGGTTCCCGATCGACAGGGAGTATGTCGACCACGGAGTGCACATCGCGCGGGAATGCGCCCGCCTCGACATCGGCCAGGGCTGCGTGGTCCGCAAGGGCACCGTGCTCGCCGTCGAGGCCTTTGAAGGCACCGACGAGATGCTCAGGCGTGCCGGATCCCTGAAGGCGGACGACGCCCTGTTCGTGAAGACCGTCAAGGCCCGGCAGGATTTCCGGTTCGACGTGCCCTGTTTCGGAATGCTGACCCTGGAGACGATGCGCGGGTCGGGAATCCGCGCCGCGGCGCTTGAATCGAAGGGGGTCATCCTTCTCGACAGGCCGGCGGTGCTCGAAAAGGCCCGCTCATGGGGGATCGCCCTTCTCGGCTTTGGCTAGTTGACATGGGCCAGACAGTGAGGGCGCGAGGCGGCCGGATCCTCGCGGGCCGCGGACGGCGCCCCCGCCCGCGCTGCTTGCCCTTTTGCCCGGCGCCCGTCACATTGGCCCGGCGCCGGCCCTGCCGGCTGCCCGAACCATGCAGAATGACGTCGTAGCCGTGACGGTCAAGGGGGTGATGCCCACCCCCAACGGGTGCGCCATCTTCCTGGGGAACGAGGAGAAGACGTTTGTCATCTACGTCGACCACTCGGTGGGCAACGCGATCCAGATGACGCTCGACGGCGTGAAGAAGGACCGGCCCCTGACCCACGACCTGATCGGCAGCATCTTGCTCGGCCTGGGCACCCGCCTCGAGCGCGTCGTGATCAACGACGCCCGCGAGAAGACTTTCTTCGCTCGCATATTCCTCACCATGGAGAACGAGCTCGGGACGAAGATCGTCGAGATCGACGCGAGGCCGAGCGATTCGATCGTCCTTTCGCTGCAGCACAAGCGGCCGATTTATGTGGCCCGCGCCGTCTTCGACGCGGTCGAGGACATGACCGAGATCCTCGAGCAGGTGCGCAAGCAGCAGGCCGAGGACGAGCCCGAGGAGGAATCTCCCTGACCCCGGAAAGACAACTGCCGGCGCCCCTGGAGCCGGGACAACCGCTCACGGCGCTTGCGCCCATGCAGGACGTGACCGACCTCGCATTCATGCGGGTGATCGCCGGCTACGGGGCGCCCGATTATTTCTTCACGGAATTCTTCCGCGTGCATGCGCAGTCACGTCCCGAGCGCCACATCCTGCGTAGCATCGATGAGAACGACACGGGCCGGCCCGTTTTCGCCCAGCTGATAGGCGAGGACATCGCCCATCTGCTCCGGACGGCCGAGGAGCTTGCCCGGCATCCCATCGCGGGGATCGACCTCAACCTGGGATGCCCCGCCCCGAAGGTCTACAGGAAGAACGTCGGCGGCGGGCTCCTGCGGGAGCCGGACCGAATCGCCTCCATACTCGCGGCGCTCAGGGACGCGGTGCCCGGCCTCCTCACCGTGAAGATGCGGATAGGCTTCGAGGACGACGTGAACTTCGACAGGATCCTCGATATCGTCAACACGAGCGGCGTCGACATGCTTACGGTCCACGGCCGCACGGTGCGCCAGATGTACCGGAGCGGCGTCCGCTACGATCGGATCGCCCATGCGGCGGCGCGCATGCGCTGTCCCGTGCTGGCAAACGGCAATGTGACGTCGGCATCGAGGGCCGCGGAGATCGTGCGCGACAGCGGCGCCATGGGTGTGATGATAGGGCGGCACGCGATCCGCAACCCCTGGATATTCCGGCAGTGCAGGGATCGCTTTGCCGGGCGTGCGCAGGGCAGGGTTTCGCTCTCCGACGTCCGCGAATACGTCGAGCGGCTGTACCGGTCGACGCGGGTTCCCGGACTCCCCGAGCGGGCCCACGTCAACAAGATGAAGAAGTACCTGAATTTCGTGGGCCAGGGAGTCGACCGGGAGGGCGCGTTCCTTCGCGACATGCGGCGCGCCGAGTCCGAGTCCGGGCTATTCGAGATATGCGACCGCCACCTTCTCGCGCTACCGGACGCCGAGTTCGCGCCCGAGCCCTACCCCGGCGTCATCGCCCGGCCCAACTGCGAGACCCCCGCCGCGGACGCCGGCGGCTGCTCGCTCGAGGCTGTGACGGCATAGCGGCGCGCGCGAAGCCCGACGCCTATTCGAGCCCGAGCGCGCGGCGACCCTCCTCGGAGATCATGCGGGGGCTCCATACCGGGTCCCAGACGATGTGCACCTTGGCCCTTTCTACACTTGGGAGCGCGGCGATCTTCTTTCGGGCGTCCTCCGCGATCACGGGCCCCATGCCGCACCCCGGCGCCGTGAGCGTCATCTTGACGTCGACCGCGTTCGACCCGGAGGGCGTCTTCTCGATCGACAGGTCGTAGACAAGCCCGAGATCGACGATGTTCACCGGAATCTCGGGATCGAAGCAGGTCCTCATCGCGTCCCAGACCGCCTTCTCGCTAAACTCGCCGGCCGGAGCGGCGCCCTCGTCGGACCGCGCGAAGCCCTCGACCGCGCCGGCATGCTCGCTGGCGATCCGGAAAAGCCCGCCGTCCGTCCGGACCGTGACGTTTCCACCCAGCGTCTGCACGATGGCGACCTCCTGGCCGGCGGCCAGCGTGGCCGGATGGCCGGCTGGAATCGCGGTGGCCGGGCAATCCCTTGACATGCGGTGCGTCATGGCGCGGAGCTCGTCCCGTTCAGCGGATCGCGATCTCCATCGGCATCCTGGCGTAGATCCCCCGCGGGTCGTTGAGCGCGCGCAGCCGGGCGAACGCCCCCTCGAGTTCGTCGACGATCTGGCCCACGAGCCCCGTTTCGCGCGCGTGCAGGCTGGCGGGCTCATACTTCCCGAGGATCTCCGCCAGCGCCTCCGAAAGGTTCTTCGACCTCGGGTACTCGACCACCTTGAAGTTTGACCCGAGGCCGGCCTGCTTTCCCGCGTACCGGATCGCGTCGTTGAGGCTGCCGAGCTCGTCCACGAGACCGAGCTTCTTCGCCTCGGCGCCGGACCAGACCCGCCCCTGAGCTATCTCCTCGACGAAGGTCGGCTTGAGCTTTCGCCCTTCGGCGACCTTGGCGATGAACTGGCTGTAGACCCAGTCCACCATCCTCTGCAACACCGCCATCTCCTCCTCCGTCTTTGGCCGCTCGATCGTGATCGAGCCCGCATACTTGCCGGTCTTCACGCTGTCGAAGGTGATGCCGTGCTCGTTCGCGAGCTTCTGGACGTCGAACTGTATGCCGAATACGCCGATCGAACCCGTGATGGTAGTTGGCTCCGCGAAGATGCGGTTCCCGTAGGCCGAGATCCAGTACCCGCCCGATGCGGCGTACGATCCCATCGACACGATGACGGGCTTGGCCTTTCCGGCGAGGCGCAGCTCCCGCTGGATCGTCTCCGCCCCCGACACGCTCCCTCCGGGGCTGTTCACGCGCAGCACGATCGCCTTGACCGACGAATCCTCGCGCAGGCTCCTGATTTCCCGCGCAAACCTCGCGCCGCCGACCTCGGTCGAATCGCCCTCGCCGTCGACGATGTCGCCCTCCGCGTACACGACGGCAACCTGGCCGTGACCCGAAGGCACGGGGGGGCGGACCGCGGTCCTGGCATAGGCGCCGAGCGGCACCTGCCTGAATGACTCCGTCGCCGACGTGACCCCGGTCTCCTTCTTGAGCCGGTCGATCATTTCGTCGCGGTAGGCCACCTTGTCGACCAGGTGCGCCTTGAGGGCGGCCGCGGGCCTGATGATGCCCTCCGCGTCGACGGTCGCCTGGATCGCCTCGGCGGTCACGCCGCGCGACCGCCCGATGTCAGAGATCAGGCTCCCCCAGACGTCGTCCAGCAGCTTCTGGAGCTGCTCGCGGTTCTCGGGGCTCATGTCCGTCCTCGTGAACGGCTCGACGTACGACTTGAATTTCCCGACGCGCGTCACCTGGATGCCGATGCCGTATTTCTCGAACGCGCCGGCGTAGAATACGGGCTGGCTCGCGAGGCCTGGCATGTGGATAAGCCCGTAGGGGTCGATGGCCACCTCGGTCGCCACCGAGGCGAGGTAGAAATCCCGGGTCGTCGCATAATCGAAGTAGGCGAGCACGGGCTTCCCGGAGGCGCGGAAGTCGCTGAGCGCGGCGCGCACCTCCCGCAGGGCGGCGAAGCCGGAACCCAGGGCCTTGGGGGACAGGTTTCCCAGGAGAAACACGCCGCGAATCCTGTTGTCGTGCGCGGCGAACCTGATGGCCCTTGTGATGGAGCGCAGCTGCAGGACGTCGTTCCTGCCGGCCGAGAGCCCGTCCAGGTCGATCGGCGGCGGCGCATCGGTGATGTTGGCGGACAGGTCGAACACAAGGTACGACCCCGACGTCACCTCAGGGGCCTTCTTCTGCTGTCCCATCGCGACAATCGCCCCGATGAAGAAGATGAAGAGCAGGCAGGCGCCCGTGGAAAAGACTACGAGAGCGACAAGGGCTCCCAGCATCGAGGTGATGAAGTTCTTCATGACGAAGCGCAAACTAGCCTGTTTCAGCCCTTCCACCAGTCCAAACGGGCGATTCGAGGAAGTTACACAGGAACGGGTTGCATCCCCTTGTGACCCGAGCCAATGTTCCGGGCATGAACGGGCAAAAGGAACTCCTGACCACGAGTCAGAAGGCGCTCACGATCAACCTCGACGCGCCCAAGTACGGCACGTTTGCGGAGATCGGAGCCGGCCAGGAGGTGGCGCGCGAGTTCTTCCAGGCCGGCGGGGCCTCGGGGACGATCGCCAAGTCGATCTCAGCGTACGACATGGTCTTCAGCGACGCCATCTACGGAAAGGCGCCGCGATACGTCTCGCGCGAGAGGCTCAAGCTGATGCTGGACCATGAGTTCAACCTTCTGGTGGAGCGCCTTTCCGCGACCCGGGGTGACCGGACGAATTTCTTCGTCTTTGCGGACACCGTCGCGACGAGCAGCTACATGGGCTCCAACGAGCCTCACGGATGGCTGGGCTTCCGGTTCCAGACCGAGCCCAAGGGCGAGCCGAGCGAGATCGTCCTCCACGTCCGGATGTGGGACAAGGTGGCCGTGCTCCAGCAGCAGGCCCTCGGCATCGTCGGGGTGAACTTCATCTACGGCGCCCTGTATTACCGGGACGACCTCGGCAGGCTGATCGAGTCGTTCCGCGACAACCTCGGGACCGACCGGATCGAGATCGACATGCTGCGATTCTCCGGGCCCGCATTCGAAGACGTCGACAACCGGCTGATGTCGCTCTTCCTCGTCAAGCACGAACTGACGAACGCGGTCATGTTCGGCAAGGACGGCGAGGTCCTCCAGCCGTCCGAAGTGCTGCACAAGAAGGCGATCCTCGTCGAGAGGGGCAGCTTCAGGCCGGTGACGAACGTGCACGTCGACATGCTCAACTGCGCCACGGCGCAGTTCGTGCAGGAGCCGCTCGCGAAGGGCAAGGACATGGTGGTCCTCATGGAGATCACCATGAACAACCTGCTCCTGGCCGGTGAGCTCGACGCGCAGGACTTCCTTTCCCGCGTCGACCTCCTGGCCGACATAGGATTCACGGTGCTCATTTCGAACTACTCCGAGTACTACCGGCTGACCTCGTACTTCCGCCGCTATACCAAGGAGATGATCGGCGTCGCGATGGGGATCAGCAACCTGGTCGAGATATTCAACGAGAAGTACTACGAGAACCTCGAGGGAGGGATCCTTGAGTCGTTCGGGCGCCTGTTCCGGAATTCGGTGAAGCTCTACATCTATCCGATGAGCAAGGAGGCCTATGAAAGGTACGTCTCCCAGGAGGGCTCCGGGCAGGGCTCCCCGGCCAACGCATTCAGCTCCAACGTCCTGATCACCGCAAAGAACGTCAAGGTAGTCGACCACCTCTCGAACCTCTACGCCCACCTGCTCGAGAACCGCTACATCGACTGCATCGTCGGATTCGACTCGGACTCGCTGCACATATTCTCGCGAGACGTGCTTCGCCGCATCAAGGACAAGGATGCGACGTGGGAGGACATGGTCCCGAAGCCGGTCGCGAAGGCAATCAAGCGCAGGGGCCTCTTCGGATACTCCGACCACCTGATTCTCGAGGGGAACAAGTAGCATGCGATTCCACAAGTACCATGCCCTGGGCAACGACTACATTGTGCTCGACCCGGCCGACTTTCCGCAGTGGGCGAGGCCGAGCGAGGCCCAGATCCGCGTCATCTGCCACCGCAATTTCGGCGTCGGATCGGACGGGATCCTGTGGGGCCCCATTGCCTCCGAGACAGCTGACTTCGGCCTCCGCATCTTCAACCCCGACGGCTCCGAGGCGGAGAAGTCGGGCAACGGGCTCAGGATCTTCTCGCGCTACCTTTGGGACCAGTCGCGGGTGAAGGCGCAGTCGTTCGCGGTGGAGACGCCCGGGGGGGTCGCCCGCTCTGAGATAAGGGAGGAGGGCCGCCTGATCAGCGTCGCGATGGGCGCGGTGAGCTTCGACAGCCGCAGGATCCCGGTGGCCGGGACCGCGCGGGAGGTGATCGGCGAGTCGATCGAGGCGCAGGGACGCAGGTTCACGTTCTGCGCCGCGACGATCGGCAACCCCCACTGCGTCATCCCGGTCGACGAGCTTTCTCCCGATCTGGCAAGGCGCTACGGGCCCGACATCGAGATCCATCCCCTCTTCCCGAAGAGGACCAATGTCCAGTTCATGAGGGTGCTCGACCGTTCCAGCATCCAGATCGAGATCTGGGAGCGCGGCGCCGGCTACACACTCGCGTCGGGAACCAGCTCGAGCGCGGCCGCCGCGGTGGCCCACAGGCTCGGCCTCGTGGACCGGTCGGTCGCCGTCCGGATGCCGGGAGGCACGCTCGACATCGAGATCGGCGACGGGTTCTCGATCCGGATGACGGGAACCGTGAACAAGGTTGCCGAGGGCGAGTTCGACCCCGAGCTCTTCGCGGTGACGGTGTAGCGAGCGACGCCGGGAGGACGGGAAGGCGGGAACTGGGAGCCGCCGGTTTCGCTGGAGGCCCCTTTCCTCGCGCTTGAGGCTCGGGTTCGCAGGCATTTTCCCGGCCCGCCGGTGCTTTTTTTGGCCGTTGCGCGCCGTCCGCGGCGCACCCAGCATTCCCGGGTGACTGGTAGCGAGGCCACCCACCGGCTGCCGACCGCGGCGAAGCTTAATCTTGCGGCATTGGCGATCCTCGCCGCCGCGCTTGTGGCCCACCTGTGGCCCGAATGGTCCCACGACGCGGACCTTTCCCACGGATTCCTGGCTCCGATAGCCAGCGTGCTGCTGATCTACCTGTGCCGGAGCCCCGGCGCCCGCGGCACCCTGCAGGGCCCCACCTCCATGATCCTCGCAGCCTCCTTCGGCGCGGCGGCCCTGGCGGCCCTCTGGACGGCCGGCCTCTTTGCGGTCGCCCTCGATTGGACGAGCCCCCTCGTGGATTTCACGCTGGCGTGCTCGTTCGCGCTCCTCGGATGCGGGGCCATCGCCGCCTTCGCGGACCGGCGCGTGGCCCTGGTTCCGTTCAGCTGGGCCTGCCTTGCAGCGGCGGCCCTCTGGCCGCTGAGCTCGCCCATCCCCCCGGGAACGTACTCGCGCCTGACGTCGGGGCTGCAGCTGTGGGTCTCGGGCGGGGTGATGCACGCGCTCAATCTTCTCGGAATCGCGGCCCACAGGGAGGGAAACATCATCGAACTCGCGCGCGGGACGGTCGGGATCGAGGAGGCGTGCAGCGGCGTGCGCAGCTTGGTCTCGTGCGTGTTCGCAGGCGTCCTCTTCTCCGCGGCGCTTGTTCGCACGCCGCGGGCGCGGGTCCTCATCATCGCCCTTTCCGCGGTCCTCGCGCTCGCGATGAACTTCATCCGCTCGCTGGTGCTCACGCTCCTCGTCAACGGAGGCGTCCACGTGGAGGGCGCCTGGCATGACCTTACGGGCTATTCGATCCTCGCCTTCACGGCGGCCCTTCTTGTCTGCGTCGCGGTCGCGCTCGAAAGGGCAACCCCTGCGCAGGGTCCGGCAGCGGAGACTGGGCCCGCTCCGCCCGGGGTCGAGGGCCCGCGGCGATTCCACGGCCCGCAAGCCGTGCTCACGTGTGTCCTCGCGCTGGCCGCCGCCTCGCTGGGCTTCTTCGCAGCAAACACCCACCCACCCGTCGGGAAGGACTCCTCTTCCCCCGACCTGCTGGCAGTCCTGCCTCCATCGGCGGCGGGTTGGAGCGTGCAGACGACCCCGGGCCTGGACCGGTTTGTCGGCATCCTCAGGACTGACCACCTTGCGCAGCGCACGTACGTCCGCGGGGCGGCCGGCGGCGAGGACCAGGTCGCGCTCTTCCTGGCGCACTGGTCCAGGGGGCAGGCCTCCGTCGGGCTAGTGGAGTCCCATACCCCCGACGCTTGCTGGCCCGGATCGGGGTGGGTGGCGCAACCCATTGAAGATTCGCATGTTGCTCTTGACATCGGCGGCAGCCGGCTGCCGTGGGCGCAGCATCGCCTCTTCGTCAATGGCGGGTATCCCCAGCACGTCTGGTTCTGGCAGATCCACGACGGCCGCGCGATCGAGATCGGAGACCCGTTCTCCCTGAAGGCGCATCTCGCGATCGCGCTGCGTTTCGGGTTCCGGGCCAGCGGCGAGCAGGTGTTCATCCGGGTCTCCAGCAACCGTCCCTGGGACGAGATTTCGCGCGAGCCCTTCCTCGCCGAGTTCTTCGAGCGTGCCCGCCCCCTCGGGCTTCACTGAACTGCACCGGAACCCTGGCGCCCGCCCTCCCGACACGATGCCGACGGATGAATCAAGGATCGAGCTGCCCGCATGGCTTCCGTGGGCCACGACCGCATGCCTCGCGGCGCTGGTCGCGTGCCTGGGGGAGCTCTGGGTCATCGAGAGGGCAAGATCCCAGCTCCTTCGGGAGGAAGGCATGCTCACCGAGGCCGCGCTGAAGGGAATGCAGAACCAGCTGGAAGCGGAGCGGATTGTGAACAGGCGGGAGCTCGCCGGCCTGCGTGCCGCTTCCGGCCAGCAGGCGGGCCTCCGGGTCGCCCTGCTCCTGGCGCCGGAAGGCAGCCCCGCGCGCGCGCCGGTGTTCCGCTTCGGCGCCGTGGCGTGGGATCCGGCGGGAAGGCGCGCCCTGCTCAGGCTCTACGGCTTTGCCGAGCAGCTGCCGGAGAGGGACTGCCAGCTTTGGCTGGCAGGCCCGGGGACGGGGAACCCGTCCAGTTGCGGCGTCTTCCACGCGCCTCCGGGCGATGACGGACCGGGCATCGCGATCACGATATCGGGTGCGTTGGCGCCCGGATGTCGCTTCCTCCTGGTCGACGGGCCCAAGGGCGGGGCTCGAACCTTTGAGGAGGCCCAGGCCGGCGGCTCGATCGTACTTGCCACGCTCCCCTTGGGCGAAAACATCTTACGTAGATGATCATCAAACCGAAGGTTCGCGGGTTCGTGTGCGTGACCGCCCATCCTGCGGGGTGCGCCGCGCATGTCGATGAATGGATAAGCTACGTGAAATCAAATGGTTCTATTCCAAATGGTCCGCGTAAGGTCCTCGTGATTGGGGCATCGACGGGCTATGGCCTGGCCTCGCGGATAAGCGCCGCATTCGGCTCGGGCGCCGCGACGCTCGGCGTCTTTTTCGAGCGTCCGTCCGAGGAGGGCCGCACGGCGACCCCGGGCTGGTACAATTCAATAGGATTCACGAAGGCGGCGCGCGCAGAGGGACTCTACGCGAAGAACATCAACGGCGACGCATTCTCGGACGAAATCAAGGCGCAGGCGCTGGAGACGATCCGGAGGGACATCGGCCAGGTCGACCTGGTGGTCTACTCGCTGGCCTCGCCCCGAAGGACGCATCCGCGGACCGGCACCGTGCACAAGTCCGTCCTGAAGCCCGTGGGATCGGCGTACACCAACAAGACCGTCGACACCGACAAGGGAATCGTGAGCTCCGTGACCATCGAGCCCGCGAATGAGCACGAGATCGCGGACACGGTGGCGGTCATGGGCGGCGAGGACTGGGAGCTGTGGATGAACGCCCTCTCGGGCGCCAGGCTCCTCGCCCCCGGCGCGCGATCGGTGGCGTATTCCTACATCGGGCCGGAGCTCACCTGGGCGATCTACAAGAACGGCACGATCGGGCTCGCAAAAAACGACCTCGAGCGCGCGGCGGGGAGCATCGACTCGATGCTCAAGGCAATCGGGGGCGGGAAGGCGTTCATATCCGTGAACAAGGCGCTCGTGACCCAGGCAAGCTCCGCCATCCCCGTCGTGCCGCTATACATTTCGATCCTTTACAAGATCATGAAGGCCAATGGGACCCATGAGGGCTGCATCGAGCAGATGCAGCGGCTGTTCGCGAGGCAGATGTACGCCGCGACCGGTCCAAGTTTCGACGAGTCCGGCCGCGTCCGCCTGGACAACCTTGAAATGAGGCCCGAAGTCCAGGCGTCCGTCGCGAGGATATGGCCCGACGTCACGACCGAGAACCTCGCCGCGCTCACCGACATCGCCGGATACCGGGGCGAGTTCCTGAAGCTTTTCGGCTTTGGAATGCCGGGCATCGACTACGGCGCCGAGGCCGAGCCGCACGTGCCCATGGCCTGACGCCCCCCTCAGTCCTCGAACCCGCCGACGCTCGCAGACTTTCCATTGTCCCCGGGCCCGAGGCCCAGGATGAACGGGGCGGCCTTTTCCGCCCAATCGCCCGGCTTGGGATACGAGGAGGCGCTGTCGGAAAAACACTTGCGGAGCATTTCCGTGTCGATGACTCCGGGGTTGAGCGCCACGGCGGCCATGCCTGCCGGCAGCTCCGCGGCAAGGGCCTTGGTGAGACCCTCGACCGCCCACTTGGTCGCGCAGTAGGGAGCGACCTCGGGCGCCACGCTCCTGCCCCAGCCCGAACTCAGGTTCACGATCGTGCCGCTTCCGCGCTCGATCATCGCCGGTACGAATGCCCGGATGACGTTGGCCACGCCGGCGATGTTGACCGAAAGCATCGACGCAAACTCATCCGCGGGAACCTTCCAGAGCGGAGCCGGCTTGTTCATCAGGCCGGCGTTGTTGACCAGGACATCGGGCGCGCCCATGGCCCCCAGGACGCGTTCGGCCCACAGGCCGACCTTCACCGCCTGGGTCACATCGACCGCGTCAAAGCTGTGCGGCTCGGGATGCGTGAACCGCAGGTCGAAGATAGCCGGGCCGTTCCTTCCGCAGCCCGCAACCGTGTGCCCGTGGGCTATGTACCACTCGCCGAGAGCACGGCCGAGGCCGCGCGTTACGCCGGTGATGACAATCTTCATCGGGCCTACCGGGACTGGAGGCTGAACTTGTTGAGGCCGGCCGTGCGGCACGCGTCCATGACGAATGCCAGCTTCTTCACCTGGCTCACCTCGTCGGCCTTGATGAGGACGGGGATGTCCTTGTCGACGTCATGCACCTGCTTGAGCAGGGAGATCATCTCCTCGTCGGTCACCGCCTTGCCGTTGAACGAAATGAGCCCCGTCTTGTCGATCCCGATCGTGACCGTGCCCTTGTACTCGTTCTTGCCGGCGGTCGAGATCTTCGGGAGCGTTATGTTGAGCATCGTTGCGGACCTGAATTGCATCGTGACGAATGCAAAGAAGATCAACATGACGAGCACGTCGATCAGCGGAACTAGGTTGAGCTCCGGGCGCTTGCGGCGCCTCTGGATGAATCCGCTCATTCGCGGCCGCGCTTGAGGATCCGCTCAAGCAGCACGTCGAGCTCGGCTGCGTAGTTGTCGACCTTGCGGGAAAGGTACCCCGCCCCGACTAGCGAGGGTATGGCGATGGAAAGGCCGATCACGGTCGATGAGAGCGCGAGCGCCACGCCCTTCGTGAACGCCACGGGGTCTGGCAGGCCGGTATCGGGGGCGATCTGCGAAAACACCTGCAGGAGGCCGGTCACCGTGCCCGAGAGGCCGATCAGGGGCGCCGCCGCGTAGATGACGTCCAGGTAGGGCACGCCCCGTTCCATGCGGTTAACCTCGAGCCTTGCAAAGGCCTTCACCGCTCCCTCCTCGTTGTTGTGCTGCTCGGCGAACTCCACGATCCTGGCCAGCACCGTGTGGCGCCCCCCCATGAGCGGTTTGCCGACCATGACGGCATCGACCAGGTCCTGGGGCATCACCGCCGCCCTGCGCAGGGCATAGAGCCGCTCGGCGATGATGAAGACGGCCAGTGCCGAGCATAATCCGAGCGGATAAATCAGGAGACCCGCTCCCTCGAAAATCTTGATCATTCCAAGTGTCATAATGAATTGTGCGCTAGTAAGACGCCTTGTCTAAGAAAAGGGTCCGGGAAAATAGGGTCAACATGGCCCGCAGCCAAGCTGATAACAGCCGGCGTCGCCCGGATCGCGGCCAGTCGGCCCCGGGCGCGGGTGCCGCCCCCGCCGATGGGCCGCTCCCCGTCAGACCGCCATATATCGCAACCGGCTGGCGGCCTTCCTGGCGTCAGCAGCTCCCTCCAGGAGCTCGCCTATGGGGTCCCAGCGCCCGTTTAACAGCGCGTCCCTCGCGCTATCGCGAAGCGACGCGCTGACAGTCTGGCCGGCAAACGACACCTGCTGCGTCGCCAGGTCGATCGCGACCTCCGTATCCGGATCGGCCTTGACCGCGGCCGCTATCCTCAAGATGTCGTCACGGCTTGCGCTCACGCAGGGCATTCCAAGGGTGATTGAATTCCCGAAGAATATCTCCGCGAAACCCTCGGCGATGACGGCCCTTATCCCGTGTTTCTGGAGCGCCTGGGGCGCGTGCTCGCGCGACGAGCCGCATCCGAAATTCGCGCCCGACAGGAGGATCGTGGCCCCCTTGTGCCGCGCCTCGTTGAGGGGATGCGGCTTGTCCGACCCGTCGGCGTTCTTGCGGACGTCGTGGAAAAGGAACTCGCCGAGTCCGTCGAAGGTGATGCACTTAAGGTACCGGGCCGGAATGATCCGGTCCGTGTCGATGTCGTTTCCCGGGACGTGGACGGCCCGGCCCGCAACGCGGGTGATTTTTTCGAGTGCCATGGGAGGGATCTGGGTCGCGTTCGTTAATTGGCGCGCATGCCGAACACCTCGCGGGCGTCGGCCACCGATCCGGTGACGGCGGCGGCCGCGACCATGATCGGACTCATGAGGATCGTGCGCCCGGTAGGGCTGCCCTGCCGTCCCTTGAAGTTGCGGTTCGACGAGCTTGCGCAAATCTGGTCGCCGACCAGCTTGTCCGGGTTCATCGCCAGGCACATCGAGCACCCGGCGCTGCGCCACTCGAACCCCGCGTCGCGGAAGATCTTGTCGATCCCGAGCTCGGCGCACAGGAGACCCACGCCCTGCGAGCCCGGGACGGCGATCGCCTTCACGCCGGGCGCCACCCGCCGTCCCTTGATAAAGCGGGCGACCTCCTGGAAGTCGCTGAGCCGGCCGTTCGTGCAGGAGCCCAGGAAGGCCACGTCTATCTTGGTCCCCTTGATGGGCGCCCCCGGCTTCAGCTTCATGTAGGCGAGCGCCTCCTCGATCGAGGCCCGCTCGTCCGAACCCTTCGCCTTTGCCGGGTCGGGCACCATGCCGGTGATCGGGATCCCCTGCCCCGGGTTTATGCCCCACGTGACGGTCGGAGCGATGTCGGCCGCGTCGATCCTGACCACGTCGTCGTAGGCGCAGCCTGGATCGCTGGCCTCCGCCCGCCAGCGGGCCACCGCCGCGTCCCATTCGGCGCCCTTAGGCGAGTAGGGCCTTCCCTTGAGGTAGGAGAAGGTTGTCTCGTCGGGATTGACGTAGCCCGCGCGGGCTCCCCCCTCGATCGACATGTTGCAGACCGTCATGCGCTCCTCCATCGAGAAACGGTCGAAGACCTCGCCGGCGTATTCGTAGGCGTAGCCCGTGCCTCCGTTCACGCCGAGCGAGCAGATGATGTGGAGGATGACGTCCTTTGCGTACACCCCGGGGCGGAGCCTGCCGTTCACCTCGATCCGGCGCACCCTGAGCTTGCCGAGCGCCATCGTCTGGGTCGCGAAAATGTCCCGGATTTGGGTCGTTCCGATGCCGAAGGCGATGGCGCCGAAGGCCCCGTGCGTGCTCGTGTGGGAGTCGCCGCAGGCGATGGTAGTCCCGGGCTGGGTGATCCCCTGCTCCGGGCCGACGATGTGCACGATCCCCTGCTTTCCGGTCGAGCGGTCGAAAAAGGTGATCCCAAACTCGCTGCAGTTCCTGCGGAGCTCCTTGATCATCGCATCGGCGAGCGGATCGGCGTAGGGCTCGCTCGCCTGGTCCGTCGGAACGATGTGGTCGACCGTGGCGAACGTCCGGTGCGGCATGGCCACGCCCAGGCCGAGGTCGCGCATCATCCCGAACGCCTGGGGGCTCGTGACCTCGTGGATGAGGTGCGTTCCCACAAGGAGCTGCGTCTGGCCGTCGGCGAGCCGCCGCACGGCGTGGGCGTCCCAGACTTTCTCAAAAAGGGTTTTGGGCATGGGTCATCTTATAACACGGAGTTGCATTGTCTGGGAAATGCTTGTTTGTGTACCAGTGATGCCCAGGGAGTATCAATATCCTTTTGAATTGCGCCACCTCGTCTATTTCCGCGAGGTCGCCCGCAGGCTCCATTTCAGGAAGGCGGCGGAAGCGCTCGCAATCGCCCAGCCAGCGCTCAGCCGCCAGATAGCCCAGCTGGAGGCGGCCCTCGGCGCGCGCCTGCTGAACCGGTCCAGCCGCCGCGTCGAACTGACCCCGGCGGGCGCCGCGCTTGTCGAGCGCATCGAGCCAATGCTGTCGGCCCTCATGCGAGTCCCGGCCGACGTGAGGGCCGTCGCCGAGGGCCGGGTCGGCCGCCTTAGGGTCGCGTTCACGGGGCTCGCCATGGCGACCGTCCTGCCCGACATCCTGCGGGGATTCCACCGAGGTTTCCCGGGAATCCGCCTGGAGCTCAACGAATCCCCCACCACACAGCAGCTCGCGGCGCTGCATGCGGGCGAGATCGACTGCGGCTTCTTCCATCCGGACGCCCCGTCGCCCGGCATCGACACCACGCTACTGCTGCGCGAACGCAACGGCGTTCTCCTTCCTGCGGACCACCCGCTTCGCTCCAGGGATTCCCTCCGGCTGAGGGACCTCGCCGCCACCCCGTTCGTCCTTTTCCCGAGGACCCACAACCCAGGCTTCTACGACCGCATCCTCGGCGCATTCGCGGCGGCGGGCGTGGCGCCGCAGATCGCCGAGGAGGTGTGGCCCCGCTCCAATGGCGTGGGGCTCGTGCGCGCCGGCATCGGGGCCACGTTCGCCTGCCCGTCCGAGGCCCGGCATCTTCCCGAGAAGGTGGTCTTCCGAAGGCTAGCCGGGCCCGCCCCGGAAAGCAGGCTGGTCGTGGGCTGGCGCAGCGCCCAGCCCGTTCCGCCCGCGCTGGCGGCCCTTCTCGAGGCCGCGGCGGCCCACGCCGCTCCCTGACGCTCCGTTGCGGCGCCGCTTCCGGCACCGCAGCCGGCGGCGAGTCAGGCTTCCTCCCCCACGCGGTCGTCCAGCTGGAACGAGCGAAACGCAAGTGCGAGGGCGACCAGTATGAGCACGGAGGCCTCGTAGAAGGCGACCCCCGGCAGGTTGGGAATTCCCTTGCCGAAGCTCCACGCGGCGAAAATCGGCGCGCCGATGCCGGCCAGGCTTGTCAGCCCGGAGAGCGAGCCCTGCACGCCGCCCTGCTCGTTGGCGGGCACGTGCTTTGTTATGAGCGCCTGCGCCGACGGTCCCGCAATCCCGCCCCATGCGCCCAGGAGGACGAGCCCATAAATCATCCACCCCTGGGTCGCCGTGCCGTATGCCGCCAGGGTGATCGCCGAAATCACGAGCCCGATGACGAGCCCCTTCCTTTCGCCCGTCCAGGCGATAATCCGGCGCACGAAGCCCCCCTGAACCACGATCGCCATCACGCCCATGAGGGTGAGCGAATTGCCAACCTCCGAGGGGCTCCAACGGTAGCGGTAGTCCGTATAGAGAGCCCAGATGCTCTGGAGCATCGAGTTAGCGGACATGAATATGAAATGCATGCACGCCAGGTCGAAGACTCCCCGAAACCGTCGCAGCGCGAGCAGCGAACCCACCGGATTGGCGCGCTTCCACGAGAACGGGCGGCGGTTCTCCGGCGCCAGCGACTCGGGGAGGACGAACGCCCCGTAGAGCCAGTTGATCCCGACGCATCCCGCCGCCACGAAGAACGGAAGCTTGAGGCTGATCCCCCCCAGGTAGCCGCCGATCGCCGGGCCGATCGCAAAGCCAAATCCGAAGGCTGCGCCGACGAGGCCAAATGCCTGCGCCCGTTTTTCCGGGGGCGTGACGTCCGCGATGTAGGCATTGCAGGTGGCGAGGGCGCCCGCCGTCATGCCCGAGATGATGCGGGCCACGAACAGCCACGCCAGGTTCGGCGCAAGGCCCATGATCACGTAGTCGATCGCCGACCCGGCAAGCGCAAGCAGGATGATCTTCCTGCGGCCGAACCGGTCCGAGAGCGAACCCAGGATCGGGGAAGCGATGAACTGCATCACCGCAAACACGCTCACGAGCAGGCCGTAGGAGCTGGACCCCGCCGCGAAGCTGCCGCCCCGGAATTGCACAATGAGCCTCGGGAGGATCGGGATGATGATCCCAAACCCAAGCACGAGCAGCACCAGCGTGATGAAGATGAATCCGAGGGCGGGCTTGCGCTGGGCGGATGCGTCCATTGCACCCATCCTTCATGGGCTGCCGCCGTTTTGAAAGCTTAACAGGAGGTCAATCCTGAAGCCTCGCCATCAGCTTGTCGGCTTCCGCAGCGATCTTGGTGCCGGGCTGGACCTCGAGCAACTCCCGGGCCCGCTCGACGGCCATGCGGGCCTGCGGCCTCATGTGCATGATCGCGAGGTGCTCGGCAAAGGCGACGACGACCTCGTCAAAAAACATCATCCCCTCTCCGTGCCCGAACTGGACGAGGATCGCGTTGTACGTCGCGATCTGGTCGGAGACCGACTGGCTCGCAATGCTCCGCGAAAGGATCGACGCCGCCTGCTGGATGGCCAGGTCCGCGCGGTTTCCCCTGAGGCTCTCCGCGATGCTGCGCTCCTCGTAGTCGGCCAGGCTCGTCTCGCCCCGGGCGCGGAGGCTCTGGCAGGTCCGGTTCTTGTACCAGATCACGAGGTCCGGATACCGGGTGAAGGCCAGGGCGGCCTCCCTGAGGACGCCCTCCTGGCTCGCCGCGTTGAGGCCCAGCTTGGCATTCGCGGCAACGAGGGTCTCCCAGGCGGGCAGGTTGCGCCTCTCATAGTTGACCGCTGTGCGTGCGGCGCGTGCCGCCATCGCCGGGTTGCCCAGCACGAGGAAATCGCGGGCGAACTCCTCATTGACGCGCGATTGCATGAAGGACGGAAGCGCCCGGAAGCGCTCCGAAAGGAACTGGAGCTCGTGGTCGGAGATGAACATCCAGGTCTGCGGGTCTATCGCGGTCCCCGTGACCAGGCGCTGCTCGGCGTACCGGCCCGCGTCGAGCCTCCAATTGCCCTCCCCGTCGAGGAACCCGAACCATGCGTGGTACCCGTCCTGTGCGGCTCCCGCGAAGAGGAGCGTCGGGATCCCGCGAGCCTTCCCGGCCTCGCAGGCGAAATAGGCCCGATCGACGCAGATCCCCCCCTCCGAAAGGATTGACTCGAGCGTGTAGGGCTGGCCGGTCCAAGTCAGCCTCGCCGAATCCTTGGCCACCCGGTCGTCCCGGTAGTTGACCATGGAATATGCGCCCTCGAACGAGTCCAGCGGATAGCCGACGGCCGTCTGGGACCAGGCGAGCTCCGGGATGGGCGCCGCGGCGTCGACGACGAACTTGAGCTCTTCCGCCCGCAACCTGGTGAGCTTGTGGTAGGTGCGGCCCAGCATGTCCTCGCGCGTCAGCCAGTCGAACGGCGCCGCTGGGTTGGGCAGCCTTCTCGAAAGCGCCTCCGCGCTCACCTGATGATGCGGCCACCAGGGCGGCGGCGGCACGTCGTAGACGAGGGCTAGGGCAAGGGCGAGGGACGAGTATCGGGCGAACCTCGCAGGATCGCGGCGGTGGAGCCCCTCGAGGATGTCGAAGACCATGGGCAGGTTGTCCTGGGGCTTGAGGGTCGAGAAGAACTCCTCGGAGAACGCGTCGTTCGACAGGACCCATTCCTTCATCTCCGGGGACAGCTTGATCCCGATCGGCCTGTCACCCGGGCGGTAGTCCCCGGGGATGGCCCCCGGGTAGTTCACCTGGGCGGCCTGCAACGCTGCCGTCCAGTTCGCGTAGAACCGGTCCTCCGACTCCGAAAAGACCAGCGCCCATTGGTACACGTGGAACCACGCGTCGGCGGCGATGAGCCTGTCCTGCTCGTAGGCGCGCAGCGCCACGCCGCGGAGCGGCAGGGCGACGGAGGCCCACCCCGATTCGGCGGCGGCGGCCTCGATCGCCTGCAGCCGGGACCGCGAAGGCGGATCGCGCGTCTCCAGCTCGGGAATGGAGATGCCCTGATCCTGCGCCCTGGCCACCCGCGCCGGAACGACGAGCGCAAGCGCGAACAGCGCAGCCGCAATCGGGCGGAGGAGGAGACTCATGGCGCCGGTCATTGGATGCTCAACGGTGCGTGGCTTCGACTGAAATCCCCGATCCCGTTGCCTTCGGGAGTGGGGCTTCGTTCGGCGGCGGTTGGCCGCCTTCTTTTCAGGGCGCCACGCCTGTGGCGGCGGGAGGCGTCTTTTGCTTGAAATTGAGGACTTCCCCGTCGCGGCCGACCATGACCGATTCGCCCTCCTTCACCTCGCCGCGCAGGATGGCCTCGGCCAGCGGATCCTCGAGGTAGTGCTCGACGGCCCTTCTGAGCGGCCGCGCGCCATATTTCTCGTCGTACCCCTTCTCGATCAGCATCTCCTTCGCCTCCGGCGTGATCTCGAGCATGATCTTACGGTCGACGAGCCTCTGGGCGAACTTACCGACCTCAAGGTCGACGATCGCCGCAATGTCATTCCTGTCCAGCGGCCTGAAGAACACGATGTCCGAGATCCGGTTGAGGAACTCCGGCCTGAACACGCGCTTGGCCTCCTCGAGCACCTTCTCGCGCATCTTCTCCGCGTCGTTGAAGCTCGATGCCGCGGCGGCAAATCCCATGGATGTCTGCCGCTGCAGGAGCTGCGCGCCGACGTTGGAGGTCATGATGATGATCGTGTTCCGGAAATCGACGGTGCGGCCGAGCGAATCCGTCAGGCGTCCATCCTCGAGAATCTGCAGCAGTATCTGGAGAACGTCGGGATGGCCCTTCTCCACCTCATCGAAGAGGATGACCGCGTACGGCCTCCTGCGGATCGCCTCCGTCAGCTGGCCTCCCTCCTCGTATCCCACGTAGCCCGGGGGGGAGCCGATCAGCCGGGACACGGAGAACTTCTCCATGTACTCGCTCATGTCGATCTGGATCAACGCCTCCTGCTTGCCGAACATCTGCGCGGCAAGCTGCTTCGCGGTCTCCGTCTTGCCGACGCCGGTTGGCCCGACGAAGAGGAACGACCCTATGGGCCTGCGCGGGTCCTTCAGGTCCGCCCGTGAACGGCGGAGCGCCCGGGCGATCGACCCGGCGGCGACGCCCTGCCCCACCACGGTCTTCTGTATCTCCGCCTCGAGGTTGAGGAGCTTTTCGCTCTCCTTCTTCTCCATGCGGGAGAGGGGAATGCCCGTCCAGTCGGCGACGACCTGAATCATGAGGTCCTCGTCGATCGTGACCCTCTTCTCCTCGCGGGCCTTCTTCCACTGCTCGGTCGCCTGCTCGTGCTTCGCCCGGAGTTGCTTCTCCCGGTCGCGGAACTTGGCCGCCTCCTCAAAGTGCTGCTCGCTGATCGCCTTCTCCTTGAGGGCGCACACCTCCTCGATCTCCTTGGAGAGGCTTTCGATGTCCGGCGGCCTGTTGAGCGCAGTGATGCGCGCGCGCGAGCCCGACTCGTCCATCACGTCGATCGCCTTGTCGGGCAGGAAACGCCCCGTGATGTAGCGGTCGGACAGCTTTACCGCCGATTCAAGAGCAAGGTCGGTGAAGACCACCTTGTGGTGATCCTCGTACTTTCCGCGGATGCCCTTAAGGATAGTGATCGTGTCGTCGACCGAGGGCGGCTCCACCTTGATCGACTGGAATCGGCGGTCGAGCGCGCTGTCCTTCTCGATGTACTTGCGGTACTCGTTGAGCGTCGTCGCGCCCACGCACTGGAGCTCGCCGCGCGAAAGCGCCGGCTTGAAGATGTTCGAGGCATCCATTGCGCCCTCGGCCGCGCCGGCGCCGACGATCGTGTGCAACTCGTCGATGAAGAGGATGACGTTTCTCGCGCGCTTGATCTCGTCCATCACGGCCTTGATCCGCTCCTCGAACTGGCCGCGGTACTTCGTGCCCGCCACCATGAGGGCGAGGTCGAGCGTGACGACCTTCTTCTCGAACAGGATCTCGGGGACGTTGCCTGCCACGATCTCCTGGGCCAGGCCCTCGACGATCGCCGTCTTGCCGACCCCCGCCTCTCCTATCAGGACGGGATTGTTCTTCGTGCGCCGGCAAAGGATCTGGATGACGCGGCGAATCTCGGCCTTGCGCCCGACAACGGGGTCCATCTCGCCCTTGCGCGCGAGTTCGGTCAGATCCCTGCCGAACGCCTTGAGGGCCGGGGTCTTGACCTCCTTTTTCTCGTCGGACTGGCCGGCCGGCCTCTGGGGGGTGCCGGCCGCGGCCTCCTCGCCGCTGCCCTCCCCCCCTCCCGAGAACTGGGGGTCGAGCTCGCGCAGGATCTCGTTCCTGGTGCGCTCAATGTCCACATCGAGCGACTTGAGCACCCGGGCCGCGACGCCCTCGCCCTCGCGCAGCAGGCCGAGCAGGATGTGCTCGGTGCCGACGTACGAGTGATTGAGCGCCTTGGCCTCCTTGCCCGCGAGCGCGAGAACCTTCTTCACGCGCGGCGTGTACGGAATGCTGCCCTGGGCCTTGGTCTCCTGCCCCGTCCCCACCTGCTTCTCCACGGCGGCGCGAACCGTCTCCAGGTCGAGCCCCATCTTCTGGAGCACGCTCACGGCCACGCCCTGCCCCAACTTGATCAGGCCGAGCAGGATATGCTCGGTCCCGACGTAGTTGTGGTGGAAGCGGTCGGCCTCCTTGCGCGCCAGCGCCAGCACCTGCTGGGCACGGGGCGTGAAGTTGTTCATCGGTTCCTGGGACATGGAGTTCGGGGCGGCGGGTCAGTTGTTGCCGTTTGCCGAGAGAGTGAAGTCGGGCCGGCCAAAATTGGCAAACTCGGAACGAAGCCTTTCTGCGCGCAGCAGATCACGCTGCCCGGGTTCGAACTCGCCCTTCTGGGAGTGCTGCAGGTGCCCGGGCTGGGCCTCGATGAAGAGCCGGTCGGTCACGGAGCGCTTCGCGTCCGGGAACACGCCCAGGTCCACGCCGAGCCGGATGAGCGAAAGCAGGTTCATGGCTTCGCTGGAGCTGAGCACATGCCCGTTCTGTAGGATCCCGAAGGCGCGGCCGATCTTGTCGAAGAGCTTTCCCGCGTCCGCCTCGAGAAGCCGGGCGCGCGCGTTCATCTCGTGCTCGATGATGGACTGGAGGACCCCGGAGAGCCTCTTGAGAATCTCCTCCTCGGACTCGCCGAGCGTCGTCTGGTTCGAGATCTGGAAAATGCTTCCGCTCGCGTCCGAACCCTCTCCAAAGAGCCCGCGCACGACCATCCCGAGCTGGTTGACCGCGCGGACGACCTTCTCCATCTGGTTCGCGATGACGAGCGCCGGAAGGTGCATCATGGCGGATGCGCGCATCGCGGTGCCCAGGTTCGTCGGGCAGGCGGTCAGGTAGCCGAGGTCGGGCAGGAACGCGAAATCAAGGGTCTCCTCGAGCGTCGAGTCCAGGTCGTCGATCGCGGCCCAGGCCTTCCGAAGCTGGAATCCGGCGCGCATCAGCTGGATCCTCAGGTGATCCTCCTCGTTGATCATCACCGAGATCGCCTGGTCCCTGCTGATCACGACACCGCTTCCCTGCTTCGATCCACCCAGCTCGCGGCTGATCAGGTGGCGCTCGACAAGGATCCGCTTCTCGAGCTCCCCCAGTTCGCCCACGGTGACCGCCAGGCCGCGCTTCATGACCGGGGTCGCGGTGACCGCCGCGCGGCAGGCCTCGAGGATCTTCTCGCGCTGCGCGGGCTTCGCCCAGCCCGGGAACGGCTGGCCCGAGAGGTTCCGCGCAAGCCGGATCCGCGTCATGAGCACGATGGCCGACTTGCTGCTCGCCGAATCGGTCAATTCGGACGGCGTGTCGATTAGCGATGCGATAGTCATAGGATCATCGCAGCTGCTTCTGGTCGACGGCTTGTCTGACTTGGCTGATTTCATCGCGGCAGCGTGCAGCGTCCTCGTAGCGCTCCGCCTTGATCGCCTCGCCGAGGTCGACCTCGAGCTTTGTGAGCCTGTCGTAGAGCGACTTCCTCTCCAGGGCCCTCCGCGGAACCTTGCCCGAATGGACCGTCCCCTTGTGCATCCCGTCGAGCATCGGGTCGAGGAGCCCCTTGAAGGCGCCGTAGCAGGCCGGGCACCCGAACCGGCCGAGCTTCTTGAAGTCGTTCGGCGAGAATCCGCATTGCTCGCACCGTATGCCCCCGGACGTGTCCGGGTTGAGCGACGCCTTCAGGAGGAGGTCGGCGAGCGAAAAACCGCTTGGATCCGTCACTCCCTTGGCCTGGGCGCATTCCTCGCACAGGTCCACCTTGTGCACCTTGTTGTCCAGGATCTGGGTGAGGTGCACCGTGGCGGGCTTCGAGCAGATGTCGCACTTGAGCGGGTTGGCCATGAATAGTCGCGTTTCCTATGCACTTAATGTGCCACGACTAGCCCCGATGGGCAAGCCGCGTGCGCAATCGGGCAACCTAGGCGCAAATCGGCCCAGATGAGCCCCCTGGAGCGCCATAGAGGCGCACCGGCCCGGCCGCTTCAAATCCGCGTGCCCTCCATGAGCACGCGCTTTCTGAATTCCATGAGCATCTTGCGGGTGATCGGGCCGGGCCTGCCCGCGCCGATCGTCCGGCCGTCCAGCTTCACGACGGGGATGACCTCGGCCCCGGAGCCCGTGAGGAAACACTCGTCCGAGCACCACAGATCGTAGCGGGTGAGATTGTCTTCGCGCGCCGGGATGCCGAGATCCCTCGCTATGTCGATGATGGCGCCGCGGGTCACGCCCCGGAGGGCGCCCTGTGACGCTGGGGGGGTCAACACCTCGCCCTTGCGGACAATGAAGACGTTGTCGGCCGTGGCCTCCGCGACGTAGCCCTGCTCGTTGAGCATGATCGCCTCAAGGGCCCCGAACTGCTTGGCCTCGATCTTGGCGAGAATGTTGTTCAGGTAGTTGAGCGACTTGACCGTGGCCGGCAACGCCCCCTGGCCAACCCGTCTCGTGGGGACGGTGACGATCGCGAGCCCGTTCTCGTAGTACTCGGGCGGGTAGAGGGAGATCCTGCTCGCGATCACGAAGTAGCACGGCTTCGCGCAGAGCCAGGGCGCGAGGCCGAGGTCTCCCACGCCGCGGGTGATGACCAGGCGGATGTATCCGTCGGTGAGGCCGTTCACGCGGCATGTTTCGCACACCGCGTGGCTCCATTCGGCGCGCGTGAGCGGAAGGTCGAGCAGGATGGCCTTCGCCGAGTTCTCGAAGCGCTCCAGGTGCTCTTCCAGGCGGAACACGTTGCCGCCGTAGAGCCGGATCCCCTCAAACACGCCGTCCCCGTAAAGCAGCCCGTGGTCGAAGACCGACACCTTGGCGTCGGCCTCGTCCACAAACCTGCCATCGAGATAGATCTTCATGCTCCCATGCTACGATCCGCGCCAAAGTCTGTCGAGTCCCTTGAATCCTAAGCCAATGGAAATCCTCCGGATTCGGGCCCCGCGCAGCCTTCCGGGTCAAGGCGAGGAGGCCGCCTCCAGCTCGTGCAGCCTCGGCCCGACGAGGGCCCCCAGCCGCCCGCCCGCGGTGTAGACGACCCATGCGAAGCCCGCGAGGGCCAGCAGCAGGATGACGGACGCCCAGCGGTGGCGGGACTCGAAGCGCTCGATCGACCTCATGTAGGCGCAGAGCCCGAGCACCGCGGCGACGATGATGACCGCGTCGACGCTCGCCCGCTGCCAGTAGCTCCCGCCCAGGTGCAGCCACATGCCGAACTCGTCAAACGTGAGCGCCATCGCGATGCCATACGCCAGGGCCGTGATTTCCGCGACCCGTCCGCCCGGGCGGCGGAACACGCTGTATCCGCCGACGGCAGCCAGCAGAAAGATGCCGTAATTGAGGTGGTGGACGTGGGTCCCCTGGAGGAAGAAATACAGGTTCGGTATCTCGCGCGACATGATCATCACGACGAACGCCCGCGCGACGATGAAGGTCAGGATGAAGCCGAACAGGGCCATCCGGGCCAGCTTGTGGACATTGACGTGCAGTGCGGGGTGTTCCGGAGTCATTGGGGCAGATCTGCTGAAGGGACAGGAATGCCGGCGCGGGCGCCCCCCCGACGCGGAAGGGATCCGCTGATAGCAAGTGCGCGCCCGTCCGGAAGGGGCAAGCGTATTTGGAGCGCCGTCCGTGGCGCACCCGCCCCCGCCGTTGGCCTACGCGGCGGGCTTTGCGGACCTCATCAGCCAAGCGAGGTCGGCCAAGATTCTCTGGGCGCCGCGGATTGGAGCCTCTTCCGGGTCAGGCGGGACCACGACTCGAAGGCCGAAGGCCCGCGAGACAAGGTCGGTCACGCCGGGCGTCCGCGCGTAAGGTCCGCATAGATGGAGCGGGGCAATGGATGCATCGCGCCTCTTCGAGGCATCCAACGCGGCCATCGCATTGCGGCAGCGCCAATTCAGGCGAAAGGTGCAGAGCTGCGCAGAAAATCGCCGTTGCTCGCCGCCGCCACGGCGCTGCGGCCGGTCTCCAGTTCGCCGGCCCAAGCCTCCCAGCCGAGGATTTCAGATCCGGCAATTCCGCGCGCACGGAAGGCCTCGTGGATCGAATTGGGCTCCAGCGCGATTCCCCTGGTGGCCAGCGCATGGATCGCAAAATCCTCGATGAGGAGATCAACGCCTCCGGGCAGATCAAACGACGCCACGATTCCATTGAGGCTTATGATTGCGAAGGAGCAGCAATCGCGATCGAGAACGAATACCCCGTTGAACGCCGGCTCGTCGATCGGCACCCCGGCCCCGATGGCTGCCGCCATCGCGGGGAGGATCGTGACGACCTTGCTGGCGCCGGCCTTCACAATTATGTCGCAAACGCCGCGCTTCTGCAGGTTTGACCAGACGGCAAGCACCCGCGGGGGCAAGAGGCGAAAGCGGCTGTTCCGAGCCAAGACATACCTTAGAAAGGCGGTCGCAAGCTCGGGCTCCCCGAACCCCCCTTCGCGCGTCATTCGCGAGACCGTGAGGTTTCCCGGCTCCTTGCCCGGCATCCTCAGCGCCTCCTCCCCGGCCGCGAGCACCCTTCCGCCGCTGTGGGTCACATACGCGGGAGTCGCGCTGACGGGGCCCTTCGGGCCGTTGGCCAGCCAGACTGTGTCGCCGCCCACGGCGATCGCCAGGTCGTTGCTCGCGAATAATGCCACAGCGCAGCCGCCAGGGTTCCGTGTTGCCGTGCGCGTCAGATGTGGATCGCCTCGCCGACGGCGGCGGCGGCGGCCTCCATGACGGCCTCGCTGAGCGTCGGGTGGGCGTGGATCGACCGGTGGATGTCCTCGGCCGTGGCCTCGAGCTCCATGGCGAGGCCGTACTCCGCAATGAGCTCGGTCGCCTCGGAGCCGATGATGTGCGCTCCGTAGATCTCGCCCGTCTTCGCGTCGGTGATCACCTTGACAAAGCCCTCGGTCTCGGCCGAGGCCACGGCCTTGCCCGACGCCGTGAACGGGAACTTGCCCACCTTGATCTGGAAACCCTTCTCCCGCGCGGCCCTCTCCGTGAGGCCCGTGCTCGCGACCTGCGGCTGGCAGTACGTGCAGCCGGGGAAGTTCTTCACGCGGTTGGGCTTTCCGTGGCCGAACATGCCGTTGACCGCGTTGACCGCCTCGAAGGTCGCGACATGCGCGAGCCACGGGGGGCCGATGATGTCGCCCGCCCCGTAGATTCCCTTGATGCTCGTCTGGTAGTCGTCCCCCACCCTGAGGAAGTTCCTGTCGAGCTCGGGCTTGAGCGTCGAAGCGAGCACCCCGTCGAGATTGGCGACGACGCCGATAGCCGAGAGAACCACGTCTGCCTCCACCGTGGTCCTCGCGTCCCCGGCGACCAGGTCCGCCCGGACCGATTTCTTGCCGACGGAGAAGTTCTCGCACTTCGTCCCAACATGAAGGGTGATCCCCTGCCTCTCGAAGGCCCTGTGAAGGGCCTTGGAGACCTCATCATCCTCCAACGGCAGGATCTCCGGGAGCATCTCCACCAGGGTGACCTTAGACCCGAACGAGTTGTAGAAATAGGCGAACTCCACGCCGATCGCCCCTGCGCCAACGATCAGGATGGACCCCGGCAGCTCCCTTGAGGCCAGGGCCTCGCGCGAAGTCATGGCGCGGACCCCGTCAAATTCGAGGCCCGGGATCCTCCGCATCTTGCAGCCCGTGGCGATCAGGATGTTCTTCGCGCGGAAGAACTTCCCCTTGTGGTCGCCCTGCGTGATCGAGACCATCCCGGGCGCGTTCACCTGGCCCGCGCCCACGAAGTACTCCACCTTGTTCTTTCTGAAGAGGAATTCGACTCCCTTGGCCATCTGCCCGGCGACCGCGCGGGAGCGCTCCATCACCTTGGCGAAATCGAAGCCGACGTCCTTGGCGCTCAGGCCGTAGGCCTCGGCCTTCTTCATCTTCTGGAATAGTTCCGCGCTCTTGAGAAGGGCCTTGGTCGGGATGCAGCCCCAATTGAGGCAGGTTCCGCCGGCGCGCTCGAGCTCGATGCACGCCACCTTCCTGCCGAGCTGGCCGGCCCGGATGGCCCCGGCGTAGCCCGCGGGCCCGCCGCCGATGACAATGAGGTCGTATTCCGTCGATTCCGGCATTGCGGCAACGTGCTTCCCCGGCAGCCTTCGGCAACTAAATATCAATCACGTCGCCGCCCGAGCGCGGCGGCCCCGGCGGGCGCCCCCCCCGGCGCGCCGCCGTCGAGCGCGTGACCGCGCTCACGACGAAGTTGGTCGCGCTCAGGACCAGGGAGCCTCCCACGGCCGGCCAGAATCCCGTGACCGTGAATCCATCCACGAGGCGCCCGACAAACAGGAACAGGATGGCATTGATAACGACTATACCAAGCCCCATCGTTACGATGATGAACGGCAACGTGAACAGCACCAGGATCGGCCTGAGGATGGCGTTGAAAAAGCTCAGGAGCACGACGACGGCGATCAGCGCCCCGACGTCGCTGCAATGAATCCCCGGGATCAGGTGGGTCGCGATAACGACGCCCAATGCGAGCACCAGCCATCGCACGAGAAGATGGGCGAGCGGTGAGTTCATTGTTCATGCCACTTTCCCCCGGCTGCGCTCACGGGCAATGAAAATCACAGTCCTCCAGGACCATCTGCGCAGCGGGGGGACGGAAAGGCATTCCATTCTCCTGAGCCGGGAATTCGGCGGACGAGGCCATGCCGCTAGGCTGGTCACGTTCCGCCCCGGCGGCCTGCTCGCCGGCACGGCCGGCGCCGAGCACCTCTCGCTGCAGCCCTTTGACACAGGGATTGACTGGTTCGGACCGGGACTTCTGCGGACCGTCCTCGGCGCAGGCCCCGACATCGTCCTGTGCATGGGAAAGACCGCAAACTGCTTCGCCGGGCGCATCCAGCGCCGCGCGGCGGGCGGCGGCCTCCGGACGAAGGTCGTCGCAACCCTGCGCGCGGGCGGCCGGCTGCCCTGGTTCTACTACTCCTCGGTGCGCCGGGCGGCGCACCTTGTAACCAACAGCCGCGAGGCGGCCGAAGGGCTCGTGTCGCGTCATGGGCTCGACCCGGCCCGGGTGTCGGTGATCCGCAATGCCCTAGTCTTCCCCGAATCACCCCCCGGCCGCGACGAGGAGCTGCGCGCCCGGCTCGGGGCCGGCCCGGCAGCGACGGTCCTCCTGTCGGTCGGCATGTTCAGGCCGGAGAAGAACCAGCGGGCCCTGCTCGAGATCGCCGCCGGCCTGCCGGCGGGCTGGGACTGGAAGCTCTGGCTCGTGGGCGACGGCCCGGAGCGCGCCCGCTGCGAGCGGCTCGCCGCGCGCCTGGGGGTCGCCGGGCGGACCCGCTTCCTCGGATTCCAGCCCGACCCGGGCGCCTATTTCCGTGCCGCCGACATCGGCGTTCACGCGTCGCGCGAGGAGGCGCTCTCGAACGCCCTGATCGAGGCGCAGTCCCACGGGCTCCCGGTGGTCGCATGCCGGGCGCTCGGCGTCGGGGAGTGCGTGGTCGAGGGCCGGACGGGATTCGTCGTCGCGCAGGGTGATTACGAGGGGTTCCGGGCCGCGCTCGCCGTCCTCGCGGCCGACACGCCGGGCGAGCGCGCCGGGCGCGCAGGCGAGGCGCGGGCATTCGTGCGCGGCGCCTTCGATCCCGGAAGGCAGGTGGGCGCCTATCTCGGGCTCTTTGAAACCCTCCTGAGGGACGCCGGTCCCGCCCCGCGCCCGTGACCAGGGCCCCACGGGAACGATCCGGCGCTTCCCCGTCGAAGCCGGAATGCATCCGGCTGCGCGGCGTCCGCCAGAACAACCTCAAGGGATTCGATCTGGACGTCCCGCTCGGGCGCTACGTCGTGGTCACCGGGCTGAGCGGCGCCGGCAAGAGCTCGCTCGTGTTCGAAACGCTCCATGCGGAGGGGCAGCGCCGCTATGTCGAAACGTTCAGCGCCTACACGAGGCAGTTCCTCGAGCTGCTCGCCAAGCCCCGCGTCGACTCCATCGAGAACATCCGGCCGTCGATCGCGATCGAGCAGACCAACACGGTGAAATCCTCCCGGTCCACCGTCGGGACGATGACCGAGCTGACCGACTTCTTCAAGGTGTGGTTCAGCCATGTGGCGGAATGCTTTGACCCGGGGACCGGGGAGAAGGTCGAGGACGACGATCCCCAGAAGGTCTGGAGGAAGACGCTCGGATCCAGCCCCGGCGACCCGGTCGTGATCGCGTTCGAGGTGGTCCGGCCGGAGAACCTCGCCTGGGCCGAGATCCTCTCGAGCCTGAAGAACCAGGCCTATGTCCGGGTCCTCGCGGCAAAGTCGATCTCCTCGGACCTCGCGGCCCATCGCGTCGACGACCTGCTGGCGGATCCCGGCGCCCTGTCGGGCGCCGGGCGGATCTACGTCGTGCAGGACCGGGTCCGGGTCGAGCCCCCGAACATGGTCCGGTTCACGGAGGCGGTTGAGACGGCGATGCACTTCGGCCGCGGCGAGGTCCGCATCTTTGCCGGCGAGGGGCTCTCTGAGCTCGGCCACTATTCCCGCGGGCTGCATTCGCCCAAGACGGGCCGGAAGTTCCGCGCAGCCACGCCCCCGCTGTTCTCGTTCAACTCCCCGCTCGGCGCCTGCCCGCGGTGCAGGGGATTCGGCCGGGTCATCGACATCGACTATCGCCTGGCGATCCCCGACCCCTCGCTCTCGATCGACGCGGGGGCGATCCGGTGCTGGGAGGGGGCCGTCTATGGCGCGTCGAAGGACGACCTGCGAGTCTTCGCGAGGAGGAAGAAGATCCCGACCGACGTCCCGTTCGAGCGGCTGAGCCCGGAGCAGCGGGCCTTCGTGGTCGATGGCGAGCCGGACTACGGCGCGGAGAACGGCAAGGAGTGGCCCAAATACTGGTACGGGGTGAAGGGATTCTTCCGATGGCTGGAGAAGAACACGTACAAGATGCACGTGCGGGTGTTTCTGTCGCGCTACCGCTCGTACAACCCCTGCCCTGCCTGCGGCGGAAGCAGGCTGCAGCCCGAGGCCCTCTGCTGGAGGTGGCAGGGGCTCACGCTTCCGGAGCTCTACAAGATTCCCGTCGACCGGCTCCTTGAATTGGTCAGCGGCTCCAGGCCGGCCGCCGGCGTGAGGCAGGCGGAGCTCGCGTTCGATTCGATCCTCGCCCGCCTTCGCTACCTGCGCGAGGTCGGCCTCGGCTATCTCACCGCCGACCGGCCGTCGCGCACGCTCTCGGGCGGCGAGGTGGAGCGCGTCAACCTCACCGGCTGCCTCGGCACCTCGCTCGTGGACACGCTCTTCGTCCTGGATGAGCCGAGCGTCGGCCTCCACCCGAGGGACATCGACCGCCTGGTCGCGATCATCCGCTCGCTCGTGGCAGCCGGCAACACCGTGGTCGTGGTCGAGCACGACGAGTCGATGATCCGGGCGGCCGACCACGTCATCGAGATCGGGCCGGAACCCGGCGCCTGCGGCGGCCACGTCGTGTTCCAGGGCTCGGTGGGGCAGATGCTGCGGGACACCGAAAGCATCACGGGCGCGTATTTCTCGGGGAGGAGGCGGATCGCGAACCCCGCGGCGCGCCGGGCCGTCCCCGGCGGGCACCCGGCCCTGGAATTCGACCGTGCGGAGAAACACAACCTCCGCGCGCTCGACGTGAGGATCCCGCTCCGGCGCTTCGTGTGCCTGAGCGGCGTGTCGGGCTCCGGCAAGTCGACGCTCCTCGACAACGTGATCTACCAGGGGCTGCGCTCGCACCGGGGGCTGCCCGCGGAGGATCCGGCGTCCTTCGCCTCGATCCGCGGGGCGGAGTCCGTGTCCGAGGCCGTGCTCGTGGACCAGGGACCCATCTCCAGGACCCCCCGCTCAAACCCCGCCCTCTACGTGGAGGCCTGGGATGCCATCCGCGAGCTCTTCGCGGGAACACCCGGCGCGCAGCAGGCGGGCATGGGGCCGTCCAGCTTCTCATTCAACAGCGGAGACGGCCGCTGCGACCACTGCCAGGGGCTCGGCTACGAGCGCGTGGAGATGCAGTTCCTGTCGGACGTCTTCGTGCCCTGCCCCGTCTGCGAGGGCCGGCGGTTCAAGGCCGAGGTCCTGGCGATCGAGTGGAAAGGGACGACCGTGGCGGACATCCTTGAGATGAGCGTGACGGAGGCCCTCCGCCTCTTCGAGGACTCGGCGCAGATCCGCCACCGGCTCGCTTCGCTCGGCTCGGTCGGGCTTGGCTACCTTTCGATGGGCCAGCCGCTCAACACCCTGAGCGGCGGCGAGTCACAGAGGCTTAAGCTCGTGCGCTACCTTGGCTCCCTGCCCGGCGAGGCGGGGGCGCTGCTCCTCCTGGACGAGCCGACGACGGGGCTCCACCGGCACGACATCGTCCGGCTGCTCGAGGTCCTGCGGGCCCTCGTCGACCGGGGCCACAGCCTCGTCGTGATCGAGCACAATCTCGACGTGCTAAAGTCCGCCGACTGGATCCTCGAGGTCGGGCCCGAGGCGGGCGATGCCGGCGGGCGGATCGTCGCCGAGGGGCCGCCCGAGGCGATCGCCCGGGCCGGGGTCGCAACGTCCCCATTCCTGCGGGCGGCGCTTGAGGAGGGCTCGGCCGGCCAGCCGGACCCCGGGGCGGCGGCGGCCCGCGACGGCGGGGCCGCGCGGGCCTCCGGCAACTCGATCGAGATTGTGGGAGCCCGCGAGAACAACCTGAAGAACCTGTCCGTCTCCCTGCCCCTGCGCCAGCTCACCGTCGTGACCGGCGTGTCCGGATCCGGAAAGTCGACCCTGGCGTTCGACATCATCTTCGCCGAGGGCCAGCGCCGGTTCATGGAGTCTATGTCGCCCTATGCGCGCCAGTTCGTGGAACAGCTGCCGAGGCCGGCCCTCGACCGGATCACCGGCATTCCCCCCACGGTCGCGATCGAGCAGCGCGTCACCCGCGGATCGCTCAAGTCCACGGTCGCCACGATCACGGAGGCGGCGCAGTACCTGCGCCTCCTCTATGCGCGCCTTGGCGTCCAGCACCATCCCGACTCCGACCGCCCCGTCACGCCGCTCTCGCCCGGCGCGCTCAAGAAGCTCCTCCTGCGCGTGCTCGCGACCGCAAAGGCGCGGAGGTCCGGGCACCTCTACCTTTGCGCACCCCTTGTCCGCGGGCGCAAGGGCCACCACCAGCCGATGGCCGACTGGATCCGGAGGCAGGGGTACGAGCTGATGAGAGCGGACGGGAAGCTCACGCGGGTCGACGCGTTCCGGAAGCTCGACCGGTACAAAGAGCACGACATCGAGGCGGTCGTGGCCGACCTCAAGGGGGCCGCGAGGCCGGGCCAGGCGCTGGACAGCGCCCTCCAGGCCGGAAAGGGCGCGTGCTTCCTGCTCACCGCGGCGGGCGAGACGCTCTCGTGGTTCTCGACCACGCGCACGGACATAGAGACGGGGGAGTCCTTTCCCGAGCTCGACCCCAAGGATTTCTCGTTCAACTCGCCGCGGGGCTGGTGCCCCGCCTGCCGCGGATACGGCAGGATCCAACCGTGGATGCTCGAGCCCGCCGACAAGGAGGTCGACGAGGACGCGGAGCGCCTGCGCCACCTGGGCCTGTGCGCCGGCGACGACGGCGGTGAGGGGGGCGAACCCTGCCCCGTCTGCCGCGGCGAGAGGCTCAACCGGGTCTCGCGGGCCGTTAAGCTCCATTTCAAGGGGCGGCGGCCCCCGCTCTCGCTTCCGGCCCTGCTCCGGTGCCCGCCGTCGGAGCTCATCGCGAACCTGGAGGCCCTTGACCTCGACGAGCGGGGCCGGCTCGTCACGCGCGACATCGTCCCCCAGATCCGGGAACGGCTCAGGTTCATGGACCATGTGGGCCTCGGCTATCTCTCGCTCGACCGGCCGACGAAGACCCTTTCGGGCGGCGAGGCCCAGCGCATCCGCCTCGCGGCGCAGCTCGGCACGAACCTCGCCGGGGTCCTGTACGTCCTGGACGAGCCCAGCATCGGCCTTCATGCGCGCGACAACAGGCGGCTGATCTCCACCCTCGCCGCTCTGCGCGACAAGGGCAACACGCTCGTCGTCGTGGAGCATGACGACGAGCTGATGGAGAGCGCGGACCTCATCATCGACCTCGGCCCCGGGGCCGGGGTGCACGGCGGCGAGCTCCTGGCCCGCGGGACACCAGCCGAGATCAAGAGAAACGACTCTTCGCTCACCGGCATATTCCTCTCGCGCGGAATCAGGCATCCTGCGCGGGGCGCCTACCGGCCGCTGGGTGCAGCGGTCCTGCGCGAGCCCTGGGTCGAGCTCCGCGGGGCCCGCCACCGCAACCTGGGGGGAGTCGACCTCCGGCTCCCCCGGGGCCGGCTGACGATGGTCGCCGGGCCCAGCGGCGCGGGCAAGTCGACGCTCTTCCGGGATGTGCTCGGCCCCGCAGCCGCATGCGCGATAAGGGAGCGCAGGCCACGGTTGACCGGGCGCGAGTTCGCCCGGTTCGCAGGCGGGACCACGCCCCATTTCACGGAGCTGCGCAACGCGGATGGCTTCCGCTCCGTAATCGAGGTCGACCAGTCCCCGATCGGCAAGACGCCGCGCTCCACGCCGGCCACATACCTGGGGATATTCGACCTGATAAGGAAGTTCTTCGCATCGCTTCCCGAGTCCAGGATCCGCGGGTACACGGCGTCGCGATTCTCGTTCAACACGGTCGGGGGCCGCTGCCCGGCGTGCGAGGGCGCGGGCCGGATCCGGCTCGAGATGGCGTTCATGCCCGACACCTACCTGCCCTGCGACGACTGCCAGGGCCTGCGGTACGGCCCCGAGCTTTCGGACGTCACGTGGAAGGGCCTGACTATCGGCGCCGTGCTCCGGCTGACGTTCGAGGAGGCCGCGGAATTCTTCAGCTTCCACTCGGAGCTCTCGCAGGTGTGCCGGCTCATGGGGGACTGCGGCCTGGGCTACCTGACGCTCGGCCAGAGCTCGTCCACGCTTTCGGGAGGCGAGGCCCAGAGGCTCAAGCTCGTGACGGAGCTTTCGAGGGGCCTGGCCACCTACCGGGAGCGCAGCCGGGGCGCGTCCCCAAAGAACCTCTATATCCTGGAGGAGCCCACGATCGGTCTCCACCTGAGCGACTGCGAGAGGCTGATCAACGTCCTGCACTCGCTCGTCGACCAGGGCCACACCGTCGTCGTGATCGAGCACAATCTCGACCTCCTTGCGGAGGCCGACTACATCGTCGAACTCGGACCCGGGGGAGGTCCGGACGGCGGCGAATTGATCTACCAGGGCGCGCTCGAGGGACTGCTCCGCGCAAAGCGCAGCCCGACCGCCCCGTTCCTGCGCTCGAGGCTACGGGGGGTGTTCCCGGGGGCCCTCAGGCGCCGAGCGCGGCCCTGACGGCGCTCGCGACCTCCGCCGGCCCGATGGGTTTCACAAGGCACGACGAGAGGCCGGCGATGATCGTGCTTCTCGAGATGAATTCGGCGTTGATGTAGCCCGTCATCATGATCCGCCGCGTTGACGGGGCCTTGTCCATCATGCGGACGAGGAAATCCAGACCCTGCTCCCCGGGCAGCATATGGTCGCAGACGACGACGTCGAACCGCCGCGCCGCGACGCACTTCTCGGCCTCGGCCGCGGAAGTCGCCGTGTGGATCTCGCAGGTCTTCCCCAGCTCATGGCCGATCATCTCGAGCTGCACCGGCTCATCGTCGACCACAAGGACGACCGGGAGGCCCTGCGTCGTGGATCCCTGGCCGGCCATTAGCTCAACCTTCCTTGCTGCCGTCCGCGCTGGCCGCCTCCTGCACCACCTTGACGAGTTCGGAAAACGAAACGGGCTTGAGCAGGTAGCGGAAAAGGGCGGCCTCGTTGACGCTGCGCATCAGCATCTCGGGCTTCATGTACCCGGTGACGAGGATCCTGTTCATCTTCGGATATTCCTCCCTCGCGCGCACCAGGAAGCTCATCCCGTTGCCGCCGGGCATCAGGTGGTCGCTGATGACGACCTTGAACGCCTTCTTGCGCAGGATGAAGTCGGCGTCCCTGGCGCTGGTCGCCGAGGTGACGTCGAAGTAGGGCGAGAGACAGGCAACGAACGCCTCGAGCATGGGCACTTCATCGTCCACGACAAGGATCGCGTCCTTGGGCGCTGCCGGCGCTGCGGTCTCCTCTGGATACATGAGGGAACGAGTAGGTGCGGCTGCGGGAATTGGCAAATACAAACCCCTGTGGCGGCGCAGATTCAGGGCGGCATTTTTATTTGCGTCGTCCCGGCGCACAGGGTTTAATTTGCGCCACCAAGCAGATGGCCGAATCAGCACCCATATCGGCTGCAAGTCTTGCAGCACGCAATTCAGCCGGCCACACGCGGATCCACACCGCCGCCAGATACGGAGAGCTGCGCAGCCTGCCGCCCGAGGCGCTGAGCGCAAGGTACCTGACGCTGAAGAACGACGCCGGCTACACGCCCCTGCACCATGCCGCCATCGGGGGGCACCTTGACCAGGTTCCCCGGGAGGTGCTCACGGCGGAGAACCTGTCGATCCGCAGCAATGCGGGCTATACCGTCTTCCATTCGGCGGCAGCCCACGGCAATCTCGGGCAGATCCCTGGCGAGCTGCTGACCCCTTCGGTCCTTCTCCACGGCAATGACATGGGCAACACTATTCTCCATGAGGCGGCCGAGCACGGGACGATCGACCGCGTCCCCGCCGGGTACCTGACGGCCGAGAACGTGGCCCGCCGCAACGTCGGTGGGGAGACGGTCCTCCACGTCGCGGCGTTCAATGGGCACCTCGACCAGATGCCCCCGGCGCTGCTCACGGGCAACGCCATGCGGGCGCAGACCTCCGCCGGCGACACCGTGTTCCACGCGGCGGCGATCTCGGGCCACCTGCAGCAGGTGCCCGTGGACCTCCTTGTCTTTGAAAACCTCTCGATACCGAGCAAGACCGGGTTCACCGCAATCCACGCCGCCGCGGAGACGGGACAGCTCGCGAAGATTCCGCCGGTCCAGCTCACCGGCGAACTCCTGATGACCCGCAACGACAACGGCGACACCCCCCTCCACGCCGCGGCCTACGAAGGACACCTGGACCAGGTGCCCGCGGCGCTCCTCACCCGCGAACGCCTGTCGGCGCGCAACTACGACGGGATCACGGTGGCGACGCTTGCGATCCAGCGCGGGTTCATCTCGCAGTTGCCGAAGGAAGCCCGGCCCAAGCCGCAAGGCCGGGTGTCCCGGCTGCTGCACAAGCTGGGCGGGACGCACGCGCCATTCTGACGGGCCCGGCCGGGCCCACTTTGGACTTTCCCCGGAGGCCGGCCTCGCCTCTGATGGGCCTTCCCATTCCCGACTTCCTACCATGAACACATCCATCGCCTCCATCACCGCCCGCGAGATCATCGATTCCCGCGGCAATCCGACCGTTGAGGTCGACGTGAGACTCGCCTCGGGCGCCTTCGGCCGCGCGGCCGTCCCGTCAGGCGCCTCGACGGGCGAGTACGAGGCCATAGAGCTTCGCGACGGCGACAAGAAGCGCTTCTCGGGCAAGGGCGTCCAGAATGCCGTGGCAAACGTGAAATCGAAGATCGCGCGCGCCCTCGTCGGCTTTGACGCGCTCGACCAGGTCGCGATCGACCGGACGATGATCGCCCTCGACGGGACGAAGACGAAGTCAAAGCTGGGCGCGAACGCGATCCTCGGCGTCTCCCTTGCGACCGCAAAGGCGGCGGCGGCGGCCCTGGGCCAGCCGCTTTACAGGTACATCGGCGGCCCCAACGCGAAGGTCCTGCCGGTCCCGATGATGAACGTCATGAACGGGGGCGCCCACTCCGACGCACCGATCGACTTCCAGGAATTCATGATCATGCCGATCGGCGCGGATTCATTCGCCGAGGGGCTGCGCATGGGCTGCGAGGTGTTCCACGCGCTAAAGAAGGTGCTCAAGTCGAAGGGCCTCTCGACCGCCGTGGGCGACGAGGGCGGGTTCGCCCCGAACCTCGAGTCCTCGGAGGCCGCGCTCGACGCGATCTCCGCGGCGGTCAAGCAGGCGGGCTACAAGCTCGGCAAGGACATCGCGCTCGCGCTCGACCCCGCCGCCTCCGAGTTCTACGTCCCGCAGAAGAAGCGCTATGTCTTCAAGAAGTCGAGCGGCAGCGCCCTGAGCGGGGGCCAGATGGTGGCCTACTACAAGGAGCTCATCAGGAAATACCCGATCATCTCGATCGAGGACGGCTGCGCCGAGGGCGACTGGGAGACGTGGAAGGCGCTCACCGACGCGATCGGCGACCAGGTGCAGCTCGTGGGCGACGACATTTTTGTCACAAACACGGACTTCCTCAGGAGAGGCATCGACTCCGGCGTCGCCAACTCGATCCTCGTCAAGGTAAACCAGATCGGCACCCTCACCGAAACGCTCGATGCGGTCGAGATGGCGAGGGAGGCGGGCTACACCGCCGTCATCTCCCACAGGTCCGGGGAAACCGAGGATGTCACGATCGCGGACATCGCGGTCGCCACCAACGCGGGCCAGATCAAGACGGGTTCGCTCTGCCGCACGGACCGCGTCGCAAAGTACAACCAGCTCCTGAGGATCGAGGAGGAGCTCGGAGCCTCCGCGATCTACGGCGGGAAGCTCTGACGGGCCGGAGCCGCGACTCCTCAGGCCGGCGCTGCCGGCTGCCCGCCGTCCCCCACCCCCTCGGCGGGGCTGTCCGTGTCCGCGGCTATGTGGTCAAAGGCATCGGAGATCATCTGAAGCACCTCCGCCTTCGGAGCGTGCTTGAGGACATACGCCTCGGCGCCCAGCTCGCGGGTCTGGATGACCGTCTTCATCGTGCTCTGCGAGGAGACAACGATGACGGGCATCGAGGGATGGGCGGCCTTCAGCCTCGCGAGGACCTCAAGCCCCCCCACCTGCGGGAGGTTTATGTCGAGAAGGACGACCTCGGGAAGATGTGCCGACGCCTGCTCAAGCGCGGAGGCTCCGTCGCCCGCCTCCCACACGGTCTGAATCCCGAGTTGTTTCAGGAGGAGGCGAAACACCAAGCGAACATGGGGTTCGTCATCGATGATGAGCGCGCTGACCGGCCGGGGCATGAGACGGAGTTTCTGAAGGCCGGGCCCCGTTGCAAGCCTGCGAAAAGGCCGTCCCCCAGGGGTCACTCGACCCGGAGAATGTACCCGCGCAGGTATTCGCTTTCAGGCATCGAAATGAGCACCGGGTGATCGGGGGGCTGGTGGCAGTATTCAAGCACGCGGACCCGCCGTCTTGCGTCGGCGGCGGCGGAGGAAAGCACGGCCCGCAGGTCGGCATCCTGCATGTGATGGGAGCATGTGTAGGTCGCAAGGACGCCCCCCGGGGACAGCCGCTGCATGGCGCGCAGATTGATCTCCTTGTATCCCCTCAGGGCACCCTCGAGCGCCGACTTCGACTTGGCGAACGGGGGCGGGTCGAGGATGACCACGTCCCACGCCGGCCCGGCCTTGTTCGCGGGGTCGTTGAGCCAGTCGAAGACATTCGCGACCTCGAACTGGGCCCCGACGCCGTTCCGGGCGGCACTGCGGCGCGCGGCCGCGACGGCCTCCGGCGCGCTGTCGAGGCCGAGCACCCTGGAGGCGCCGGCCCTCCCGGCATGCAGCGCAAACGAACCCTGGTTGCAGAACGCATCGAGCACGCCTTTGCCCGCGCAGTATCTCGCCACGGCGGCATGCTGGGCCCTTTGGTCCAGATAGAAACCCGTCTTCTGCCCCCCCATGAGGTCGAGCCAGGTCTCGATTCCGTCGACGACCGCCCACCGGGCCTCCCAGGGTTTGCCCGAGCGGGTGTGGGTCTCGATCGCCAGGCCCTCGAGCCGGCGGATTTGGGCGTCGTTGCGGAAGATGATCTCGCCCGGGTGAAGAAGCCCATCGAGCAGGTCGCCGACCAGGCCCGCCCTCCGCTCCATGGCAAGCGTCTGGATTTGAACGACCACCGCCTCCCCGTACTGGTCGGCGACCACTCCGGGAAGATCGTCCGATTCCGACCATACGAGCCGCCGGAACGCCCCCGGGTCCCTCCTTCCGATCGCCCGCTCAAGCGCCGCCCCGATATAGGCTTCGTCGAGAGCCACCCTCTCCCTGGCCAGCCTGCGCCAGACTATCTGGGAGCGGCCGTTGCAGATGCCCGTGCCGAGCATCCGGCCGGCCCGGTCCCGGCATTCCACCACCTCGCCGTCGCACTCGGGAGGCAGCGGGGCCTCGACCTCGTTGGCGAACACCCAGGGATGCCCCGAGAGGACCCGCGCATTGGCGTTGGGCTTGAGCTTGAACGACGGCACCGCCATTCACGCATCATCGCCGGCTGCGCCCCGCGGAAAAGCCCAAAGTGAGGGCGGCGGCCGCCCCGAAAAGACTTCCATCGCGTCGCCGGCGGGTTTGTACTGACCGTTTACGATGGACCTTTCCTCTGAAATCGCGCGCCGGCGCACCTTCGCGATCATTTCGCACCCCGATGCGGGCAAGACGACTTTGACCGAGAAATTCCTGCTGTACGGAAATGCGATCCATCTGGCCGGGGCCGTGAAGGACAGGAAGAACAAGCGCGCGACGACGTCGGACTGGATGGAGCTTGAAAGGCAGCGCGGGATCTCCGTCAGCTCGACGGTCCTCCAGTTCGACTACAACGGCCTCGCGGTGAACCTGCTCGACACCCCGGGCCACAAGGACTTCTCGGAGGACACGTACCGCGTGCTGACGGCCGTGGACGCGGTGCTCATGGTGATCGACGCGGCCAAGGGCGTGGAGGCGCAGACCCGCAAGCTGTTCGAGGTCTGCCGCCGCCGCGGCATCCCGATCTTCACCTTCATGAACAAGTTCGACAGGCCCACGCGCAATCCGATCGCGCTCCTCGACGAGCTCGAGGCGGTGCTGGGGATCCAGGCGTCGCCCGTCGTCTGGCCGCTCGGCAACGGGCCCACGTTCCGCGGCGTTTTCGACCGGAGGTCGAGGCAGGTCCATCTCTTCGAGCGCGTGCCCGGCGGCGAATACCGGACCCCGGTCCAGGTCGCCTCGCTCGATGACCCGGTGGTGCGCGCCAAGCTGGACGAATCCACGCTTGCCGAGGCCGGCGAGCAGCTCGCCATGCTAGACGGTGCGGGCCATCCCTTCGACCTCGAGGCCGTCCGGGCCGGAAGGCAGACGCCGGTCTATTTCGGGAGCGCGATCAACAACTTCGGCATCCAGCTCCTGCTCGACGGGTTTCTCGAGGATACGGTTCCGCCGCAGCCTCGCCGCACGGTCGCCGGCGGCATATCACGCGAGGTGCCCATGGACGGCGACAAGTTCTCGGGCTTCATCTTCAAGATCCAGGCCAACATGGACCCCAGGCACCGCGACCGGATCGCCTTTCTGCGCGTCTGCTCGGGCAGATTCCGAAGGGACATGCCGGTCCTGCACCCGCAGACCGGCAAGAGCGTGCGCCTGTCCTCCTCGCACAAGCTCTTCGGGCAGGAGCGCGAAACCGTCGACGAGGCGTGGCCCGGCGATGTCATCGGGCTCGTGGGCCATGATGCCTTCGGGATCGGCGACACGCTGACGGAGGACCGCTCGATCCTTTTCGACGAGATTCCGCGATTCGCGCCGGAGGTCTTCGCCTACATATCGAACCCCAATCCGTCCGACGCCAAGAAATTCAGGGCGGGCCTTGAGCAGCTCCTGCAGGAGGGCGTCGTCCAGTCGCTCACGGCCCGGTCGGCTCCTCCAGGGGCGACCCTTCTTGCGGCCGTCGGAGCCCTCCAATTCGAGGTCGTGCAGTACCGGCTGAAGAGCGAGTATGGCGCGGAATCGCGGCTGGAGGAGACTCCCTGGAGCCTCATACGCTGGATAGAGCCGCATCCAGCCCTCAGGAACCCTTCGGGCCTGGTCGTCGCGACGGGAGTCAGCCTTGGCGAGGACAAGCTTGAGCAGCCGGTCGTGCTTTTTCCTAACGACTGGACCATGCGCTATTTCGTGGAGAAGAATCCGGAGCTCAGGCTGAGCAGTCTGCCGCTGGAGCAGGCCGTTCCCGCGTGAGCGCGAGGGCCGCGGCGAAACCCTGTATTGCCATGGTCCCGCGCCGCGTTTGCCTTTTGCCATGCTCCTGAAGCACCTTTTCTGCGCGGCCTGCATAGCCGGCGCGGCGTCGGCGCATTCCGCCCCTTCCTACAAGGGAGCGATCGCGACCGACGCGTCCACCGGCGCCGTCCTGTTCGAGGACAACGCGAACGCGGTGAGCCCGCCTGCGAGCATGACCAAGCTCATGACATACGCGGTGCTCTGCGATCAGATCAGCAAGGGCGCCATTGCGTTGGACACGCCGGTTACCGTCACGCCCGAGGACGCAAAGGTGGGCATGCAGAAGGACAGCACGGCAGTTTGGCTCAAGCAGGGGGAAGTCTTTCCCGTCGAGGAGCTGGTCTATGCGATGTTTGTCCAGTCGGCGAACGATGCGGCCTACGCGCTCGCGCACAAGACGGGGGGCACGGTGGGCGCATTCGTCGCAATGATGAATGCGAAGGCGCGCGAGCTTGGCATGCTTCACAGCACTTTTCGCACCCCGCACGGGTTCCCGCCCCCGAGCAGGCGGATCGCGGACGGCGACCTCACGACCCCCCGCGACTTCTCCGTCCTCTGCCGTTACCTGCTCCTCCACACGGACATACTGCGGTACACCTCGGTCAAGAGCAGGCCCTTCGGCGCCGGAGTGAGGCTTCAGCCCGTGCAGATGACCAACCACAACCACCTTCTCGGGAAGATCCAGGGCGTGGACGGCCTCAAGACCGGTTTCACCAGCGGCGCGGGCTTCTGCCTCGCGGCGACCGCGCAGCGCGACGGCCGCAGGATCATCGTTGTCATGATGGACAGTCCCGACTCGCGCACCCGCGACCTGAACGTCCACGAGCTCATCACGCAGGCATTCGCCTCCCTGCCGCTCGGCGGGAAGCCCTTCGCGCAAGGGCAGGCCGACGCCCCGGTGCCGTCCCCGGCCATTCCGGCGGCAGCCCCCGCGCCAGACGGGGCTCCCGTGGTCCGTTATCCCGGCACCGGGGGAAAATGACATGCAGCCCGACACCGCAGCGGTGAAGGCCTATCTCCTGGAACTGCAGGACTCGATCTGCGCGGCCCTCGAGTCGGAGGACGGCTCAGGGCGTTTCGGCTCGGACGCGTGGGAGCGCGCCGAGGGCGGCGGCGGCCGGACCCGGATCCTGTCCGGGGGCGCCGTGTTCGAGAAGGCCGGGGTCGCATTCTCCCATGTCGTCGGCACCGCGCTGCCGCCGTCGGCCTCGGTCCGCCGGCCGGATATCGCGGGAAAAGGCTGGAGCGCGCTCGGCGTGTCCCTGGTCATCCATCCGAGGAACCCTTTTGTCCCGACGAGCCATGCCAACGTCCGGTTCTTCGCCGCCGGGTTGGGCGGCGCCGCTCCGGCGTGGTGGTTCGGCGGCGGATGGGACCTCACCCCGTACTACGGTTTTGAGGAGGACGCCGTCGACTGGCACCGGGCTGCACGGGACGCGGTCGCCCGGTTCGGGGCGCCTCTCTACGGACGGTTCAAGAAGGCCTGCGACGACTATTTCTTCCTGAAGCACCGCGGGGAGCCGCGGGGCGTTGGCGGGCTGTTCTTCGACGACTTCGACGAGCTCGGGTTCGAGAGGAGCTTCGCGCTCGCCAGGAGCGTTGGGGACGCCTTCATCGGCGCCTACCGCCCCATCGTTGCGCGCAGGAAGGGCACGCTCTATGGCGAGCGCGAACGCGAGCACCAGCTCCGCCGCAGGGGCCGCTACGTCGAATTCAACCTGCTGCAGGACCGGGGCACGCTGTTCGGCCTCCAAAGCGGCGGCCGGACCGAGTCGATCCTGATGAGCCTACCCCCTCTCGTGAGGTGGGACTACAGCGCGGAGCCGACGCAAGGTTCGCCCGAAGGCCGCCTCCTGGAGGCCTTCCTGAAACCCCGCGAATGGTTGGGCGGCTCCCGGTGAACTCCCGCGAACGATTCCTCGCCGCGTGCGCGTGCAAGCCGCTCGGCCGCCCGCCCGTCTGGGTCATGCGCCAGGCGGGCCGATACCTGCCCGAGTACAGGGAGCTCAAGGCGAGGCACGGGTTCCTCAAGATGGTCCGCACTCCGGAGCTGGCTGTCGAGGCCTCGCTGCAGCCGATCAGGAGGTTTGCCTTCGACGCGGCGATCCTCTTCTCGGACATACTCGTCGTTCCCGAGGCGCTCGGCCTCGGCTACACGTTCAGGGACGAGGGGGGGATCGCCATGGAGGGCAGGCTGGAAAGCCGGGCGATGATCGAGGCCCTCGCGCCGGAGAGCGCCGTCCCGGAGCGGCTGTCCTACGTCGCCGAGGCGCTCAGGCTCCTCAGGACGGAGCTTGCGGGCAAGAGGGCCCTCCTCGGCTTCGGCGGATCGCCGTGGACGCTCGCCACCTACATGGTCGAAGGGGGCAGCTCGGAGGACTTCGCGCGGGTGAAGGCCCTTTTCTACGAGGACCGCGAGACCTTCGACATCTTGCTTGGCAAGCTCACCGCATCGCTCATCGCCTATTTTCAGATGCAGATCCGCGCGGGCGCCGACGCGATCCAGATCTTCGACTCCTGGGGCGGCGCGGTGGCGGGCCCCGATTACGAGGCGGCGTCCCTTCGGTGGATCCGGGCGATCGTCGCCGCGATGCCGGAGGGCTTCCCCATCATCGTTTTCGGCAAGGGCACCGGGCCCCACCTGACCGACCAGGCTTTCACGGGAGCCCGGGTGTTGAGCATCGACTGGTCGGTCGAGCTCGCCTCCGTCCGCCGGAGCCTGCCTGAAAACGTCGCCGTCCAGGGCAACCTTGACCCGGCGATCCTCAACACGACGCCCGACGTGTCGCGGCGAGAGACGATCCGCCTTCTGGAATCCGTGCGCGGGAGCGCCGGCCACATCTTCAACCTTGGCCACGGAATACTGCCCCAGGCAAAGATAGAGTGCGTCGAGGCGATGGTCGACGCGGTCACGTCCTGGAAGTAAGGCGCCCACGGCGGTCGCGGTTCCGGTCGCGGGCCGCCCCGGCCCGGCGTCACCCAGCACCCCGGCGTCCGCCTGATCGGGCAGAGCGTGCCCGGGCTTGGGGCCCCACGCGGGCGTGGAGAGCCCGCCGTATCGCCTCCCGGGAGACCCTTGTCCCATATCCCGCGGGGCAAGCGAGTGTCTTGACTCACCGGAGGCACGATTTACCCTCTCGGACTCTTTTTTCCGATTGGCGCAAGACCTCAAAGACACATTGCAGTTGCCCAGGACGAACTTCCCCATGCGCGCAGGGCTCGCGCAGCGCGAGCCGGCGCGGGTCGCACATTGGGAACGCACCGGGCTTTACGACGCGATGCAGCGCCGGCGGGCGGGCGCGCCCGCCTTCGTCCTCCACGACGGCCCCCCCTTCACGAACGCGGACGTCCACATCGGCACCGCCCTCAACAAAACCCTCAAGGACGTGACCGTCCGCTACAAGGCGCTGCGGGGCTTCCGCACGCCCTATGTCCCGGGCTGGGACTGCCATGGGCTCCCGATTGAGCAGAAGGTCGCCCGCGAGCTGCGCGACGCGAAGAGGCAGGTGACGACGCCCGAGCTCCGGCAGCTTTGCGACGCCTTTTCCGAGACGTGGATCGCCAAACAGCGGGAGCAATTCAAGCGGCTCGGCGTAGTCGCCGACTGGGCCAACGAGTACAGGACCAAGGACCCGGCCTTCGAGGCCGACATCCTGCGCATCTTTGCGGCCTTTGTGGACAAGGGCCTGGTCTACCGGAGCAAGAAGCCGGTGTATTGGTCGATACCCTTCGAAACGGCGCTCGCCGAGGCGGAGGTCGAGTACCGCGAGCACGCGTCCCCGTCGGTATGGGTAAGGTTCAGGGTTCCGGCAGAGGAGGCCGCGCGCTTCGGCCTTCCCGCCGACAAGCCGCTCAGCCTCGTGATCTGGACGACGACTCCATGGACCCTTCCGGGAAACCTGGCCATCGCGCTCAATCCCAACGTTGAGTACGCCGTGGCCGACACCGGCCCGGAGCGGATCATCGTCGCCGCCGCCCTGCTTGGCACCGTCGCCAAGGAGGCGGGGCTCGAACCCCCTCCCGCGGTGCTCAGGACGCTTCCCGGACGGGCCCTCGAGCACCTCGGCGCGCGCCATCCCTTCATCGACCGCGCCTCCCCGGTCGTCCTCGCGGACTACGTCACGACCGATAGCGGCACGGGCTGCGTCCACACGGCGCCCGGACACGGAGCCGAGGACTACCAGACCGGGCTCGCGTACGGCCTCGAGATCTACTGCCCCGTGGGTGACAACGGGGCGTTCCTGGACGACGGCCGCGTCCCCGCGGATCTCGTGGGCGCCACGACGCTCGAAAGCGTCGAGGATCTGGAGAAGAAGAGGACCTCCCCGGCGAATATCGCTGTTCTGAGGAAGCTCGATTCGACCGGAGCCCTCCTTGCAAAGCACAAGTACACGCACAGCTACCCGCATTGCTGGCGGTCCAAGACGCCGATCATCTTCAGGGCCGTCGATCAGTGGTTCGTGGCGCTCGACAAGGCGGGCTCGAGGGACGCCGCGCTCAGGGAGATTTCCAGGATGGCCGCCGCGGGAGGCTGGGTCCCCGCCTGGGGGGAGGCCCGAATCCGGGGCGCCGTCGAATCGCGCCCCGACTGGTGCGTCAGCCGCCAGCGGTCCTGGGGCGTCCCGATCCCCGCATTCTTCGACGCGAGCAAGCGCCCGTTCCTCGACGCGGGCGTGATCCGAGCGGTGGCCGACAAGGTCGAACGGCGGGGGACGAACCTGTGGTACGACGCCTCGCCCGCGGAGATCCTGGACGGGGTCGAGCTTCCCAAGGGCTGGCCCGAGGCCTCGACACTGGCATGCGGACGGGACACGCTCGACGTGTGGCTCGACTCCGGATCGACCCACTCCGCCGTGTTGAAGCGCGGGCGGGGCGGCACCAGCTGGCCGGCCGACCTCTATCTCGAGGGGAGCGACCAGCACCGCGGCTGGTTCCAGTCCTCTCTCTGGACGTCGGTCGTCGCGTACGGCGCGGCGCCCTACAAGGCCGTCCTCACCCACGGTTTCATTGTCGACGAGGAGCGCAAGAAGATCTCCAAGAGCTCCACGTACCAGAAGCCCCAGACGAGCGACGTCTACGTCGCAGAGTACGGCGCCGACGTCATCCGCCTCTGGATCGCCTCGCAGGATTTCAGGGACGACATTCCCATATCGAAGGAGATCCTCTCGCACGTGGGGGAAACCTACCGGCTCGTCCGGAATACGTTGCGCTTCCAGCTGGCCAACCTGTTCGACTTTGAGGCGTCGCGCGACGCGGTGCCCCCCGAGCGCATGGATGCGCTCGACCGCTGGGCGCTCCACCAGACCGCGGAGCTCGCCCGTGCCTGCGGGGCGGCGTACGACGCCTACGAATTCCATCGCGTTTACCAGCTCTGCAACCAGTTTTGCGCGGTCACGCTCTCCGCGACCTACCACGACATCCTGAAAGACCGGCTTTACACGCTGGGAACCGCGCATCGCCTCCGCCGTTCGTCGCAGACGGCGATCCACAACATCTTCCAGACGCTGGTCCGGATCCTTGCCCCGGTGATACCGTTCACGACAGACGAGGCCTGGTCGTTCGCGAGCACCGGCACCGAGTTTGGGGCGGGCTCGGTGCACCTGGAGGACTGGCCGACACTACCCCCGTCGTGGTCCGTCCCGCAGGTCGAGTCTGAAATGGCCTCACTGCTCAAGGTGCGGGCCCGGGTCAATGAGGCGATCGAGCCGCTGCGCGCGGCCGGGCGGATCGGAAAGTCCCTGGACGCCGCGGTGACGCTTCTGGTGCCGGCCGCAGACCAGCTACGACAAGTCATTGATAAGCAGATAGATTCGTTGCCCGAGATCTTTATCGTCTCCGATGTGCGGATTGAGGCTCCGGCAAAGCCCGGGGATCCGCTTTCTGTCAATGTGCGGGCCTGTTCCGAGCTCGGCCTCGTGCGCTGCCCGCGGTGCTGGCGCTGGGTGGCCGCCCTCGTGAAGAGCCCGCTCGCCGACGTATGCCCGCGGTGCGCGGAGGCCCTGAATCCCTGAGGCAGCGCTCCCTTTCACAATCCCAAGACTCCCCATGGCAAAGACAAAAAAAACCAAACCGTCCAAGAAGAAATCGCTCAGGAGCGGCACGAAGAAGGCGCCTGTCCCCAAGGCCGCCCCGCCTGCGCCGGTCGCCTCCGAGAAACGTCCGACCATGGAAAAACCATCCAAGAAATCCGCATTGCGCGAGAGCATCCTGGCCCGAAAGGCCGCGACCAAGCCGATTGCGCTCAGCCTTGACGAGGTGCGCGCCATCGCGAAGGCCGTCTCCGCGAAGGCCGAATCTACCGCGAAGTCCGCCAAGGCAGCCAAGGCCACGTCGAAGCCGTCGGCCGCGCAGCTCGCGGTCTCTCTCGAGAGGCCGGCCAAGCCGAACCACATCAAGGCCGCGTCGCTCTCCGACATACTGGGATTCAACCCGAAAAGGACCCGGGCCGCGGAGGCTATCGAGGAGCGCGACGTTCCCGAGAAGTTCAAGCGCTACCACAGGCTGCTGGTCGACCTTCGGAGGCACCTAACCGAAGGCATCGAGCGCCACTCCGAGGAGACGCTGAAGCGCTCCGTGAAGGACGACGCCGGTGACCTCTCCGCCTACGGGCAGCACATGGCCGACGCGGGAACGGACACGTTCGACCGCGACTTCGCCCTCAGCCTGGTCTCGAGCGAGCAGGATGCGCTCTCGGAGATCGACGCCGCGATCAAGCGGATACGCGACGGCACGTACGGCATCTGCGAGATCACCTCGAAGCCGATTTCGAAGGAGCGGTTGCTGGCCGTTCCCTTCACCCGCCATTCCGCGGAAGCCCAGAAGCAGATTGAGCGCAACCGGCACCACTCCCGCACGCAGGCGGGCCTCCTCGGCGAGGCCGGCGAGGAGGGCGGCAAGATCATGGATGACGACGGCGGAGAGGAATGAGCGAGTCCCTGGATCCCGGGGTGTCGCTCACCTGGCGCCTCCTGAGGTATAGGTGGCTCATCACGATCTCCACCGCCGTCCTCGCGGTGGACCAAGGGACAAAGGCCTGGATCCGCGCGCGCCTGCCCTTCAACACCTACGGGGAGGCCGCGGGCGCGATCCGCGTCGTCCGCGGATTCCTCTACATCGTCCACGTCGGGAACACGGGGGCCGCCTGGAGCATTCTCACGGGAAGGAGCATCCTGCTCGCCGCCCTCGCCGCAGCCACCCTGGCCGCGATCTTCTTCGGGCGCCGCGCTCTCGGGCTGGGCGTACCCTATGCGCAGGTCTGCTTCGGCCTGCTTTGCGGCGGGATAGCGGGGAACCTGGTGGACCGCATCACGCGCGGCCACGTGATCGATTTCCTCGACTTCCATTTTGGCGAGTACGCCTACCCGACCTTCAACCTCGCCGACACGGCAATCTGCATCGGTGTAGCGCTCTATATCCTATCCTCGCTGAAGTCGTCCCGGCTCGTCGCCTCTTAGGCGCGGTCCCGGGGGCCCTCACTCGACGTTCGCCATCTGCTCCCGGACGCGCTCCAGCTCGTTCTTCAGCTCGATGACGCTCTTCGAAATCGCGAGGTCGTTCGCCTTGCTCCCGATGGTGTTGGCCTCGCGGCCCATCTCCTGGAGGATGAAGTCGGCCTTGCGGCCGATCTCATCATCGGACCTGAGGAGCGCGGTCAGCTGTTCCATGTGGCTGCGGAACCGGGTGATCTCCTCCGTGACGTCGCTTCGGTCCGCGAATAGCGCTATCTCGCGAAGCACACGCTCGTCGTCGACGTCGAGTTCCAGTCCTGCCTCGCGGAGGCGCTTCAGCAGCTGCGCGCGGTACGACGGCGCAACGCCCGGCGCTCGCTCGAGGACGGCGTCGACGTGCCTCCGGCAGACGCCGATCCGCTCGATGAAGTCCACAAACAACGCCTCCCCCTCCTTCGCCCGCATCGCGGCGAATTCGCGGAGCGCCTTGTCCAGGACCGCGAGCAATTCGGGGCGCACGCGGTCCGCCGACGGAACCTCGGTTGCGACCCTCTGCGAAACCGCGATCTGCCACAGCAGCTCGGTCGTGGGCTCGAACCGAATCCGCCGTGTAATGGCGAGAGCCGCGAGCTTGTCCAGGGCGGCGGACACCGCGGAGTCATTCCAGGCGATCTCGTCGCGTCCCTTGGCGGGCGTGAACTCGATGTCCACGTGGATCTTTCCCCGGGTCGCCACGCGGCGGACGCGCACGCCCACCTCGGCCTCGAGGCTCTCCCAGTCGTCGGGAATCTTGACTGTGAGATCGAGGCTGCGCCGGTTCACGGAACTCACCTGGACCGTGAGTGTTCCCCCCGCAAGGGCCGCGGTCGCGCGGCCGTATCCGGTCATGCTTTTCATTCGCGCTTTGCGAGCAGCCTGGCGACCTCCTGGACATCCTTGTCGCCGCGTCCGCTCAGGTTGACGATCACGATTTTGTCAGCGGCGAGGGCCCGGGCGCGTTTGCACCCGTGTGCGAGTGCGTGGGCGCTCTCGAGCGCGGGAATGATGCCCTCCATGCTGGAGCAGAGCTGGAACGCCTCGAGCACCTCGTCGTCCGTTGCAAATGCGTACTCGATTCGCCCGAGGTCGCGGTAGAACGCGTGCTCGGGCCCGACGGCGGCGTAATCGAGGCCGGCGGACAGGGAATGGGTGAGCTCGATCTGCCCGTCCGGATTCTGGAGAATGAACGTCTTGCATCCCTGGAGGACGCCGAGTTTGCCGCCCGCGAAGCGGGCCGCGTGCTCGCCCCTGCGAATGCCCCTTCCGCCCGCCTCGACCCCGATCATCCGGACGCCGGGCTCCTCGAGGAACTCGAAGTAGAGCCCGATCGCGTTGCTCCCGCCGCCGACGCATGCGACAAGCTCGTCGGGAAGCCTTCCCTCGCGGGACAGGATCTGCTCCTTCGCCTCAGCCCCGATGACGCGGTGGAAGTCGCGGACCATCTCCGGATAGGGCCGCGCGCCGTACACCGTTCCGAGGATGTAATGGGTGCCCCGGACATTGGTGACCCAATCGCGCATCGCCTCGTTGATGGCTTCCTTGAGGGTCCTCTGGCCGGCCTCGACGGCGCGCACCTCCGCTCCCATGAGCCGCATCCGGAACACGTTGAGCGCCTGCCGTTCCATGTCGACCGAACCCATGTAGATGACGCACTGAAGCCCGAATTTGGCGCACACGGCGGCCGTGGCCACGCCGTGCTGCCCCGCGCCCGTCTCGGCGATGATTCTCTTCTTCCCCATCCGACGCGCAAGGAGCGCCTGGCCGATCGCATTGTTGATCTTGTGGGCACCCGTGTGCAGCAGGTCCTCGCGCTTGAAGTAGATCTTCGCGCCGCCGCAGTGCCGCGTCAGGCGCTCCGCGAAATACAGGGGGGTCGGCCTCCCGGCAAACTCGGACAGATGGTGCCGTAGCTCGGCCTGAAACGCGGGATCCGCCCGGGCCGAGCGATACACGGCCTCAAGTTCCGCCAGGGCCGCCATCAGGGTCTCCGGGACAAAGGTGCCACCGTACGGGCCGAAATGCCCGGAGGCGTCCGGAACCGAGAGGCGGTCGATGCGTGGCGCGGCGGTGGCTGGCATGCGCCCTCCACCCTTGGATCGGAGGGGCGGCGTGGCAAGTCGCCTTGCGCAGGCTTCTTTCCTTGTGCAATCAGCAAATCCCGGCAATTTTGGCTGCGCCCCCTCACCTTTCGGGGCGCCCGCGCCTTTCCTCGCGCGGGCCTCAAATGACCCCCACCCGCAGATGAAATCGAAGCTAATCGCCGCCCTTCTCCTCGCATCCGCCTCGGCGTTCGCCGCCGAGTCCGTTCCGCTGGGCATCCAGCTCTGGAGCCTTCGCGCCCAACTGCTGCCGAGCCTGCCTTCCGGGCTGGCCAAGACCAAGGCCCTCGGGTTCACGATCGTCGAGGCCGCCGGGACCTACGGGCACACTGCGAAGGAGTTTCGGTCGCTGGCCGATGCAAACGGCCTGAAGATCGTCGGCGCCCACATCGGCTACGACCGCATGCAGTCGGACCTGCCGGGCGTGATTGCCGAAGTGAAGACCCTCGGCGCCTCCTACGTGTGCGTCGCTTGGATCCCCCACGAGGGCGCATTCACGGTCGCCATGGCCAAGGCGGCTGCGGCCAATTTCAACGCCTGGGGCGCCGCGCTGAAGGCCGAGGGGCTGGGATTCGGATTCCACACCCATGGCTACGAATTCAAGCCCTTGGCTGACGGAAGCTCGGCGTTTGATGTCCTCCTTAACGAGACGAATCCCGACCTGGTTTTCTGCGAGATGGACGTGTTCTGGGTCGTCCAGGGCGGGGTGGATCCGGTCATGCTGCTCCAGAAATATCCCACACGATTCAAGGCTTTCCATATCAAGGACATGAGGAAGGGAGCGCCGACGGGCCTCTATGAGGGCCGTGCGCCGGCCTCGGACAATGTCATCGTCGGCCAGGGCATCATGGATTGGCCTGCGATCGTCGCCGAAGGACGCAAGGACGGCGTCCAATATTACCTGATTGAGGACGAAACGGCGGACCCGGTTAACAACATCCCGCCGAGCATCACGTACCTCGAGACTCTCGGCCTCAGGCCCTGATCGCACATCCAGGGACGCAAGACGCCCTCCCCTCGCGAGCAGCGAAGCGCTGGTCGTTTCCGGAATGAGTTTCGCGCCGGGACCCTTCCCGGCGTGGGATTCGATGCTCTTGCGGACGAGCCGCTGCTCAGGCTCCGGGCTTGGCCGGCTGTGGTGCCGAGCCGGGCAGCGGGACTACCGGCGATTCAAGCCCAATCTTGGCGCATAGGTAATAGACCACCGCGCCAACGATGAACGCCAGCACCGGTGCGGCTGGCACGTCCACGCCGAGGTTCGGCAGGATGCCGACCACAAAGCCCAGCGCCCACGAGATCCAGCCCGCCGGGTTGAACCCCGCGCGCGGCCCGGTCCACTTGCCGTTGGACTTCAGATAATCGACCATCATCGCGCCACAGATCGGTCCAAACGAGGCTCCAATGATCACGAAGACCGGGATGACCTTGCCGGCGTAGCCCGTCACCCCGAGGAAAATGCTCACGGCCGCGCCGATCCCGACAGAGATGAACGGGCTCACCTTCGGGAGCGTGGTCTTGAAACTGTTGGCGGCGATGAAGGCGGAGAAGCAGGCCGGAGGAAACGCCGCCACGGCCAGGAGGAACATGACCCACTTGGCGACGCCCGGGCCCAGAACCACCGGGATCAGGTTAAAGGAGTCGAGTATCAAGCTCTTCCTCTCCCCGCCCAAAGCCAACGCCCTTGCGCTCATCTCCGGCGAACCATAGACGCCCGCCACGATGAGCATGGAAAGGCCAGCCGTCACAACGATTGCAAGCGCGATGCCCAGGAGGCCGCCCATGCTGACGTCCCGCTTGTCGCGGCTGTTCATGCCGAAGTCCGCGCCCGCAGCTCCCGCAGTGGCGAAAAACCCGACAACGTAGGTCAGGACTGCAGCGATCACACCGGCAATCCCTAGCTGCGCGGGGGCGTCCGGCGCCAGGGCGCGGTGGGCAACGACGAACTTGGCCGGATCAAAGCTGCCCACGCTGCCCACTGTCCTTATAAACAGCCAAATCAGCGCAATCAGCGGGATCAGCGGAATATAGGTGGCCACCTTTCCGACATACTGGATGCCCTTGAGCCCGACAAACGCGGCCAGCAGGCCCCAGATCACCATGATGATCCGCGGATCCACGGGAATCATCGCGGCCAGCGCCAGGGAGGAAAAATAGACGTTCACGCCCAGCCAGCCGAATTGCAGGATGCCCATCAGGAAGCCCGGCATCAGGAATCCGCCCTTCGCACCGAAGGTTGAGGTGCCGACGATGTAGAGCGGCAGGCCTGTCTTCATGCCCAACAGGCCTGGCACCAGGTAGAACAAATAGTGGCAGATCAGCGCCGATATGACGAGGGCGAGCAGGCACACGCCGACGCCCTGCGCCAACGTGCCGCCCAGAAAGCCCGCCTGGGTGGTGCTGGCGTCCTGCCAGAACACGAACCACAGGAAGATGCCCGCATAGGTCGGCGCGGTGTTCTTGTACCAAGGGGCGCGATTCGCGGGCGCATTGGGTGTCGCGCTCGTGAGGTAGAACGGGAGCTGGCCGGTCGGTCCATTTGTTTGATTGCTCATGGAAGTTCCTTACTAGGTTTCACTGCCTTCCCAAGGGGTTTTGGGATTTCGGGGCACAAAAAACGGTTCGTTTGAAGCTGGGCAGCCTGCCCGGAGGCAGGATGTTACGAACAATACTTCTGTACAACCGAACCGCCGCCACCATATGGGGCCGCGCCAGATAGGCGAGCCTGATCCGAATCGCCTAAAGGAAGAACCAGCGCGCCTCACGCGCGGCAGCGTTCCACGAGCGCTGCCGGGGCGCATCAGCGCAGGGCCATTGCCCTGCCCGCCTGCCAGCCGGTTGTCCAGGCAGCCTGGAAGTTGTATCCGCCCGTGATCCCGTCGATGTCGAGCACCTCGCCGGCGAAATGCAGTCCCGGGCAGATGCGGCTCTCCATGGTCGCCATGTCCACCTCGTCCAGGCGCACCCCGCCGCATGTCACGAACTCCTCCTTGTTCATGCTCTTGCCCGCAACCGCGAATTCCGATGCCGTCGCCTGAAGGGCAAGGGCCCTGAGCAAGTCGTTGGGGAGCCTTGCCCACGTCGCCTCGGACGCGATGCCCGCCCCCGCGACAAGCCGCTCCCAGAGCCGCACGGGCAGCCCGAACGGATTCGCGGTAGCCACCCTGCGGCGAGGATGTGCGGCCCGGTCGGATTCGAGATCGGCCCTGGCCTGCTCCGCCGTCCGCGGCTCCGCCCAGTTGACGGCCAGGGTGAAGCGGTATCCGGCGGCGTGCAGTTCGCGCGCGCCCCAGGCCGAGAGTCTGAGAATCGCGGGGCCGCTGATGCCCCAATGGGTCACGAGCACCGGTCCGCACTCGCGCAGGCGCATCGCCCGGACCGAGGCGCCCGCCGCCGGGACCGAGACGCCCTCGAGGCCCCTCAGCCGGGTGTCGTCGATATGGAATGTGAACAGCGAGGGGACCGGGGGAACGATCGAATGGCCCAGGCCCGCGGCGATCGAGAGGCCGGCGGACGCCCTGCCGCCCCCCGTTGCGATCAGGACGCGGTCCGCCCGCACCTCCTCGCCGCTCGAGAGCGCCACGGCGAGGCGCCTGTCGGCGTCCCCGGGCCTTCTCGAGACCCCCTTTACGCCGCTTCCAATGAGGAGGCGCACGCCCGCCTGGCCTGCGGCCCTCGTCAGGCAGTCTACGACCGTCGCGGACTCGTCGGTGACCGGAAACATCCTGCCGTCCCCCTCGGTCTTGAGCTCGACGCCGCGATCCTTGAACCACGCGACCGTCTCGGCCGGCCCGAACCGGTGGAAGGGGCCGATGAGCTCCCTCGACCCGCGGGGAAAGTTCCTCGCGAACTCGCCGGCGTCGGGGCACGCGTGGGTGACGTTGCACCGGCCGCCGCCCGAAACGCGCACCTTTGAGAGCGGGTGGGCGGCGGCCTCGTGGATCGCCACGTCCGATCCGGGATCGGCCTCGGCGCACGCGATCGCGCCAAAGAAGCCGGCCGCGCCTCCGCCGGCGACCAGGACCCGCCTTCGCTCGGCCTGTGTTGCGCCGGCCATTTCGGGTCAGGCCCTTCTCACCGTCACCAGGGTCAGGTCGTCGCGCTGGACCGCCTCGCCCGCAAACCTGCGTATGCTTTCGAGGATCCCGTCGTTGATCTCGCGCGCCGGGCGCGTGTGGAGGGCGCGGACCACGTCCGCGAGGCGCGAGCCCGAGAACTCCTTGTCCTCCTCGTTGGGCGCCTCGGTGACGCCGTCGGTGTAGAGGACAAGGGTGTCGCCCGCATTGAACGGCTCCATCCGGTCCTCGATGGCCGAGGCGAAGAGGTCGTCGGGAACCAGTCCCAGGGGCATTCCCTCCGAGCGCACGAGATGGGTGAGGTAGGCCCCGGTCGAGGGCTCCGTGCGCGCAAAAAGCGGCAACTCGTGGCCGCCCCGGGCGAAGGTCACGCGGTTCGACTCCGTGTCGATCACGGCGTAGAGCATCGTGACATAAAGGTCGCCCTGGATGTCGGCCTCCATGGCGCGGTTGAGGTCGACGAGGACCTGGGCCGGCGAGATGTGCCTGCCAGCGATCTGCCGGAGGTTGGTCCGGCACACCGCCATGTAGAGCGAAGCGGCGATCCCCTTGCCCGACACGTCGGCCACGGCCACGCCCAGCCGCGTCGGCGAGAGCACGATGATGTCGAAGAGGTCGCCGCCCACCCGCTGGGCCGGAGAGTAGCGGGCGTCGAGGTCGAGCCCGGGAAACACGGTCGAGTTGGCGGGAAGCAGCATCTGCTGGATGCCGCTCGCGATCGAAAGGTCCAGGTCGAGCTGCTTGCGCTCGATCTGAAGGCTCATGGATTCCGCGTTGTGCAGCGCGAGCGCGGCCTGCTCCGCAAGCGACTGCATCAGCGTGCACTCCGTCTCTGTGAAAAGGCCGTTGTCCACGGGATTCGCCACGACGAGGACACCGAAGAATCGCTCGCGGAACTTCATCGGCACGGCGATCACCGACCTCACGGTGAGGCTCGGGTCCTCGTGCCTCACGATGCGGGGGTCCAGGGTCGCGTCCCCGATGAGCTCGCCGCTCCCGGTCTCGGCCACCCGGCCCACGACACCCTCCCCGACCGGGAATTCCTCCGACCTGAGCACCTGTTCGATGAACTTGGCGCGGGTGGCGGGCTTGCCCTCCCCGTGGTCGAGAAGCGGCCTGTGGGGCGGGAAGAGCCCCTCCACGGCCACGCTGCGCATCATGTTGGCGGGCGTCCGCTCGAAGATGCAGGCGCTGAGCGCGCCCGTGCAAAGGATCGACCCGTGCACAATGCGCTGGTGCAGCTCCTGGCGGGACAGGCCCTCGCCCACCGCCTCCGCCATCATGTGCATGAAATCGAGGGCGCGCTGGCGGTCGTGGATGGCCTGCCTGCGCTGCTCCTCCCTCCTGTCGGATTCCCTCCCGACCCTGTACAGGACCAGGCAGAGAGACGCCGCGATGAGAAGGAGGCAGGTGATGAGAAAATAGGCCATACGCGGGCCGGCGGGCGGCCGGAGACTCTGCGGACGATTGAACCGGAAGCCCTAGCCCTTCTCAACGCGGTTCTTCATGAAAATGAGGACGTCCTGAAACTTTCCGCGGTTCGACTCGTCTGCCGAGACGAGGTTCTCGTGCGCCTCGAGCACGAGCCGCGCGTTCTCGAGCTCGCCGCGCTTGCCGATGTCGAGGGGCGTGTCGCATGCGCCCAGGCTCGCCCCCTCGCCAGCCGCGTCGACCGTCAGAAGCTTGTGGAGCCCGAGGTTCCGGACGAGCTCCAGGTTGCGCTGCCCCATCCGAGTGAGCACGAGGCTGCCCTTCGGGGAGAGCTTGCGCAGCTCGAGCGCCATCCCGGCTAGCACGCCTAGGAACGTGCTGTCCATGCTCGTGCACCCACGGAAATCGATGACGAAACGGGCCTTCCCGGACTTCAACATCTGAAGCATGAAGTCGCGCAGGCAGGCGCTGTTGAGGAAGCTGGCCCTGCCCTCGATGCGGACGACCACGGGGTCGGAGTAGGCATCGACCAGGTAGGCCGGCTTTGCCGTTTCTGAAATCACGTCTTTGCGAGGATTTGGCGGAGGACGTAGGGGAGGATTCCTCCATGCTGGTAGTAGTCGATCTCGATTGGGGTGTCTATCCGGCAGCGCACCGGGACGTCGAGGGTCTCGCCGCCCTTCCGCGCGATTCGCAACATCAGGTCCTGCTGCGGCCGCAGCGAACGCCCCAGGCCGAGGACGTCGTACGTCTCGGAGCCGTCCAGCCCGAGCGTCTTGGCCGTGGTGCCGTCCATGAACTGGAGCGGGAGGACGCCCATCCCTACCAAGTTGCTCCTGTGGATCCGCTCGTAGCTCTGCGCGACGACGGCCTTGACCCCGAGGAGCCTCGTGCCCTTGGCGGCCCAGTCGCGGGACGAGCCGGCCCCGTAGTCCTGGCCCGCAAGGACAACCAGGGGGGTCCCGCGCCTGCGGTACTCGACGGCGGCCTCGTGGATCGAGAGTCGGGTGCCCTCAGGCTGGAGGAGCGTGTCGCCGCCCTCCTCGCCCGCGAGCATCAGGTTCTTGATCCTCACGTTCGCAAACGTGCCGCGCGTCATCACGCGGTCGTTGCCGCGCCGCGAGCCGTAGCTGTTGAAGTCCTCGAAGGCCACGCCGTTCTCGAGGAGAAACCGGCCCGCTGGAGACGCCTTCTTAATGGAGCCCGCCGGCGAGATGTGGTCGGTCGTCACGGAGTCGCCAAAGATGCCCAGCGCCCGGGCCCCCTTCAGCTCGGCGATGGGGCCGGGCCCGGCCGAGAAGTCCTCGAAGAACGGCGGCTCCTGGATATACGTCGACGTGGCGTCGAACGCGTAGGTGTCGCCCGTCGACGACGGGATCTCGTTCCACTTTGGATTTTGCGAGGCAAAATCCGAATAGAGCCTCCGGAAGACCTCGGGCCTCAGGGCCGATTGCATCAGGTTCCTGACCTCGGCGAGGGTCGGCCAGATGTCGCTGAGGAACACGTCCTTCCCGTCGCTCCCCCTTCCCAGGGGATCGCGGGTCAGGTCGATGTCCACGCGGCCCGCGAGGGCGAACGCCACGACCAGCGGGGGCGACATGAGGAAGTTCGCCTTGATGCTCGGGTGTACCCTCGCCTCGAAATTGCGGTTCCCCGACAGGACGGACGCCGCGACCAGGTCGTTCTTCACAATCGCCTCCTCGATCGGCGCCGCCAAGGGGCCCGAATTCCCGATGCAGGTGGTGCAGCCGTAACCGACGGTCTGGAAGCCAAGCGTGTCGAGGAAGGACTGGAGCCGCGTCCGGGTGAGGTAATCCGTCACGACCCGCGAGCCCGGCGCGAGCGACGCCTTGACCGCCGGCCCCACCTTGAGGCCTCGCTCGACCGCCTTCTTGGCGAGCAGCCCGGCGGCCAGCATGACCGAGGGATTCGACGTGTTCGTGCAGCTCGTGATGGCGGCGATCACGACGCTGCCGTGGCCCAGCCTAACCTTGCCCTTGCCGCTTAGCAGAACGTCCGTGGAGGCCGTCCGGAGCTCCTCGGCCCTCTTGCCAAACCCGTTTTCAGAGACAGGCCGCGAGAATGACCCAAGGAACTCCTTCCTGAGCGCGGGAAGCTCGATCCTGTCCTGGGGCCGCTTCGGGCCGGCGACGCTCGGGACGACCAATCCCAGGTCCAGCTCGATGTCCTGCGAATAGTCGATCTGCCCCTTCTGGGGCATTCCCCAGAGGCCCTGCGCCCTGTAATATGCCTCGTAGAGGACGACATGCTCCGCGCTGCGGCCCGTCGCCAAGAGGTAGTCCGTGCACTCCGAGTCGATCGGGAAGTAGCCCATGGTGGCGCCGTACTCCGGAGCCATGTTTGCGATCGTAGCGCGGTCCACGACCGGCAGCGCGGCGGCGCCGGGGCCGTAGAACTCGACGAACTTGCCCACGACCTTGGCCTTCCTTAGGAGCTGCGTGACCGTGAGAGCGAGGTCCGTCGCCGTGACACCCTCGCGGAGCGAGCCCGTCAGGTGGACGCCCACGACGTCGGGCGTTAGGAAATAGACGGGCTGGCCCAGCATCCCCGCCTCGGCCTCGATGCCTCCGACGCCCCATCCCACGATGCCCAGGCCGTTGATCATCGTGGTGTGCGAATCGGTGCCCACCAGCGTGTCCGGATACCAGACGCCGCTCGGGTCGCGCAGCAGGCCCTTCGCCAGGTACTCGAGGTTCACCTGGTGGACGATTCCGATCCCCGGCGGGACGACCTTGAAGGTCTCGAAGGCCTGCATGCCCCATTTCAGGAACTGGTAGCGCTCGCGGTTGCGCACGAACTCCATCTCGATGTTCTTCGCCAGGGCCTCCGCGCTCCCGGAGTAGTCGACCTGGACGGAATGGTCGACGACCAGGTCGACGGGGACGAGGGGCTCGATCATCTTCGGGCTCCTGCCCATCCTGGCGACCGCGGAGCGCATCGCGGCGAGGTCGACGAGAAGCGGCACGCCGGTGAAGTCCTGGAGCACGATCCTGGCGACGACAAACGGGATCTCCTCGGTCCGGGGCGCCTTCGCCTGCCACGACGCTAGGGCGCGAACGGCGTGCTCGGTCACCCGCCTTCCGTCGCAGTTCCTTAGGAGCGACTCGAGGACGAGCCGGATCGACACCGGGAGCCTGGAGACGTCGATGCCGGCCTTCGCGAGCGCGGGCAGCGAGTGGAACCTGTGCCTCGCCCCGCTTGCCTCAAAGTCCTGCAGCGTCGCCAGGGGAACCGGTTGCTGGCTCATCGGAAGAATCGCCGGATCACTTCGCGAGGGCGGCCTTGACCGCCGCAAAATTCGGAAGGTCCTTGGGTGTCGGGGTCTGCTCGGCGTACTGTACGATCCCGTCGGTTCCGATGACGAAGGCGGCCCGGGCCGCGGTGTCCCCGATCCCCAAAAGCCCGGGGAAGATGACCCCGTAAGCGGCGGCCACCTTCTTGTCGAGGTCGCTGAGGAGCGTCACGGAGATCTTGCTCTGCTTCGCCCACGCGGCCTGGGCTAACGGGCTGTCGACGCTGATGCCGTAGACCTCGGCGTTGAGCCCTGAGTAGTCGCCCAGGCCGGCCGTCACGTCGCACATCTCCTGGGTGCAGGGGCCTGAGAATGCCAGGGGGAAGAAAAGGATCACTGTCTTCTTCTTGCCGAAGTTGTCGCTAAGCTTCACGTCCTTGAGGCCTTCCGCAGTGGAGGTCTTGAGCGTGAAGTCCGGGGCCTTGGTTCCGATGGCTATTGGCATGGTGGGGGGCGGGTTTGCGTGTGAGCTGCGTCTCTTTCGCCGCCCCGACGGGGGCGGCTTCTGGGAGGGGGGCAACATGGGCATGGGTCACCTCCTCCGCAAATCGTTTTTTGCGCCGCGCCCGCCGCCATCGCCAAAATCCCTTGCCGCGGGAGCCCCGGGGGGGCTTTTTGGGGTGTTCCCATGACAATCATCGAAGAGCTGAACTGGCGCGGGCTCGTGGCCGACTGCACCGACCTGGACGGGCTGACCAAGCGCTCCGCGTCCGGCCCGCTCACGTTGTACTGCGGATTCGATCCCACGGGGGACTCCCTGCACGTGGGCAGCCTCGTGGGCCAGCTGGCCCTTCGCCGGTTCCAGCTCCACTGCCACCACCCCATCGCCCTTGCGGGCGGTGCCACCGGGATGATCGGCGACCCGTCGGGCAAGTCGGCCGAGCGCAACCTCCTCTCGCGCGAGCAGCTCGACAGCAACCTCGCCAGCATCAAGGCCCAGCTTTCCCGCATTCTGGACTTCGACTCCAAGGCAAACCCGGCGCGCATGGTGGACAACGCCGCGTGGACGGCCGGCGTCGGCTACCTCGATTTCCTGCGCGACATCGGAAAGCATTTTTCCGTCAACGTGATGGTGGCGAAGGAAGGAGTCCGCTCCCGGATGGAGGGCGAGGGGGGAATCAGCTACACTGAGTTCAGCTACATGGTCCTCCAGGCCCATGATTTCTACCACCTGCGCAAGACCCTCGGCTGCGAGCTCCAGATCGGAGGGTCCGATCAGTGGGGAAACATCACGGCCGGCACCGATCTTATCCGCAAGACGCTTGGCGCGCCTTCCTGGGGCCTGACCTTCCCCCTCATCACAAAGTCTGACGGCACCAAGTTCGGCAAGACGGAGACCGGCACGGTCTGGCTGGACGCGCGGAAGACAAGCCCCTACCGGTTCTACCAGTTCTTCATCAACACCGAGGACGCCATGGTGCCGGCCTACCTGAGGAAGTTCACGCTGCTGTCCGCCGACGAGATCGGCGCCCTCGAGGCAAGTCACCGGTCGAACCCGGGGGCCCGCGAGGCCCACAAGGCGCTAGCCCGCGAAGTGACCTCGATCGTCCACGGCAAGACCGCTTGCGACGACGCGCTCCGGGCGAGCGAGATCATGTTCGGCGGCGGCCTCGACGGCATCACCGAGTCCCTGTTCAACGACGTTTCCGAGGAGATCCCGACCCGCGACTTCGAGAAATCAAGGATCGAGGGTCCCGGCTGCCCGGTCGCCGATCTTCTCGTCCACAGCGGCCTTTGCGCGTCGAAGGGCCAGGCGCGCAAGGACATCGAGGGCGGAGGGATCTACCTGAACAACAGCCGGGTCCAAGAGGCCGCGCGGGCCGTCGTCCTCACTGACCTGCTCTTCGGCCGGTACCTTCTGCTGCGCAAGGGCCGGCGCAGCTACGTCCTCCTGCGGGCGAAATAGAGGGCGCTAGAAGAACATCGCCTCGCTAAGGGCGCTCTCCGGCGGGAGAAGCGCGACCGACGCGGGCATGGCCGTGCGGCCCGTCCCGAGATCCGCCTCCAGGCCGGCATGGCCCGACGCCAGGTCGGCGTTCCACGTGAAGAACCTCTTGTCGCCATAGGCGAAGGCGAGCGCGAACGCCCCCGGGGCGATATCCCCGGGTTGCGTGAGCTCGCACGCCTCGCCGGTCGCCCCGCAGTCGCCGATCCGGTCCTTCACCCACTTCAACAGGACGCGGGCCTCCGCGAAGACCTCGGAGCCGTGGGCGAGCGTGATCGACCTGAGGCCCCTGGAGAGCGCGTCCACCGGGTACCGGCTGAGGAACTGGCCGATCGTGTGGCGCACGGGCAGCAGCCGGGCAAACGCAAGGTCGCGGACGTTCTCCGGCCGGGGCCACGGGTAGCCGAGCGCGTCCGCCGGCGCCGTGGCGCCGTCTATCAGGACACGCTTGGCCGTCGTGAGCAGGTACCGGTAGTCGGCGAGCCGAGCCGCATCGCTGAAGCGGTGAGCCCAGTAGTAGAGGGGCAGTTCGGTCGAGAGGCAGACCGAAACCTGGTTCTCCAGGTAGGTGCGCGCGCTGCGCGGGTAGCTCAGCATGACGAACTCGCAGCAGCGCGTGTCTTCCGCCTCCTTTCCGACCGAGCACTCGCCGTACACCTTGGCCCGCATCTGCGCCTCCTCGGAGTCCTCCTTGAGCGGGCAAAGGACGACGACCCGGCACGGGTGGCTCCGGGAGAAGCGGACCGCGGTCTCAAACTGGTGGACTGCGTCGCCCGCGTCCGTCCTCAAGCCGAGGTGCAGCACAAAGTTGACCTGGGTCGCCTTTGCGTCGTCGGTCGGGGGCGAAGGACGGCCGTCGGCCGCCGCGCCCGCCCACATCTGGTCCAGGCCGCCGGCGATGGAGTCCACGGAAACCTCGATCCCCGGCAGCGCGTCGAAAATCGAGGGCATGGGCGGTCAGGGCTGGCGCCACGCGTGGCCCCGCGGGGCGAGCAGGCCGCCCGCCTCATTGGGGCCCCACGACCCCGCCGGATACCCCTCCATTCCCTTGCGGCCCTGCGACCGCCAGAAGTCAAGTACCGGCGTGTAGAGCTTCCAGGAGGTCTCGGTCTCGTCGCCGCGGATGAAGAGCGTCCCGTCCCCGATCATGGCGTCCAGCACGAGGCGCTCATAGGCCTCGGGTGTGTTGGAGCCGAACGCGGTCGCGTAGCGGAAGCTCATCTTGACCGGCTGGGTCCGCGTCTCGAGGCCGGGAATCTTCGCGTTGAGGATCATGCTCAGCCCCTCGTCCGGCTGGATCTGGAACGAGAGCGTGTTCGCCGCCAAGTCGAACCTTTCCTTCTGGCCGAAGATGGTTCCCGGCGGGGCCTTGAACTGGACGGCGATCTCCGAGACCCGCCTGGCGAGGCGCTTGCCGGAGCGCAGGTAGAACGGCACTCCATGCCACCTCCAGTTGTTGATCGAGAGCCTGATCGCCGCGTACGTCTCGGTGCCGGAGCCGGGCGCCACGCCCTCCTCATCGAGGTAGCCCGGGACGCTCTTGCCGCCGGTCATCCCGGCCACGTACTGCGCGCGGCAGACATCGCCCGGCTCCGCGAGCGCGATCGGCTGGATCGCCTTCAGCACCTTCACCTTCTCGTCCCGGACGGCCTCCGCCTCGAAGGACCCGGGCGCCTCCATCGCGGTCAGAGCCAGCAGCTGCATCGTGTGGTTCTGGATCATGTCGCGCAGGCACCCGCTCTGCTCGTAATACCCGGCGCGGGTGCCCACGCCCTGGTCCTCCGCGACGGTTATCTGCACGCTTTCTATGTAATTGCGGTTCCAGAGCGGCTCAAAGATCGAGTTGGCAAAGCGCTGGACGAGGAGGTCCTGCACCGTCTCCTTGCCCAGGTAGTGGTCGATCCGATACACCTGCTCCTCCGAAAAGACCGATCTCAGCGCGGAGTTGAGAAGGCGCGCCGAGTTGAGGTCCCGGCCGAAGGGCTTCTCGACCACGACCTTCGAGTGGTTGGCGTTGCCCAGGTTCCTGCCTCCCAGGCCGCTAAGGCCAAGGTTTTCGATGATCGGCCCGAACACGGAGGGCGGGGTCGAGATGTAGAACAGCGACTGCACCTCGCCGCCGATGCCCTTTTCGATCTCGCCGATATGGGCGGCAAGCCGGTCGAAGCCGGCCCTCTCGTCGTATCCGCCGGAGACGTACGTCGTGTTGGCGGCCACCCGCCCCCAGATCTCGGCGTCGAGCTCGCGGCGGGAGAACTCCTTCACCGCGCCCGACGCCATCGTGCGGAACTCCTCGTCCGGGATCGGCTTGCGGCCGTATCCGACCAGGTGAAAGTCCGCGGGCAGGAGGTTGTCGTAGCTCAGGTTGTAGATCGCGGGGATGAGCTTCCTGGCCGTGAGGTCGCCGGATGCGCCGAAGATGACCACGACGGTCGCAGGGGCGCCGCGGTGCTTGCTAAAACCCTGCAAAAATGGGTGTCGGTCGGAGTCGGCCATGGAAGACGCCGACTTTTTTGCCAAGTTCGAGGCTAAGCAAGGGAAATGGCGCCTGCCCGCCGCGCGGGCTCCGGCGGCGGCGGGTTCGTTTCTCGTTGCGAGGCAGCGCAGGCGGTGGCAATCCCGTCAATCACACACCGTATGGCAGCACCTTCGATCACGAGCTCCCTCAGACGCTCCCTGCTGATCAAGATCATTTCCAAGCCTGCGCCCAGCAAGGAGGATGTGGCCTCAGTGATCGAGCTCACGGCCTCAAAGGTCGTCGAGGCCCTCAATGCGCAGTCGATGACCCTGTACATGGTCGAGGGCAACGACATCGCCTTCAAGCATGTCTACTACTCGCCCACCCTCTGGGCCGGGGACCCGAATAAGGAGAAGAGATTCAAGGAGATGGAGGCGAAGCTCCTCCAGCTCAAGATTCCGGTCGGCACCGGGATCGTGGGCAAGGTGATCCAGACGGGCGAGCCGGTGTTCTTCAGGAACACGGAGGGGCAGTCGCCGATAATGACGTCGATAACGAAGACGACGGGCTTCGAGGTGCGGTCGATGCTGACGGTCCCGCTGAAGACTACGATCACGCTCGGCGCGATCCAGACGCTCAACAAGGAGGTCTCGGCGGGGACGAACGGCGAATTCACCGAGGCCGACCTCAAGCTGCTCCAGGAGGTCGCCAAATACTCGTCGACCCTCATCCACCGGATGATCGACCCGAGGTTCCAGCTCGGGTCCGACGACACGGCGCGGTTTGTGTCCAGGCTCACCGAGCTGCCGCTCGTCAAGAACATCGACTTCCTGGAAATCGACCAAGGCCTTCTCGACGAGATCGGCGACGCGGTCATTCGCCGGGAGGGGGTCTTCCCGCTCAAGCGCATGGGGCCGGGGTCGGCGTCCGTGGTCATGATCAACCCCCTCGACTACGCGAAGCGCGAAGCGTTCACCCAGGCCACGGAGCTCAGCATCGACGAGGTCCGCGTCGTCCCCGCGGTGCTCTTCGAGGCCCTGCTCAAGAAGTTCTTCAAGGACTCGAGGCCGATGGCAATAGGGGGTGAGAACGTCGACATCGGCTCGGTCGCCCACGTGATCACCACGGCCTACGAGGCCGACGCCGAGTCCGGGGACCTGAAGGCAGGCGACCTCGAGAGCGAGGACTCGGCCCCCATCATCCAGCTCGCAAACCGCATCGTGGAGGACGCGTACATCCTGGGGGCGTCGGATATCCACATCGAGCCGATGGAAAAGGACCTGGTCATCCGCTACCGGATCGACGGCCTGTGCCAGGAGAAGCTGCGCCTTCCGAAGAAGGTGGCCAACGCTCTCGTCACCCGCCTGAAGATCATGTGCAACATGGACATCTCCGAGCGACGCCTTCCGCAGGACGGGCGCATCGTCTTCAAGAAATTCACAAAGAAGAACATCGACATTGACCTTCGCGTCGCGACCGGGCCGATGAATTTTGGAGAGAAGGTGGTCCTGCGCATACTGGACAAGCAGAAATCGACCCTTCCGCTGACGGCCCTTGGCTTTTCGGAGGAGAACCTTGAGAGGTACCGCGAATGCATCCGGCAGCCCTACGGGATGATCCTGCACTGCGGGCCGACCGGGTCGGGAAAGTCCATGACCCTTTACTCCGCCCTGGCCGAGGTGAACACGCCGGACGTGAACATTCAGACCGCGGAGGACCCGATCGAGTACACGCTTGCCGGCCTGAACCAGATGCAGATGAACCGGCAGATCGGGCTCACGTTCGCCCGCGCCCTGCGCTGCTACCTGCGCATGGACCCGGATGTGATCCTGGTGGGTGAGATCCGCGACGAGGAAACGGCCGGCATCGCCTGCGAGGCGGCGCTCACCGGGCACCTGCTCGTCTCCACGCTCCACACGAATGACGCGCCGTCCACGGTCACGCGGCTCAGCGAGATGGGCATCGAGCCCTTCAACATCTCGGCATCGCTCGTGTGCGTGTGCGCCCAGCGGCTTCTGCGCAGGGTCTGCAAGAACTGCAAGATTCCCTACGAGCCGGAGGGCCGCGAAAAGATGCTCCTTGAGAAGGCGATCGGCTGGAGCGGCCAGATCTTCAAGCGGAATCCCCAGGGCTGCCCCGTGTGTAACGGCCTGGGCTACAAGGGCCGCGTCGGCATCCACGAGCTGATGGTCAACTGCGAGGAACTGACGGAGGCGATCAACAGGGAGGTCGAGGTCGCCCAGCTCAAGAAGATAGCGATGAAGACGGGGATGAAGACCCTTCACCAGGACTCGATGCTCAAGGTGAAGACGGGGATTACGACGGTCGAGGAGGCCCTCGCCAACGTCCCGCCGGACCTCATCCTTTAACCCGGCCCGGCGCGACCGATGCCCGCTGCCCCGCAGGAGCACGGGGCGCCAATGCGCATATCATTTTCGTAACCGCAGGCGGGGACCCGCCCCTGCACCGCCCAAGCGCCATGGTTGACACTGCGCCCAGTTGTCCTTAACTTGCGGACAAATGACTCCCGCAAAATATAGCTCCGTCTTCCACTCCTATCCGCTCAGCAACGACCTCAAGATGGCCGAGCTCGTCTCGCTTGGGCTGCCGGCTGGAATCCTAGGCCACCTCGCCGTTGCCTTCGGCGTGCAGCCGTCGGGGATCGCGCCCTACGTCAACATTTCGGAGAAGACGATCCTCCGCCGGCTCGGCGCCAGGGGAAAGCTCAAGCCTGACGAGTCCGAGAGGGCCGCCCGGCTGATGCGGGTGTTCGTCCGTGCCGTGAACGTGCTTAAAGACGAGGACAGGGCGCGCGGCTGGCTCGCAAGGCCGCTCCGCGTTCTTGGCGGGCGGACCCCCCTCTCGCTCATGGCATCCGAACAGGGCGCCAGGGAGGTCGAGCAGGCATTGGGACGTCTGGAACATGGCGTGTTCGCTTGATCACGGCTTGGCGGATCTGCAAGACCAAGCATGCCCATACGGCATTCGACGGGCGTGGTGCGGCTGAGTTTCCGGGTAGATGGAATCCTCTTGGGGTCCGCGCGGTCTACACCTCGGAAAACCGCTCCCTGGCCCAATTGGAGGTCATCGCCAACGCTGACGACCGGGAACTGCTCACCGCCGCGGCGTGGAGCGTTATCCCGGTGCGCTTTGACCTCGATCTGCTTCACGCTCCAGAGAAATTCCCGGATGATTGGCGGCAGGTCCCGGCACCGGACTCCACGCGGCGATTCGGAGGCGATTGGTTGAAGAAGGGAGTCTCCCCTGCCCTGCGGGTTCCAAGCGTCGCGACGCCGGGGGAGTATAACTACATCCTGAACCCGAACCATCCCGAGTTTCGCAGGCTCGCGATAGGGCCGCCGGAGGCCTTCACGTTCGACTCCCGGGTGAAATGAGATCCACTCGGGAGCGAAGCCATGAGGCTGGACATGTCTCGCTTCGTTCGAACCCGCGCGTGCGCGGGCTGATGCCGCGGTTTCGGTCATTCAGGAGACTCGCCGACGAAGGTCTCAGAACCGTTGTGACGTTAGGCTCCAATCCCAAGTTGATAGAGTCGAATCGGCAGGACCATCTTGTATCCCAGGAAGTCCTTGTCGTCTGTGAAAACCTCAAGTTCGTACCGTATTGCGACCGCGCAAATGACAAAGTCGGTAAATGATCCCTGGATCCCTTTGGACCGACAACGATTATAATACACGGCAGCCTCCTCGTTATCGTCAGTCCCGATTTCAAGATCGGGAAACGCACGTAAGCGATCTTTCACAACATCGAATTTCGACGGGCCCCGAATTCCAGACAATATCTCTTGGCGAATCGGGCCAATGATCTCCACCAGCCCTTGATTCACCCATTTCAGCATCTCGTCACGATACGATCCTCCAACGTCGTCCCCTCTTCTAACACCAAATGTCTCGGTTGATCACATATCTTGCCATGAGAGAGGAGAGGCGCCTATGGCGCCTCAAACAAACGGAGCGGCAAGTAATATCGCCGCTTGGCTCAGAGCAGTATCAGTTTGATCCCCAAAACCTGAGTCGCCCCATTTCGCCGTCCAATAGGAGTTCCGCGCTGCCAAGTGACGTATCTTGTCGGCGCGTCGGGCGGCGCAGGCGCAATCCAACTTCCCTAATTCCGGCCCGCGACCCCGCAGGAATAATTGTTATCGCGATATCAGGCCCGGATATCACGGTCTTCTCCTCCATCTGGCGAATCATCCAGCCGGCGACCTTGAGCTCGGCGACCAGAATGGAGGCCTCAGATGGATTGAGAGCCACCGTCAGACCCACCACATCATCGAGCAAACGGTCGGGAAGAAAGCCCGCCGCTAAGTATTGTTGGTGAGAAAGCAAATGCTCAATGCCTGCTCCCGGATACCTGGCGACGAGGTAACCCGGGGCTATCTCAGTGAACCATGTCGACAGCACGTCGGAACCGTCACCCTCGACATCGATTTCAATGAGCCAAGGAACGACGCCTGGAGTCTCACTTTTTCCGGCCTCTAACATTACCTTTTCGCCAAAGGTCGCGCGAAGGCGCTTTTCGATATATGGAGTGCCACCGGCGTCCCCATATCCCAGGCCTATGCCAGATTGGCCGAGCCGCCATTGGTCTCCCGCTGACGTGGATCCGGCGACAAGGATCTCAATAGCCGTCTGCCGACCCGTGATATAGAAAGCAGTCCACCCTCCGTGGCTCGGATCAACGGTCTTCTCCTTTGCGGAAGCAAGAGCCCTAATCTCGGCTGAGTGACGGATCGCCTCGTAGCTCGCCGGATCGATAACCACGTAGACGTGGCTCAGGAAAACAGGCGTCATCTGAGCGGCGGCACAGGCCGAAGCCAATGAGAGGAACAGCGGAATTCTCGTCGGCACATCGCAATCTCTACGGGTCGAAAGGCTCGGGACCAAGCCAAAATCCAATTAATATTCGAACGGGGCGGCAGATCGGAAGGCATGAAGTCTTCGTCACCATCGCTGTCCGCCGGCCCCCTAATCCCAACACTTTCAAGAGAGCCTAGGCCGAGTTCCCGAAGCCTGACAGATGCACACCTTGCTGCTCAATGCACCGTCCGAATCAATTCGAGCATTCTTAGGGCTGAAGGATCATTCGGCCGCAGCTGCAGCACCTTTTCATACTCGGCAACCGCCTCGTCCTTTCGCCCAGCCTGCATAAGAGCGGCGGCCCGCGAAAAATGCGCCTGGACAAGATTTGGCTGCATCCTGATCGCCGCCTCGATGCGCTCTAGACCCTCCTTGTTCCGCCCGATCCGGCAGAGAATCGCCCCGAAGTTGTTGCTCGCCTCAGCAAAATCGGGCTCGTCCCGCAGGGCCCCCTCGTAGTGCCGGATGCCCTCGGGAACCCGTCCGCTTTGAACCATGGCATTGCCCAGATAGAAATGGGCTCTGGCATAGTCCGGCCTGATCCGCAACGCGGTCTCCAGCTTCTGCATTCCGTCGGCGGTTCTCCCGGCTCCGTAAAGGAGTACACCGAGGTTGGCGTAGGCCTCGTAAAAATCCGGCTTCAATCGCACCGCAGCCTCATACTCTCGGCTCGCCCCTGGGATCTGATCCGCCTGCGCGAGCGCCGCTCCCAGATTGTTGTGGGTCTGGGCTGAATCCGGTCTGATCCGCGCCGCCTCCTCGAGATGCTGGATCGCCTCGTTCAATCGGCCGGGAATGCCTTCCAAGGCAATCCCGAGATCGGTGTGCGCATCCGCATAATTGGGATGGATGCGAAGCGCCGCCTCATATTCTGATATCGCCTGAGACAGCTTGCCGGGGATTGAGGCCAGGGCTTGGCCAAGAGAACAATGGGCGCGCGCATTGTTTGGGCGTTTTGACACAGTGTCGCTCCAGAGCGAAAGGTCGCTGTGGTAGGTCTCGTTGCGTTCAAAGGTGAGAACACCAAGCCCGCACGCCAGCACACCGAGCGGCACCAAGCTCCGCCGACCTGCAATTATGTAGGCTCCAGCTGCTATCAGGGAAACAACCGCGGCTAGGGGCAGGTACATGCGGTGCTCAGCCATTGTCTGGGTAGCGACTGGGATCACGCTGGTCGGGGCGAGAATCGCGAAAAACCACGCGCCAAGAAAACCGAGCGCGGGCCGTTTCCAAAGCGCGGTCAGCGTGAGCGCAGCAAAGGCTACAACGACGAGAGCATAAGGCACCACCTCGCCCGGCCCGTGAACGAGGAAAGGACCGTAGTCAAACACGAGAGGATGGGGCCATACGGAAAGCGACAGGTACCGGGCAATCGCCTCAAATTGCGTAAGCCAGTATGATTCGGGTGCAAATGCACCGGTGAACCCGGCGGAGCCCTGACGACTCCAACCCGTTCCCGCCATCAGCAAGGCTAGCGGCAACCATGTTGCTGCCAGGCCTGAATAGAGCCCCCGGCGCTCCAGCCATACATTCCGAAAAGATCCGGCCACAAACGTGCGGTCGTAGAGTAGCACCAGAAACGGAGCCGTAACCATCACTTCCTTCGTAGCCATTCCCAGAAGACAAACAGCGACGGAGCACACCTGCCACAATAGGGGTCGTGCAGATTCGGCTGACCGGATGAAGCAGTAGAGGGTCAGCAGGTAGAAGAGGCCCATCAAAGATTCGACCCTCTGGACGGCATAGGTCACGGCCTCCGTCTGCAAGGGATGGAGGGTCCACAGCAGAGCGATCACAAGCGCCAGTGGCAGTGAATCCCGCCCAAAACGCGCGCTTAACACGGGCCGCAGCAGTGTTCTCCGCACGATGCCGAAAAGGATCGCGCCGCTCAAAACATGGGTCAGCAGGTTGATGGCATGATAGCTCCAGACATCGGTTCCACTTAGCGCATAATTGATTGCGAGGGTGAAATTGGCGATCGGCCGGTCGCTGACCGTCGTTCCGGCCGGCGGCAACAATGCACCCCAGGGCGGCCACAATTCGCGGATGCTGGCATTCCCTTCGGTTGCCGGACCATCGTCAAAAACGAAAGGCACACTTAGGCAATTGTGGTATGCCGCAATAGCCGCCGCTGCGATCAGTATGACCGCCGGCGCCGTCTTTGCTGGTGATCGCATTTGGGAAGGGCCACTTGGCGTAGTTGACGAAGTCGCTGGGGTCTTCGCCCCGCCAACAACAACGCATTCGACGTGCCACGCAGCCCAAAACCCCTATAAGATGTTTATATTTAATGGCTTAATCCCATCGACTTAACTGCGTCAAAATTGTTTCCATTTCTCAAATGGTTGCGTGGGCCCGCTTCAGGCCCCCAACCGGACACGTTTTGAGCGCAGCCAACCAGCATTCGAATTAACATCCCAAAGGCCGGAGTGAGCTTGTCAGATTCAAACGAATCATCGCCATTTTGGAGAGCGACGTGTTTGAAAAGGGTACTTTTCCGAACGATGCAGCACCCGTTACACCTGGGTAGCCAGAGATGAGCGAGGAAAGACCGGGTCTGGAATCAGGACACGCCGGGGTCGCCCTGCCCGGGGGTTTCCAGCGGCTCTCAAGACGCGACGACCGGGTCTCCTGGGGCGGCCAGTTTTCCGATCGGGCTGCGCCTGCGTTCGGCTGCGATGCGCACTAGCTCGCCTGCGATCTCAGGGGGAGTTAAGAGGTAGTCCACGGAGCCCGTCCTCACGGCGCTCTTTGGCATGTCGGGCTGTTTCGCCGTTTGGAAGGCCTGGGCGATGACAATCCCTCCCTCGTCCTTGATCGACTTGAGCGCGGCGGCGCCGTCCGAATCGAACCCCGAGAGGATAACGGCTATGGCCCGCTTCTTTCTGTCATCCGCAAGTGTCTGTAGAAAAACGGAAATGTTCTTGGGCCAGCCATGCACCTTGGCGATGGGCTCTATATGGAAGAGATCCCCGTCCATGGTGACCTGCTGTCCAGCCGGGACTATATAGACATGGTTGGCCTTCACGATTTCCCCGTCCGCAATCAGCACCACGGGCATTTTGGTGACGTACGGGAGGATTTCGGTCAGCAGCGATTTTCCTTCTGCGGGCTGATGGTGGACGATGATGAAGGCCAACCCGGTGTCTGGGGGAAGAATCGAGAGGATTGTGCGGTATGCGTCAAGGCCGCCCGCCGACGCGCCGAAGCAGACGACCGACAAAGGCTCAACTCGACTGCTCCTCGCCGGGATGTTCGAGCCAGTAAGCATCAGCAATCCGATCAACCGGCAATCACGTGCCGCATGGTCCCGACGGCGGTCGTCTTGGCGTCCGATTCCGTGGGCTCCCATCTCTCGTCGACCACCGGGCCTTCCGCACTGACGATGGCCCAGCGCCACATGTCATGCTGCTTTCTTTGGGTCAGGGCAAAGCCGGGAAACCCCGGATCGCATGTTACCTCGAGAGTGGCGAGCGAGAACTGGCTGGACGACGAAGCGAAGGCAGCTTCGTCGCTCGCGGTGATCTCTGGAAACGAACGCCAGACTGGAGACATGAAGCGCATAGGAGAGAGGGTTGAAGCACATAATAGTCCAGCCGCCCGTCCTGCACTATGGGGTGTTATCTGGCCTTTCCTGGCTCACGCGCTACTGAACGGGAACCGCCGTCGCCAACAACTGCCAGGGTTTCGTCATAACGTTGCGGCGTTGCCCCAGCTGTCTTTTTCGTTGTCATCGTTGGGTTCCTTTCTTGGAGCCAACCCGTGTCCGTCAATTCAGGGGAACCCCAGGTCACGGTCCCGGATTTCCTCTAGAAGCTCAAAAGCCTCGTAGCCGCATGGCTCACCATGGTAACTCTTGGTCACTCGATGCCCGCTCACAAGGCCCTCCCCTACAGGAGCAGGGTTCTCCAGAGCTAGATCCGGGCAATGTGACCAAAATAGCGCGCTATTTTAGTCCAATTTTTCGGCTGGAGAGCATTCTATTCCCCTGAGGAGTGTCTATGTTGTTTGGCAACACGTTCCCGTCGCGCCCATTCACCCGTGCAACGGGCCAGTGTTGTTGCAGGCTTGTCTACGACTCGGTTGGCTTGGAGCTGGGCCCGCCGCGGTCCCCAAATCGGAATGTAAACGCCGCGATTCTCCTTGGCTGGGTAACGCCAGCCACCCATGACTGGAAGAACGGATTATCGAATACGATCTCAACCTTATTTCCACGTTCGATTCTCCCAAGAATTGGCGGCCGATAGCCGGCGGAACCTTCGCGGTTCCTTTCCAAGGTGCGGCAGGCCTGGCTGACATGTCCTGTCGAATCTAGGTTAAACCGAGCGATGATCTCGCCGTGAAAAAGAGAGGCTCCATAGCCCAAAGCCACTGCTTGAAGGATGGACCGATTCATCGAGGAGAGAGGCGACCATAAGCGCCAGAATTCCTCATCGAAGTCCTCCAGCAACGCCTTAATGGCGTCGGCGACGGTCGCCTCGGTGGCAACCTTGGTCTCCAACGCAATATCGAACGTGCGGCGCGCAAGCTGGACTATGTCGCGGGTGCGCGAACCGGCCCATCGAATGCATGCGGCCCCAACTCCGGTTGCCTTGACGCCGTGTCTTTCGCATGACTCGTCGATCCATTTCGCCATAAGGTCGGGGTCGATCCGCTCGATTACGAGACGGCCGAACATCCCGTAAAACGGTCCGTGTTCCCCGTGAAGTCGATCGATCATGTGGCGTACGCTGCCTGCCATGATGTAGACAATGTTCTGATGTCGCTGCATCGCGCCGCGAAGCTGCCATGAAACTCTATCGGGACCAATTGCTTCAACGAAGGTGAACTCATCAAAGATAATCGCGACTGGCCTCTTCCGCTTCTTTGCCAGCTTGTCCAATGCGTCGAGCACCTCGGTCAGCGCCTTGCTGTGAGCCGCGGCGTCCTTGCCGCGAAGCTCGGCGCCAATTTCTAATTCGAGCTCCGAGCCGCCGCTTGCGCTTCCGTCGAACTTGGCTTTGACGTGAGGCTTAAGCACCAAGCCCGAAACCGCGCCGGCGATGAACTGCGCTGCCCTATCGCCGAGGGAACCGAGTTCGGGCAAAGCGCTTTTGAGAAGAGCTTCAGTCACGTCGGCGAGGCTTGAGTAGAGCGACAGGTCAGCAAAGAAACAAACGGCGTCATGTTCGGCAGCGGCCAATCGGGCGGCGCGCAGCAGGCACGAGGTCTTGCCCATGCGCCGCAGACCATACACCAGAAGGTTCTCACCATCACTGATGGCCTTGGCGATTCGCTTCACTTCGACTTCGCGATCGAAGAACGAGTCGTCGGTGGGAAGACGGTCGAAACGAAAGGGATTCATAGTTGGGGGATTCCTTGTACTTTGCTTGCAAACAAAATGATTGCAACCAAACATATTGCAATCCTAAGGCCATATCAATGGTTCACATATGCCTTTTCAGCCCCCCTAAATCGGATCCAAAGCCCTACGGAACGATCTACTCTAATCCGCCGTCAGTTGCGGCCGACGAACGCGCGGCAGGCTACCGGGCATTCTCCGCAAAATGACGCAATTGGCGGAGACGTTGTTTTCATACGTGGGTTGTGGTTTTCGGAAGCGCGATATGAAAAAGGGTCGGTTTTGGACAGGAATTGTGACGGTCTGCCGCCTAGTCCATACCTGTGGTCAACGCGGGCTGCGAACAGCCAGTCGCCGCTTCCACTTGGAGCCGCCTACCTCCGAATGTTATGGAACACCGATGGGATCTATGGTGTCGATTGGCCTTCGATTCGTGGCCATTCCAATCCGATTCAAACGCGCAGGCCGGTTGATAGAGGTTATCGTGCTAGTCGCGTCCGTCGTGGGGGGAGTCCATGCCCAGACCGTTGGCAACGCGCCGTCGAATCCAGATCAGGCAACCGCGCAGACAGGTTTGACAGGGATCCGGCCCGAGCACCTCTGGAGCGCCGACTATCCAGGGCTTGTCGTCGGCGACACCATCTCGATATTCACCGCGCCCGCGCACTGGGACGGCGAACAGTGGCTGGAGGTCGCGGAGATGGTTTCAGCGGTGGGAGCCACGGCAACCCTGGACGGCAACATCCAAAGAAGTGTTCAAGCCCACCGCACGGCGGGCGAGGACCGGTTTATGACGCAGTGGCAGGAATTCGGCAATTATTACGCCTTTGGCGCGTTGGCTGCTTTTGATGCGTGGGGCGAACTTGACGGGGACATAAAGGCGAGAAACGTCGCCATGGATGGCATTGCCTCAAGCATAATAGCCGGGGGTTTGATCTCGCCGGCGCTGAAGGTTGTGGTCGGCCGCGAACGCCCAAGCACGACCAAGTCCACATACCGCTTCAAGCCCTTCAGCGCAAACGCTTCATTTCCCTCCGGGCATGCGACGGAAGCCTTTGCCGTTGCGGCCTCGATTGCGGAGAACTACCCGGTCTGGTGGGTCCAGGGACTGGTCTACGGAATCGCGGGACTGGTCGGGTATGCGCGGATTGAGCAGAATGCGCATTTCGCCAGCGACGTGGTCGCTGGATCGCTAATAGGCTGGTCCGTAGCGCGAGGAGTCGTGCACCGCAACGACGGCCCACGCGACCTCAGGAAGCTAACATGGACGCCTTACGCCAGCGGAAAGGAAATCGGAATTGTGTTTTTCAAGTCGTACTAATTTACCGCGTGGCCGCTTGCGCAGCGACAACGCAGTTCAACACTCGACTTAACGCGATCGGCAATGGCTCCCTTATTGGACGACCAATGAATCTCGAAAGCTTCATCAGCCTCATTATTCAAAACGATAGAGTCGAATCGGCAGGACCGTCTTGTATTCCAGGAAGTCCTTGTCGTCCGTGAAAACCTCAAGTTCGTACCGAATTGCCACCGCGCAAATGACGAAATCGGTGAATGACCCCTGGATCCTTTTGAACCGACATCGATTATAATACGCGGCAGCCTCCTCGTAATCGCCAGTCCCGATTTCAAGATCGGGAAATGCACGCAAGCGATCTCTCACAACATCGAATTTCGACCGGTCCCGAATTCCAGACAATATCTCTTGGCGAATCGGGCCAATGATCTCCACCAGCCCTTGATTCACCAACTTCAGCATCTCGTCCCGATATGATCCTGCAACTTCGTCCCCTCTTCTGAATGCAGCCGACCAAATCGGAGTGTCGGGTAAAACCCTCACCGATTTGCCCTCAGCTTTTTGTGATCGAAATCAGCCAAAAAATCCACCGTGCCAAATAGTTCCCCGATTGCGCGTTGCTTTCGACGCTGAAGAAATTCGGTAAGGGCTTGGTTTACTGTGTCCTTCTTGGTTCGAAAGCCACCGATTTTTCGGGCCTTGTTGAGCAGGCGGTCGTCGATTTGGAGATTTGTGGGCATCGCTACACAGTTCGCCACACACTTCATGTGTCAAGATGGATCGAGGCGGCATGCCGATTCGAGAACCAGCAGACTGAACAAGTCTCACGGCCCCAGATTTTCTCAACTTGCTCAAAAGCCGCGTAGTCAAATGGTTCGCCATGGTAGTCCCTTTTCGCACGATGCCCACTCACAAGGACCTTCCCTACAGGAGCACGGTTCGTTAGAGCCAAACTTTTCCGATATGACCAAAATATGGCGTTATTTTGGTCCAATTTCGTAGGTGGAGAGCATTCTATTCGCCGGACAAGCCTTTAAGGGGGTGCACGCGCTCGTAGACGGGACAATCGTTTTCAAACGTTGTTAATTCGATGGACTCCAACTTAAACTGCGTTTCTCGGGGATACTCATAATGCCTTCCTTTTATAGGAAAAAGAGAGCCGCAGTTACCCTCTACGTTGTCGCGGCAATCGCTGGGCTGCCGGCCCATGCACAGAATACGATCACCACCGTAACTGCTGGAAACACTCCCGGTGCCATCGCGGTGAACCCGATGACGAATAGAATCTACGTCGCAAACGAGACCGACAACTATGTGACGGTGATCAATGGTGCGACGAATGGGACCACCACCATCGCGGCGGGATTCGGTGACGGTCTTGCGGTGAACCCGGTGACGAACAAGATCTACGTCCCAAACGAGTACTTTGAAAACATCACCGGCGCCCCATCTTACATGACGGTGATCGACGGTGCGATGAATGGGGCCAACACCATCGCGGTGGGATTTGGTCCCGGTCCCGATGGCATTGCTGTGAATCCCGTGACAAACCAGATCTACGTCTCAAACTTTGACAACAAGGTGACGGTGATCGACGGGGCCACGAATGGGACCACCACTGTCGAGACGGGAACCAGTCCCGGTCCCATTGCGGTGAACTCAGTGACGAACAAAATTTACGTCGCAAACTACAATAGCAACAACGTGACGGTGATCGACGGGGCCACGAATGCGACCACTACCGTCCCCGCGGGAAACGGCCCTTGGGCCATCGCTGTGAACACGGTGACCAACCAGATCTACGTCGCCAATTCCAACACGGTGATCAACCAGGAGTACGTCCCCAACACCAGCGGCACCGTGACGGTGATCGACGGGGCCACGAATGCGACCACTACCGTCCCCGCGGGAAACGGCCCTTGGGCCATCGCTGTGAACACGGTGACCAACCAGATCTACGTCGCCAATTCCAACACGGTGATCAACCAGGAGTACGTCCCCAACACCAGCGGCACCGTGACGGTGATCGACGGGGCCACGAATGCGACCACTACCGTCCCTGTAGGGTCCGATCCCGAAGTCATTGCGGTGAACTCGGTGACGAACAAGATCTACGTCCCAAACTACGACAGCAACAACGTGACGGTGATCGACGGAGCCACGAATGCGACCATTACCGTGCTTGTTGGATCCTATCCCGGTGCCATTGCGGTGAATTCGGTGACGAACAAGATTTACGTCGGAAATCGTGGCAGCAATAGTGTGACGGTGATCGACGGTGCGACGAATGGGGCCGACACCATCACTGTGGGATCCAATCCCGATGCCATTGCGGTGAACCCGGTGACGGACATGATCTACGTGGCAAACAGTGGCAGCGCCAACGTGACGGTGATCAACGGGGCCGCGGTCCCGGTCAGCCCAAGCTTTTCGAGCCAGCCCCAGTCTGTGACAGTAAATGGCGGTGCGTCCGTCGCGTTTACCGCTTCGGCGAGCAGCACCTTTATCCCCACCTACCAGTGGTCATTAAACGGCACAGTCCTCGCGGACGGGGGAGGCATTTCCGGTTCCTTGACCTCCACGCTTTACCTCGGCGGGGCTGCGGTTAACGCTGGAACCTACACCTGCACGGCTACAAATAGCGCGGGCATCGCGAGCAGCAATGGGGCGACCCTCACGGTCGTGAACACCTCGACGCCGGGCCGGCTCGTCGATATTTCCGCCCGCGCCCTTGTGGGCACCGGAGCCAATGTGCTCATCGCCGGATATGTCATCCAAGGCTCCGCTCCATTGCCGGTGCTTCTTCGCTCCTCCGGCTCGGCCCTCATCCCCTTTGGCGTCACGGGCGTCCTTCCCGACCCGCTCCTTCAGCTCTACAGCGGCAGCACGGTGATCGACAGCAATGCTGGATGGGGCGGCAATCCGCGGATCGTTTCGACCGCAAGCGCCGTAGGCGCCTTTGCGTGGGCCAACCCCGCCAGCAAGGATTCGGCCATTCTGGAGACCCAGAACCCAGGCGCCTACACCGCGATCACCTCTGGCGTAAGTGGCGACTCGGGGGTCGCCCTGGCCGAAGTCTATGATACTACCCATTCCGGCACATGGAATTCATCCCTCCCCCGGCTGGGGAACATCTCCGCCCGGGCCTTTGTGGGCACAGGCAGCAATGTTCTGATTGCCGGCTTTGTGATTGGAGGCTCCACGGCGAAAACGGTTCTTATTCGGGCCTCCGGTCCTGCCCTCTCTCCCCCCCTGGAACCCAGGGAGGTTCTTCCCGATCCGCAGCTTCAGCTCTATAGCGGCAGCACGGTGATCGACAGCAATGCCCGGTGGGGCGGCAACGTCGCCGTTGCCGCCGCGGCGAGCAGCGTGGGCGCCTTCGCCTGGAGCGATCCCTCAAGCTACGACTCGGCGATCCTTGTGACGCTTCCTCCTGGCGCCTACTCAGCCATCGTCTCTGGGGTAAGCGGGGACACGAGAAATTCCCTCGTGGAGGTCTACGACGTGCCATGAGACTTCTGGCCGTTTGCCATCTAGCAGATATTGCATAATTCGTTGTAGCGCTCGAGACCGGACATATGGAGGGCTCTCCTGGGCTCTTACGAATCAGGCAACCAGCCTCCTTCTGAGTCCGAACACCCAACCGCACTTCATGGCTTCGGATTCCCTTCTCCACGCGCTGCCCTACAGGAGCACCGTTCTCTCGAGGTAAATCCGGCCTGTATGACCAAAATGAGGTGTTATTTTAGTCCAATTTCGCCGCTGGAGAGTGGAGGAATCACGTCGAGACTAGGCGCGGATATCATTAGGACGTTGCCGTGATCAGGTGGGTGTTTGACAAGAGGTGGGTATTCAACCACCCGTCAGATTGCAGCCGTAGTCACGCATGCTAGTTGCCACTTTGGCGCTCTCGTTTGAGGTCCAGCAGGATCTGTAGTTGGCTTGGGCTTAGAAATGCCTGCGCCGCTAAGACCATATCGTCCGCGACCGTCCCCTCGAGCAGATTGCGATCCCCTCCAGTCCCGGCTAGCGCTGAGAATTTTTCGTACTGTTCCGCCGTCATCTCGGTGCCGGCGTAACTGAGGCGTTCCTGAAACTGGTCGGCAACGAACTGGCCTGCCACGACCGGTCCATACGCCTTGTAGGCCGCGAAGTTATCGCTACCAAGATACTCCTCAAGCTCCTTTTGGGAGGCAGCCGCCGCAGCATCAGCCGCCTCCGAAGCCAGCTTCGAACCGAAGCCTTCCTGGTATGCGATTTCTCTCGCTTCGATTGGCGCGGTCCTCGAATCCAAGATCAAGTCAATCAGGCGGGAGCCATCCACATTCTTCGTCGCCAACCGTGCAAGCAGCGGCGCATAGGAGGCCGGAAGCTGGTATTTTTCGACCGTGCGATAGGCTGTCGCGTATGCGACATTCTGGAGCAATTCGCCGTGAAATCCCAGTGCCGCGGTTCCATAGCCCATCAGGACCTTGATCGGATCGGACGGACTAAGGCTCCTTCGGTCGTCAGCGAGCATTCGGAGCATTCGCAAGATCCGGGCGCGATTGGGAGCCGATTTGCTGCGCAACTCGGAGAAAGCGCCCAGGCGACTCGCGATCTTGGCCCTCTGATCCCTAGCTGCGGTAATCTGGGACGCCAACGTGCCCCTAAGAGGCACGAGGCTCCCCGACACAATTTGGCCGCGCTCGTAGAGTCCTATCGCGTCGCGAATCAAATACCATTCTAGGCCGAGGGACGCTGCGATTGTCGCTGCGCAGAACCATCGAAGCACGGTCTTATTGCGAGGGTGCATTTGTAATCGCCGCATGCTTTTGAGCGAAAAGTCCAAGGTCGAGGATCCCCTTTTGACGGCCCGCCTCCCAAACCGTCCTGTATTCCTGATAGGCCGCCTGCTGCGCCGGACTAAGGACATTGGCAACTGCCTCATCCAATGCCTTCGGAATAGGGGGCCCTGGCGGCCTAGCGATAATTGTATTGGCACCGAATGCGGCTTGCGATGCGGCAGCCGCCAATTCGTCAAGCTGGGCATCGTTCAGTGAATTCGGGCTGAAGCGAAGGTGATCTGCAAAAGGCTGAATCATGAACTTGCGGGCGCTCATGCTGGTTTGGTACGTCGCGAAAACCGCGCCTGCTTCGGCACCGAGGCTTTGGGGAATGGCGCTGTCGATCTCTGCGGTGCCCGCTGCGAGAATCTCTTTTTCGTCGGGCAGATCGTCCAAAGAGAGGTCCTCAGCCATGGAGAGCTGGATCGCCTCTCTCTCAACACGAAGCCTCTCCACCAGCAACGCCTTCAACGCAGCCAGTCTGTCCTCCGGCAGCCCAAGCTTGCGAAACAAGGCAGCATAGTCCGAATCCATCTGGCGGAGGGGAAGATGTGCAAATCTTGGGTCCTCGAGCCGCTCCACCGCCTTTTGCACTTTCGCGGGAAATGCCGACAGGGTGAACTCGGAAATTGCGTCCTCGGTCGCCTCCTCATCAGCGGAATCCTTGCCTATCTCCTCCTTCTTGGAAATAGTCTCCGTTATCAGAAAACTTCGTTCCGATTGATAGCCGTCAAGCTCGTTACCCAATCGTTTAACCTCGATCCAAGTCAGAATGACAGAGCACGCAGCAGCGGCAGCCGCACTCCTCAGCAGGATGTCTGGATATTTCCTCGACACGCCCATTCAATACGCTCTGTTCCCAACAGCGGTGTATGTGCCCTTGACCGCGGATACGCAACAGTTGCTTGCGCCCATAGCATTCAACTGGTGACGGCATAGTGCCCCCAAAGGGGTTAGTTTTCGCACACGTTTACTGAATGGTCGCGGAAGCCATGATGCTTGATGGACGCCCGTCTATTTCGCCACGTTATTTCCTGACGAAATGGGGGCACCATAAACGTCGTGCAGGCATTTCTCGAAGAACTGGACAATATCTTCGCGAATAGCCGGGGTTGGGCCATGCCCAACGCCTGGATAGAGTACGAGGCGTGCAGGGAGGTGCGCTTCGGCGTAAAGCCGTTCGGCTTCGGGCCATCGCACTGCTGGCGTCGAACCAAAACGGCGCCGGATGAGTTCGGCGTCGGCTTCCGCATAACAGTCCCGGTAATCGACGGGGTCGTTGTGGTCATCGCTGCCGCGGTAAAGGAACCACTTGACCAAGCGCAACGCATCCAAGCTGGCGGGTTCCCCTGTGAAAGCCTCGACATCCGCGAGGCCAATTGGGAACCGCAAACTATCCCCTCCGACTTCAGCTATCGGCGCGACCGGCCAGGCGATTCCCCCGCCCGCAAGGGCAAGCACGCGATCTGGATGGAGTATGGCGAACCGGTTCACAAAGTCGCCTGACGCGGAAAAACCTGAAAGCAGGACTCGGCGGTCAACCGTGAATCCTTTGCCTTCCAAGTGGGCTTGGGCGCCCTGAATCATCTGCAATAGCTGGAGATCGACTCGCTTCCACTCCTCAACCGTCGTCATCAGGCTGTCTCTATTCAATGCGTGAAGGTATAGGTTACCGTCCCTTGTCGGAGGCCGCGGAAACATCGGTACCAAGAGCGCGCACCCCAGACGCGTCGCCAGTTTAGACTCATTCCTGATTTCGTTTGAGGCGGAAGCACGCAACAGATCGAGGTCTAGGGTTGGAAAACCTGTATTGTTTGGCACCACGAGTAGGCACGGTACCTTTATCTGTGGGGGCACGAAGAGGAGGTACGGCCAATGATAGCCGTTCGCAGGCGAAGCGGGAAATTCCTGAAAGAACTTTGGATCGAGATCGGCCGCTACAACGATTTGTCCCTTCGCGCTGAATAGAGCCATTCCCTCGTCCGCTCCGGTCGTATCGACCTCCAGGACGTGCTTCCCCGAATGCAGCCGCTGGGTGACCGATGTCTCTCCTTTGTGGCCAGACCAGTTCACGACGATATTCCCATCGGGGTCCAGAAGGCGAAAGCACACCCCGCCGGCGGTGGTTTCCACCCAAAAGTGTAACTGCTGCTCCCTAGCCTCGCCTGGAATGATGAAGGTGAGGCGGTTGAACTTCTCCTTTCTGATCTTTCCAAAACCAAATCCGTAACCAAAGTTGAATCCGGCCCGAATCAGCTCCTGATTCCGTTGTTCCTCGTGCTGCCGGATCGCGTCGAATTCCGATTGCATCGCCACCTGGGCATAGAGGCAGGCGACACAAAGCAGCATCGGAAGGGATCGGAATATCTTCATGTGGTCATTCGAGTTGCAGAATCCCTTGCAAGCCCTTGCTGCTGGCGTAAGCAGAACCGCCCCAGCAGTTCTGCACGCAATCTTTCAGAAAGGCGGCGTCTTGGAAACCAGTGAACCCAAAAAAAGGGCTAGTGGCAGGAGATAGTAGAAACTCTGGGAAGAGGCGTAAGCGGTCGTATGACGGCGACCAATCCGAATAGCCCGCAACTATAGTTTGTGGGCAATCCGCAGCGAAGACGATGCGGCAAGTGTCCGAAAAGAGGTGGGTTGAACTAAACCGCTTCGCGGAGCCCGGAAGCAGGTGGGGTATGCGGTAGACGGCGTGCGGATGAGGCCGTGGTGGCATGGGCGCAGCGACAGCGCATGGGTAGGCTGCGGGCGCCATGACTATCCTACGTCAAAAGTTCATCGATGAGTAGAGTTGCGCGGGTTGTCCCCGCTTTCCCGTGACGGCTACGTCGGCGTCGTATCCCGCCTGGCCCGCCACTACGGCCGTTCGCCCGATCTGATTACGAACGACGAGCTCAAGGCCTACGTGCTGTATCTGCTGCGCGATCAAAAACGCGGCCGCAGCACACTGATTACCAATGTGAGCGCTTTGCGCTTTTTCTATCACCACGTGCTGCATCGAGCGTTCGAGGAAGTCAGCGCGGCTCTGCCGCGGATGAAGAAGCCGCTGCTGCGGTCGCGTATCTACAGCCCCGAGCAGGTTACGCGTCTGCTACAAGCGGAGTGCCTGAGCGTCAAACACCGCACGCTGCTGATGATCCTGCCGGAGCGCTTCGTCAAGATCCGCCACTACGGGCTCCTCTCCAACCGCAACAGGCATTCCCACATCGAAGCGGCCCGCGCCGCATTGCCCCAGGCGCCGCAGCTGCACCCACCGCCGACCTTGCCCGTCACAGCGGCGCCCGAACCCGAGCTTTCCATCGGGCTGCCGCGCCTCAGCCCCCATTGCCACCAGCAGGCCGACTGGGTCCTCGTCTGCATTCAACACCCTCCGAGTCGCGCGACCGTGCGCACCGTGCCGTATCTCGACTCATCGTGATCTCACAGGGCGCCACCTCAGACTTCTCCGCCTCGCTCACCGCCCCCGCGCTGAGCACGGGCGCAGCTGTCCCCGTCGCCGGCAAGGGCGTCATTTCTGCGCGTAACGGGCCTGCATTGCTCCTCGGAGGGTCACGCAGATCATCCTGCGCAGCATCCCTCCTCATCGGACCCTCTCCACGCGGCCTCCCTTTCGATCGTCGCTCCTATCCGCACCGATACTTTCCCCTGTCTTAATCCACCTCCCAGGTTCAGCGGTTTACTTCAACCAGGGTGTATCGATCATGGCCTCTCAGCTCGGATCTATTCCTGCATCACAGGTCTCGGCCATGACCGATACACTCCTAACCATTTTTGGACACCCACTAAATATCCAGAATCCGGTAGGTGGCAGCTAGCAGAGCAATTTCCAGTTTGGCGGCTATCCGCTGCACTGTAGTAAAGCGGCTTCAGCTTTCGTTCAGCATTCGCCTCATTCGCACCTGAGTGCAACCATCGGATCAACTTTCGCTGCCCGCCGGGCGGGCAGCCAGCAAGCAAATCCGCCTACAGAAACCAGCAAAACACTTATTCCAGCTAGCACCACCGGATCGTTCGACGACGCCCGGTAAAGGAGGCCAGTTGATACAAGAAGCTTCATCGTCCCGACCGCCCCGCCTAACCCAAGCAGCAGTCCGACCAAGAGCTGTGTTAGGCCACGCGATAAAACGAGCCGTTCGACACCCGAAGCTGTCGCCCCGAGAGCTATCCGGATGCCGATTTCCCGCGTGCGCCGAGCAGTCACTTGCGCCACGACGGCGTATATGCCGACCGACGCCATCACCAATGCCGCCGCTGCAAAGGTTAGGAATAGCGTGCCGAAAATGGACAAGAACCATTGCTGATGCCTAAGGGCGGCTGTCAGCGTCGATACACCGTCGAGTGGCAAATCTTGGTCGAGACTTTGTACTGCGGCGCGCACCGGCCCCGCAAGTCCTGCCGGGTCGGGAGAGGAGCGTAAAATGAGTGACATCCAGCCCCCTGGTTCTTGTCGGCAGGAAATGAAGATCAGCGGGGGAGCGTTGAGATCCGTAGTATCCTGTACAATATCAGCGCACACACCGATTACTGTCATCCACACACCCGGCTTGTCACTTTCGATAAAACGAAACCGTTTCCCCACTGCCGGCTGGTTGGGATAGTATTTTGCGGCGAAAGCACGCGTTACCACCGCAGCTTCTCTGCCAGTGTCGCCGTCGGCCTCCGAAAAACCTCGACCCGCTAGCAAAGGCAGCCGAATCAAAGGAAGATAACCGGGGCTTTGAACGATAAACGATGCGCGTGGCCACTGTTTCGAGTCTTGGTTGCGTTGACCTTCGATCTCGATTTGTCGACTGCCTGCACCAAGGCCGGGAGGATTTGACGCCAAGGCGGCCTGCGTGACCCCGGGAAGCGTTTCAAGCAACGGCATGAGCTTCTCGTAGAACTGGAGCCGACGGGCAGAATCGGCATAGTGTTCACCCTTTCCGGCCGGGAGTTGGAGTTGCGCGGTGAATATCGAACCGGCGGGCACGAACGGATTCACCGCCTGCACCGCGAGGAAGCTCCTCATCATCATGCCTGCGCCAGCGAGAAGAACAATGGTCAGGGCCAGTTGAACGACAACTAGCGCTGCCATCAGTCGGCCGCCACGGTGTCTGCTGGATGTTGGCGTATCGTCTTTGAGCGCCATGTTGAGATCAATGCGCGAAGCCCGCAGTGCCGGGATGAGGCCAAATAAGACTCCGCTCGCAATGGAAATTGCCGCGAAGTAGCAGAAAACCGTGAGATCCATGTTAAAAACGATCCAGTAGGGTTTGCCGGTGTCATGCGCAGCTAAGTCAAAGGCATGGACGCCGAATGTGGAGAGAGCCAGTCCAAGCAAGCCGCCAAGGCAACTCAGGAGCACGCTCTCTACCAGTAGTTGGCGGACAAGCTGCCAGCGCGAGGCGCCGAGAGCGGCACGTACCGAAAGTTCCCGGGCGCGCCCGATGGATCGGCCGAGCATCATGTTCGCGACATTCGCACACGCAATGAGGAGCACGAACCCCACCGCACAGAGCATGATAAAGAAAATAGAGCGGACTTGCTCACCGTTATAAGTGTCTTGAAACGTGCGCACGATAGCGCCGAGGTCCTTGTCGGTGTCGGGAAATTTGGCGGCGAGGCGCGCAGCAATAACCGAAATATCCGCTCGGGCTGCGTCCATGGAAGTGGACGGCTTGAGGAGACCGAAGAGCCAAAGGTCTTGGTTAGCCCGGCCTTCGATCTGTTCCGTCGGGCCCATGGGCATCCAAAGCTCCTGGTTTTTGGGGAATTCAAAGCCCTCGGGCATCACACCGATGATCGTGGCTGGGGCTCCGTTGATTCGCACGATACTGCCAATTACTCCTGGCGCACTGCCGTAACGGCTCTTCCAAACGCCGTATCCGAGCAGCACCACGGCCTCGACTCCGTGCCGGTCGTCGGCAACCGTGAAATCACGGCCAAGCACGGGCGGAGTGCGCAGCAGACTGAACATACCGGCTGACACCAGACCAATCTCTAGCCGCTCTGGCAGATTGTGCCCATCGCTGAGTATCGCCCTTTCGAGTCTCGCCGATTCGAGCCCCTCAAATGTCCGGTTCTGGGTGCGGAACTCACGAAAATCCGGATAGGAGATCCGAGTCGGGCTATCGGCCTTCATCAGATTCTGGCCTGCGACGGTCACGAGGCGCTCGCCGCCGGGTATCGGAAGCGGCTTGAACAAAACCGCATTCACCAGCGTAAAGACTGTGGTGTTGATCCCGATGCCGAGCGAAAGTGTGACGATTACCGCAGCGGAGAACCACCGATGGGCACAAATCATTCGGACCGCGAAGCGAAAGTCCCGAATGAGATGCTCAACCCACGCTACTTTACGCTGGTCCCGCGCCCGCTCCTTGATCTGATCCACTCCACCGAAGGAGCGCAACGCTGCATAGCGCGCCTCTTCCGACGACATACCTGCCGCAACGTTTCTTTCGATGCGGAGTTGGAGATGCATTCGCATCTCCTCATCCATGTCCGAGTTAAACCGGCCTCCTTTGAAGAGGCCCGCTATCCTGAAGCCGATCTTCCTAAAAAGCCTCATTGGAATTCATGCGTTCCGCAGCACATCTCCGATCGCCACGGCAACACGGTCCCAAATTTCCCGCTCTGAGGCTAATTGCTTTCTGCCCTCTCTTGTCAGTGTGTAGAACTTCGCGCGGCGTCCCTTGTCCGACTGACCCCATTCCGGTCTTATCCACCCCTTCTCTTCCATTCGGTAGAGCGAAGGGTAGAGAGAGCCTTCCTCGACGATCAGCACGTCTTGGGATAGGGCATGGATCCGCTCGGCGATCGCAAAGCCATGTAACGGCCCTCCGTTGAGCACCTGTAGCACCAATAGGTCGAGCGTTCCTGAAAGCAGTTCCGGCTTAGCCATATTTAGATGTCACCTAGATATTCTAGGTTAATCCATTCATGACCTAGCTAGTCAAGGGGAATGTAGTGCCTGTCCAATAAAGGGTGGATTTAGCAGTGCTACTAGGGACAGTAGCAAACGATGCAATGACCGGCGAAAGGTGCATCATAGAAGCGGGGGCGGTCGCAAGTTGCCGCTTCAGACTTTAGGCAATGCTTGACAACCTGCCAAATGTCAGACATATTTGGATTATGATAACGAATACTCGCAATTTCCTTCGCTTCTTTACCTCTTACAAAGCCAAGGCGCGCAAGGGTGAAACAGTTCGCGTCCAGGACAAGGAATGCGAATTTCTCTTCACTGCCGCGGTACCCCGAAAGTCCTTGGTTGGTTCTGCGAAGGGCAAAATCGGATTTCAAGATGACCTGACAAAGCCGACACTCCAGAACGAAAGCTGGAAGCCCTCTCTGTGATGGCTCGGCTCAAATATCTGCTAGATACGCACGCCTTTCTTTGGGCCGCCACCGATGAGGATCGGTTGAGCAACAAGGCCACGCGCGCAATCAGCACAACGCCTTACGAGCAGCTGGCCATTGCAGACGTAACTTTGCAAGAAATTGGCCTCCTGCTCCATTCCGGGCGCATATCGTTCAAGGGGTCTCCGGTGACAATTCTTTCGAACATGCTCAACTACGTGACTGTGCTTCCCATCACTTTGGAAATCGCCATCGCCGCGCCAGAGCTGGCCCTCCCTCACGGCGATCAATTTGATAGAATCATTACAGCCACCGCGAAAGTACACAGGTTGCCGCTCATCACAAGGGACGCGAACATCAGTGCCTCCTCAGTGATCTCCACTATCTGGTAGCGTGCACTTGAACAAATCGGAGGTGTGTAGAGTAGGCAGGGAGTTCTCGGATAAAGATTAACCGACCGTAGTTGTCAGTTCTCCCCGGGAACTCCCCACCCCTCATCGAACTGGACGGGCGGATTTCCCGCATCCAGCTCTCCGAGGTCGTTCACCGCATACGCTGTCGAGATGAACCTCTTCGCGATGCGACACAGTGTCCGTTGAAACGCTTGGATTTTATTTGTCGTTGCTATCTCCCCGAAGGGAGCCATCGCGCAATCCTGCGTTTCGCTGTTCACTTCGACCAAGTGAGGCCCCTTCGCTCCACGGGGATTAGCCGCTTCATTGCTACTACGAGCCTCTCCGACCTCTGCTCCGGCCAAACGGGCCTCACGGCGTTCACCGCTTGTGCCCGCCGTTGGACCATGACGTCCACCGGCGCAGATCTCCTCCCTTAACACCCCAACCGTTTCAGGCATCCCGTGCCCGCAGACCACGCCATGGCGGTGACTGGACCTGTCGTCATTCTGGTCTCTCCCGCTCATCGCAGGGTTTACCAGCGTCCAGCCCTGATAGCCTTCACCCTTTTCGAACGGGCTCGGCTCCATGGTTTTTTTTTGGACCTTCTCGGGGCTCATTGGATGGGCTTCACTTTCGTTACGGGCTGCCTGCCTTGCTTGCGGCTGCTCCCCACGCCCCCTCACGGGAACGCAGTTACCGGGCATTCCCCGCTAAATGACGTAATTGGCGGAGACGTTCTTTTCATACGTGGGTTGTGGTTTTCGGGAGCGCGATCGAAAGGAGGTCCGTTTTTGAACGACCAATGAATCTCGAAAGCTTCATTGGCCTGATTTTTCAAAACGATAGAGTCGAATCGGCAGGACCGTCTTGTATCCCAGGAAGTCCTTGTCGTCCGCAAAAAACCTCAAGTTCCTGCCGTATCGCGACCGCGCAAAAGACGAAATCGGTGAATGATCCCTGGATCCCCTTGGACCGGCAACGATTGTAATATACGGCAGCCTCCTCGTAATCGCCAGTCCCGACCTCAAGATCGGGAAACGCACGCAAGCGATCTCTCACAGCGTCGAATTTCGTCCGGCCCCGAATTCCAGACAATATCTCTTGGCGTATCGGGCCAATGATCTCCACTAGCCCTTGATTCACCAACTTCAGCATCTCGCCCCGATAGGATCCTGAAACGTCATCCCCTTTTCTGAATGCAGCCGACCAAATCGGCGTGTCGGGTTATATCCTCACCGATTGGCCCTCAGCTTTTTGTGGTCGAAGTCGGGCAAAAAATCCACCGTGCCAAATAGGTCCCCGATTGCGCGTTGCTCTCGGCGCTGAAGATATTCAGTGAGGGCTTGGTTTACTGTGTCCTTCTTGGTTCGAAAGCCTCCGATTTTCCGGGCCTTGTTGAGAAGGCGGTCGTCGATTTGGAGATTTGTGGGCATCTCTACACAATGCACCACACATTTCGTGTGTCGAGGGTGATCGAGGCGGCGTCCCGATTCGAGAACCAGCAGACTGAACAAGGGTCACGGCCCCAGATTTCCCCAATTTGCTCAAAAGCCTCGTAGCCGCATGGTTCGCCATGGTAGTCCCTTCTCGCGCGATGCCCACTCATAAGGATCTACCCTACAGGATCGCCGTGCTCGTCTTTCTTGAGAACGCCGCAGGCGAGCATCTGCTCATCCACCGCGCGAAGCCCCCGAACCTCGGCGCGTGGAGCCCGATCGGGGGCAAGCTAGAGATGGCGAGCGGCGAATCGCCCTTCGAGTGCGCGGTGCGGGAGACCCGAGAGGAGGCCGGGTTTGCGGTCCGGCCCGCCGACCTGCACCTCTTTGCCGTCATCGCGGAGAAGGCCTACGAGGGACACGCGCACTGGCTCATGTTCGTGTTCCGGTGCCTCCGGCCGCTTCCCGGGCTTCCCCCGGATATCTCCGAGGGCCGCTTCGGGTTCTTCGCCCGCCGGGCCGTGGACTCCCTCCCGCTGCCCGAAACGGACCGAAAGGCGCTCTGGCCGTTCTATGACGCCCATCGCGAACGGTTTGTCTGCCTCAGGGCCGATTGCGCGCCCGGGCGGCCCGTGCGGGTCGCGGTGGAGGAGATCACTCCGCGCCCGGAGGGGCAAAACCGCGCTTGATTTGCGAGCCATCCGCCGGAATCTTGTCCCTCCCAACCACCGTGACCAAAAAGTCCAGCGCCACCGCCGAAAGCCAGGGCGATTCCGGGACCGGCAGGCCGGGTTTCGCGGGCGCATCCGTCAACGCCGCCCTTACGGCCGAGCAAAGGATCCATCTCTTTCGCTTGATGGTGCGCATCAGGAGGTTCGAGGAGCGCAGCCTGCGCGCCTACCAGGCAAAGAAGATCGGGGGATTCCTCCACCTCTACATCGGGCAGGAGGCCGTCGCCGTCGGCTGCTGTTCCCTGATGGGCAAGGACGACCATGTCATCACCGCCTACCGCGACCACGGCCACGCCATCGCCGTCGGGATGGAGATGAATCCCCTCATGGCCGAGCTCTACGGGAAGGCCACCGGCTGCTCCAAGGGGAAGGGGGGGTCGATGCATTTCTTCGACCCGGCGCGCAATTTCTGGGGCGGCCACGGGATCGTCGGCGGGCAGGTGCCCCTCGGCGCCGGCCTGGCGTATGCGCTCAAGTACAAGGGGCTCAAGGGGGCCTGCATGACGTTCATGGGGGACGGCGCGGTCAACCAGGGCGCCGTGCACGAGGCGTACAACCTGGCTGCACTTTGGGACCTCCCCGTCGTGTTTGTGATCGAGAACAACGGCTACTCGATGGGAACGAGCCAGGCCCGCTCGTCCGCCGGCGAGCTCGGGCGGCGCGCCGAGGCCTATGGGATGGCGTGGGGGGTCTGCGACGGGCACGACCCTTACGAGGTGCGCGCGTTCATGGACGGTTTCCTCGACCTGGCCCGGAACAAGTGCAAGCCGTCCCTCGTCGAGCTGCGCACCTACCGCTACAGGGGCCACTCCGTCGCCGACCCCGACAAGACGTACCGCGACAAGGCCGAGGTCGAGGAGTACCGTAGTACCAAGGACCCGATCCAGGTCTTCCAGAACATGCTTGTCGCCGACAAGGTCTTGGACGAGGCCCTCGTCGGGAGGATCGACGCGGAGGCCCGCGCCGAGGCGGAGGCTTCCGCCGAATTCGCGGAGGCGAGCCCGTTCCCGGACGTCTCCGACATACAAAAAGACGTGTACTGGGAGGCCGACAATCCATCGGAGCGCAGGTCCGGCGGCAGGCTTTTCTTCAACTGAGCAATGCCCGTCATCCAATACCGCGAAGCCATCCGGCAGGCTCTGGCCGAGGAAATCGAGCGCGACCCGAACGTCGTCGTCATGGGCGAAGACGTCGGACAGTTCAACGGCGCGTACAAGGTCACGGAAGGGCTGCTCGAGAGGTTCGGGCCCAAGCGCATCGTCGACACGCCGATCAGCGAGGCCGGGTTTGTCGGGCTCGGCATAGGGGCGTCGATGCTCGGCATCCGCCCGGTCATCGAACTGATGTTCTGGTCGTTCTACTCGGTCTGCTTCGACCAGATCCTCAACAACGCGGCCAACATCCGCTACATGTCCGGCGGCCAGATTCATTGCCCGATCGTCATCCGGGGGCCGGCGAACGGAGGCACCAACGTAGGCGCCACCCACTCCCACACGCCCGAGAACATCCTCGCGAGCCACCCCGGGGTGAAGGTTGTCGTGCCCTCGACTCCCTACGACGCAAAGGGCCTCCTCAAGTCCGCCATACGCGATAACGACCCGGTCATGTTCCTCGAGAACACGATCCTCTACGGCGACAAGGGCGAGGTTCCCGTCGAGGAGTACCTTGTTCCCCTCGGCAAGGCGGACATCAAGCGCGAAGGGTCGGATCTCTCGATCATCAGCTACGGACGCGCGGCCATCCAGGCGCTTGCGGCAGCCCACCTACTCCAGCAGGAGCACAACATCTCGGCGGATGTCGTGGACCTACGCTCGATCCGCCCGCTCGACATGGACACCCTGCTCGCCTCGGTACGCAAGACGCACCGCGTCCTTGTCGTCGAGGAGCAGAGGCCCTTCTGCGGCGTCGGCGCCCAGCTTGCCTTCATGATCCAGAGCGAGGCGTTCGACGAGCTGGACGGGCCCATTGCGCGGCTTTCAACGGTCGACGGGCCCTCGGTCTACAGCCCGCCGGTGGAAACCGAGCAGCTGCCCAACCCCCAGAGGATCCTCAGGGCGGCCCTCGAGCTGCTCGACTGACCGCCTGTCAATTCCCATGGCGAACTTAATCGAGATGCCGAAGCTGAGCGATACCATGACGGTGGGAGCGCTCGTCAAGTGGCTCAAGAAGGAGGGCGACCCCGTCAAGACCGGCGACGTGCTGGCCGAGGTCGAGACCGACAAGGCCACGATGGAGCTCGAGAGCTTTTTCGACGGCGCATTGCTCGCGATCTTCGTCCCCGAGGGATCCCAGGTCGCGATCGGGGAGCCCCTCTGCGCCATCGGCAGGCCCGGCGAGAAGGTATCCGCTCCCCCGGCGAAGGCGCCGCCCGCGTCAGCGCCGGTCGCGGCTCGGGCGCCGCTGGTCCCCTCCCCGCTTGCCCCTTCTTCTCCAGCGCCGACCGCCGTTTCAAAGGCGCCCGCAGTCCCTCCCGCCCGCGCAGCCGCGGGGCGGGTCAAGGTTTCTCCCCTGGCCCGCAAGCTCGCCGCCGAGAAGGGCGTGGACCCCGCCCGCGTTGCCGGAAGCGGACCAGGGGGCCGAATCGTCAGGGCGGACATCGTCGCGGCGGCGGCCTCCGGAGGCGCAAGCGGAGTCCCGTACCAGGGCGCCGGCGGGGTGCCGGCCGCCTCCAGGGGCCCCGTGCAGGACGACAAGCTTGTCCCGGTCTCCATCACCAGGGGCACCATCGCGAGGCGCCTGGTGGAATCCAAGACCCAGATCCCGCACTACTACCTGGACATCGAAGTCGACGCGAGCCCGCTCCTCGAGCTGCGCCAGCAGTTGAACGCCGCTCTGGAAAAGGAGGGCGTGAAGCTTTCCGTCAACGACTTCATCCTCAAGGCCTCAGCCGAGGCGCTGCGCCGCGTGCCCGCCGTGAACTGCTCCTGGGAGGGCAACGCGATCCGGCACCATTCGTCGGCCCACGTCTCGTTCGCCGTGGCGATAGACGACGGCCTGATCACTCCCGTGATCCGCGATGCGCACATGAAGACGATCTTCGCAATAAGCTCCGAGGCGAAGGCACTCGCCAAGAAGGCGAAGGACAAGGTTCTCGCCCTCGAGGAATTCACGGGCGGCACGTTCTGCGTGACCAACCTCGGGATGATGGGGATTGACCGGTTCTGCGCGATCATCAATCCCCCAAACGCCGCGATCCTCGCGGTGGGGGCCGCCGTCCGCAAGCCCGTGGTGAAGGATGACAGGATTGTCGTCGGCCAGCGCATGACGCTCACGCTCTCAGGGGATCACCGCGTCGTCGACGGTGCCGTGGGGGCCGCCTATCTCGCCGCGCTCAAGGACCTGCTTGAGAAGCCGGCGCTGCTGTTGATCTAACAGGGCTTTTCCCAAGCCTTCGCCGACACGGGGTCGCGGCCCTCGTCAAAATCGATGAAGTCGAAATAGGTCTCGATCGGCTTGCCCTCTAGGCCGCCTTCCGCAACGCGCCGGCGCAGGCGCTGGACGATGTCGGGGGCGTCGCGCCAGCCGTGTTTCATCATGAAGCCGTTCCAGACGGCGCACTCCTCGTCCGTGCGCCGGCCGCCGCGCTGCTCCGCCCATTCGAGCACCGCCTCGTCTCTCCCCCCCTCGAGCGTGCGCCGCCTGATGGCATCGTAGGAGACGCACAGGAAGCCGCAGCAGCGGGCGTCGAACATGCCGGGCTTGCTGTCGCCGAGGTTGTCGACGTAGTCGGCCGGCAGCCTGTCCAGGGATTGGAGGCGTATCTTGTCCAGCATACGCCCGAAGTAGACGAGGCGGCCCACCTTGTCGTAGGGGCTGCGGAGACCGGGAACGTTGGGCATGGGAGTGGGGTCAGCCGAACAAAAGACCGATGCGGCCGGAAAGGCAACGCTCCGGCGCCGCTGGCCTCACTGCTCCGCGCGCGCGCGCGCGTCGGCCTCGATGAGGCCCTTCATCCGGTCGAGCTCGCCCCGGACCCTGGCCTTGACGGCGGGAAGCGCCGACGGGTCCCCCACCTTGTCGCAGGCGAACAGGTAGAACTTCATTTTGGGCTCGGTCCCGCTCCCGCGGGCGGCAAACCTGTACCCGTTCGAAAGCGTCACGACGTACAGGTCCTGCTTGGGGATCTCCTCGCCGTCGGCATCGAGGATCCGCTCGCGGCCAAAGTCCCGGAAGCCGGTCACGCCCACGTCGCCGAAGGCTCGCGGGCGCGCAGTCCGGTAGGTGTCGAGGATCCGCCTGATCTTCGCGCTGCCGCTCGCGCCCTCGTAGTAGATGTTGATCGTGTCCTCGAGGTAAAAGCCGTACTTCAGATAGAGCCGGTCTAGGTGCTCGGGCACGGTGAGGCCCTGGCCCTTCACCCAGGCGCAGAGCTCCGCGAACATCAGGCAGGCCGCATTCCCGTCCTTGTCCCGGACGCAGTCGTTCGGCAGGTAGCCGTAGCTCTCCTCGGTGCCAAAGACAAAGAACGTGCTGTGCAGGAGGTGCAGCCGCGCCCGCTCGGCGGGCGGCGTCCGGTCGTAGTCCCAGCCGGGTCCCATCGCACCCTTGAGGCGCTCCTCGTAAAAGAGGATCTTGGCCCCGATCCATTTGAATCCGGTCAGCGTGTCGATCACCTTTACGCCGTGCGCGTGGCCGATCGCATCCTGAAGCTGGGTCGTGACAAAGGTCTTGATGATGCAGGCGTTGGGCGAGCCCGCCTGCGGGATCTTCCCCAGCTCCTTGAATTTCGTGAGCCGGTATTCCGCGATCAGCGACCCGATCTGGTTGCCCGTGAGCAGTTCCATGGCGCCGGACCGCCCGCGCACCGCGACTCCCATCCGGTCGCAGTCGGGGTCGGTCGCCATGACGACGTCGCATCCCCTTCGGTCCGCCGTCGCAACGGCCATCGTGAGCGCCTCGGCGTTCTCGGGGTTCGGGGACTTCACGGTGCGGAACAGCGGGTCAAACCCCAGCTGCTCCTTGACCTCGACGACGTTGCAGCCCGCGTGGATGAGCAGCGGCGAGCAGTGGACCGCGCCAGTCCCATGGATGTTCGTGTAGACAACCTTCAGCTGGGCGCCGCGCAGCATCGCCGGATCGACCACCGCGGTCGCGGCGATGGCGAGATAGGCATCGTCCATCTCGCGGCCCAGGACGGTCACGCCAGCCAGGTCCTTTTGCAGGAATCCCGACACCTCTGCGAGCGGCACGGCCGCGACGTCGGCGACAATACCCTTGTCATGGGGCGGCACAACCTGCCCTCCGTCGAGGAAGTAGGCCTTGAAGCCGTTGTCGTGCGGCGGATTGTGGCTCGCCGTGATCACGGCACCCGCGTGGGCCGCGATGCGGCGCACGGTGAAGCTCAGCTGCGGGGTCGGCCTCGGGCCGTCGAAGATGAACGCCTCGCCCCCGAGCCGGGCCCAGACCGAAGCCGACAGCTCGCAGAAGTGCCTGGAATAGAACCGGACGTCGTGCGCGACCACCAGCCGCGGCGCGGCTCCGTCGCCCCGCGCGCGCAGGTATTCCCGCGTGTAGCGGAAGAGCCCGATCACAGCCCGTGTGAGCGTGAAGTCGTTCATCATGTTGCTCCCGACCGCCGCGTGCTCCGGCATTCCGAAATCGCCCGGGGTCCCCGTCTCTGCCGATGTGGCGGCCACCCCGATCGTCCTGCCGCGGATGCCGCCCGTCCCGAACTCGAGCTCGCGGTAAAACCGGTCGTTCAACTCGCTCCATAGCTGCCTTTCCACGAGTTCCTCGATGCTCGACTGGGCCCATGCGGGCAGCCTCGCCGAAAGGTATGCGGCGATGGTCGCCGCCGCGGCCGGCATGAGTTGCCCAGCGCGCACCGCGGACTCGATCTTCGACGGCTGTGTCATAATGGGGGGGCTTCGAGGCAAAGGCCGTCCGCGACCGCGGGCTTGGCCCCAAGGCGCGACCAGCTCTCTGCGAAGGATCCCTCATCATAGCCGAACAACGGCGAAACCTCCAGCGGGGCCTCGGGAAGGCCCGTGGAATCCGTCGGCACGGACGCGCCTACCGATCGAATCCAGCGGGCGAACTGGCGGAGCTGGTCGGCGCGGCAGGTGGCGGGCGAATCGACGCCCTCGGCGTTCTTCACCGGCGAGAAGTCGTCGGCGCGGCTTGTCTCGACGACGACCGGGCGCCTCGCGGACGGCAGCGCGTCGAACACAAAGAGCTCGAACTTGACGCCGTTCGCCTTCCCCGGCCTCACCTCGCGGCCGTCCGCGTCCACGGTGGAGATCTTCTTGTCCGCCCTGTGAAACGGAAGGCCGTCCGCTCCGCGCGCCATCCTTTGGATGAATTCCCGGTCGATCACGTGGATCGCGATGCTTCCCGCCTCGTAGCGGAGGGCGCCCGTGGAGGGGTCTCTCTCCCGCTGGAGCGCCAGGGGAAGGTCGGAGTACTCGATCACGACAAGCTCGCCCCCGCGGACGCAGAAGTGGCCCAGCTTCTCCTCCGGGTACGCCTTGGGCACGGTCTTGCTCGACATCTCGGATCCGCGGGTCAGGTGCCAGCCTATGAACGCGGCGTCGACACACCGGACAAGGGGGTTGTCCACCTGGAAATAGCTCAGGGTGTCTATACCCTCGGAGGCCATGAGGTCGAGCGCCCCGCTGCGCTCGAGGGCCCGCAGGGATCCGCCGTGCCCGTCGGGGGAGAGGGCGAGCGAGCCCTCGGTCTCGAGGAGGATCTTCCCGGAGAAGTCTACGGCGGGCATCCGCCCCTGCCGGAAGAAGTGGACCCGGGCCCGGTCGAGGCCGAAGTGCCCGTGTTCCTCGAAGAATGCCTCGGTCTGGGCGTGGTTCTGGTGGCTGGTCATGATGAACCAGTGGAGCGGCCGCCCAAAGCGCCGCCCCGCCGCAAGGATCTTCCAGGCGAAGACCTGGAAAAGGGAACGGCGCAGGACCGGCGTAACGGGAAAGGTCCCCTTCGGGCCGTCGTAGCCCAGGCGCGTCCCCTGGCCGCCGGCCACGGTGAAGGCGGCGACCCTTCCCGATCGCAGCGCCGTCTCGCCGGCCGCCTTCGCCCGCGACCAGGCGGCGGGGTCGCCGCCGTGCGAGGGCAGGCGCTCGTAGGGCGCGGGTGAGAGCCCCTCGAGGTCCACGGTCCGGGAGGCGCCCTCCGCGACAAGCGTCCGGACCAGCCGGTCGACCTCTCCAAGGTCGATCTCGGCGGCCTCGGACAGCAACCGGGCCTGGGATTCCGCCGGCAGCCTGTCGAAGAAGGCGAACACCTGTCCCTGTCCCGCACGGCGGAAGGAGCCGATCAGCCCGGTGGTGTCGCGTGTCATGCGCCGCTACTTGTCATTCCCCCGGACGGTGGACGGACCCGCCGAGCCCTTGGAATCATCGTCCTCAAACCGGAAGATGAACTCGTCGGGCTTGGCGTATCCCAGCCGGATGCGGATCACCTTGTCGACATACGACGGGTCGGTCCGCAGGCGCTCGAGCACCCGTTCCTGGTCGCGCAGGCGCCCCTGCGCCTCGGCCAGCCTGCGCCGGTTCGCGGTCTCGACCTGCTCCAGCCGGCTGTATTCGTCATGCGCGTCCTTGAACAGGATCCCGCCCGCGAGGCCGAGGCCCACGAAGAGCAGGACATAGAGGCTAAGGATCACTTTGCGGAAATTCACGGATCTTTCACTTTGCCGGCCGCGCGCCGTCCGAGGCGCGGGCTCGGCTCAAAGGCGAAGCGGTATGCCTTGCGGATGGTGGCCATTGCTTGCCGCCATTTTCAGTTTCTCCAGTACCGCGTCGAGTACCAAGTGCAGCGCGCGCGGAGGCCCGCCCCTGCCCCGAACCTGCGGGGCTTCCCGGCGCCCGCCAGCCTGCGACGGGTTCTACGGTTCCGCGGCTCCTCTGATCCGCGCCAGAGCGGCCGAGGTTTTGGCGTGCGTTTTTGGGGCCGGTTCGGCTTACTTCAAGGCTTACATGTATCTGAGCTTTTACGGATTTAAGGAGATGCCGTTCAACGTCACTCCCGATCCGAAGTTTTTATTTCTGAGCCCCAACCACCAGGAGGCGCTGCAGCACCTCAAATTCGGTGTCCGCGAGCGCAAGGGGTTCATCGTGCTCATCGGGGAGGTGGGCTGCGGCAAGACCACGATCTGCCGGCGCTTTCTCAACGAGCTGGACCCGGCCCGATTCGACACCGCGCTCATCCTCAACCCGCGCGTGACGGAGACGCAGATGCTCAAAGCTATCCTGCGGGAGCTCGGGGAGACGAAGCTCGCGCGGAGCCACGTGGACCTCGTCTCGCAGATGAACCGCGTGCTCCTGGAGCGGATCGCGCGCGGGCGCGACATCGTGCTGATCATCGACGAGGCCCAGAACCTGTCCACCGAGGTTCTCGAGCAGGTGCGCCTGCTCTCCAATCTGGAGACCGACAAGCAGAAGCTGCTCCAGATCGTGCTCCTCGGCCAGCCGGAGCTGAAGGACATTCTGGCGCGCGACGAGCTGCGCCAGCTGCGCCAGCGCATCCTGGTCCATTACGAACTGCATCCGCTGTCGCGCCGGGACATGGCCCATTACATCCAGCACCGGCTTACGCTCGCGGGCGGCTCCGGGCGGCCGGCGTTCACTCCCTGGGCCCTCAGGGAAATCCACAGGGCCAGCAGGGGAATCCCGCGTGTCGTGAACAACCTCTGCGACAAGGCCATGCTCGCGGCGTTCATCCGGGAGTCCGACGAGGTCAACTACTGGGACGCGCGGCGGGCCGCACGCGACATGGACACCCTCACCAACTGAGCGCCCGACCATGAGCCTCATCAACGACGCGCTGAAAAGAGCGGCGCGGCAAAGGGCCGAGGACCAGGCCGAAGCCACGCCCGCGGCGCAAACGGGCCGCCGCAGGCGGATACCCCGACGCGGGGAGCCGATGAGCGTGCAGACGCTGGTGCTCCTGGTCGGCGGCGCGGTCACCCTCATCGTGGTGTCCGTCGTCGTCACCGGCATCATCGTCACGGGCAAGATCGAGTCCAATGCCCCCGTCGCGGCCAGGCCCCTGCCGGCTGCCCCGAAGCCGCAGGTGCCTGCGGCCGTCGTGGTCCAGGTGCCCCGCGTCGCGGTTGTGTCCGCGCCCAAACCCAGCCCGCATCCTCCGACGGCCGCGCCCGTATCCGAGGTGTTGCCGCCCGCGGCGGCGACCCAAGCCACCCCCTTGGGCGCAGTTGAACCGGCGGCCGCGGCAACCGTGGCCGCGGCGCCCCCCATCGTCGCCGCGCAGCCCGCGGCAGCCGAAAAGGCCCGTCCCACCGCTATGCCGCAGCCAAGCCGCAGCGAGCAGGCCCAGAGCTTCGTCGACAGGATGCGCGTCACAGGGGCCCGGGCGGCGGGGTCCGATAGCAAGGCGCTCGTGGACGGGCACGTCTTCCGTGTGAACGATGTGCTGGACCGCGCCCTGGGGATCAGGCTCGTGCAGGTCGACCTGGACCACCTCACCCTGGTGGATTCGGAGGGCGCGACCTACATAAAGAACTTCTGAGGCGGAGGCGCCCTCCCGCAGACTGTCAGAACGCGGTCTCCGGGGGCGCGACCACCTGCCAGAGGGTCTTGGCCGTGATCTGCAGGTCGAGCCACACGGACCAGTGGGTTATGTAGTAAACGTCCCAATAGACCCTGCGCCGGACCATCTCCTCCTCGAGCACGGCCCCGCGGTATCCCAGGCTCTGCGAAAGGCCCGTGATTCCCGGCTTCACGAGGTTTCGTATCCGATAGCCCTGCGTCTGCTGGCGGAATTCCTCGTCAAGAAGCGGCATATACGGGCGGGGGCCGACGATGCTCATTTCGCCGACGAAGACGTTCCAGAACTGGGGGAACTCGTCCAGGCTGCGGCGGCGCATGAACCTTCCAAACGGGAAGACTCGCTGGTCCTCGGAAAGCGCCTGCATGGACTCCGCCGCCGCCCCGCCCTTCGAGACAAACATCGAGCGGAACTTCAGCATGCAGAACACCTCGCCCCGCCTTCCCCGCCGCTCCCGCGCATGGAACAGGGGCCCGGGCGCCTGCAGCCCCTGCATCACCGCCACCCAGGCGCAAAGCGGGGGCAGGATGAGGGCGATGACGGGCAGCGCGACCGCGATGTCAAAGCAGCGCTTGATGATCCGGTTGAACGGATCCTCAAGGGGCTCCTCCTGAAGCGTGTAGAAATGCCGCCCCTCCTCGGTCACGGGCACGAGCGGCTGCGTGTAGCGCGCCTCGATGTCGCTGTGTATCAGGAGGCGGCAACCCCGGTCCCGGCACGCGGCGATGACCCGTCCCGCCTCGGCGTCGGTGGCCGGCAGTTCGAGCATGATCACCTGGCCCACCAGCGCCTCATCGAGGATCCGGGGCAGGTCCGCCAGCTTGCCAAGCCACGGGAGCGACAGCGCGCCGGGTTGGGCGGTGGGCTGGTCGGGCGAGAGCAGGCCCACGGGATGGATCCCTAGGGGCTCCTTGTTTGCGATCCACTCGGCGAGCTTGGCGAATGTTTCCGGCCTGCCGATGAACAAGGTGGGAAGCCGATGCCCCTTCTGGAAGACGAAGCGGGCCAGCCTGCCCGGGGCCCACGCATTCAGGAATGCGAGGCCGACCCAGCACCACACGAGAAACGTGCCCAGGAAAAGCCTGCTTATCCTGTGGTCCTGCGTCGCAAACATCATGGTGAACACAAGCAGCGCCATGAGCGTCACCTGGCGGAACGCCAGCCGCGCGGAGCCTCCCAGGTCGGGCAGGTGGAACCGGGCCGCCAGCCGGCGGGACACGTCGCGCGCGGAAAGCAGCATCCCGCCGATGACGCAGAGGAAGTACGGCAGCAGGTTCACCTCCCGGCTCAGGTGAACGAACGGCACGTGGTAGATCAGGTTCGCGTAGGCCCAGAAGAACGCCCCGACGAACGCCGTCACCACCGCGGCGTGAATGTTGGCGAGTCCGCGCGCGCGCGCGTCGATCATCGGCGCCCCCTCTTCCTGGCAAGCCAGCCCTCCATCGAATTGATCGGACGGGTGTTGACCACGTTTTCCCGCGTGAGCCAGCCCTTGCGGGCCGCGTTGATCCCCGCCCGGACGTACTCCAGGTCCTCCGCACGGTGCGCGTCGGGGTTGATCGAGCACTCGAGGCCCCGCTCAGCCGCCCGCCTCCAGAGCCGCCAGTCCATGTCGAGCCGGTAGGGATTGGCGTTCAGCTCGATGGCGACTCCGTTGGCGATCGCCGCGTCAATCACCTTGACGGAGTCCACCCGATAGGCCTCCCGCTGGAGCAGGAGCCGGCCCGTCAGGTGCCCGAGCATCGTCGTGCGCGGATGCTCCAGCGCTCGGACGATCCGCGAGGTCATGACGGCCTCGTCCTGGCCGAACGCGCTGTGGACCGAGACGACGGCGTAGTCCAACCGGGCGAGCATGGCATCGTCGAAGTCGAGGCCTCCGTCGGGCAGTATGTCGCATTCGGTCCCCGCGAAGACCCTCGTCCTGAACTGGCACGACGCGTTCAAGGCCTGGATTTCGGCCACCTGGCGCAGGAGGCGCTCCTCGGTGAGCCCCCTCGCCTGCCGGCTCGACTTGGAGTGGTCGGCAATCCCGATATAGTCCCATCCAAGTGCCTCCGCCGCGGCCGCCATCTCTCGCAGGGTGTTGCCCCCGTCGGACTCCGAGGTGTGGTTGTGGAACGCGCCGCGCAGGTCGGCGAGCTCGACGAGCTTGGGCAACTCGCCCTTCTCGGCCGCGGCGATCTCGCCCATCCCCTCCCGCAGTTCCGGCGGTATATAGGCCAGCCCCAGGGCGCGGAAGATCTCCTTTTCGCCGGCGGCCGGAACGCCCTTCCCGTGTCCCGCCTTGTCCCGGGCCGTGCCCTCTCCGGCGGACCCTACTAGACCCCATTCGCTCAGGCTCATGCCCCGGTCGAGGGCGCGCTGGCGCATCTGCACATTATGGTCCTTCGACCCCGTGAAGTGGTGAAGCGCAAACGCGAACTGCTCCGAGGGGACGATCCGCAGGTCGGCCTGGATGCCGCCCTCAATGCGCACGCTCGCCTTTGTCTCGCCCTTGGCCGTGACCTCTTGGACTCCGGCCCGCCCGGTGAACCAGTCGACGACCGGGGTTGCCTCCGCCGCCGCGACGATGAAATCGAGGTCGCCGATCGTCTCGAGCCCGCGCCGCAGGCTGCCTGCCACCTCGGCCTGGGTAACCTTGGGCAGGGCCCGGAGTCCGGCGGCTATGGGCTCGGCCACCTGGATCGCGTCCCACCACAGGTGCCGGCGGGAATAGGCCTCGACGTTGCGGATGCCGGCCAGGATCTTTTCCTGGGTCTTGTCCCCGAAGCCGTCCAGGGCCGCCACCCTCCCCCCTATGCAGGCTTTTTCCAGTTCCGGGACGGAGGTGACGGCGAGATCGCGTCGCAGGGCTGCGATCTTTTTTGGGCCCAGGCCGGGGATCTTCAGCATCTCGACCAGACCCGGCTCGATCGAGGCCTTCAGCAGCTCAAGGAACTCGAGGCGCCCCGTGGAGTGCAGCTCGCCGATCTTCGACGAAAGCGCCTCGCCGATGCCCCTGACCTCCCGGAGGCGGCCCTCGGAGGCCAGCCTCTCGAATTCCTCCCTTTCGAGTCCCTCGATCGCCCTCGCGCCGGCCGAGTAGGCGCGAACCTTGAACGGGTTCTCGCCCTTGAGCTCCAAAAGGATCCCGATTTCGGCGAGCACGTCCGCGATCTCCTTCTTGGTCATGCCCCCATTCCAGACGGCCACGGCGGCAAGTTCAACGCCGTAAGACGGGGCACGGCCATTCCTTTGCGATGTTGCTAACGCCCCCGGGAATCGTTCGCTTTGGCCAATGCCCTTTACTTACGACAGGACAATCCACTTCGCGGACACGGATGCCGCGGGAGTCGTCTTTTTCGCCAACTACCTGACGATCTGCCACGAAGCCTACGAGGAATCCCTCTTGGCATCGGGAATCGACCTCAAGGTATTCTTTGCGGACCACAGGATCGTGGTCCCTATTGCGAAGAGCGAGGCCGACTACAGCCGGCCGCTTTCCTGCGGCGATAAACTCCGCGTGAGCATGCAGCCGGCGCTCCTGTCGGAGGACTCCTACGAGATCCGCTTCGAGATCACGCGGCTGGGCCCTCCCAGCAAGAGGGCCGCGAGGATCCGCACCGAGCACGTGTGCGTCGATTCGGGGACGCGGGCGCGAACGGCCCTTCCGGGGCCTCTGTCGGCCTGGGTTCGCGCGGGCTGACCTCAGGAGTCACCGTTCCGAGGCGAGCCGCGCCAGCTCGGCGCGGTCGATCTTTCCCTGGGCGTTGCGCGGCCAGGGCGAAATGCCCGCGTACCTCTTGGGGTGCTTGAAGGGGGCCAGCCCTGAAAGCGCGGCCTTGACCTTGTCCAGGCTGGGCGCGCGCGCGCCGGCCGGGTGGCAGGCGACAACCCGTTGGCCCCAATCGGGGTCTGGGAGCCCGATCACGGCGATGTCGTCAAACTCCCCGCTCGAGCGCAGGGCCGCCTCCACCTCGGCGGGCGACACTTTCTTCCCGCCCGTCATGATGATGTCGTCGACCCTGCCAAGGATGAACAGGCTCCCCTCCGGGTTAAAGGCGCCGATGTCGCCGGTGATCCACGACCGCTCGTTCCGGATCTCGGGATAGTAGCCGCGGAAGAGCGACTCGCCGGCGACCCGCACAACCCCGCCTCCCGCCACGTCGATGCGCGCGTGGGGCAGCGGCGCCCCGCATCCGCGCCGGCCGCCGAGGAACTGGTCCGGCCGCAGCGCGGCCACCATGGCCGCCGTCTCGGTGGCCCCATAGCTCGGCGAGAGCGGCAGCTCCAGCTGCGCGGCCTCCTCGACAAGCCCTTCCCACACGGGCCCGCCGCCAATGAACACGATTCCGAATTTTCGCAGCCACGCGACCGCGCCGCTCGAGGCGAGGAGCCGCTGCAGCTGCGTCGGCACCAGGGAAAGGCAGCAGCCGGCCGGGACGTTGGGGGGAAAGCGCCCGGCCTCGATATCCTTCCATGCCCATGGAATGAACGACCCGCCCGTGAGCGCGCTGCGCATCCAGGCCATGAACCCGCTCACGTGGTGGAGGGGAAGAACGCACACCGAGTCCACGCGCTCCATTCCGAAATGGCGGCGGAATCCATCCACCGCGGCCGCAATCGTCCAGCCATCGTGCCGCGCGAACTTGAGTCCGCCGACTGCTCCGCCGCTGGGTATCATGAGCCAGCCGCGGTCCGAGCATTCGTCCTCTCCGAGCAGGCGGGCGAGCTCCGCGCGCTCCGCCGAGCTCCAGGAGGGGTTGGCAAGGAAGAGGTTTCCCCCGCCCGCAACGCCCGTTGCGAACGATGCCATAAACCTCGCCGGATCGGCCTCCTCTATGGCCCGGGGAGTCCCGTCCGCTCCCGCCGCGGGCGCCCCGAGGCGCCCAGCTAATTCGCGGCGTTCCATAGGGCCTCCGGGTCGATCCGATCCAAATCCTCGAGCCGGACCGACGGGGCGCAGGGGGGGCCGTCGAAGCCCGGGTCCGCGAAGAGCGGCCACACGCCAAATCCAAGCGCCGGCGTCTCTCCCGGCCATGAAAATGCCGCGCGCAAGGCCGCCTGGGCCCCGATTCCGGTCTCGAGCGTCGATGAGAACACAACACGCGCCCGGCCCGCGGCGAGCTTCCGTAGAGTGCCGCGGACATCGCCCAGGAGCGCAGGCTTGATGACGAAATAGCCCCGCCATCCCGCGTCGAGCCATCTCGCGACGTCCCCATCGCCCCGGATCGATTCGTCGAGCGCTATGGGGACGGGGTAATCCGCGGAGAGGCCCGCAAGCTGGTCGTCGGCCCCCTTGGAGTCGGGCGCCAGCGGCTGCTCCACGAACTCGACGGGCCGGTCCGCGCAGCGGCCGAGCCAACGCCCCGCCGTGCGGGGGTTCCAGGCCCCGTTCGCGTCCAGGCGGATCCTGGAGGCCCCCGGCAGCCCCGCGATCAGGTCGTCGAGCATCGCCATCTCGTCGTCGGCCGCTCCCACGCCCACCTTCCACTTGAAGACCCTGAAGCCGGCTTCTGCCTTCTGCGGGCCGTCCGCCAGCGCCGCGCGTCCTGCGGGAAGGAGCGCGGCCACGCCCAGGTTGCGGTGCCTCGGCGGGTCCACGGCATCTCCCATCGCGCACGCGAGGGCGTTCCGAAGCGCGCCGAGGTTCCCAGGCACATGAGCCAGCGCCTGGCCGTCGATGAGCCCGCCGAGCGAGCGGCAGAAGGCCTCGGCCGCGTCGACTGCCTCAGTCCCGGGAGAAGGGATGGGAGACGCCTCGCCGCACCCGGCCGACCCGTCGGGACGCTCGACGCGGACGTACAGGCCCTCCCGAACCCGCCACATACCGCGGGACGTCCGGACGGGAACGCGGAACGGAAGCGAGTAGCGGCGATGCGCGAACCGAAAGTCCATTTTGTTTGCAGTTTCACTGAATGGCATTAATCCGTTGGCGGCAACCCATGAACAAGGTTGCAAAGAAGGACCTGTCGGCCGTCGACCGCCAATTCTATGTTTCGGCGGGCGAGTTTTTCCGCGCGAATATCCCTACGGCGCTCACCTTCGACGACGTCACCCTCGCAACGCTGTACTCGGAAATCCTCCCCAAGGACGCCGACACTTCGACCTCGATCTCCGACTCGCTGGGGCTGCAGATCCCGATCGTCTCGTCCGACATGGACACGGTCACCGAGAGCCAGATGGCCATCGCCATGGCGCTCAACGGGGGCATTGGCCTCATTCATTTCAACATGACCGCCAAGGACCAGGTGGCGGCGGTGGCCCGCGTCAAGCGGCACATCCACGGCCTCATCCGGGACCCGATCACCGTGAGCCCTTCGCAGGCGATCGGGGACGTGCTGGCGATGATCGACGCGAAACGCTACCGCTTCTCGACATTCCCCGTCGTCGACGATGCGGGGCGCCTCCGGGGCCTTCTTTCGGGCAACACCGTCAAGGAGCGCTACCGGGCCAAGAATGTCGCCGATGTCATGACGCCCCGCTCCCACCTCATCACCGAGCGGGAATCCCACGTGGCCAAGGACCCGATCATGGCCGCGGACAGGTTCTTCAGCGCCAACGTGGGGATCAACAAGATGCTCCTGGTCGACCGCAATGACCACCTGCGCGGCCTCATCACGGCGTCGGATGTCGAGAGGATCACCGGCGAGGCAAAATCCCGGAGGAAGCCTTCGAGGGACTCCCAGTTCAGGCTGGTCGCAGGAGCGGCGCTCCTGCCCAAGCGCAAACCCGACGGATCCCTCGACCGGGAGGCCATCCTCTCGCATGTGGGCAGCCTTGTGGACGAGCATGTCGACGCCGTGGCGGTTTCGACGGCCCATGGCCACACCGCCGGCGTCGGCGATGTCGTGAGGCTCGTGCGCGGCGCCTTTCCGTCGATCACGCTCATCGCCGGCAACGTGACGAGCGCCGCGGGCGTCGAGTTTCTCGCCGACTGCGGCGCGGACGCCGTCAAGATCGGCCAGGGTCCCGGATCCATCTGCACGACGCGCATCGTTGCCGGTGTCGGCATACCCCAGCTCACCGCCCTCTTCGTCGCGTCGACCGCCGCCAGAAGGCGGGGCGTCCGCCTCCTCGCCGATGGAGGCATCACGAAGTCGGGCGACATCGTGAAGGCCCTCACCATGGCCGACGCCGTGATATGCGGCGGCGTGCTGGCGGGATGCAGGGAGGCTCCCGGCGAAATCATGGAAATCGCCGGCAAGGCCTACAAGCAGTACCGCGGGATGGGGTCGCTCTCGGCGATGAAGGCGGGCAGCGCCGCACGGTATGGCAGGGACCGGGAGGACAGCCGCAAGGTGGCGGCGGAGGGAATCGAGGCCCTGAAGGAGGTCAGCGGCTCCGTGGACGAGGTTCTGACAAGTCTCATCGGCGGTGTGCAGAGCGGGATGGGCTACCTGGGCGCCCGGACCCTCGCCGACCTGCGGAGGAAGGCCCGATTCGCGCGCGTGAGCCCGGCGGGCCAGAAGGAAGCCGGGCCGCACGACGTGGTCGAAGTCTCGACACGCAGCCATTAGGCCTTTTGGGCGAAGCGGGAAGTTGAGGCTTGCCCTCGGCCAGAGGCTCACCAATCCAATCCCCTGCAACAGGGGTCATGGACTTCGGTTGCCGTTACCTCCATGTCCCTGCCCCCATTCTCCAGCCAGCTCATCGCGGACGTCGGCATTTCCCTAGGTGACGAGGGCAAGGGCCGCCTGGTGCCCGAGATCGCGGAGGAGCTCCGCTCCACCCGCAGCCCCGTGACGGTTGTCATGAAGGTCAACGGGGGCGCCAACGCCGGCCACACCGCGGGTGGCGTCAAGCTCAACCTGCTTCCCGCAGGCGTCGTCGAGCGGGAGATCCCGCACCTGGCGATCGGGAGCGGCGTGGTCGCCGACCCGCGCAAGTTCCTTTGGGAGGCCGTCCCGCTCGAACGAAAGGGCTTCTCGGTCCTCGACAGGCTCCTGATAGACGAGCGTACCATGGTCTCGGACCTGACGCACCGGCTGCTCGACCTGGCCGAGGAGGACTACCGCATCCAGGTGCTCAGCGAGGAACCCCGCGGCTCGACGGGACGCGGGATTTCGGCCGCCTACAGCGAGGAGACAGGGCACTGGCAGATGCATTTCTCGGACTTCCTCGCCGGGCCCAATTTCTTCTCCCGGAAGCTGGCGCAGCGCGCCGACCGCGCGTGCCGGATGATCCGCCACGTCTACCGCGTGGGCGAATCAACGTGGAACGGGTTCTTCGACAGGCTGACCGAGGCCGAGCTGCGCGCGAACGCCGAGACGATCGCGGACGGCGCCTTCGGGAGGGACGAGTTCGACTTCCTCCAGTTCCGCGGGAATGAGCCATTCACGCTCAACATCGAGCGCCTCGCGGCCGTGTACTGGAAGGCCGGGACCGCGCTGGGGCGCAACATCGGCGAGGTGCGCGAGTTGATCCTTCGGGAACTGCGCGAGGGCCACACCATCGTCGGGGAATTCGGGCAGGCCTACTGGCTCGACAAGCGCCATGGGTTCTCCCCGACCTCGTCCCACACCTACACGCCGGAGTTTTTTGAGAGCGCGAACATCCCCGTGCAACCGATCCACACGTTCGGGGTTGCCAAGGCGTACGACACCAAGGTGGGCACCCATACGTTCCTCACACAGATGGACGAGGCCCATCCCCTCAGCGTTAAGCTGAAAAGGCTCGAATATGGAACGAGCACGGGCAGGCAGCGCATGGTGGGGTGGTACGATGCGGTCGAGAAGGGGGATGCCCTGCGCTACGGCGGATTCCACGACCTGATGATCAACAAACTGGACGCGCTTACCTGGTCGGGGGACTGGAAGGGCGACCTGCAGGTGTGCACGGCGTACGAAGGCCGGGGCGGGCAGCGCTGCTCCCACGTCCCGCGGAATGAGGCCGTGCACAAGTCTCTTCGCCCAGTGTACGAGCGCTTCCCCGGATGGGCTGAGGACATATCGGGCGTCCGCCATTTTGCGGACCTGCCGGCGAATGCCCGGCGGTATGTGGCCGGGATGGTCAAAGCCATCCTGGATGTCGCTTACGAAGGCGTGTCGTGGCCCGCGAGCCTGCCCAACCTGCGCTATCTTGGCGTCGGGCCCGGGACCTCGCAGATCATCAAGGACGTGCCGCCTGCCACGGAATTGCTGCGGTCCGCCTGACCCACCGCCCCCGGGACTGGCGGCGGGCGCTCAAAAATCCTGCAGCCTTCCCTCCCCCCGGCCCCTCTGGGGTTCCAGGCGCGCGAGCACCTCGCCGAGAAGGTAGATCGAGCCGGTCACGACGATCACATCGTCGCTCGCTCCCGCCGTGCATAGGCCGGGTCCCGGAAACAGCTCCCCCACGGTGGAACGCACCGTCTTCCCGCGAAACGCCCCGGGAACAAGGGATTCAAGCTCGGCATGGCTCGACGCGCGCGGCTGCTGGGGCACGACCAGATAAAGCTCGCGGCAATGCTTGCAAAGCACCTCGAGCAGCGGCTTCGCCCTCACGGCTCCCAGGACCCCGAGGATGGCGACCGGCGCACGCCCGGTTTCGGTGCGCAGACGCGCGAGGTTGGTGTCCAGCACGCCCGCCCCCTCCGAATTGTGCGAGACGTCCAGAACCGCCAGGCGGCCGCCCAGGTCGGTGCGCTGCCAGCGGCCCGGCCAGTCCACGGCCTGCAGGCCGGACTCAATCGACTGCCCTGAAACCCCAAATCCCGAGGGCAGAAGCCCGGCCGCAAGCGTTGCCGTGGCCGCGTTCCATCGCTGGTAGTCGCCCTCGAGGTTCGTGCCGGGGTAGCTCGCGATGTCATCCCCGAATTCCTCCCGCACCGAGACAACCTGCGCGCCAAGCGATGCCGCGACATTGCGCAGGGTCGCCTCGGCCTCGCGCGGCACACGGCCGATCACGACCGGACGCCCCGGCTTGATGATCCCGCCCTTCTCGGCGGCTATCGATTCAAGCGTGTCTCCCAGCATATCGCAATGGTCCAAGCCGATGGATGTCACGACGCACACCTCCGGTTCCACAATGTTGGTCGCATCGAGGCGGCCCCCGAGACCGACCTCGATCACGCTGCAGTCGCAGGACTTCCTCGCGAACTGCAGGAAAGCCATCGCCGTCATGAACTCGAAGAAGCTCGGCCGGTCATCGAGCCCGCCCTCGGACGCGATCCGGTCCACCACGGGCTGCAACTCCCTCACGTAGGCGGTGATCTCGCCCTCGGCCAAGATTTGGCGGTTGACCTGGACCCGCTCCCCGAGGCGCACCAGGTGGGGCGACGTGTAGAGCCCCGTGCGGCGTCCCGATGCGCGCAGGATGGATTCAAGCATCGCGGACACGGACCCCTTCCCGTTCGTGCCCGCGACGTGGATGCATGGGACCGCCCTCTCGGGGTGCCCGAGCGATGCTGCCAGGATGCCCATCCGGTCAACTCCAAATTTTACGCCGGCCGTCTTGAGGCCGAACAAGTACTCCTGAACGGCCGGATAGCCGGCCAACGGCAATGCGGACCTCATTCCCGGAACCAGCTCAGGCGCCGGCGACGGCCGGCTCCTTCCTGAGATAGAGGGCCGAAAGGATATCCCTAATGCGGTCGCGCAGATCGATCCGGCTCACGATCTGGTCGACGAGGCCGTGCTTGAGGAGAAACTCCGCGGTCTGGAAACCCGCGGGCAACGTCTGCTTTGTCGTGTCCTTGATCACCCGCGCTCCCGCAAAACCTATCAGGGCTCCGGGCTCTGCAAGGATCACGTCGCCAAGCGTGGCAAAGCTGGCCGTTACGCCTCCCATGGTCGGGTGCGTTAGCACGGAGATGAACGGCACCTTGGCCTGGGATAGCCTTCCCAGCGCCGCGCTCGTCTTCGCCATCTGCATCAGGGAGTATATCCCCTCCTGCATCCGGGCCCCCCCGGAGGCGCTGACGATGATGCAGGGAATCCTCTTCTCCATGGCGTTCTCGATGGTCCGGGTGATCTTCTCCCCAACTGCGGCGCCCATGGCGCCTCCGCAGAACCGGAAATCCATGACCGCGATCGCCACGGGTATCCCGTGAATCGCCCCCGTTCCGCAAATGACCGCCTCGGGCAGACCGCTTTCGCGCTGGTAGCGCTTGAGGCGTTCGGGATAGGGCTGCGAATCGACGAAATTGAGCGGATCGCTGGAACGGACCTCCGCGTGAAGCTCCACGAACGAGCCGACGTCAAGCAGCTTTGCAATCCGCTGGTGCGCTGGGATTTGGAAATGGTGGCCGCTCTTCGGGACAACCATCTGGTTGTCCTCGATCTCCTTGTTGAAGAGGATTTCGCCGGTGACCGGATCCCTCGTGTATAGACCCTCCGGGATGTCCTTCTTCTTCGTCCTGCGAACCGAGTAAGTCGGCTTGTCGAAATGCATGAAACGTGCGGGGGAAAACGGTGCTGAATCCCAAATGCAGTGGCAACCGAATTCGCGGCTCAGCGATACAGCACCCGCCGAAGGAACAGCGCCTGCGAGGGAGCGGTCTGGATCCGGGCAGTCCGGACCCCGGCCGCAAGCAGGGCCCTGACGTCATCGGTGGCGAGCTTCCCCTCGCCCGCGGCGACAAGCGCCCCCACCAGGCGGCGCACCATCTTGTAGAGGAACCCGTCCGCCTCCGCCTCGACGCGCACGTTGCGTCCACGGGCCAGGACCTCGAGCCGGCGCAGGTCCCGGACGGTGTCGGCGTCTTCCCCGGGCTCCGCCCCGTTTAACGCTGAAAACGCCTTGAAGTCGTGCCTGCCCACGAGAACTGCCGCCGATTCCCGCACCGCATCGAGGTCCAATGGCCGCAGGAACGCCCAGCAGTATGGCCGGGTGAACGGGTCGGCGTCTCCCAGGTGAATATGGTAGGAGTACACCTTCCCCGTCGCGGAAAAGCGCGCGTGGAAGTCCGGCGCTGCCGCGCGGATCGAAACGATCTGAATCGCGCGGTGCAGTCCGTTCCGGAGGGCCGCGCCAAGTTTGTCGGGGCCGTGGGTCCACGCCGCGTCAAAGTGGAAGACCTGCCCGGCCGCATGGGCGCCGGCGTCGGTCCGCCCGCTTGCGTGGATGCGGGTGTGGAGGCCAAGCACGCCGGCGAGGCGCGCTTCCAGGACGTCCTGAATCGCCGATCCGCCCGGCTGGCTCTGCCACCCGGAGAACTCGGTCCCGTCGTAGGCGCAAACGCACTTCCAGCGCTTCATGGCTCGCGCGCGGGCCCGACTCCCCCTGGCGCGATCCCGTCGAGGTAGTCCTGCAGGATGATCGTCGCGGCCCGGGAGTCCACCAGGCCGGCCTCCCGGACCGACCTGCGCTTCGCCGGGGCTATCGTCGACTCGGCCTCGTAGCTCGTTAGCCGCTCGTCGATGAGATGCACGGGAATCCCGAATTCAGATCGGATCCTCCGGGCATAGGCCCCGACTTCCAGCGCCTTGGGCCCGGACGAGCCGTCCATGTTAAGCGGAAGGCCCATAACGATGTCCGTCACGCGCCTTTCCCTCAATAACGCGGCCAGACGGGCCCATCGCTTCAGCGGATCCGCGACAACGAGCGCAGGCAGCGGCGTCGCAACGCCCAAGTCGTCGCCATAAGCGACCCCGATCCTTCTCGTCCCGTAATCTATGCCGAGGCAGCGCACGACAGGGCTCGATTCAAGCGGCTAGCTCGGGATGGGCCGAGGCATAGGCGCGCGCGGCCTCGGCAAAGGCCGTCTTGACGCGGGAAGTCACCGATTCCGGGCCGAGCTTGAACGCTATATTGTCTATTCCGCGCACCGGGACAATATCCTTGGTCGTCGAGAGAAGGAAGCACTCCTCCATCGAGCCAAGATCCGCGGGACGAATCGTCTCCTCCGATGCGGCAACCCCCGCCGAGGCTGCGATCCCCCCGAGAACGAGACTGCGCGTGATGCCTCCAAGGATGCCTGCGGCAAGGGGCGGAGTAACGATCCCTCCGCCCCGCACGAACGCTATGTTCGAAACAGCGGCCTCCGTCACCTCCCCCGCCAGATTGAGGATGACGACGTCGTCCGCGCCGCGCGCCTGCGCCTCGCTCAGGCACAAGAGGTTGTTGAGGTAGTTCCCCGTCTTCCACGCGGGATCCAGGCTTTGTGCGGGGTTTCTGCGGAGGGATGTGGCCATCGAGAGATGGAGTCCGGCGCGCAGCTTGTCGCGGGGCGTCTCCGGGCACGGCTGGACCAGGACTACAAAGTCCGGGTTCTCCGCGAGCGTGATATCAAGCCCGATCGCCCCGGCGCCGCGCGTGATCTGCAGCCGAATATAGAGCTCCCCCGGCCTGGGGACCTCCGCCCGGTATGCGGACACGGTGCGGCGGATCTCCGATATCATCTGCTCGGGAGCGACCGAGAGGCGCATATGCAATGCCGTCGCCGAAGCCCGGAGTCTCCTCCAGTGCTCCTCCCAGGAAAATATTACGCCATGATATGTCCGCCACACCTCGTAAACCGCGTCCCCGTAAAGGAATCCCCTGCTCAGAGGGGAAATCGACGGTTCGCTCGCGGGATGCAGGCGCCCGTTCGTATTGGCTTGAATATAGTGGGTCGGCATGTTCGGAGGATCCGGAAATAAACAGCCCCCGCTTATCAAAGCGGGGGCCGGTCGCCGCTACAACACTGCGCCGGCTTCAGGCGCGCGGCTTCACAAGACCCAGCGCCTTCTTGATGTTCTGAACGCTCGGAAGCGAGATGCCCAGGGCCTTGGCAATCTGCGATCCGCTCTTGCCGGACTCGACGAGCTTCTTGACGCCTGCGCGGGTCTCGTCGGTGATGACGGCGCGCTTCCGGCGCTTCGCCTTCGCGGCGGCCTTGGCCGGCTTGCCCCGGCGGGTCTTGCGGGCCGGTCCGCAGACCGCCTTCAGCGCCTTCACGAAATCATTCAGCGTGGCGTAGCCATATGTCTTATGGAGGGCCGCAAGCTCCTTGTGAAGGCCCCGGGCAATCGATTTCTCAAGTGCGACCATCTTGGCCTTTGCGGCTTCCAGTTCCTTTATTTGTTTTGTTACCATGGTCCGCTTATCGTCACCATACCGGCACAATATAGCAAGCTTTATACATCTAATATCTGCCATTTGACGCAATCACGGCGCTGCGCGGGCGGGGCTTTACTCGTAGCCGGGACGGAATGTAATATCACGCCATCATGGATGGCATCGACACGCCGAGGGAAGCATCCTTCGCAACGGGGACGCGCCTCTTTGTGGGCATTCTCGCAGTCGCGCACGCCGTTGCCTTCGGGTCGATCTGGGTCCAGTCGGCAGGATTGATCGGCCCTTCAGGGATCCTGCCGGCGGGCCGATTCTTTGCGGCGGCACACGAGCATCTCGGCTCCCGAGCCTGGTTCGAGGCCCCCTCGCTCTGCTGGGTTTTCGGAGCCGGCCGCTTCATCGATGTCCTGTGCGGGCTCGGGATCGGCCTCGCACTTCTCCTTCTTTGGGGCTTCGCCCCGGCCGTTTGCCTGGCGCTCCTCTGGGCCTGCTACCTGTCGCTCGTGTCCGCCGGGCAGGCCTTCTTCGATTTCCAATGGGACCTCCTCCTGTTGGAAAGCACGCTCGTTGCCATCTTCCTTGTGCCGTGGACGCTGGGGCGCACCCGGCGCCCCCACGATCCGCCCCGGCTTGCGCGCTATCTGATATGGTGGCTGCTCTTCCGCCTCATGTTTCTCTCGGGAGTCGTCAAGCTCACCAGCGGCGACATCGCGTGGAGGCACCTGACCGCCCTCACCTTTCATTACCAGACCCAGCCGCTACCGACGCCGCTGGCATGGTATGCCCAGCAGTTCCCGGAGTGGTTCCAGAAGGCCTCCTGCGCGGCGATGTTCGCGATCGAGCTCACGGCCCCGCTGTGCATCCCGGGGCCCAGGACATTGAGGCACATTGCCGCCCTGACCCTTGTTGCGTTTCAGGTCGCGATCGCCCTGACCGGAAACTACGCCTTCTTCAATCTGCTCGCCGCCGGGCTTTGCCTCACGTGCCTGGATGACGGGTGGTGGCGACAGGTGCTTCGGAGCGCACCCGGCCGGGCCGCCGAGCCCGGCCAGGCCCGCGCAACGGCCGGTCGGCCGAATCCGACGGTCCTTCGCTATTTCGCCGCGTTTTCGGTCGGCGTGACCTTTTTCGAAGCCGCCGCTTCCGTGTCCCGTGGTGCGGCGGCATCCCCGATTGTCCGCGCCGTTGCGCAGACGCTGGGGCCGTTCCGCAGCTTCAACACGTACGGGCTGTTTCCGGTGATGACCGTCGAGCGCCCGGAGCTCGTGATCGAGGGCACAGATGACCGCCTCGATTGGCGCGAGTACGGACTTCCATGCAAACCCGGCGACCTTGCGCGCAGGCCCTCGTGGGTTGCACCCCATCAGCCGCGCCTTGATTGGCAGCTCTGGTTCGCGGCGCTCGAACCCCCGGAGGCCAATCCGTGGGTTGAAACCCTGTGCGAGCTGATCCTCAGGGGTGATCCCGCGGTCCTTGGGCTCTTTTCCCGCAATCCTTTTCCCGGCCGCCCGCCGTCGTACGTGAGGGTTGTGCGCTATAGGTACGAATTCACCGACGCCGCGGAGCGTGCGCGGACTGGAAATTGGTGGCGAAGGACGCCCATTGACTTCTATATTGATCCAGTGGCGCTTCCCCCAGATCCGAGATGAAACCGTCCGGCCGCGACCAGTTTGTCGGCCTGCTGAGGGAAGCGGTCCTCGGCGGGTCGCTGGTAAAGCTGACCCTTGGCAAGCCCGGGGGAAAGGACCCGACGCTTGGAAACCTGTTCGTGCGTCCCGTCGTGCTCAAGACGGGCCCACAATTTGCCTTCGTGTGGCGCCATGTGACCAGGGACATTTCGAAGAACCACGGCGCCGCGGAGGCCCTCCGCCTTCTTGAGCACCTGATCGGGTCCGATTTCCTGGACGCCCATCTCTTCACGACGACACAGAGCGCGCAACTGCAGACGGGACCCGGCAGGTCCAGGCTTCGCGTGAGAGACCTCGGCAGTGCGTCCGCAGCCCCCATCGGGCACGACCGCCAGAAGAACCGCGCCATTCTGGCCGGGGCGCCGTGGCTGCGGGCGCTCGGCGTGACCGACGGGCGCGGCCAGCCCGTCTCCGCCATGGCGGACAAGTTCCGGCAGATAGAGAGATTCGCCGAACTCCTCGGGCATCTGCTGAGGGAGGCGCCGCTCCCGCTTGACCGGCGCCTTCGCGTGTTCGACATGGGTTGCGGAAAGGGCTATCTCACCTTCGCCGCAAGCGAGTTGCTTGGGGAGCGTGCCGACGTGTGCGGAGTCGAGGCGCGCGCCGACCTCGTTGATTTCTGCCGCCAGGTGGCCATCGAGGTTGGGTTCGAGGACCGCCTGTCGTTCCGCCAGGGAACCATCGCCGACACCCCCGTTGATTCCGCCGACATCCTGATTGCCCTCCACGCATGCGACACCGCTACCGACGACGCCCTTGCCAAGGGGGTCGCAGCCGGCGCCGCGCTGCTCGTTGTCGCCCCGTGCTGCCAGAAGGAGATCCGGCCCCAGTTTGTTTCGCCGCTGGTACTGTCGGATGCGCTCCGGCACGGGATATTCGAGGAGCGCCACGCCGAGTTTGTCACCGACGCGCTACGAGCGCAGCTTCTGGAGTGGGCGGGATACCGGACCAGGGCCATCGAATTCATCTCGACGGAGCACACGGCCAAGAACGTGATGATCACGGCCGTGAGGGGCCGTTCGCAGGGGGACCACGCGGTCGCCGATCGGATCCGCGAGTTCGCGGCTTTCTACGGAATCCGCCGGCAGACCCTGGCATCCCACCTGGGATTCGCCCTACAATGACCTGGGCCGACCTCGACTGGGATGCCCTCGACCGGCATCGGGACCGATTTCTAGCAGGGAAACCCTGCGACGGCCCGTATTGGACATCGGCCGAGGACCTGGCCAGCTACGACGTCACCTTCGGAGAGCGCATTGGATGGAAATGGGATGCCGTCCTCGACGAACTTAGGATGCGGGGCTGGGCGCCGAGCGGTGGCACCGTGCTCGACTGGGGCTGCGGAAGCGGGATTGCGGGCCGCCGCGTCGTCGGGCGCTTCGGGTCCGAGTGCTTTGAGTCGCTCGTCGTCTGGGACCACTCCCCGGTCGCAGCCAACTTCGCGCACGACGCGGCCATGAGGAAGTTCCCCGGCCTCCCGGTCTCGGCGGCGACGCCCGGATACCTTCGGGGCGGAAGCCCCATCGGCCTGCTCATCGTCAGCCACGTCCTCAACGAGCTTCCGGCGCCCGCGCTCGACGGGATCCGAACCTTGATCGCGCGTTCACGCGCCGTCATATGGACGGAGCACGGAAGCCGCGAGACAAGCCGGGCGCTCGGCTCACTCCGAGACGAGTGGACGGGAGAATTCCACGTGATCGCGCCGTGCACCCACGGGAACGCGTGCCCCGTCCTCGGGCCGGGAAACGCGCGGCATTGGTGCCACCATTTCGCCGCCCCACCCCCCGGAATCTTCGCGGATTCGAATTGGGTCAAGTTCGGCCAGCGCGCCGGAATCGATCTCAGGAGCCTTCCTTACTCGTTCGTGGCCCTCGACCGCGACTGGAACCCCGGCGAAACGGGGCTGTCCCGGGTGATCGGCAGGCCGGAGCATTTCAAGCCGTACGCGCGGTTGCTCAGCTGCGACGCCGAGGGCCTCGCCGAGCTGACGGTGATGAAGCGCGACGATGCGGGGCTCTGCAAGGAGCTCTACAGGACGAAGCGTCCCCTTGTCTACAGATGGACGCGGGCTGGCCGCAAGGTTACCGGAGGATCAGCCCTTCAACCCTAGGTCTTGACTCGCCTTTTGCGTTTCGGTCTGATGGCCCCTTTCCCTCATCACAACACCATGGGCCAGCAGCTAAACAAGATCATCAAACGCAAACGCCGCGCCGCTTATTTGAAGCGCAAGAAGGCGGCGGCGGCCGCGGCCAAGAAGAAGTAGGTTGCGGACCGAGGCGGCGCGGCCTGCTCTACCTGCGGTATGATTACGGTCAGCCTCATCTCGCTCGGCTGCGCCAAGAACCTCGTGGACAGCGAGATAATGGTGGGGCACCTCCACAGGGCCGGCATGCGGGTCATCCCAGAGGCGGACAAGGCCGACGTCGTGATCGTGAACACCTGCTCGTTCATCGATTCCTCAAAGGAGGAGTCGATCGGGCAGATCCTGGAAGTCCATGAGCGGCGCGGCCTGCGCAAGAGCCGCCGCGGACAGAAGCTGATCGTCGCCGGCTGCATGTCCCAGCGTTTCTCGAAAGACCTGCCCGGCTCGATGCCCGAGGTCGACGCCTTCATCGGACTCGACCAGATCACCCAGGTCGCCCCGATCATCGAGGAGCTCTACGCCAGCGATCGCGGGGCCCGGGCGGCGCCCGCCAGCTTCGTCACTCCGCGGTCCACCTTCATCCCCGATTACGACACACCCAGATTCAGGCTCACGCCGGCCCACTACGCCTACGTCAAGATCGCCGAAGGCTGCAACCACCCGTGCACCTTCTGCATCATCCCGCAGATCCGAGGCCGGCACCGGAGCAGGGCGGTCGCAAGCGTGGTCGCGGAAGTCCGCCAGCTCGTCTCCGAGGGCGTGAAGGAGGTCAACCTCATCTCCCAGGACACCACGTTCTTCGGGATGGACACCTGGGACGAGCGGCCCAACCCGCGCACGCCCGTAGATTCATCGCGCGGCGCGGCGCTCACGACGCTCCTGCGCGAGCTGAACGCGATTGATGGGGACTTCTGGGTCCGCATCCTCTACACGCATCCCGCCCACTGGAGCGACGAGCTGATAGCGGCCATCGCCGAGTGCGCCAAGGTGGCCCGCTACGTGGACATGCCCCTTCAGCACATCAGCGACCGGATGCTCTCGGCGATGCAGCGCGAAACAGGAGGCGCATATATCCGCGACCTCGTGCGCAGGATTCGCGCGGGGATTCCGGGGATTGCCCTGAGGACGACGTTCATAGTGGGCTTCCCAGGGGAGACCGAGGCGGATGTCGATGAGCTCTGTGAGTTCGTCCGCGAGACAAAGTTCGAGCGGCTAGGCGTGTTCCGTTATTCGCGGGAAGAGGGAACGCGCGCCGCCAAGATGAAGGGGCAGGTCCCCGCGAGGGAGAAGGAGCGCCGCTGGCACCGCCTCATGGCGCTTCAGAAAAAAATTGCCTCCGCGGTCAGCGCCAGGAGCGTCGGAAAGACGCTCAAGGTCCTCGTCGACGAGACCGGCGTCGCGCGGGGTGAGGCCGACGCGCCCGACATCGACGGCCGCGTGTACGTGCCGCGCGAACTTCCTGTCGGCAGCTTCGCCAGCGTGACGATCAATGGCCACCACGAATACGACCTCCTCGCGCTTCCGACCGGCGAGAGCCCAGCCGAATTCAAGGCCGCAAAGCAGGCCCAATAGGCGCTGGCGCCGCCTCAGCCCCGTGCAGCCGCGGCGAACCGGCTGATGATCCCGTCAAACGAGCCGTTCGTGAAGAAGATCACGATGCGCGGGGAACCCCGGGGAGGAAGCGTGTCGGCGGCCAGGGCGTCATAGAGATCGGCATTGGACCCAAAACGCCAGGCGCGGACCCCTTGGGCCTCCAGGTTCCCGGCCACAGCCTCCGTGTCGAAGCGTTCCTCCTCGGGCAGCGCCTCGGCGCGGCTGACGGCGCCCAGATAGACCTCGTCCGCATGGGCCAGCGCACGCGCGAAGCCGGCCTGCAACGTCCGCACGCGCGCGGTGTTGCTCCGCGGCTCGAAGGCGGCCGTGAGCACCGCTCCGGGAAACCTTGCCCGGAACGACTGAAGCGTCTCGGCGAGCGCCGTCGGGTGATGGCCGAAATCCTCGATGACCGTGAGGCCCGGCGCCGAAACCAGGGTTTCCTGCCGTCGCTTCACGCCGCGGAAACGCCCAAGGGCGCCGAGCGAGATGCCCGTCGGCGGGTCGCCCGCGAGCGCGAGGCCCGCGGCGGTGGCGGCCATCGCCGCATTGCGGGCGTTGTAGATCCCGGGAAGGGACCACTCGACCCTCGCCCAAGGCGCACCGCGCCACAGCATTCCAAAACTCGAGCCAGCTGGCGTCTCGGCAAAGTCCACAATCCGCGTGTCGTTGCCCTCATCCAGCCCCACCCGGACGACCTTCGTCCAAGGCATCGATCCAAGCGCACGCAGGTTGCCGTCGTCGCCGTTCAGCACGGCAAACCCGCTCCGCGGGATGATCCTGGAGAAGTGGATAAACGTGCGCTGGACGTCGGCGAGGTCGCGAAAGATGTCCGCGTGGTCGAACTCGAGGTTGTTGAAGACGGCGACGTGCGGCGAGTAGTGGATGAACTTGCTCCGCTTGTCGAAGAACGCGCTGTCGTACTCGTCGCCCTCGATGACAAACGGATCTGCCCCATCCCCGAGATGGCTGCCGGTTGGAGGATCCTGGGGCACGCCGCCGATCAGGTACCCGGGGTCCCGCCCGTTCTCGCGGAGCAGATGGGCCGCCAACGCCGTCGTCGTCGTCTTGCCGTGGGTCCCGGCGATGACAATGTTCTTCCGATGGCGAAGCACCTGGTCGTGCAGCATCGCCGGAAGAGAGGTGAACGGGAGCGCTCGTGTGTCCAGAAGCCACTCGACCTCGGGATTGCCCCGCATCATCGCATTGCCGACGACGACCAAGTCCGGCTTCAGCGAGGCGAGCCGCTCGGGGTCATAGCCCTCGTGCACCGGCACCCCGGTGTCCGCAAGCACCGTGCTCATGGGCGGGTACACGCCCGAATCGGCCCCCGTCACCTCGTGCCCAGCCGCACGCGCTAGCAGCGCTGCGTTGCCCATCGCCGTTCCGCAGACACCCATGAAGTAGAGCTTCAAATTGCAGGCATCCTTCCCAAATCCACGCCCAGTTGGAAGCCGGTTCTTCGCAAAAGTGCCGCCACCGGGGTTCGCCCCGGTGCGGTTTGCGCCTCTATTGCACCGTTAGATTAACGTCCGCGTAGAGGAAGAACCTCTGCACTTCATATGCGGCAGCCGCGCTCGGCCCTCGCCGAACGACGATCATGCGGCCCGAAAGGATTCCGGTGGCAAAACCCGGCAGCGAACCGCTTTGCACCGTTCCCGAATTTGGAGCTGCGGCAATCGCATTTGTCGACGGGCCGATGTCGACCCAAGCTGTATCGGTCTGGCTGTTGTTTGCCAGCGTTAGCGAGTACTTTGGCTGCACGATCCGCTCGACCAACAGTCGCGAGGAGTTCGTCCGGCCGTTCGACGATGCGGTGTTCCAAAGGGAATCCTGGCTGGACGTGAGCAGCGAGCTCCACAGCGCGGGAGCCTGGGACTGCACCGATTCCCAGCTTTGGTCCCAGATTGAGTCGAAGGTCTGGGTGGAGTCGGCTGTTGGGAATACGAGCACCCTGTACGGCGGCGCCATGAGAGAGATGAGAAGGTACCGCTGCTGGCCGGGCTCGCCGGCCGGCCCAATGACAAGGCACCGCTGAACCTGGTAGGCGTTGAATGCGATCGCGGTGTACTGGTTCTGTGTGAGCGCGGAATAGCTGGCGCCAACGACAAAGGAGCTCACTCCCCGTTTTTGGGCCAGTTTGGTCACCCATCCGGCCGGGTCCACCACCACGTTCTGGGCATATATCCTCGCGGCGATCTGGGTTCCCTGGTCGAATGTCGTAAACACGGTGCCTGGGGGAAGGCCGCTTGCCGCGACGGATGCCTCATTCAGGTTGTTGTAGTCAACAGCATCATAGGTTGCCTCGAAGTCCTTCCGCAGGGACCTAAGGGTCTCCGCCTCTGACCGGAGCCGCGCATCGTCCAATTTGTTGGCAAGGACCGGCGCGAGTATGCCCGCCAGGATGCCCACGATCGCGACCGCGACAAGCAGCATGAGCAGGAATTCCCCGCGACGGCAGGCCGTTTCAGTGGATCTCATTCACGACCTCCACAACCGGAAGGACCACGGCAAGCGCGACCCCGAATACCCACGCGAGCACGAGGACAAGCATGACCGGCTCGATCATCCGGAGAGCAAGGGCGACCCTGTGCTTGGACTCGGACGTGTAGTAATCGGCCAGCCTGGCGAACACCTGGGGGAGCGCGCCCTCGCCACTTTTCACCGCCAGGACGACTTCCGGGGAAAAAACGCCCGCGCGATCAAATCCGGCGCCCACGGTCGCGTTCTCCCGCACGGCCCCAATGACTCGGCTGATGCCGCGCGAGTAGACGGCGTTTCCCGCCACAGCGGCGCAGAATTCCAGCGCTTCGACGACCCGGATGCCCGATTCGCTCAGCGCTTGGTACGTGACGCAGATCCGCGCCATTGAGAGGGCCTCGACGGCCCTCCGCGCGATCGGAAGACGGAGCATCAGGGAGTCGATGGCGGGCCTGAAACGGGGCCTGAGCGCGACCCATGCCGCCGCCGGCGGCAGGCAAAGGGCAAGGGCCGCGCAGCCTGGGTGGCGAACCACGAAATCGCTCAGGCCGAAGAAGAACCCGGTTATCCGGTTTGTCTTCGTCACGCCGATATCCCTCAGCATTCTCGAGAATCGGGGGAGCGTGAACACGCAAAGGACAAGGGATGAAGCGAGCCCGGCAACGGATACGAGCGCCGGATATGCCAAGCCGCGCACCGACTCGCGCCTGATCTCCTGCATCTGGGCGACGTAATCGCGCACGTGCCTCACCCCGTCGGCAAGGCGACCCGCCGTCTCGTGCGCCGTGATCACGCCGACCATGGGTTCATTGAACACCTTGGGGAACTGTCGGAGCGATTCCCCAAAGCTGCCGCTCTCCTCGATCAGCCGAACCGCCTCCGTCCAAAGTCGGCGGGCGTTGCCGGGCGGTGCGCATTCAGCGAGGGTTCGCAATGCCGTGTTGATTCTCACGCCGCTCACCAGCATGAGCTCGAGCGAATCCAAGGCGGCGAGGAGCATCGAGCTGGCGATCCGCACTCGCGCCGATGCCCCGCTCCTCCCGGTGACCCTGCGGATCTCGACGATGTACCCCTTGCGGCTCGACTCGATGTGCTCGGAGAGGCTTGCAAGGTCGATGGCGTCCAGCCTTACCGTTCCACGGCGGCCGTTGCGCGCTATGTATCTTGCGTGGAACCTTGGCATGGCCTCTCAACCGCCCGAGACCGCAACCGTCGTTGGCCGTCCCTTTGGAATCACGAAGCATGAGCCGTTTCTCTCGAGCAACACCCCGGTCGCTAGGACGCCGGCCACGCTGAATCCGTCCACGGAGTCGCCCTGCTTGACAATGCGCCCGTTCAAGATTGCAACCGCCCCGCCTTCGCCTCCGACCACAATCCCTCCGCACGCAAACACGATTTCCTTGACGGCCGACTTCGCGACGTCGCGCACTTCCCATGGGTTTCGGACTCCGGGGATGGCTGGCGCTCCGCCCTGTGCAGCGGGGCCGGCGGCGATCCTGCCGTGCGCGTCGGGCCAGTGGGCCTCAGCGGGCACAGCCGGCGCCGTTCTTCCGTCCGCCGGGGGCGCATCAGCACATGTGTCCTGCGGATCGCGAATCTCGACCGCAAAGACGCGGCGCAGTTCGGACTGCCGCACGGCGGCCAACCGGTCGGCCCCGACAAGCGTGACGACGCCTTCCGTTGGCGGAGCAATCACCTCAAAGCCCCATAATGATCGGCTGTCGCGGGCAGCGGGCACATAGGCCCACGCCTGCCCCTCCGAGGCCGCCGCCGCGAACGCGAGCGCCGCGTTGAAGATAATCAATGGCATCAATCGCATCGTGGGCCAGGGTTGAAATTGATCTCGATTCCGGCTCCAGGCTGCGTGTGGGCCGCCAGCGAAAAACGCGCCCCGCGAAGCCTGAACGTGCTCAATTCACGCCCCGCCTCGTCGCCCTGCCTCGAAGCGCCGGCCTCGATCACCGCCCGCCCAAGGGCCTCGATATCGGTCGCCATGCCTCGCGCCCTGGCGCCGGCGACAATCTGCCTGACCAAGCAGAGGGCGCCCTCCTCGTCGGCGGACAGGACGTCGAACCGGTCGGCATCGTCACTCTGATCCATAGTTATTCGGGCGGTCATTTGGCCGTCTCCTCGACCGCCTTCCGCGCCGCCTCCACAGCCGTCGCCAGCGCGTCGAGGGCGCTTCGCTGGCGGACGAGCCTGCCGGTGAGCCTCGCCGCCTCCCTTTCCTTGAGCGCGATGTCGTTAAGCAGTTCATCACGCTTCTTTTCAAGGCCTGCCAATTCCCGGCGGATGTCGTCCCAGGATCGGGCCGCCTTGAGCCTCTGTTTCAGCTCGGAAGCTCGTTCGGCATCGTTTGTGAACACCTGGAGAAAGACGGGGTTTCCGTACAACTGGGCAATCTCCTCCACTGCCGCCTGCATCTTGTTGAGCATCTCCTCATGCCGTTTGTCGGCTCTCCGCTCCGCGTCGTGCTCCGCCGCCGCCGCGCCGGCGGCGACAGCATCGGGCTGCGCGGCCTGCTTTGGAGAGCTGTTGGAAGGCTCGCCGCCGGCCCAGCAGTGCGGCCACAGCAGCGTCACTGCCGCGACTATAGTGGTTTTGGCTTTCATGGAATGGTTTCGGTTCGGCGGGAATGGATTGCCACCACGATTCTCACCAGGTCGACCGTTCGGCGCTCCCGGCTGCCGCTCGACTTCATCTCAAATCCGGCAATCCCTACGCCGGGAATGTGCTCCGCGGTCTTGACCAACTCGACGATTGCCGGCCAGTCGGACGTTGCGGGTGAAAGCTTTACGAAGGTCCCGATCTGGAACGAATAGCCGTCTCTGTCGTCCCTTGGCCGGGCCTCGGCCGTCCAGCCATTGCCGAACTGGCGGACAAGGTGCTCCCAGGCGTCCTCCGGCCCCAATTGGTCCCGGAACGTGCCGACGCGCGCGCGGAGCTCATCAAGGTCTGAGTCCCGGCAATCCGACCGTGCAGCTATCTGTCTGGACAGAGCGCCCTCGAGGTCCGCCGTGCGATGCAGCTGCTCATCCCATTCGCTTGCCAGGTGGTGGCGCACCAACGCCATTGCGCAGGCCGCGGCCACCCCGGCCGCGCTCACAACGGATAGACGCTTGGAGTATGCAACGCCCTTAGTCATGGCTGCGGCTCCTCATATTTCCCGCGGGCCAGGAGCCTGCCGGAGCCCGTATCGTACACCCAGCCTCCGACCGTGGTGGAAGCGAAGCCGCGCCGCGCCAGCAATAGCCGGGCGCTCTCCGGGTCGAAGTCCGCGCCGGCGGCCAAGGCCTCGAGTTCGAACCCTCCGTCCCTTCCAATTATGAGGGACGTCAGCGTGAGCGCGTCCGGAATCGCCGAGGCCAATCGGACGAGCTCTTCGTGCCGGCCCACTGGCAGGGCTCCCGCCCCATCCGGGGCCTCGTTTCGAAGTCGGTCCATTTCCCGTTGGTTGCCGCTCAGATTCTTGAGCCGGACCTCGAGTAGCGCCGTGCGCGCACGATCCTCAGTATACTCGGCCCTGTAGTGTCTCCCCGCGCCGAGAATGGCGGTGCCCAACGCCAGTAACGCCGAAAAGCTGGTCATGGAGGCGGCAGCAAGGAATCGATCAAGATTGCGCGGCCTTGGGAATGCCTCGGCCAAGTTCGCTGGGTGGCCCGCCGGGATTCGCGCGGCGCCCAATGCAAACGCCTCCAGGTCCACTATCGCCTCCACCCTTCCCGTTGCGCGCAACTCCCTCCAAATCGGGCAGATCCGTTCGGGTTCGCCTTCTGCAACCACGACGATGCTCCCCCTCCTTAGCCCGGCCTCCGCCATAGCCGGAGACGTGCGCGCCTCGAAATCTCCGATCATGGCCGAAAAGGCCCTCCAGTCCCTTTCCGACATGGGGCCCACCCATCCCTTGAAGGATCGTTTTCCCCCTCCGCATGCGGCGACCGCGGCGAACTCGGGGGTCAGTATCAGCACAAACCTCGCCTTCAGCGCGGATGGACCGGACTTCACGCATGCGCACGCCGCGGTGTACGCGGACCAGGCGGCGGACAATTGGCCGCCTGCGCGGATGCACGCGTCCTGCACATGGACAAGGCCCGGCGTCAGTTCGGAGTGAATCAAGGTCGAGAACGCGCCGCTCGACCCGGGTTCGGGATATTCGATCCCCCAGCCCAGATTCTCCGACGCGACAACCGGGTGCTCATCGCGGACCCGCGCCAACGTGGCAAATGCTGCGCGGCCCACCTTTGGCGTCTCGACCGCCTGATGGGCTATGCCCTCGGGCTCAAACACCACGACCGCGCGTCGTGCTGGGGCCGCGGAAACCACCTCGGCAAGCCTCGCAACCGAATGACCGGCCGCGCACTCGCCCTCATTGAATGTCTCCCGCCGCCAGCCGCCGGCATCGCGGGTCCAGACTGTGCGGCCAAGAAGAAGGGCGATGTGCGGGGGCATGGCTCAAAAATTCCCGAGGTACACGTACACGTCGGTAACTCCGCCGACGGCGGCCAAGTACACGACCTCGCCGCGGCCCTGGGCCGAGCCGGCGTAACCCGTCGTGTCATCCATGAATGCCGGCGTGTCGATGGCTGTGGCTATCTGCGCTGCCTCGGATCCTGGAACAGCCTTGATGACCGCGTATGCCACTCGGCCCGCCGGCAGGCTGTTGACTCCGTCGGCCCTGAAGTTCGTGCCGCCATTCGCATCGACCGTTCCCGGCGCCTGGGCCGCGTCGACGGTCGCGCATTCCAGGCGCGAGACCGCCGCATAGCCGTATCCCGGCCCGATGCGCACGTCCGGCAGGTTATAGAATGTTCCCGTGGACGCATTGTAACGGGGATCGACGGCCGCCGAGCCGCCCGCGGGCACGAAGGCCTGCGATCCGCATGCCGGTGTGAAATACCGCTCGAGCTTCGGGCTCGGGACGGACATGAGCACTTCGTCGAGCCTCAGCGCATTGTTGAAATCCGCGGGTGCAGATCCCGAGAGATTGGGATTCACCGATGCGTTCACCGCACCGGACAGCGACAAGTAGCCCTTTGTCTGCGGCAGCGTGCCGCCGAGCTGGTTGGCCGCGTCCGCCGCGAACCCCTTCAGCTGTTTCAGGTCGGCGATGGTTCGGTTAACGTGGGCGGCTGAGAGCGCCCTGTTCAGCGCGGGAAGGAGGATGGCCGCCAGAACGCCGATGATGGCGACGACGACCAGTATCTCTATCAGCGAAAAGCCGCGGGCCCTGGGCGCGCGGAGATCGCAGGATTCGATGTGGATTGTTGTGTTCATGGGTGCGTGATATTCAGCCGGCTCGGCTTGCGTCCATAGTCGCGCCGAACACCTCTTCTGGGGTCGTGATGCCGAAGGATGCCTTGAGGATTCCGTCCTCGTGCATGCACCTGGCGCCGATATCGCCGCCGAGGATCGCGGCGGAGAATATGGACTCGGCGCCGATCGGATCGAATCGGGCCCGTTGGCGCATGAGCAGGTCGGCCACCGGGCGGCGAATTTCCCTGAATTCGAAGATTCCCAATCTTCCGACAAATCCGCTCCTGTTGCAGCCGCTGCATCCCCCTCCCGCCTCGAAGAAACCCTGGGTCTGCGTTTCCGCAGCACGGACGACCCCGGAGCGCCTCGCGATCTTGACAATGTTCCCGTAGCGCTCGGCTAGCGCGTCAGAATCCCTGTGTGGCTTCCGGCAACTGGGGCAGAGGCGCTTGACCAGGCGCTGAGCAAGAAGGAAACGCGCGGTAGCCGCGATCATCGATGCCTCGACCCCTAGGTCGAGCAGCCGGCAAAGGGCCTGAATCGCGGTGTTCGCGTGGATTGTGGCGAGGATCAGATGGCCGGTGAGCGCCAACCTCATCGCAAGAGACGCCGTTTCGCTGTCGCGAATCTCACCAACGATGATGATGTCCGGATTGTGCCTGAGGAACGCCCGGAGCGCCAATGCGAAGGGCATCCGGGGGCTCACCGGCGCCTGAGTCACGGTGCGCAAGCGGTACTCCACGGGATCCTCCACGCTGAGGACGCGCTTGTTGCGCGAATCCAGCCATGGTACCGCCGCCGCCAAGGTGGTGCTCTTGCCATGCCCCGTCGGGCCGGAAACAAGGATGATCCCATTGGGCCTCTTGAGCTCGGTTCGAAATCGCATCGCCGTGTCCTCAAGCATTCCCAGGTCCTCGAGAGTGCCCACCTGCGCGCTCTGGTCCAGGATCCGGATGACAATGCTCTCCCCGTTTATCGCGGGGATCACGGAATAGCGGAGCGACACCCGCTTGCTCCCGTATTCGCGGATTGCCGAGGCGTCCTGGGCATCGAGCCGGTTGGCCACGTCGAGACCGCCGGAGGCCGCCGCATTGCGGGACCTGCCGTCTGCGCCGCGGGTCGATGACAGCTTGAGCTGCGCCGAGACGGCGTCCTTCATCGCTCCGGGCAGCGTTCCCCACGGGACAAGATCGCCGTCGATGCGCCACCTTATGTCGCAGCTCCTGTCCTCCGGGACACAATGGATGTCCGATAGTCCGCGCGTATGGGCCGCCTCGCGGATCATGTCCTCCACAAACCGCTCAAGCTCGTTGTCGCGGACGTCCAGGCTGGCCGAATAGGCCTCGGCGACGCGCGCCGCTATGTCGGCCTGCGGCGATATCACCCAGTCGACGGAGTTTCCCTCCAGCGCGTACCTGACCTGGGCGAACTGCGGGCTCGAAGGATCCGCGACGGCCACGGTCAGGCGCGCTCCCTTCCGCGCGATGACGAGTGCATCGCGATTCCTCGCGATAGCCTCGGGAAGGGCCTTGTGCGAATCGCCCTCGACGCGCAGGTCTTCCCGGGGAAGGTATCTCCACCCGTGAAACTCGGCGATCCATCGGGCCACCGCCTCATCGGTAGCGAGGCCGAGCTCGACCAGGGTCCGGCTGATCGGCTGGCGGCCCTCGACCTCGCGGTGGTAGCCCTGCGCCGACGCGATCTGCCGCTCGGAGACGCCGGTCCCGAGCAGCTTTTCCAGGAGAAATGAATCCAGATGGTCGCCCATGCGATCGGAATTTCGCTCTGCGCGGGTCATGTCATGCCCCCCCGATGCCGATCCGCTCGACCTTCCGGCCGTCATCGACCGGCAGGGGCGCGAAGGGCGCTAGGACGCCCGAGCCCGGCGGCGGGGCGTCCGCGTCGACAGGAACGAGTGCGGGCGGCTCCTCCGCGTTGACGGTGACCAGGAAGACCAGCTCGGTCCGGGTCCTCGCCTTCACCGCCGTCGTGAATGCACTGCCGAGAACGGGCACGCTGGACAGCCCCGGGATCCCTCGCCTGTCCTTCGCCACCGTCTCGGTGATGAAGCCCCCGATGACCGCGGTCTCGTGATTGCGCAACGTGACCGTCGTGCGCGCCCGCTTTGTGTCGGTGATCGGGGCCGTTTCCTGCCCATCCGGCGACGTCACCGTTCCTTTCAGCTCGGTCATCGCCGGCGAGAGGGAAAGCTTCGTGGTGAGGTCGTCGGAGATCTGGACGGTGATCTCGAGGACATTGCCAAACGAGACCGTGCTCTCGGCGTAGTTCGTGTTCACGATCGGCTGGGTTCCGGCCTGGGTCGTCCCGCCCGCGTTGATCGTCGTGGTGCTCGTGCGGCTGAAGAATGGCTGGTCCTCGCTCACCTGCACGAAGGCCGTCTGGTTGTTCAAGGCGGCGACCTCGGGCTTCGATTCGACGCGGACGGTGCCCTGCTCGGACAGCGCGCTTATCGCCGCCTGCACCCCGCCAGCCCCTATCGTGCCGGTGAAGGTGCTTGGACTGAGCGTGATCGACCCGATCTGCGCGAGCGATCCGGTCGCGGTCGAGGCGCCGGTTATGCCTATCGCCGTATTGGCGATGCGCCCTAGCGAAGCTCCGGCGACATTCCAATCGATGCCCGCCTTCGATTGGTCGTTCAGGTCAACCTCAACGATCTTCACGGAGATTCGCGCCTGCCGGCCCACCCTTTGCAGCACCCGGCGCAGGTAGGCTTCCATCACGGCATGCGTGCGAAGGGATCCCCGAAGCTGAACCAGGCCCGCGAAGCGATTGACGACCAGCGCCTCGCCGTCGCCCACCATGCCCTTCAGGTCCGTCTCCAGTCTGCCCCAGAAATCCGCGTCGTTCTGCTGCGAAACACTGAGGCTCGAGCTTCCCCCGCTGACCGCGCCGGCCGCCCCAAGCTGTCCGGCCGAGATTCCGGCCGCGAGGCCGCCGACCCCGCCGAGAGAGGATCCAGCGCCGCCGTTTAGCGGGCTCAGCGTCCCAGCGACTCCGCCGCCCGCGCTCTCGCTCAGGTTGATGCTCGCCGAGCTTGAACCTGTCTGGGTCATCTGGAGGTAGTCCACCGGATAGATCCTCGTGACGAACCGGCGGATGAGCAGGTAATCGTGCCCTGAGACCTCATAGCTCCAGCCTTTGGGCTGGCAGATAGCTTCAAGGACCGTCCGTACCGTCGCATTGTGGACCTCGAAACTGACGGTCCCCTTCACATCGGGCTCGACGATGACGGGGAACCGGTACCCCGCGCCGATTCCCTCGAGGACGACGCGGGCCTCCTGCCCCTGCACGGAGAAGTCCTCGACCCTTCGGTCCAGTAATCCGGCGATCGTCTCGCGGTCCTGCGCGTCAAGGGAGGCGGAGGCGAGCAGCATGGCTGCCAGAACCTGCCGCGTGAACCGTGTGCTGGAGCAAACTGGCGTCATCGGTGCGCGAACATCGGTAACGCATCGTTGTTAGACAAGTCTAATTTAAATGTTTTTTAGGCATTCGGATTCTTTTGCGATCTCCCGGTGAGGAAGGGATGCCCACAATGGATGAATCCGTCCGGAGCCATCGACAGCCCCGACAGGCCCCGAGTGCCTTCGCGCCGATCGCGAGCCTGCGCGGACTGCCGAACCGCAGCCTCGAGATCCTCCACCGAACACAGGGCTCGGTGGCATCATTCCGGCGAAGAAACGATCGACTTGCCCTCTCCCCTGCGTCCGCGCGGGTGGTCAACCGCACCGAGCGGCTGGCACGGCGCCCGCCTCAGTACCGATATTTCGCCTCGACGAAAAGGAGCCGGCCGATGGGCCCGTTGTAATCCCCAACGTCGGCGTTTGTGGCCGGGAAGGCGTCGGGCGCCGAGGGCGGCATCCGGTTGAACACGTTGTTGACGCCGAGCCGCAGCTCCGTATTGCCCACGCCTTTCAAGGCGCCGATCTTGCTGAAATCGAGGCCCAGAATGGCGTCAAACTGCTGGTAGTCGCCGACGCGCGTGCGTGAGGTTGAAGCGGCCCCGCCCGCCCCGATATCGTCGACCGGCGGGATATACGTGTGACCAATCAGGGCCTCGAGGGCGCCATATTTCCAGTCGGCCGTCGTGTAGGTGCGCCAGCGCGGGATCGTCCCCTGACTGCTGCTTTCATTTCCCGAGGCGGTCCCGGCGTACTGGTAATAGTTCTGCGTCGGGATTTCCTGGACGAGGTAGCTGTTCCAGATGGTGGCCGTGGAGCTGAATTTGAAGCGGCCCGCCGCCTGCGTCGTCACCGCGTAGTCGAGCGTGACATCGATTCCCTTGTCAGCCTGGGAGCTGAGGTTGATCAGGGGCACCTGCACGAAGATGGTGGTGGGATTGGCCGTGCTGAGCTGGCCAGGGCCCGTGACGCCCGGCCCCGAGGGGCTACCCACGTGGACATACTGGGCGAATGGAGAGGCCGGGCCCAGAGATTCGACGCTTTGCACGATGGCGACCTGGTTCAGGTAGCCGATGGCGCCCTTGACCGTCGCCTCGAAGAAATCAAACGAGAGGGCCAGGCCTTTCACCTCGCGGGGGGCGAGGACAAACCCCGTTGACCACGTGTTCGCCTTGAATGGCTGGAGATTCGGGTTTGGCCCGCCGATTCCCGTGAAGCCCGCGCTCGAAGCCACGTTCCCATAATAACCCTGGTAGATGAACGGCGGGATCGGCCCAGAGATCGGCGGGCCGAATAGCTGCGCCAGCTCCGGCGCCCCAAACGAACGCCCCACGGAGGCCCGCAGCGTGAATCGGTCGTCGATCGGCTCGTAATGCAGGCTCGCCTCGGGGACGGCCGAGTGGCCGATCAGCGTGTAATCGTCATACCGCCCGGCCAGGTCGACCGTGAGCTCATGGATGCCGGTGAGATCCTGCTTCGGCCCGATGATCGGCGCCCTCAGTTCCCCGTAGAGCGACGTCGTTTCCCGGGACGCGCCAAAGGGAGAAAGCGACTCGCTGTTGAGCCATCCTGCGATGGACACGCCGGGGGCGATCGGCTCACTGACCGCGTCGGGGCTCGCCGACAGCGTCTCGCGGGTGTGGCTCACTCCGGCGGCGAAGCTCAGCTTCCCGTTGGGAAGCTCCAGCGGTGTCCCCCGGAACAGGAAGTCGGCCGACGCGAGGGTGCTCACCATGTTGTTCGTCTTCGTCCCGATGACGTCGGTTGGCAGGGATCCCGCGGCCTGGGTGTATGCGAACGGGTTGATCGCGCCCGCCGCGAGCGCGGCGTTCAGGTTGGCGGTGTCAATCTGGCCCGGGCTCGTGAAACCCAGGTGATAGCGGTTGAGGTCGACGCCTATCTCCCAGGAATAGTCCGTTCCCAGCGTGCCCCTGAAACCGCCCGCGAAGCGGTAGAACTCGGATTGGTCCTGCGTCAGGGTCGGGTACTGCGAGAACTGGTTGTTCGCGTTGACGAGGTTGATGACGGTGCCCTGGGCGCCAGGCTGGTAAAGCCAGCCGGGAGAGAAGGGGCTATTCGGCTGCAGGAAGGGAACGTACGGCACGAAGGCCGCCGCGCCCGGCGGTGGCGGCGAGGTGCCGTAGATGAACGGGTCGGTGAACGGCGCCGAAATGTAGGGCGATATCGACGGCCCGGCCACCTGGGACTGGGTGCGGGTGAAGCCGTAGAGGATGTCGCCGAAAGCGACCAGTTTGTCGCCGAAGAAATGATGCTCGAAATCCGCCACGACGCTTCGCCTCTGAAGGCTAGCCAGGAGCGTCTGCTGGTTGGCTACGTTGTAGCCGGTCTCCAGCTGCTGGGGCGTTACCGGCAGGTAGACGCCCATTTGCACAAGCTGGGGCAGCGAGTATTGAAGCCCGGGCGGCGGCGCGTTTAGGGCGGGGCTCAGCTGGTAATAGGAGAGCGGCCCCGGCAGCGTCTGCACCTGGCCGGTGCTTTGGTTGAAGCTAATGTTGAACGGCTGGACGCTTATGATGCCCGGATAGCTCGTCGTCGTGTAGATGGGATTCGAATACGGCCGCTCGCTCATCATGATCGGGCTCGTCTCGGTTCCCTCGACCGAGATCAGGAAGGAGGTGGTCTTCGTGCTCACTCCCCCCGTAACATAGGCCGTGCGCTCCGTGTAGTGTCCCTGGTTGCTGCTTTCCCCCCAGTGGACTCCGGCCTCCCAGCCGTTGAAGTTGGATTTCATGATCACGTTGATCACACCGCCTACGGCATCGGAGCCGTAAAGAGCGGACGCGCCGTCGGACACGATCTCAACGTGGTCGATGGCCGAGGGGGGGATCATGTTGATGTCCACAAACTCGACCCCAAGGGCGGCCTCCGCGGGATCGAAGGCGACGCGACGGCCGTCGATAAGCACAAGTGTTTTCAGGTTATGGAGCTGCAGAAACGACCCCCCCTGGGTTACAAACGCTTCCGAGCCGGCGTTTTCGAGCCCCAGATTCCCGTTTCCGGTGAAACCTGGGACCGCCTTCCTCATGAAATCGGCAAGGTCCGTCGCAACGCCGGCATCCGCCAGTTGCTGGGCCTCGATCACCTGCACCGGCTTGGTCGCCGTATTGGGCCTGTCGGGGAGGTAGGAGCCGGTCACGACGACCTGGGAAATCACAACCGGCTCGTCTTGCGAGAGATCCGGCGCATTGGGGGCCGTTTGAGCCATCGCCGTTAGGGCAAAAACGAGGAACGAACCCGTTGTTGCTAGGGAGAATCTCAAGGTGGTTGAATTCATAATATTTCTCCTGCCGAGGACCAACGCAGACTGCGGGAATGTCGTCCGACGCATGCGGTCGCGTCAAGCCAAAGTCCGTGGTTGACGGGATATTAGAGAACCGGCGTCGACAAGAGTGATTGGCGCTTCCTTGGCCGGGGTATTCCGGGCCTGCGATGCCTTGACGGACGGGCCACTCCGTAATGCCTTCATTCCATGAACCGCCGCCGCCTGTCTTCCCTCGCCCTTTGCCTGGGCGCATTTGCCGCCCTGGCCCCGTGCCAGGCGGCAGCGGAATCCACGCCCGCGGAAACAGCCCAAGGGCTATGCGACGCGCTCATATCCGCAATGAAACAGGGCCCATCGCTCGGGTTTTCGGGTCGCAAAAGCATGCTCGAGCCGGAGCTTCGCCTGGCCCTGAATCTGCCGCTCATGACACGCCTTGTCCTCGGCCCTCCCTGGAGGGCGCTCTCGCCCGAGCAGCAGAAGAAGATGGTGGAGGCCTTTAGCGACTACAGCATCGCGACCTATGCCAATCGCTTCAGCAGTTATTCGGGCGAGCGTTTCTCCGTTGATCCATCGCCGACCCGCCGGGCAAACGGAGACGTGATCGTGCATACGCAGCTCAAGACTAACGATCCCGAACCCATTCGGCTCGACTATCTTATGCGAGAGGATGATGGGCGCTGGAAGATCATCGACGTCTTTCTCAGCGGCACGATCAGCGAGCTGGCGGCCCGCCGTTCGGAGTTCTCTTCCGTGCTGCGGCAGGGCGGCGCCGCGGCGCTCATCGATGTGCTGAGGAAAAAGGCTGCCGAGCTCAGCGGCTGAGCCTGTCCGCACCTGTCGACCCTTTTTCGGCCGGCGAGACGCCAGGGTCCTCGTAGAAGCTATCCTGGCCCAGCGTGGGCGCCGCGTCGCCGCCCTTCAGCTGCGCCGCGCGGTTCTGCCGGAACAGGCTGCGAAGCGAGGCGTAATAGTCGAGCGCCTCCTTCTCGATCGCATCCAGCTCGTCGATGGACCGAGACCGCTCGTCGATGCCGCCGAGAATCGCTGGGCCGTACGCGATCAGGGTTGGGGAATCGTTGTCTTCGACGACAAAGCGGTACGGGCTCAGGTAGGCATCGACGCCAAGCCCTACGGTGTCGCGCGGATTCGACGGCCCGAGCACCGGAAGAATCAGGTAGGGCCCCTCGGGCACGCCCCACACGAACAGGGTCTGCCCAAAGTCGCCCGTCTGCTTGCGCATGCCGCGGGGCGAGGCAAAGTCGATCAAGCCGGCGAGACCGAGCGTGCTGTCGAGGGCGAACCGTCCCGCGGTCGTTTCGGCGCGCCGGAACTGGCCCTGCAGCACGTTGTTGGCGAACACCACCGGCTCGTTCAAGTTGGACACAAAATTCCGGATCGATTCGCGCGCGAGCCGCGGCAACGCGCGCGCATATCCCTGGGCCACCGGCTTGATCAGGATCCGGTCGACAAACAGGTTAAAGCCGAAGACCTTCCTATTTAGCGGCTCGAGGGGATCGTTTGCCTCACTGAACGCGGCCCGTGCGTCGGGATCCTTCGGAACCGTCGCGCAGCCGCCTCCGAGCAATGCCAGGCCGAGGGCAACGCGGAGCGGGACGCGGCTCACGGCTTGTCGCCGGGTTCCGGCGCGGCGGGCGCCGGACCGAGCAGGGCCGGCAGGACTAGGAACGTGCAGACCAGGGTGAAGAAGAGCGCCAGGCTGAGCAGCTTTCCCATGTCGGACATGCCGGGAGACTTGGACAGCGCGAGGCTCCCGAATGCGGTTCCCGTCGTAAGGGCGCTGAAAAGCACGGCCCGCGCAGTGCTCGAGCTCAATGGGGCGTCCTCACCTCTGCGCCAGCGCATGACAAAGTATATGTCGAACGCGACACCGATCCCAAGCAAAAGCGGCAGGGTGATGATATTCGCGAAATTCAGCGGCAGCCCGACGATGACGCCTGTTCCGAGCGTCAAGAGACCCGCCAGGAGCAGCGGCGCCAGGACGGTTGCGACGTCCCTCAGTCTTCGAAGCACCAGGAAAAGGAGGACGACAATCGCGCACAAGGCGATGATCCCCGCCGAGGCGAACGCACGCGTGACCGTGCGCGCCGACTCCTGGATGTTCACGGGAGTCCCGGTGGCGTTGGGCGCGATGCGCCTGACCGCCTCGCAGAAACTCCGCAACACCTCGTTGTCCCTGGAATTGCCCTTCGGATGCACCTCGATGCGCCACCTTCCGTCGCGCCCGACCCAGTCGCTGGTGATCTCGGGAGGCAGGGTCGCGAGCGAAACCGGCTCGGCCTGAACCGCCAGGCGAAGGTCGTCCACGCGCCGGCCCACCCCGCTGGCAAGGTTGGCCTCCAGCGCGGGGAGCGCCCCTTTGCCGGCGGCGAGCGCGGCATCCAGCTCGGCAGCGAGCCGAGCCGCCGCGCCCTCCCCGCCCGCGCCCAGTTTCCTTAGGTTGGCCGCACACCGCCTGATCGACGCCAGGATCTCCGTGTCGCTCGGGGGCGGCTTCGTGGATGCCGGATCGAGCGTGGGGTCCAGCAAAGTCCGCGCATCCCTGAGGATGTCCAGCTTCGCCTCCTGGTCGCCAGGCACGAAGCTCTTGAGGTAGAGCAGCTGCGCCACCTCGGGAAGCCCGGACAGCTTGCTTGCAATCTCCTCGGCGACGGCCTGTGACGGGGCGAGGATGTCGATCGTGTAGGGTGTCGTCAGCGGGTCGCCCATGAGGTCATTGAGCGTCGAGACCGACTCGGAGCGCTGGTTCTGCAGGTTGACCGGATTGAAGTCGAAGCGCAGCTTCGGCAGCGTCGCCAGCCCTCCCGCGGCCAGCGCCGCGGCGCCGGCAAGAACCAGGGTGCGGTTGCGGGCAATGAACCGGTCCGCAGCCTGCCCCCATGGAATGCCGGTCGAATGCTGGCGGCCGAGTCCGCCGAAAAGCGTCAGCAGCGCGGGAAGCAGCGTGAGGTTCAAGACAAGCGCCAACACCATCCCCACCCCGGCGATGAGCCCCAGGTCCGACACACCCGTGTAGTCTGTCGGCACGAACGAGAGGAACCCAACCGCCGTTGCGCCGGCGGCAACCGAGAGCGGACCGCCTATACCGAGCGCAGTCTGGCGAAACACCTCCTCCAGCGTGCTGAATCGGGGCGCCTCCGCGGCGTAGCGGACGCTGAACTGAATGCCAAAGTCGATCGCGATTCCCACGAAGAGCGGGGCAAACGCAATAGAAATTGGGTTGAACGGTCCGATCGCCCAGACGGCAAAGGCGGCGCATCCTACGAGGCCGACCACCAGCGTGAGCAGCACCGCGCACACCGTCCGAAACGACCTCAACCCAAGCGCCAGCCAGAAGCAGAGCAGCCCAACCGAAAGCGCGGTGGAGAACCCCGCGCCCTCCGACAACGTCGAGAACTGGTCGTCCGAAAGGGCCACCGGGCCCGTCACGCGCACGCGGACGCCGCGGGCGGGCACGAGGCCCTCCGCCTGCGCCGCAGCCTTAACGGCTACCACCGCCTTGCGACCGGGTTCGACGGCGCTAAAGTCAAGGACGGGCCTGACAAGGATGAAGCGGCGGAGCTCGCGGGGATCGGCCTTTCGGCCGCTGAGCAGGGTCTGCCAGGAAAGGGGATCGTACTTGCCCGCGCGGGCCGCCCGGGCGGCCCGCGCCACCGCATCCATGGGCGCATCGATCACGGGGCCCCCGATGTCGCCATGCAGGGCGCCCAGCGCCATCAGATCGAGAGCGTCGAACACGCCGCGCAGGTTGGGATCCGCCGCCAGCGTCCCGAGCAGCGGCTGCGCCGAGATCATGTCGTCGGCGAACTTCTGCACCTCGTCGCGGGAGAAGAAAAGCAGGCCGTTGCGCCTGAAGAACTGGGAGGCATCCGGCTGCCGGACGTCGCTGAAAAGGCCCGGCAGAGAGCGAAGCCGCGCCGTGAGGGCCGCGGCGGCATCCGAAGCCTGGTCAGGCGTCGGCGCATCGACGACAATGGCGAGCAGATCCTTGTTCTGGGGAAACTCCAGGTCCAGCTCGGCCGCCGTCTTCCTCCAGGGCAGGTTCGGCGAGATCAGCTTCTGCTCGTCCGTATCGATTGAGATGCGCCGCGCGGTGTAGCTTCCCAGAAGGACCGTGAGCAGCGCCAATGCGGACGCGAGAACGGCCGCATGGCGGCGGCTGAAGTCAACCAAGCCCGCGACCGCGAGCCTCATCATGGCGGACGAACTGCGACCCAGCATTGGAGCCGACTCTCGGGTCAAGGCAGTTCGCCGGTGCTGGCGGGCCAAAGCCTACCGCCCGCGCCGCGGCAGGCGCCCGCGCCCGTGCCTGGGAACGCGTCGGGCTGCACCCTCCGCATTCGATTGAACGTGTGGCCGTCCTCCGGCATCGCCGTGAGGGCGATCCGGGGGGCGCATATTGAGTGATTCAGGCTCATGAGCTTAGGGGTTTGCGGCCCGCAGAAACCATTTATTCCGATTACGCATGCCCACGAATCGATACCAGAGAAAATGCTCGATGCAAGTTCCTCAATTTGAAGCCCATCCGCTGCTTCCATTTGTCTTCCCCAGCGAGGGAGGGTCCGCATCCCACCGACGCACCCGCGCATGAGTGCGGCGCGGACATGCGCATCATGCCCGGAGCATCCGCGCGGCTTTGGCGCGGCGCCTCGCGGATGCGATCCGGGGGTTTCGTCCAGATGATGCAGGTCGGCGGCGAGCGCGCCTCCATCGCCGCCAATCCGCACGCTACGCGCGGCGTTTCCCAACGTTGCCTCGCGATGGAGGGCCCGATTTGCTAGAAAGATACTATGGAACCCCCAAGCGGACCGATCGAACAACAAATGCCGGCGCAGGTGAGCGCCGGCCGGACTTATCGCGGCCCTTTCACCGTGATGACGGTGCTGTTCTTCATGTGGGGGTTCATGACCGTCTTTAACGACATACTGATCCCCAGGTTCAAGGAAGCCTTCACGCTGAATTATTTCCAGGCGATGCTCGTGCAGCTCGCCTTTTTCGGCGCTTACTTCATCGGCGCACTGGTCTATTACCTGATTTCCGCGACCGCGGGCGACCCCATCGCGCGCATCGGCTACAAGAACGGCGTGGTCATTGGGCTGCTCATTTCCGCTGCCGGCAGCGCGTTGTTCTGGCCCGCGGCGGCGATCATCTCCTATCCGCTGTTCCTCGTCGCGTTGTTCGTCGTCGGGCTCGGATTCGCCATGCTGCAAATCGCCGCCAACCCCTACGTGACGATCCTCGGCCCAGAACGGACCGCGTCGAGCCGGTTGAACCTGGCGCAGGCGTTCAATTCGGTTGGGACAACCATCGGCCCGCTCATCGGCGGCTACCTGATCTTCCAGTACTTCGCCAAGACCGGCGCGCATGGGGCGGAGTCCGTCAAGGTCCCCTACATTGCGTTCTGCATCGTCTTCCTGTTTCTCGCCGCGATCTTCTTCTTCACCCATTTGCCGCACATCGGCGAAGGGAAGATCGAGCGCGGGGCGGGGGTGTTGAAGCATCCGCACGTCGTTCTTGGCGTCCTAGCGATCTTCATGTACGTGGGCGGCGAGGTCTCCATCGGCAGCTCGATCATCAATTTTCTCGGCCAAAAGACCGTCGCGGGCCTTGACCCGGTCGAGGCGAGCAAATACGTCGCGCTCTTTTGGGGCGGCATGTTGATCGGCCGATTCATGGGCGCGGTCGAACTGAGCGAGATGAAGAAGGTGAACAAGCAGATCTTCCTGGCGGCCATCCCTGTGGCCGCGTTCATGATCTTGGGCTCCCTGCGCGGCTGGGCCGTCGTGAGGAATTACCTGCCGCTGCTGGCGCTGTGCTGGTTGCTCTTCCAGTTCGGCAAGGCGCTTGCCGGACGCACGCTGCTGATTTTTTCGGCGACTATCACCCTGTCGCTCCTCGTCGCGATCATCTTTGGCGGCAAGCTGGCGATGTGGTGCATTGTGGGCGTCGGCCTTTTCACATCCATCGGCTGGCCGAACATCTTCTCGCTCGCGCTCGATGGCATGGGCGCCTACAAGAGCCAGGTCTCCTCGCTGCTCGTCATGGCCATTCTCGGCGGCGCGCTGTTGCCGCCATTGCAGGGCCATATCGCCGACATTGCCGGCCTGCAGATTTCCTACGTCGTTCCTCTCGTCGCCTACGCATACGTCGGCTTTTATGGCTGGAAGGGACACAAGGTTGGGAGTCGGCGATTGGCCGCCGCCACCTGACTTCCCCGCACCCGGCTGGACGGCTCGGAGCCTACGGCAGCACGGCAAAGAACCTTATCAGATTCCCGATGTGCTCATCGACGGGGACGCCAAGCTGCTCGCAGCCGAGATAGATCAGATTGCGGTCTATCTTGGCCGCGAAGGCGGGCTCTTTCAGTTTCTTCCTGATTGATCCGGCCTTCATATCGCCGTAGCGGACGGGGTTGATCTTCCGGTAGGCGTAGAAGATTCCGCTGATCTCGTCGCAGGCGAGAAGGCCGGCTGCGAGCTTGGTTTTTGGCAAGGTTGTGAAGCCGTGGTAGCCGTAGGCATGGGCCTCGACGGCATGGATCAGCTCCTCGGGATAGCTCCACTCCCTGAACCATCTGAGACACTCGGCCGGATGGAGGTCGGGGAATTGCTCGAAATCCAGGTCATGAAGCAGGCCGGTGATGTGCCAGAGGTGGGGATCGCCGCTCATGGGAGCCGCGTATCCTTCCATTGCGGTGGCGACCATCAGGGCGTGATGGCGCTGGTAGTCGTCGTGGACGTGTTTTTCAAGGAGCGCATTCGCTTCCGGTTTCGTGGGGAGGTTCATGGAGCCGGTGGGAGGATCCGCAGCCTTGGGCCTTATGGCGTGGCTTTCAACCCGGTAACCGAAACCTCGTTGCAAGCGCACCCGGGCAGTATCGGGAGAGTGGTCGATGCTTGCGCAGCGCGTTGATGTGGCGCGAAGCGTCCTGCCGCCGAGGGTTCAAACTGGTTGTAACCGCGCCGAGAAACTCCACGATAAGGGCCCCGATGAAAATCAACCTTTTCAACAAGGATGCACAGGCCGAGCGGTTTCCCGCCGGCCAGGTTGTGTTTCGCGAGGGCGACCGCGGCGACCATATGTTCGCAGTCATAAAGGGCGCCGTAGACATCATCATTAACGGCAAGATGGTCGAGACCGTGGAGGCGGGCGGTGTCTTCGGCGAGATGGCGCTCGTGGAGGACCAACCCCGCGTTGCGTCCGCGGTTGTACGGTCAGATGCCGAGCTTGTCCTCGTCGACCGGAAGTGCTTCATGTTTCTCGTGCAGCAGACTCCCTACTTTTCGCTGCAGCTGATGGCCATCATAGCGGAGCGTCTGCGGCGGATGAACGAGAAGCTTTGATTCTGCACACGGCGGCAGTTTGCACCCGACGAGCCGGATGCCATCGGTGGGTGGCTCCCGTTTAGCCACGACCACGGGTGATCCGGATCAGAGCTACCACACGGGCCCGTCGCCGAACAGGGCGCGCCGTCAATGATCCGCATCGGGGAGCTCGCGGCTCATTTCTGGGGCGCCTCAAGTTCGCCGAGGGACTTGGGCTCGCCCACCTCGACCTTTCCCTCGGGTACCTGCGTCCGCAACAACCCGTGGCTCTCCTGGCCGAAGTACTTTGACGCATATTGCGACATAACGGGCAGCGCCTTGGCGAAGTCATTGTGGGGTTCGTTGATGCTGAAGCGCGTCTCCCAGAGCGCCTTCAGCTTCTTCTCCTTCCTGAACAGCTGGAAGTCGTATGCGATCAGCACCACAAAATACCGGTTCTCCTCGATCTCGTTGATCAGTTCTTCCCGATGAGCCGCAAGCATCCCGGTGTTCCCGATTGTGCTCCCGTAATAGGTTCCGATCAGATCCTCGGAGTCGTAGCCCAGCATCTTGGCGTTCATGAAATCGGTGTGGTTGCGCAGAAGATCGTCCGATAAGAGCTGCATGTCGGCCAGATTGCGCGCGGCCTTTGCCTGGGGGCTGTTTCGCCCAAATTCGCCGGCAACGTTATTGGCGCGCTGATTAGTCAGGTTGCCGGGCGTTGTGGGAAACGTGTCGGATACGTTGGTCGTTCCCCAGTGGACCATGATCAGGAGCTTTTCCGTTTTTATGTCCTTCGCGGGCACGTAATTCTGGGATTTAAGCGGAACTGCGATCACTCGCGCCACGTCCAGGAATTTCAGCTTGTCGATCGATGCGTCCTGGAAAGTTCCGTCATAACGGCCGCCGTCCCCGAAGGCATATTCCTCCGGCCGGAAGGAGCCGTCGGGCATTCTCGTGCGGACGTAGTCTTTGCTCACCCTTGAAGACACGGCTGTAATTCCCACGGCACCTTCCGGCGCGGGCGCTGCCGCCGATTGAGCGCCGAGCGAGGTGCAGCAGGCTGCGAGCACCAATCCTGTCACCTGAAATCTCCGGGGAGCATTCATTTGGTTCTTCCGGTTTCTTAGTGGGTGGCTGAAGCAGGAAGGACTGGGAGCATGTTG